>Ga0302198_10000353_pt1 | contig 51422 bp, 41 predicted proteins | sample II_Bog_N2_2_FD_193521 | JGI IMG/M metagenome (GOLD analysis project Ga0302198, IMG submission 193521) | Peat permafrost microbial communities from Stordalen Mire near Abisko, Sweden - II_Bog_N2_2 | ecosystem: Environmental > Terrestrial > Soil > Wetlands > Peat | place: Sweden: Abisko...
CGATGGCGGGGATGCCGGCGACGGCGGATGCGGTGTCGTGGCAGGCGGGCGCGATCAGGGTGGTATCCGCAAAGGCGGGGAGCGCGGCGAGCGGGCTGGAGAGCTTGCCTACTTCGGTGCCGGGCGGGACGAGCTTGGGTGCGTTGGCGAGGTCCAGGCGCAGTGCGCTGAATATCTCGCGGCACCACTGCTTCTTATAGAGCTCGACCAGGCCGGTGTGGGTGGCATTGGTGTATTCGGCCACGCGGCCGCCGCCCCAGTGGGAGAGGAGATACTCCGGCAGGTTGAGCCACTGCTGCGCTTCGGAGTCGGGGGCTCCGGCGAGTGTGTCCGCATGCAACTGGTAGACGGTGTTGAGCGGAAGAATCTGGATGCCGGTGAGCTCGCGCATGCGTTCCTGGCTGCATTTGCGGTGGGCGGAGCGCTCCGACTTGATGGTTCGCGGATCGCGGTAGCAGAAGGGGTCGGCGAGCGGCACCCCGGATGGGTCGACGCGGACGTAGTCGACAGCCCAGCCATCGACGGCGATGGAGCGGACGCCCTCGGTGGCGATCTCGGCGCACTTGCGCAGGCCGTCTTCCAGGCCGTTCACGATGCAATTGAGATCCCAGCGGAGCCCGCCGTCGTGCTCACGGGGATTGTTGGGGAAGCGGTGGACCAGCTCAATGGTGGGCCGGCCATCTTTCCAGCGGAGCAGGGATACGCGGCAGCTTTCAGCGCCAAGATCGACAGCAATCGAGGCTCTACGGTCGTTCGGTTTCAGGGGACGTCCCACGGAACTTTTCATCTTCTCTTTCTCATTCGTGTCGGACATTCCTCATCGCATGAATGCCTCGGTCAGCCCGCCATCGACGGGAATGATGTGACCAGTTGTGCAGGGGGAACACGGCCCGGCGAGGAACAGGATGGCTTGCGCACAGTCCTTCGGGTCGATGGGTTGGCCGGTGAGAGTTCGCCGGGCATAAAACTTTGCCAGCTCGTCGCGCAGCTCGTCGTCGCTGCCGCTCTCGTCCACAACGAGGTTGTATTTCTTCAGGCTGGCGATGACGCGGTCGCGCGGGAACATGGTGGACCCTTTGACAACCGTGGCCGGGCTGATGGCGTTGACGCGGATCTTGGGCGAGTAGGTGACTGCGAGCTCACGAACCAGGTGGCTAAGCGCCGCCTTGCTGACGTCGTAGGCCTCTGTGCCGCGCTTGGCGACAATGGCGTTGGCGGAGCTGGTGAGCACGATGCTGGCGTCGATGCCCTGCGAGGCGAATACGGAATGGGACTCGTCGGTGAGCATGAAGTTGGCGGTGACATTGATCTCCAGCGTGAGGCCCCACATGGAGTCGGTGATGACGCCGTCGGCGGATGAGGGGAAGATGGCGGCGGTGTTGATGAGGATGTCCAGGCCGCCGAACTGGCGGATGGTGGCGCTGAGGGCAGCGCGGATGGTTTTGCGGTCGCGGATGTCGATTGCGGTAAAGCCGACGGCCTCCTTGCCGGCGATGGCGCGGGCCTCGTTGCAGACGGCTTCGGCTCCCTTCAGGTCGCGGTCGGCGATCATGATGTGGGCGCCGCGCTTGGCGGCCAGCAGTGCGACTTCGCGGCCGATGCCGCTGCCTCCGCCGACGACCATCATGATGCGGCGGCTGAGTTCCTTCTCCGGCGGCTGGCGACGGATCTTGGCTTCTTCGAGCTTCCAGTACTCGATGCGGAAGGCCTCGCTGGCGGGCAGTGCGACATAGTTGGCGTGGGTCTTGAAGGCGCTGGCGGCGGCTGCCGGGCCGGCCTGGGGAATGTCGGTGCAGTTGACTCCTGCACCCAAAGCGCCCGCACCCTGCATGACGCCGATGGCGTTGGTGTAGAACTCGCCGGTGATGCGGGACTCGGTCTTGTTCTTGCCGAAGCTGAACATGCCGATGCCAGGAATCAGAACGACGGTGGGGCTGGCATCGCGGATGGCGGGCGAGTCCGGCAGCGCGTGGGCCTTGTAGTAGGAGGCATACTCCGCGCGGTAGGTCTCGAGCGCGGAGTCGATGAGTTCGTTGAGTTCGGCGACCTCGCCCGCGGGGTTCCAGTTGACGAACATGGGGCGGATCTTGGTGCGGATGAAGTGGTCCGGGCAACTGGTGCCGAGGTGGGCGAGGTGCTCGGCCTGGACGGAGTTGACGAAGTCGAGCACGGCAGGCGAATCGGTAAAGCTGCCGATGACGCGCTGCTTGCGGGAGACGACTCCGCGGAGGTGCGGCATGATCTCCAGCGCGACGGCGGCGCGGACCTGGGGGTCGCGGGACTCCACGCGGGCACCGCCAAAGTGCTTGTGGCCGGCGGTGTGGGCGTGGCGGTCGATGAACTGTCCGAGCTGGTCGATGATGGTGATGGTGTTGAGATAACTCTCGCGCTGGGTGTCGCCCCAGGTGAAGAGGCCGTGGCCGCCGAGGACCACGCCGTCGCAGCCGGGAGTGTCCTGAACGATCTTGCGGAGCATCATGCCGAGCTCAAAGCCTGGGCGCTGCCAGGGGAGCCATGCCAGGGTGTGGCCAAACTCGCGGTTGAACTCGTCCATCTTGAGCTTGCCGTTGGCGGAGGCGGCGAGCGCGATGCCCCAGTCGGGGTGGAGATGGTCGACGTGGGCGAAGGGAAGATAGCCGTGCAGCGGAGTGTCGATGGAGGGCGCAACGGGATTGTTGCCGAAGGTGCACTGCGAGTACAGCTCAACCATCTCGTCTTCGTGCTCGACGCCGCGATAGACCTTTTCGAGTTCGAGCAGCTTCTCCAGGTACAGGGTGGCGAAGCCGGTGCGCTTGATGCTGCCGAGATCGCCGCCGCTGCCCTTGACCCAGAGGATGCGGCGGGTCGCGCCGTCGAGCGGGTCGACCTGGTCGAGCTTGGAGCTGGTATTGCCGCCGCCAAAGTTGGTGATGCGAAGGTCGGAGCCGAGCAGGTTCGACCGGTACCGGAGGAGTTCGGGGGGATCGAGCCGGGCGGCGACCGCTTCGTCCCACTTGTCCTGGAGAAAACGCAGTTGCGAATTGGCTGCCATGACGCTGTCCTCGGCGGGGATAGGCTGAACTTGCCCCCGACCATCATTCCACATGCGGCAACCACACGCAAAGATAGCGCCGGATTACTGCTGCTGCGGGGCGGCGGCTTCCTTGCGGGGGACGAAGCGGTGCTGGAGAACGGCGTCCGCGTCAGTGGGGCGGCCCGCATCGTTCAGGGCGTCGAAGAGCGCGCGCATCAGGATGTAGGGCATGTTGACGAAGTCGGGATAGTTCTGGAGCATGGCGACGCGCTGCGCGGGAGTGCTGCCGGTCTGCTTCATCGCCTGGTTGAGTTCGAGGTACAGCAGGGCGTTGCCGGGCTCCAGTTGCAGGCCTTGCCGGAATTCGGTCGCGGCTTCGGTAGGCTGCTTCTTCACCTCCAGCAGCACGCGCCCGATGGTGGCCTGGAGAGCCGGAATCTTCGGGTTCAGGGCCTCGGCCTGCTTCCACTCGTCGAGGGCTGGGTCGACGATGCCCTTGGAGAAGTAGAGGGTGCCGAGGAGGAAATGGGCGGAGGCGTCCGACGGGTTGGCGGCGAGGGCGGCGCGGAGGACGGGGATGTCTTCGGGGTCGTTGGGGAAGATGTAGAGCAGGGGCAGGCGGGAGGCGAGCACATAGTCCTCCGCCGCGGACTTACCCAGTTTCTGGCGACAGAAGCCGCGATAGTAGGAGAGCAGCGGGTCGTTCCAGGGCAGGGGCGCGTCGGGTTCGGAGTCCTCCGGCGCGACGGCGGCATAGCTGCGGGAGAGCAGGTCCAGCGAGTCCGGGTAGAGCCCCAGCCGGTTGTACTGGTGGACGAGGTTGAGGATGCGGGTGGTGTCGGCTGCGAGCTGGCGATCGATGTCCGGCAACGTAGTGCCGGCCTTGGGATGGACGGCCAGCTTTACCACCTCGTTGCGCAGGAAGAGGCCAGTGGGGAAGCGTGAGAGGGCGTCGGCGGCGAGCGTGCGGGCGCGATCGGCTGCGCCGGCAGCGCGCTGCAGGGCGATGGTCTCCTCCGTACAACGCAGGTCATGGAGCGATGCGGGGCAGTCGGCTTCCAGCGTTTGCAGCGCGCCGGGCAGGTCGTGCTGGCGGGCGAGGAGCTCTGCCAGCAGCAGGCCGGCGGGGGCGCGGAACGCAGGGGAGTGGGTGGCGGCTTCAAGGTCCGCGCGCGCTTCGGCGGGGTGGTTCAGTGCGCTGTCTGCGATAGCGCGGTAGTAGTGGACCTCGGCGTCGGCGGGTGCGCGGGCGGCAGCCTTGCCGAGGAGGGTGGCGGCGTCGTCGAAGCGCCATAGCGCGTCGGACAGACGGCCGGCCGCCTTGAGCAGCGGCAGGCTGGTGGGGAATTTGGCGAGACCGGCGTTGAAGGCGTCCAGCGCATTCAGGTAGTCGCCCTGGAGCTCGATGTTGGTGCCGTTGGTGAGCAGGTCGGCGTCCGTCTGGACTGGAGGCTGGGTGGCGGGATCGGGCGCGGGCGGCTGGGGCGCGGGGCCAACCCGAACCTGGTCGCGGGGGACAAGATCGTAGACGCCCTCGGTGTGCTTCAGCAGCGGCTCTCCGTTGGCACCGGTCAGCAGGAAGGTGTAGGTCTTGCCGGCGGGCAGGTTGGGGATGGTGTGCTTCCAGGTGACGGCGGGGTCCAGCGAGACGGCTTCGTCCAGGATGTTCTTGTCGCCATTTGAGACTGCGATCTTCGCGCCGGCGATGGCGTGGTTGGCGTTGAGGCCGATGGAGAGCGCGACGCCGCCGCCGGGCTCCGGCGTGCGCTGCATGGAGACGACGCCCTCCAGGTTGGCGCGCGTGATGGAGCCGATGCCGCGGACGGGCATCCAGTACTCCGTGAAGCGCACGGACTGGCGCGGCTCCAGGAACTGGTAGGTCACCTGGTCCTTGAACAGCCCGGACTGGATCTCCACGTACTGGCTGTGGTCGTCGGAGAGCAGGCTGCTCCAGAAGCGCGCATTGTCATCGTTGCCCCAGCTGTAGATCTTCTTGCCGGGCAGCACGGCGGGGTCGGCATAGTGGACGGTGCCGGAGTCTGTATGCGGGCTGTAGACGCCGAGGAAAGGCTCGTGGCTGCCGTAGGCGAAGGCGTCGAAGTCGCCCTTCTCGCGAGAGATCACGCTCAGGTCGGTGCCCTTCAGATTGATGGGCCAGGTATCCGTGTCGTCGGAGCCGTTGTCGCGGATGAACTGCGTGGGATAGTCGATGTGCGAGTCCGGCCACACCTGGACGCCGGCGTTGTTCCACCAGAAATAGTGGTGGCGGGCATCGCTGTGGTTGGAGAGGGTGACGTGCTCCTCCAGCAGCGTGCTGCCGGGGCGCAGGACGATCTCCACCGTCCAGTCCATGCCGTAGACGCGGTCGCGATTGCCCACGGTGATGGAGGCGCTGCCGTCGGGCGCGGTGGCGTAGGCCCAGTCAACCGGAGACTGCGTGACCCAGTTGTGCGAGACGGGGAAGTTGAACTCCTCGCCGAAGGCCGCCCACGCGCCGCGATAGGCGATGGATTGCTTCTTGAGCGACGGATTGGCATAGAACATGGGCGTGTTGTTGATCTTGTCGACGCAGGTGTAGATGTGGCCGCCGAGTTGGGGCAGGATGGTGCACTTCAGGTACTCGTTCTCCAGAATCAGCGCGCGCCAGGTGTGGACCGTCTCCGTGGTGCGCATGGTTTGGCGCATGGGGTAGGGATAGTCTTCCAGGTCGGCGAAGGTGTCGAAGTTCGGGTTCTCGTCCGGAGGGTTTTCGTCGGAGGCGGCGAGTTGGAGCGTCCCCTCCCAGACCTTGACCTGGGCGTGCGCTACAGGCAAGTTGATGCAACATAGAATCCAGAGCGACAGCACCAGCCGCATAGCTTCTCCTGAGCGTCCTTGCAGTGTTGCGAAACGGGGCCCGGCGAAGCGTGTCTAGCGTTCTATTCCTGCAATAAGCTGCATGATTCTTATCCAGCTTGTCCTGTATCCCATTACTGATCTGATGATCCAGTTTGCTCAGGTGCCCACAGTCGTAAGCGCTGAAAGCGCGCAACATACCAGCCTAGGTCGAAGGCCTGGGTTGGCGCCCACCGAAGCCCAGAGGGCTGAAGGCCCGACACAATGCGAGGCCACAATAATTACGCTTCGCCGGTTTTGCCCGAACGAACTGGAGAATCATCTCCCCGCATTTGTATCAGGAAAACGGCTCTAATGCTCCGCCTGCGGCACCCAGTGGTGGTGCGCGCGGAAGACGTAGTGGCCGACGAGCCATCCGCTGGCGGCTCCTAGCAGCACGTCGGAAGGGAAGTGCTGCTGGCCCATGACGCGGGTTGCGCTCACTCCGGCGGCTGCGGTGTAGACGCCGAGCTGCACCCATCTGGAGTGGTACTCGCCCGCGATGACCGCGGCCGACGACCAGGCGACCATGCTGTGGCTGGAGACGAACGAGGAGTCCGCGCCGGCGTTTCCGATGAAGAACTCGCCCTGGCCATTGTCCTGGTACGGGCGCTCGCGCCAGGCGCACAGCTTCACGATCTGGTCGACAATGTAGGCGTCGCCGATGGCCTCCCCGCCCAGGATGCCGGTCTCGCGGGCGTGGTCGTGCTGCGGGCTTGCCTCGCCGACGGCGAACATGGAGGCAGGCAGCGCGATCATCCCATACACCAAGCCGTTGGAGAGGTTGACGTTGGCTTGGTTGAAGGACGCGTTGCTGCTGACCACCTGCGTCATGGTGTGGGTGTCGGTGGCGAAAGCTGCGGCGGCGGCCCCGGTTAGCGGCAGCAGCCACTTCAGGTCGCTGCGGCGCAGGTAGATGGGAGAGACGACGATGTGCTCGCCGTCGTTCAGCATATGCAGGGGCAGGTCTACTCCCTTGACCGCAGGGTGCGGCTGCTGCTCCAGGGGCGCATCGCCGGCCACGGATGCCGCGGACGATGCCGGGGATGCGGCTGGCGATGGGGCGAAGGCGATCGCCGGGAATGGCGCGTCCGGAAGCGGAGCTGGTTCGCTGGCGGCGGCGATTTCAAGGGCCTGGGCGGCGGCAGGGACCTGGGCCAGGGCAGCATAGCCCACAAAAGCAGCCAGGATGGAGACAAGCAAAACAGTCGTCCGTTGGGGTCGCATTCGGCGCCAACTCCTAAGAGTTTAAGATAGCAATGCCGAATATTAACACGAGGTGACAGCGCCTGGCGCGGTGCAGGCGGGCGTGAATGCCCCCTTCCGCGATGGATTAAACTGGCGGAGCCAATTGCCTTGTAAATAGAAGCCTTGGGCCGATCGGCTACTCGTTTGGATCGCAGATGTGGGAATGGTGGAGGCGGTGGGAGTCGAACCCACGTCCGAAACTACCTTCAACAGAGAGCGTTCATGCTTTTCCCGGTTCGTTTTTGTCTCGTCATCGACGCTAAGAACGGGCGAAGACGCGGCGACGACCAGCCTGATCGATCTCGTCATTGCCGTCCAGGCGGAACAGCTTTGACCAGCCTACTGTGCGACGATTGGTATCCGCCCGTAGGCGAAGCGGAAGCAATCGGCTACTTAATTAATTAAGCAGCAAGCGCGAATTGAGGTTCGGCACTTATAGTTTTGGGCGCGATTACGGGTGTACCCACCCCGGCATGCCTCTCTGCCGCAAGCAATCCCGTCGAAGCCGTGACGCCCCCATTTTGGGTGCTGGCAAAAACGTGCTTTTTGGCACTCAAAGAACCATTTTGATTATAGCGCGTACGGCGTTTTGCGCCGTGCCGGAGAAATCCTCAGTGTGATAGCATGCCGTTTCTGCGGAGGGTGGAGCGCATTGCGCGCTGAACCCCGCGGAGTTGCGGGGCGAGGTATGGCCAGCAGGCTTGCAGCACGCGTTGGGCCGGTGGGTGCGGTAGCAGGGCGCCCGGCACTCCCGGTGTGTTCGCCTGGCCGCACTCGGCCGCATGACCCGTGAGGGCCGTCACATAACACCCACCATCCCGGCTACTAGTATTCGGGGATTGTTTCAGGACTTGGAATTCGGGCCGCTTCAGCAACAGGACGAGAGGGAGTTTGCGCGATGAAAAATTATCTTGGGCAGGACATCAGAAATGTGGCTGTCGTGGGCCATTCGCACAGCGGCAAGACGACGTTGATCGCAGCGCTCTTGCAGGCCGCCAAGATGACGGCTACACGCGGGCGGGTGGACGATGGTTCCGCGGTCACAGCGTACGACGAAGAAGAGGTAGCCCGTCGCACTACGATGGCGAACGCCGCCGCGTATGTGGAGTGGAGCGGCACCAAGATCAACTTTGTGGATACGCCCGGTTTCCACATGTTCCTGTATGAGACGCGCGCGGCGATGCTCCCCGTCGAAGCCGCGCTCGTCCTCGTCAACGTCCAGTCCGGTATCGAGGCCGTGACCGACCGGGTGTGGAAGTATGCGGCGGAGGTGAACCTGCCGCGGGTGATTGTGGTGAACCAACTGGACCATCCCAAGGCCGACAGCCGACTGGGGCGGCAACATATGATCGAGCAGCTCCAGGAGCGCTGGGGGCGGCAGGTGGTGCCGGTGCAGTTGCCCATTGTGGACCAGCACGGCTTTCACGGCGTCGTCGACCTGGTCACGATGAAGGCGTATCTATATGAGCCGGACGGTAACGGGCACGGCGAGGTGGGTAAGATTCCGGACGCCGTGGCGAACGATGCGAAGGCCGCGCACGAGGCTCTGGTGGAGCTGGTGGCCGAGGGCAAAGATGAGCTGATGGAGGAGTTCTTCGCCCAGGGGACCATCCCGGAGGAGCACCTGATCAGCGCGCTGCATGAGGCGATCCGCGAGGACCGCCTGTTCCCCGTGCTGTACGTGAGCGGGCTGCGCAACGTGGGCACGGACCACCTGCTGGACTTCATCAAGGTGTACACGCCGGCGCCGACAGAGCGTGAGCCCATGGCGGCTCGGGGCAAGGCTCCGGCGGCTGCCACCAATGGAAACGGCAATGGAGCGCACCCGGAACCAATGACCACGCGCAAGGTGGACGATGCGGAGCCGTTGGCCGTGTACGTCTACAAGACCATGACGGACCCGTTTACCGGGAGAGTCACTTTCTTCAAGGTCATCAGCGGCAAGATGCGGGCGGACTCCGCGCTGGTGAACTACACGCGCGGCGAGGCGGAGGTGCTGAGCCACCTGTACATCATGCAGGGACGCAAGCCGGTGGAGGTGCAGGAGCTGCACGCCGGGGACCTGGGCGCGGCGGTCAAGCTGCGCGTAACACTGACCGGCGATACGCTGGGCGAGAAGGGTCGCGATCTGTTTATGGAGGGCGTAACCATGCCCGAGGCGGCGATGACCTACGCCATTGAGCCGAAGTCGCGCGGCGACGAAGACAAGCTGGCGCCCGCGCTGCACAAGCTGATGGAAGACGATCCCATGGTCAAGTTCTTCCGGGACACGCAGACCAACGAGTTTCTGGTGTCGGGCGCGGGGCAGCCGCATATCGAGGCCATCGTCTCCAAGCTGGCGCGGCGCTACCACACTCACGTAATCCTGCACTCGCCGAAGGTGCCATACCTCGAAACCGTCCGCGGCAAGGCCGAGGCGCAGGGCCGGCACAAGAAGCAGAGCGGCGGCCACGGCCAGTTCGGCGACTGCAAGCTGCGCATCGAGCCGATGCCACGAGGAAGTGGATTCGTATTCGCCAACGAGATCTTCGGCGGGTCGATTCCACGGCAGTATGTGCCGGCGGTGGAGAAGGGCGTTCGCGAGTCGGCGGCGCGCGGATTCCTGGCAGGCTATCCTGTGGTGGACTTCAAAGTCACCGTGTTCGATGGCAGCTATCACGACGTGGACTCCAGTGAAATGGCGTTCAAGATCGCGGCGCGCATGGGCTTCCGCAAGTGCATGGAGCAGGCCAAGCCTTCGCTGCTGGAACCCATCATGAAGATGGAGATTGAGGCGCCGGACGAGTTTGCCGGCGCGCTGATGGGCGACCTCAGCGGACGCCGCGGGCGCGTGCAAGGCATGGAGAGCACCAACTCGGGAACCATCATCCGCGCGGAAGTGCCGATGTCCGAGGTGCTGACCTATGGCACAGCGCTAACCTCGATGACTCAGGGCCGTGGCAGCTTCCGCATGGAGATGAACCACTACGACATCGTGCCGCAGGCGATCGCTGAGAAGATTCTCGCGGCAGCCAAGCAGCCGGTGGAGGAAGAAGACGAGTAAAGTCCCAGCCGTTGAAACGAACCCGTCAATTGTGTCCGTTAGAATGATCTGCATACTTCGGAAGGACCGTCCATGGGACTCGACTCTGTTGAGCTCGTCCTGCGCACTGAGGACGAATTCTCAATTACAATTTCCGACGAAGAAGCGGCCGCCGCTGTAAAGGTCGGCGATCTTTACCGAATCGTTCTTGCCAAGCTCGATGTCGCGCCCGGTTGCTTGACCAGCACAGCTTTCTATCTAACTCGTCGGGCGCTGGTAGACGCTCTCGGAATCCCACGGCGTTCCATCCGACCTGCCACTAGGCTTTCTCCCCTGCTTCCGGATGAGACCCGTAAGAATCAGTGGGAGCAAATTCGTGATCGTCTCGGGCTTGCGATGCCTGGTCTACGTATCCCTGGCGACATAAAACAGTTCATCTACAAGCGTGCATTCTTCGTCGCAGGCGCTCTTGCGATTGTGATCTGCATTGTCGGACTTTCACTGGGCTGGCCCGGATTGGCCGTATTTCCGCTGGCTGTTGTGTCCTGGATAATTCTCTCGATGGTGGGTGTGTCAATTCTGGAACGCCCAGGGCTCGCCACTGAGTTGCCTACAGAGACCGCAGGCGAACTGGCTCAGGTTGTCCTCAGCCTGAACCAGGGCCGCTTCCAGCCAGCTAACGGTACTTCAGAACAGACTGACGAGGATGTATGGCGCCGTCTCGTTGACATCATTTGTGACCAACTGCAAGTCAAGAGGGAAGAAGTCGTTCCGAATGCCCGGTTCGTTGATGATCTCGGGGTATCGTAAGCTCGTGGCCCGGTTGCGTGAAAGGATTTCCATGGGAGGCCAAGCCAAATCCAAATCATGTGTTCACACGCAAGGCGGAGGTCCGAGCCTTGCAATTATATACATATTTATATAATATTCAGGTATGGCGAACGTGCCTGGGAAGGCCGCGATAAAGGGACTCAAGTTCAGGGGGAACCTCGCGGCATGACCTTCGCGACTTTCCAGGGGACGCGCGGCGAGACGCCGGATACCAACTTGACCGCGTGCAGAATGGGCTGGAGCCGTCCGATTTCAAACCAATGCCTGATGTGGGATAGGGCGTACAAGAACTTCGGATCAAAGATGAAGCCGGGATCTTCCGTGTGATTTATGTTGCCAGGTTCGAAGATGCCGTCTATGTGCTGCACTGCTTTCAGAAGAAGACGCAGCGCACCGCGAAGAGCGATCTCGATCTGGCCGGAAAGCGGTATGCGGAGCTTGTAAGGGAGCATAAAAGATGAGCGATAAGGCGTTCAAGAGTGTGTGGGATGCGATCGAAGACGATCCTGCCCAGGCTGCAAACATGAAGCACCGGTCCGCGCTGATGATGGCAATCAGCGAGCACATCAGGGCGCAGGGCCTCAATCAGACCGAGGCAGCGAAGATCTTTGCCGTCTCGCAGCCGCGCATCTCCGACCTGATGCGGGGCAAGATAGGGATGTTCTCGATTGATACTCTGGTTGCGATGCTTGCGGCTGCCGGTATCGGAATCGACATCAAGGTGAAGGTACCGCGAGTGCGACCGCGAACCTTGCCTGCTCGTCAGGCCGCTCCGAAGGCTGGGCGTCGACGGGTAGCAGCTTAGAGAAATCGTTGCTCTAAGTCCTTTCGTGCGATTTTGATAGGGGCGGGGCGCTACGCTTTCCTCGTTTGTTGCAGCTACACTAGCCTGAACCGAAATCCTGGAACCGACTTCACGAGGAGCCGATGGCAGATATCTACAGCAAGGCACAGGCCGCCGTAACGGCCGTTCGCGAACGCGCTCTCCTCGCGCCGCGTATCGGCATCATCCTCGGCTCTGGCCTGGGCGGGTTTGCCGCTCAGGTGGCGGACGCGGTCTCGATTCCGTATGCCGACATTCCGCATTTCCCGCAGTCGACGGTGGCTGGACACTCGGGCAAACTGGTGCTGGGGACCATCGGAGGCGTGCCGGTCGCGGTGATGCAGGGGCGGGTCCACGCCTACGAGGGCTACACGATGGAGCAGGTGACATTTCCCGCGCGCGTGCTGGGCCTGCTGGGATGCCGGCGGCTGATCGTGACCAACGCGGCGGGCGGGATTCGCGCGGATATCCCGCAGGGATCGCTAGTGGTGATCTCCGATCACATCAATCTGACCGGGATGAACGCCGCGGCAGGACCGAATGAACCGCGTTTCGCGCGTGTGCCAGAGGCGGGACAGCGGTTCTTCGACATGACGACGGCCTACTCGCCTGCGCTGCGTAAGCTGGCTTTGGCGGAAGCCGAGCGGCAGAAGATTCCGCTGAGCGAAGGCGTCTATCTCGCGGTGCTGGGGCCAAGCTTTGAGACGCCTGCGGAGATTCGCGCGTTTCGCACGCTGGGCGCCGACCTGGTGGGCATGTCCACCGTGCATGAGGTGATCGTGGCGCGCCACATGGGGATCGAGGTATTGGGCATTTCCCTGGTTACAAATATGGCGGCAGGCGTAAGCGGCGAGACGATCCACCACGAAGACGTAATGGAGATTGGGCGGCGGGTGGAGAAGCAGTTTACCGGCCTGCTGACGGCATTGGTGCCGCAGATTGCGGCGGCGTAACTGCGCTGGGGGAAAACACAGAAGGACGGCGTGAGATTTGGAAGCGATCGCACACAAACCGCTGATGGTAGGGATTGCGGGATGTTCCGGCTCCGGCAAGACGACGCTGGCCGCCGAGCTGGCGACGCAGTTGGATGCGACGCTGTTTCCGCTGGACCTGTACTACCGCGACCTGTCGCAGTTTCCTCTGGACTCGCGGCACAAGCGGAACTTCGACCATCCCGACTCGCTGGAGTCGGAGCTGATCATCGACCACGTGCGGGCGCTGGCGCAGGGACACGCGATTCAGCGGCCGGTGTATGACTTCAAGACGCACTCGCGGGTGGAGGGCGCGTTCACCACCATTGCGCCGAACGGCGTGGTGATCGTGGAAGGGATATTGGCGCTGCACTTCGAGGAGTTGGTGGAGTGCTTCGACTTCTCGATCTACGTGAATGCGCCGCATGAGGTGTGCCTGGCGCGCCGCATCCATCGCGATATGCGCGAGCGTGGACGCACGGAGGAGTCGGTGCGCGAGCAGTTCATCGCCACCGCGCAACCGATGGCCGAGTTGTTCGTGCTTCCTTCGGCCGCGCGAGCATCTGTAACCGTAGAAGGCACAGATGCGCTGGACTGGTCCGTGGAGCAGGTGCTCCAGCGACTGAACCAGGGTGGGTTGATGCCTGCGCGGGGTTGAGGTTAGCCGGCGGCGACGGCGTCCCGTACGCCGCCAAGCTCCATAACGGCGGCGCGCGCTTCCTCGGCTGCGTGTTTGCGGTCGCCGGGTGCGGCGGTGAAGGCGATGGGCGCGTTGGCGATCTGCACGGTAACTTCGATGCCGCGCAGGCCCAGGATTTTGAAGATGTGGGGGAACAGCGTCATATGGTCGCCCCAGTAGCAGATATCGTTCTCGAGGGTGACTCCGGGGCCGTTGTCCTCCGTCAGGCGATAGCGGACAAAGGCCGCGGTCACTGGCTCACCCGCCTCCAGCACCTGCGCCAGAATGCCGCTGTGGAACTTGGCGACGGATGCGCCGTTGCTGGTGACGCCCTCTGGGAAGAACACCACGGGAACGCCAGCCGCTGCCGCAGCCTGGAGTCCTGCACGGGCGCGCGCCGCAGAGCCGCCCCGGCCGCGCTCCACATAGACGGTGCCAGACATGGTGGTCATCCATCCCAGCAGCGGGACGGACTGCATCTCGATCATGGAGACGAAGACGACGCGATGCGCGGCCGCAATCGCCATGATGTCCAAGTATCCCATGTGGTTGGCGACGATGGCTCCGTGGGTGGGGAAGTGGCCTTCAAAGCGGACCTCGACTCCCATTTTGCGGACCGTCTTGGCGGCGAACTGGTGCAGCCATTCGGCCCGTAGTTCGCGGGTTGCCGGGCGTTTGATGGCGAGTTCCAAGGCCCCAAAGATGAAGAATGCCGTGAGCTTGACGCTCCTGATCACAGACCGAAACAATCGAACCAAAGGGACACCTTTCCGGATCGCGCGCTGCTGCGAACTCCCCCCGCACAGTCTATCCTGTAACCGTGCCACATTCCTCTCCGCCCACGCACCATAGTTGGTTCTACCGTCGCGCCGTATTGCCCATCCTGGCGCTGCTGCGCATGGGAGCCACACCGCAGACGCTGGCGTGGAGCATCGCCGTTGGCTTGCTGATTGGGATCAACCCGGTGATTGGGACGACGACCGTGTTCTGCCTGGCAGTGTCGTTGACGTTCCGTCTGAATGTTGTGGCGGCCCAGATTGCGAACCACGCCATGTTTCCCGTGGAACTGGGGCTGGTGATCCCGTTCATCCGGCTGGGCTCGCGGGTGTTCGGAACGGCGGCCATGCCGCTATCGCCACGGGTATTTCTGCACGCTGCTCACACAGCGCCGCTGGCTCTGACGCGGCAGCTATGGCTGTGGGAGTGGCACGCGCTGGTGGTTTGGGTGGCGATTGCCGTGGTGGCCGCGCCGTTGATTGCGCTGACACTGACTCCAGTGTTGCGGCGCCTGCTGACGCGGGTGCAGCGGCACGAGTATCCGATCATGCCGATTGGCGTCGACTAATTGCCGCGGTAGGCTGGAACCGGCTCGGCTGACTTTACCCACGCGGTGTAGATCATGTTGCGCAGCTCAACCGCGCCCGCGGCGAGTTGCCGATCGACAAAGGCCTTGCCCGCTGGCGTGCCTGCTCCGACGAAGCCGCCGGTTTTCTCCAACTGATAGGTCTGCTCGACCAGAGAATTCGAGTGGCGCAGATAGGCCATGTATTCGTTGAAGACATCGCCCATGATCGTGGGCTTTGCAGACGCGACCAATGGCGCAAAGTCAGCGGCCTTGACGTTTGCGTGGACGAAGTCGCTCTCGAACAAAGAGTGGATATGGTGCCCGGTTGTGTAGCCGTTTGGGTTGGGGCCGACCCAGCCGTTGTACTGGATCGAGGTGTGCAGCGGCATGGAGCCGTCGGCGACGTAGTGGCCCAGCCAGCCGGCGAGAAAGGTGATTTCTGCCTCGGAAGGCCTGGTATCCTGCTTGGCGGCGACGAGTGTGCGATAGTCGCGAAAGGCGCTCTGCAGGCGCTCGTAGACCTCGGTGGTGACGTAGGGCTGCAGGCCCACCTTATCGGGGGTCAGCACCATATCCGGGTGTTTTGCCTGGGCTACGGCAAGCGCGCGGATGTAGTCGTAACGGCGGCGGGGCAGTGGCCCGGCGAGGTCGGCCCATTCGAGATCGATGAAGTGTTCGGGCGCCTGGGCGGCGTTCAGTTCAGGCTCGGCAGGTGAGCGCCAACGGTCCGGCTCGGGGCCATAGTATTCGAGTGCATCGAGAGCGGCGGGAGTGCGCAGAAATGCGGGGACATCCACAGGCAGGTTGGCGCCCGCGACGCGGTTGATCATCATGTGGCCATCCATGCCCCACGCGAAGCTTTGTTGGACCAACAAAAGCGGCAGGAGAAGGCCTGCCGCGAACAGCCGAATCGCGCCGTATCGATTTTCACACATGCACGCAGTATAAACATCTCCCGGCAAGAGCAGCTACACCACGAATGGGACCGCCCGCGGCAGGGTTGGCACGATCCCCAGGTGCTTTGTTCCCCAGCCGCACATCGCCTCCATTACGGGGATCAATTCACGGCCGGCCGCGGTCAAGCTGTACTCCACACGGTGTGGAACGTTGCGGAATACGGTGCGGGAGACAATGCCATCCGCCTCCAACTGGCGCAACTGAGCGGTTAGGACTTTCTCGGTCACGCCGGGCAGCAGGTCTCTCATCTCGGCGTAGCGCTTCGACGCGAACGAGAGATGCCATACAATCAGCACCTTCCATTTGCCCGCCATAACGTTTGAAGTCGCCTGGATCGGGCATCCAAAATGGTCCTTCATGGGGTTGCGCTCCCGGACTTACAAAATTGTGCGCGCTTGGCGAAATCTCGAACTTGCGATATACCCACTTATACCGTTTCTCTCACCGTGTGGGGCCAGAGAGTTACCCGTCTCAATCAATTCTTCAGGCAAGAATCGCCAGTCTTAACCTCGATCCACGGAGCCCGTCCATGGACCTGCCCGCGAATCCTTTTGCCGTACTGACGTTCATTTCTGCGCCAGCGGTGCTTACCAATGCATCGTGTGTCCTGCTCTTCGGAACGGGGAACCGCTATGGCCGCGCCATCGACCGCGCGCATACGCTAGCGGACACCGTTCTCAAGGGCGCAACGCTCGATCCGGGCGAACTGAAACTCCGTGTCCGCCAGTTGAGTTCGGCGCAGACGCGCACGATGCTGATCGTGAGGGCGCTCACCTGCTTCTACACCGCAGTCGCCGCGTTTGTTGCCAGTACTCTTGCCTCGCTGATCGGCGCCATCCAGGTGTCGGCGCGGGTGCCTTGGAGTATCTCCGCGACCTTCGCGATTGCCTTTGTAGCCGGCTCCTGCGGCGTGTTTGCCATGATTACGGGTGCGCTGATGCTGGCACTCGAAACGCGTTTCTCTTTCTCCGTACTGCGTCAGGAAAATGCCTTTATCACCGAACGCGTACACGGCCTGTCAACCGCGGACGATGCGTCGCGCCACCCTCAATGACACTTCAACCCAAAAGGAGTTCGGATGCCAAATTCACGGATTGATCCACACGACGCCGTTGTTCTCTTCGCCGATCTTCAGGCCGGCATTGTGGAACTCACCCAGACCAATCCGCTGCCGCGGCTCAAGGCCGCGGTCCTCGCACTGGGCAAGCTGGCGAAGCTCTTCGACATGCCCGTCGTCGTCTCCGGCATTCAGGGGGAAGATGGGAGTCCCGCCAAAATGTTGCCCGAGATCGGGCAGGCTCTGGGTGACCTGCCAACCCACCATCGCACGACGTGCGACTCGTTCCTGAACGAAGAGATCGCAGGAGCAGTGGAGGCAACGGGGCGTAAGACGCTATTGATCTCCGGAGTTGCTACGGAACTGGCGGTGCAACTTCCAGCGCTGACGGCGGCGGACCTGGGCTATAAGGTGTTCGTGGTCCTGGATGCCTGCGGCGGAATGAGCGAGCGCACAGAGCAAGCCGCGCTGCTGCGGATTGCGCACGCCGGCGCGACGGCTGTCTCTGTGATGACGCTGGCGGGGGAGATTGCCGGAGACTTCCGCGAGCCCAAGGCGCAGCAGGCGATAGGAATTCTGTACGAGATGGCGAAGGCATGAAGGCGCTTCCTCCAGGTTGGGTGCAGGTGCTTCGGCTGGGATCGATCCTGTGGATGCTCTGGCAGGTGGCGGCCCCGGCGAACGCGCAGGATTTTCAATCGTGGAATGAAGTCGATGTTGTCGCAAACTGGCGGCACGGCGACTTTCTGGTGCCGTTCCTTGCTCGCACAGACAGTGCGAAGCCCAATCCACAACTCGCTGCGACGGGCGTGGTTGCCAATTTGAAGATGCACTGGGGACTGAGCATCACTCCGGGTTATCTTTATGCCGACCTGCCGCAAGCCGGCTACAAGGTCCAATTGCCACTGGTGATGCTCACGGAAAAGGTCCACCTGGGCCGCATGGTGCTGGCGGATGGCAATCGTTTTGAAAAGCTGATTGGGTATCCCAAGGAGCCGGTCCGGTACCGCAACCTGGTTCTGGTCGATTGCTCTTTCGGCTCGGCTGTCCGCGCCCATGCGTTTGTGGGCGACGAGGTGTTCTTCGATCTTTCCGCCGGCGACTATAACCAGAACCGCTTCCAGGCAGGGGCGGGAGTTCATCTGAGTAAGCGGCTGCTACTGGATCTCTATTATCTGCAAAAAGACCCGGTGGGCAGTGCGACGATCCATGCCCTGGGATCGAGATTCACGGTGGAGTTGAACCGACGCCACCCGCTCAATGTAGACCACTAGACCAGGACCTGGGTGGCGCCGACGGCTACGGTACCAAAGACGCGGCGATAGCGCTCGATCTCTTCCTCGGGACCGGTGGCTTTGCGGGGGTTGTCGCTGAGTTTGACGGCGGGGCGGCCCTGCACGGACATGAGCTTGCAGACCAGGCTGATGGGCTCCAGGTCGCTCTCGCCGCGCGGATGGCAGCCGCGAAAGTCGTTCGTCAGCAGCGTGCCCCAGCCAGCGGAGAAGCGGATGCGGCCATTGAAGTATTCGTGCAGGCGGAGAATCTCCTCGACATCCAGGCCGTCCGAGGCGATGAGGCGCTTGCGACGGGGGTCGCGGCCGCGCGCGAGCAGCCAGCGGATGTACTCGTCGCCGGCGAGGAACGGGTCTTTGGAGTCGACGCGCTGGCCGGTCCAGTCAGCGACCCAGTCGGGCGCGCCCTCCAGGAACTGCGTGGTGCCAAAGGTGTCGGGCAGCAGGATGAGCAATTCGCCGCCGTAGCTCTTTTGCCATAGCTCGAGGACCCGGTACTGCGAGGCGTGGAGCGCGTCGTCGCTGTCGGCCAGGGCTGCCATGGCCATGGGGAGCTCGTGGGCGTTGGTGCCCATGGCCTCCAGGTCATGCTTGTACGCGAGGAAGGTGTTGGAGGAGCCGGCCATGGTATGGCCGAGGGTGGTATGCATGGCCTGGACCACGTATTCCTGCCACAGGAAGCTATGGCGCCGGCGCGTGCCGAACTCGGAGATGCGCACCTCCGGGACGGTGCGGAGCCGTTCGATCTTGTCCCATAGTTTCGTCTTCGCGCGGGCGTAGAGGACGTCCAGCTCCATCTCGTTGAGCCGGGAAAGAGCGGCGCGGGTACGCATCTCGCTGACCAGCGCGAGGGCGTAGACCTCCCACATGGTGACCTCGGTCCACAGGCCTTCGAAGCGCAGGCAGAGTTGGCCGTCCTCTTCGGTGACGTCGTAGTCGGACAGGCGGAAGTCCGACTCCAGCCAGGCGAGGAAGGCGGGCTCGAAGATCTGCCGCGTGCCGTAGAACGTGTTGCCGGCCAGCCAGATGAGCTCGGACTTGCGAAAGCGCAGGCCCTGCAGATGGTTCATCTGCGAGATGAGCGCACCGGCGTCGACCTCGTCCGCGAGACGAACCTGGGCAGTGCGATTGACCACCTCGCTGGTGACATGGACAGCGGGAAAGTTCTTCCAGATGAACTGCAGCATCAGCAGCTTGTAGAAGTCGGTGTCCAGCAGCGAACGCACAATGGGGTCCAGCTTCCAGTTGTGGTTGTGCGCGCGCTCGGCGAAATTGACGTTCATGGGATAAGGGTAACAATGCGAGGCGGTGCGGCAGAAGTTTTTTGAGAAAAATATGACAAGTACGCTTGACATGACAAGCGTACTTTACGTAAAGTTTGCTTGTCATCGTATGAGAGCGAATTCGCGTGATGACAGAGAGAGGTAGCAATGCTTTTCACGCTGCTCAGAAGAGATCGATGTGGCGCTCCTTTACGGCGGTGGGAGCCTACCAGGTGACATTTTTCGCGACGTTCCGATATGTGCGCCACCATCACCCTCAGGGAGTTGCGTTGTATGTGTGCGCGGCGCTGCCGTGGATAATGCTGTGCGGAGTGATCGTGTCCGTCGGTCTGTATTTCCATGAAGAGCGGGACGACTATAGCCGCGACCTTGCCATGCGCAACATGCTGTGGGGCGCGGGCGCGGCCCTGGTGGTGAACCTGTTTCTGTGCTTCCTGCACATGTTTGGATGGAAGGGGCAGGCACCGGGCCTTTTGGAGGTCTGCGTGTTCAGCGGGGCGGCGGCGGTTGCGGGTATTGCCAACACAATCAAGAACCGGCCGGTGTACTGATCTGCATTACTACGGCGGCAAAGCTACTGATCTTGCGTAGTCACAGGTCTTCGAGTGAATAACCGGCTTTACGGGAAAGGAAACTACGGATGCCTTGTCTACCTGCTAACAATGCTGTGCGCCGCTACTTCTTACGCTTTTCCTCGTCGATGGGCGCGTATGTTGTTGTCCTCGTCGCAGTGATTACCTATCTCGTCCGATTCCACCCTACGGGTTGGATTGTATATATGCTAGCGATCCTTCCGGCGCTGCCGATCATCGGAATCATCGTCGCCGTCGGGCTCTTCCTCGCCGAGCAGAAAGATGAGTTCCAGCGCCGGATGCTCGAGTGGGCCCTGCTGTGGGGGATGGGCGGCACACTCGCCACCACGTCGGTCTGGGGCTTTCTCGAGATGTTTTCCCACGCTCCGCACATCACGCCGTTCTACGTCTTTCCGCTGTTCTGGATATTTGTTGGAATCGCAGGCGTCGTCCTGCGCCTCTATTACCGGGGTGGCGATGAATAATCGGCTGCGCGTCTTGCGTGCGGAGCGGAACTGGTCGCAGGCCGAGCTGGCGGACCGGCTGGAGGTCTCGCGGCAGTCGGTGAACGCGATTGAGACGGGCAAGTATGACCCGTCGCTTCCGCTGGCGTTCCGGATGTCGCGCTTGTTCGCGATGCCGATTGAGGAGATCTTCAGTGACGAGGGGTGAGTGGGATTCTCGCCAACAAAGCACGTAGTATGGGTGAGGTGCGATGCTGGGGTTGGAGGAAGAGATCGGTTCCTAGATGAAGGTCTTTCTTACTGGAGCGACTGGGTTTGTGGGCAGCCATGTGGCGCGGGCGTACGCGGCCGAGGGTGCGGAGTTGCGCCTGCTGTCGCGGGCGACCAGCAACCGGGCGGCGATTGAGGGGCTTGCGGCGGACGTGGTGGTGGGCGATTTGCGCAGGCCGGAGGAGTTGCGCACGGCCTTGCGCGGGTGCGAGGCGCTGGTTCATGTGGCGGCGGATTATCGGCTGTGGGTGCGCGACCCGAAGGAGATGTATGCGGCCAACGTGGACGGCACGCGGGAGCTGTTGCGGATTGCGCGCGAAGAGGGTGTGGCGAAGGTGGTGTACACGTCCAGCGTGGCGACCATGGGTTTCAAGATGGACGCAAGCAGCATTGTGGACGAGGCTACGCCGGTCTCGCTTGCCGACATGATCGGGCCGTACAAGCGGTCGAAGTTTATGGCGGAGCAGGAGGCGATTGCTGCGGCGAAAGCGGGGCAGAGGGTGATCATCCTGAACCCGACTACGCCGATTGGGCCGGGAGATGCGAAGCCGACGCCGACGGGGCGGATCATTGTCGACTTTTTGAACAGGAAGTTTCCGGCGTATGTGGATACGGGCTTGAATCTGGTGGATGTGGCCGAGGTAGCGCGGATGCATTTCGTCGCACTGGATCGCGGGACTCCAGGGGAACGGTACATTCTGGGCGGAGAAAATCTGACGCTGAAGCAAATTCTGGACCGCATGTCGGCGATTACGGGACTTCCGTCGCCGACCGTGAAGGTGCCGCATGCTGTAGCGATGGCGTTTGCGTTCTTCGACGAGACGATTACGGGCAAGCTGCTGGGCAAGGAGCCGCGCGCGACTGTGGAGGCGGTACGGATGGGGCGGAAGTTTATGTTTGCGTCATCGGCGAAGGCGCAGCGCGAGCTGGGATTTGAGGTGGTGCCAGTGTATGGCGCGCTGCGGACGGCGATTGAGTGGTTCATAGGGCGCGGGTATGCGCCGCCGACTCCAAGGATGACCATGACGGGCGTTGCACGGTGAAGGTCGCGTTGATCGCGGCGTTGCCGCGCGAATTGCGCGCTCTGGTGGCGGGGTGGGAGCGCCACGAGGTTGCACGTCATGTGTGGGTTTGGACGAATGGAGATGCAGTAGCCGCGTGCGCAGGGATGGGTGCGTCGCGGGCGGAGATTGCAGTGCGAGCTGCGATGGCGGCTGCGCCGGTAAAGGCGCTGCTCTCCGTGGGCGTGGCGGGCGCGGGCGACCCGAAGCTGGCAGTAGGAGATGTCGTGCGTGCGGGCGTAGTGATTGACGGCCGCAGCGGTGAGAGATTTGAGGATTCGCAATATAGGCAGGTGGTGGTGACGGTGGATGCCGTGGCCGGCGTCGGCGAGAAGCAGCGGCTGTTTGCAGAGTATGGTGCGGCCGCGGTGGACATGGAAGCGGCGACGGTGGCTCGACTGGCCCGGGAGTTGGGGCTGGAGTTTGGCGCGATCAAGGCAATCTCCGATGAGGTGGACTTTGAGATGGAGACGCTGCGGCGGTTTGCGACTGCGGATGGGCAGTTTCGCGAGGCGGCTTTTGCGCTTCATGTGGCAGTCCGGCCATGGATGTGGGGCAGGGTGATGGCGCTGGGACGGAATAGCAGCAAAGCCGTTGCTGCGCTGACGGCGGAGATGCGGCGCACGCTAGACTGGTATAGAAGCTGACGGGACGGAACGACGAATGGCGAGTGAGTCAACAGAGGCGGGAGCACGATTTCTGCATGCGGGCGGCGGGGCGACGATCCGCACCCCGGGAATCAGCGCGGCGTCGATCCATGCGGAGCGGATCTCCTGTGCGGGCATTATGACGGAACGGATTGGGGCGGATGTGATCGACACAGCGCCAATCAGCGCGGTCGGTATCAGTGCCAGGCCCATCGTGACGATTCCGGTGATCCCGAGCACGATGCGGGCGGCAGTATATCGCGGAGTGAACGATGTACGGGTGGAGACCGTGCCGGTACCGGTGGGCGAGGATGGGGCGTCTGGAATGGGCGCACCGCTTGGCGCGGGCGAGGTGCTGGTGCGCATCGATACGTGCGGCATCTGCGGGACGGACCTGAAGAAGATCCATACGGGTTCGCACAGCGCGCCGCGGATCTTTGGGCACGAGATGGCGGGGACGATTGCGATGGTGGGCGAGGGAGTGGTGGGGTTCGCAATTGGCGACCGTGTGATGGCGTATCACCACATCCCGTGCGGGGCATGCTACTACTGCCGTAAGCAGACGTTTGCGCAGTGCGAGACGTACAAGAAGGTGGGATGCACAGCGGGGTTTGCGCCGGCGGGCGGCGGCTTTGCGGAGTATATCCGCGTGATGGACTGGATTGTGGGTAAGGATGGAAGGACGGCAGGCCTGATCAAGGTGCCGGATGATATTCCGTTTGAGCAGGCGGCGTTCATCGAGCCGGTGAACACAACGTATAAGGCAGTTGAACTACTGGACCTGCAGCCGGATGAGACGGTGCTGGTGGTGGGACAGGGGCCGATTGGGATTCTGCTGGCGGCGCTGGCGCGGCGAACAGGCGCGACGGTGCTGACCAGCGACCTGTACCCGGAACGGCATGCGATTGCGGCGAAGTTTGGGCTGGACCATCCGCTGGATGCGCGCGGCGATGTGGTGGCGGCGGCGAAGGCTGCGACTGAGGGGCGCGGGGCCGATGTGGCACTGGTGGCCGTCGGCGCGGACGCGCTGATACAGACGGCGATGGACGCGATTCGTCCCGGCGGACGGGTGATGCTGTTTGCCTCGACGCAGCACGGTGAGGCACCGTTCGATCCGGCGGCGGTGTGCATGGACGAGAAGACGCTGATGGGGTCGTACTCGGCTTCCGTGGCCATCAACGACGCGGTGGCGGAGCTGGTGTTTACGGGCTATCGCGACGGCAGCTTCGACTTGACGCGGCTGATCTCGCATCGGTTTCCGCTGGAGCAGGCGGTGGCGGCGATTGACCTGGCGTCGCATCCGCAGCCCGACTCGATGAAGATTGTGATTCAGCCCTGAACGTTCGTGCGGCAGGCAGTGTTTACTGCGGCCAGGATGGATCTGAGTGCTAGCCGCTAGACTGCGCATGGTGCTCTGTGCTGGAATGAAGAAATAATCCTCCGTTCAACGGGCCCTGCATACAACGAATTCATCTATTGAGGTGTTTTTGTGAGCGCACTCTGCCGTTGTGGCTCTTTGGTCCTCTCCCTTACGGTTGTTCTTCTTTCCGGCTGCTCGATGGGCACGCTGAATGGTCCTGCTGCTGCGGCCGGGCATTCGGAGATCTCTGGCATTGTGCATGGCGGCCAGCAGCCCATCTCCGGGGCGACCATTCAACTGTACGAGGCGAACGCTGCGACGGATGGGGGTGCGTCTGTGCCGCTGGGGAGCGCCGTGACCACCCTCGGCGACGGCAGCTTCACCCTGGGGAGTTACTCGTGTCCGACGTCCAACCCGCTGATGTATCTGTTGTCCACTGGGGGAAACCCGGGGCTGGGCGGCTCGGTGAATAACGCGGACATCGTGTTGATGGCGCCGCTAGGCTTGTGCAGCACCCTGAACAGCAGTCAGTACGTGGTGATCAATGAGCTGACCACGGTGGCGGCTGCGCAGGCGCTCGCGCCGTTTATTAAAGATGGCGCGGATATCGGCTCGTCGACCACGAATCTTTCGTCGATCGCGGCCGCGTTCAATACCGCGATGAGTGGCCTCGTCCAGTCAACCGGCCAGTTCAGCAGCTCGGGTTTGCCGTCTTCAGAGCTTCAAGAAACGACGCTGGCGGATATCCTGGCCGCGTGCGTGAATACATCTGGCGGTGTGTCCGGCGATACAACGCCGTGCGGCAAACTGCTCTCGTTGACTGGAGGGGCCGACACGCTTACCGCTGCGGTGAAGATTGCGCTGTCGCCGACGAAGAGTATGTCGTCGCTGTATGCGTTGATCGTATCGACGCCGCCATTCCAGCCCTACTTTACTGGGGTGCCATCTGACCTGGCGGTTACGCTGGGCTACCCGATTCCGGAGAATGCGAGGGCTGTGGTGTTGGACTCGAACGGAAACTTCTGGGTCTATACCGGAGGGTTCAACTACAACACGGCGACGGGTATGAGCACCGATCTGCAGGGAACGCTGACGGTGTACAACGGCTCCTATGTGGTGCAGTTTACCGTTCTGACAGGAAACCCTGGGGCCGGGGGGCTTTACTATCCGGTGAGCGGGGCTGCCGACAAATCGGGCGATGTCTTTTTTGTGAATGCGAATAACACGATCTCGGAGTTTGGTCCGACCGGCACTGCGATCTCGCCGTCGGGCGGATGGGCGACCGGTGTAGCGCCCTCTTTCACCGGAACGACGACCGGGGTGGGGTACGCGACGAACCCGACGCAGGTGAGCCCGATCCGGGTGGATCCCCAGGGAAACATATGGGGGGTGGGGCCTGGAACCAGCAATTGCTATGTCGAGTTGAGTTCCACAGGCACGGTGAAGACGCCCACCGGCACCTACTGCGCGTTGTCGGGCGGGGTTAACCAGCTTGCGCCGGACGGCTCCGGCAACGCCTGGACATCTGGCAGTTCGTCGATTTCGCAGGTGAATGCGTTGGGCGCGCTGGCCGCCACCGCTCCGAATAGTCCGGGCTGCTTCGATCCGCAAAATATAGCCATTGCGGCAAACATCAATACGTTTCCTTACGTAGAAACCAACACGATTGGATACGACCATGCGAACAACCAGCTTGGAGCCCATTCCTCTACCGGAGTGGGAGCGATTACCGATGGTGGAACCTCAATTTTCTGCGACTCGGGAGCGGCAGCGCTGCCGGTGATTTTTCCATACGCAACCCCATCGTCGACGCCGGCCGGACAGCCTTACTCCGCAGGCAGCTTGTTGATCTTTAGCGGAGCGCTGGATGGCGCCGGCAACTTCTGGTATTTGACGGGAGGCGTTGCGGAGACAGGTACAGTGGGCACGACATCCGGGACGTATAACGGAACGGCCACGTTTGCCACCTACCTGAATGGGGTGAGTCCGACGGGGTCGCTGCTGACCACGTATAACGCGGGTTCGCAGATGTACGGGATGCAGCCGACGGGTGTCGGACTGAACGGCACGGGAACCGTGAGCAACGGCACCGTAGGAGCAATTTCCCTGAGTGCCGCCGTCGTGGGGATCGATGTGAACGGAACGATCTGGGTGGAAGACTTTATGAGTGGCCGGGTCATCCCGATCACAGGCGTCGCGCAGGCGAACACCGTGAACTACTGAGTGTGAACTTTGCGTCGCTCAAGCAGGGGTCTGCGAATTTGCATGCGATTTCCACCCCGCGGTACTATTCTGGCGGTATGAACGCAGTGGGTTTACCAGCGCGAATCGCGTACTGCCTGGCAGCGATGCCGGTGGCGGGTGCGGCGGGCTTCTATGCTGGCATTTGGGCGCTGCCGAAGCTGGCGAAGACTTTTCCTGGTCCCGAGGCCAGAGTTGAGGACTACGGATTGTTTCTGGGCGCGATCGCGGTAGGTGCGGGGCTGGCCTTCGCGCTTTCGATGGTGGCGCTAACGCTTCCCTGGAAGCGGCGTCGGAGACGGACGGGGAGAGGAGTGCGGGTGACGATCTCCTGCGTACTGGTAGTGTTGGCATCCCTGGTGTTTGCCGACCGGGGCCACGCGGTGGTGTACGATCTGGCGTTTGCGGCCTGGATGGCCTACGTGCTGGCGTTCACCGTTGTGCGCTACGGGGTACTGGACCGGGTCAAACCGATGGCTGCTGCCGGAGGGCGCGCGACTGCGCCCGCCGATACTGCGGGGTAGCAGCGCGGAGTGAATGGTGTGACGACGGAGACAGTCGACCGCAAGGCCGCCGGATATACTGAATAGCGCTGAGTTAGATAGAGGAGTTTGGGACCCATGTTGGATGCAAACCGGCTTTTTCCCTCCGAAGCCACCGCCCGAGCCATCGCCATCAAGCTGTACGAAACCGTTCGGGATCTGCCGATCATCTCGCCGCACGGCCACACGGACCCACGCTGGTTTGCCGAGAACAAGCCGTTTCCGAATCCAGCGGCGCTGTTCATCCAGCCGGATCACTACATCTTCCGGATGCTGTATTCGCAGGGCGTTACGCTGGAGTCGCTGGGAATCCCGCAGGTAGATGGCAGGGAGAGCGCCGACCCGCGCGAGGTGTGGCGCATCTTTGCGAAGCACTACTACCTGTTCCGAGGGACGCCGACGCGGTTGTGGATCGACTACGCGTTCAGCGAGAACTTTGGGCTGACGGATCGCCTGTCCGCGGACAATGCGGACGAGTACTACGACGTGATTGCGAAGAAGCTGCAGACGCCGGAGTTCCTGCCGCGCGCGCTGTTTGAGCGCTTCAAGATTGAAGTGCTCTCGACTACCGACACCGCGGTCGATTCGCTGGAGTTTCATCAGGCGATCAGAGCTTCGGGATGGAAGGGCAGAGTGCTGCCGACGTTCCGGCCAGATGCAGTGGTGGACGCGGAGTACTCCGGGTTCCAGGACAACCTGAAGACGCTGGGCGAGGTCTCCGGCGAGGACGTTTCGAGCTGGAAGGGCTACCTGGCCGCGTTGCGGTCGCGGCGGGCGTTCTTCAAAGAAAACGGTGCGACGGCTACCGACCACGGACACCTGACTGCGATGACGGCCGACCTGCCGCTGGCGGAGGCAGAGCGCCTGTACGGGCGGATCTACGCGGGGAAGATGCAGCCCGGCGATGTGGAGCTGTTCCAGGCGCAGATGCTGACGGAGATGGCCGGGATGAGCGTGGAAGATGGCCTTACCATGCAGTTGCATCCGGGTTCCATACGCAACTACAACAAGCAGGTGTACGAGAAGTTTGGACGCGACAAGGGCTGCGATATCCCCTCGCCGACAGAGTATGTGCGGGCGCTGCGGCCGCTGCTGTCGAAGTATGGCAACGAGCCGAACTTTACGCTGATCCTGTTTACGCTGGACGAGAGCGTGTTCTCGCGCGAGCTGGCGCCAATTGCCGGTCACTTCCCGAGCGTGAAGCTGGGGCCGCCCTGGTGGTTCCACGACTCGCCCGAAGGCATGATGCGCTTCCGCGAGACGGCGACGGAGACGGCGGGCTTCTACAACACGGTCGGCTTCAACGACGATACACGGGCGTTTCTGTCGATTCCGGCGCGGCACGACGTGGCACGGCGGGTGGACTGCGCGTTCCTGGCGCGGCTGGTGGCAGAAGAGCGGCTGGACGAGGCAGAGGCGTTCGAGGTGGTGAAGGACCTGGCGGTGAACCTGGTGCGCAAGGCGTATCGGCTGTAGCTGGACTGGAAGTTGAGGATGCAACGGGCCGCGGGGATCATTCCTTGCGGCCCTTGCACTAGCATGGACGAGTGAATCAGTTTTCTGCAAGGACGTCGTGGGATGTGGGCGAGAGCAGCTATGCGGCGGCGGTGCGCGAGGCGCGGGCGAGCGGGCGGCGGGTGTATGACCTGACTCAGTCAAACCCGACGCGGTGCGGGTTTGAATACGATGCAGACGCGCTGCTGGGGGCATTGGGAGACCGGCGGGCGCTGGTCTATGACCCCGACCCGCGGGGTCTGCTGACGGCGCGCGAGGCAGTAGCCGGCTACTATACGGACCATGGGGCCGCAGTGACGCCGGGAGACCTGGTGCTGACCACCAGCACAAGCGAGAGCTACAGCTTCCTGTTCCGGCTACTGTGCGATCCCGGCGACGAGGTGCTGGTGGCGCAGCCGAGCTACCCACTGTTCGATTTCCTGGCCGACCTGAACGATGTACGGCTGCGGCCGTATCCGCTGTTCTACGACCATGGGTGGTGGATCGACTTTGCTGAGCTGGAGCGTGCGCTGACGCCGCTGACGCGAGCGATCCTGGTGGTGCACCCGAACAATCCGACGGGCCACTGGACGCGGACGGCAGAGAGGGAACTGCTGGAGGCGCTGTGTGCGCGGCATGGGCTGGCGCTGATCGTGGACGAGGTGTTTCTAGACTATCCACTGAAAGATCGGCCGCTGGGCGAGTCGACGTTGGCTCCCCGGAGCTTCGCGGCGGGCGAGCATCCGGCGTTGACCTTTGTGCTGAGTGGGTTGAGCAAGATGTGCGGGCTGCCGCAGATGAAGGCGGCCTGGATCGCCACCCTGGGACCGGAGGGTGCGCAGGCCGAGGCGCTGGCGCGGCTGGAGATTGTGGCCGATACATTCCTGTCGGTGAACACGTCAGTGCAACTGGCGATTCCAGGGTGGCTGGCGGGACGGGAGACGATCCAGCAGCAGATTCTTGCGCGGGCGCGGGAGAATCTGGCTGTGCTGGAGACGATGGCACGGGACTGGCCGGAGTTGCTGCAAGTGCTGGACGTAGATGCCGGCTGGAGCGCGGTGCTGGCCCTGCCGCGATGCGTGGGCGAGGCAGACTGTGCGGAGCGGTTGATGCGGGAGCGCGGGGTGCTGGCGCATCCCGGAGCGTTCTATGGGATGGCGGAGCGAAACCGGATTGTAGTGAGCCTGATCGGACCGCAGGAGGAGTTCAGGGAAGGCATTCGGATGGCCACTTCCGAGCTTTCCACAGCCTGAAATGTTCAAGAGATGGATGAATCCAAGTAATAAACAATCGCTCAGAAGAGCTTATTGTCTACATTGAGTATTACCATCTAAATCATTGATATATAGATGAGTAGAGGATGTATCTATACGAGGAATGGATTTGACTCGCGTTCCCGGCCGATGGTGGTGTTGGGGCCGTGGCCGGGGATGACAATGGTGGAGTCCGGCAGCGGCAGCAGTTTGGCGTGGATGGAGCGGATGAGGGTGCGTCCGTCTCCGCCGGGCAGGTCAGTGCGACCGACGGAGCCGGCGAAGAGCGTGTCGCCGGCGAGCAGCAATTGCTGGGCAGGCAGGTGGAGGCAGACGCTGCCCTGGGTATGGCCGGGGGTGTGCAGAATGATGCCGGAGATGCCCGTAATGGCGATCACGTTGCCGTCCTCCAGGGTGTCGTCGGGGGCGTGGACCTCCGGGGTGGCCATGCCAAGCCATCCGGCTTGGACGTCCATCATCTTGACCAGCGGGAGATCGCGCGGGTTGTAGAGGATGGGAGCCCCGGTGAGTTGCTTCAGGCGGGCGGCCCCGGCAATGTGGTCGATATGGGCGTGGGTGATGAGGATCTGCTTGACGGTGAGGCGATGCTTCTGGAGCAGCGCGACGATGCGCGGGATGTCGTCGCCCGGGTCGACCACAATGGCTTCGCCGGAGGCCTCGTCGCCCAGGATGGAGCAGTTGCACTGGAGCGCGCCGACGGGGATGATTTCGTGGATCATGGCTGGCCTGCCGTCGATGCCACGGGGGCTGCGGGCGCCGAGAAAGCCGCGAGGCGGTCGTATTCGGCGCTGGTGATCTGGACGAACGAGCCGTGGCGCATGCCAGCGGGGAAGTCTATCTGCGTAAGCGCGTCGGACCAGTGGACGAGGTCCTGGGAGAAGATGGCGCCGTAGTGCTGCGCGCCCGAGTAGTGATCGTAGTAGGCCAGGTAGCCGGTGGGCTGGGTGGCTGTGGCAGCGACCGGGATGATAGCCGCGCCTTCGCTCCAGGTTTCGGAGATGGGTTCACCGATGTTGGTCCAGGGGCCTTCGATGCTGGGGCCGGTGGCGGTGAGTAGGTGCTTCTCCAGGGGCTGCTTGCGCTCGTCCTTGAAGATGAGGGTAAAGGGCTTGCCAGAGGTGGTGGGCGGCAGCAGCGTAGCGTCGATGACGCTGTAGCCTGGGTCGAAGAAGACCTTGGCCGGGGTAAAGCTCCGGAAGTCGGTGGTGGTGGTGGCGTAGATGCGGTGGTTCAGACCAGCTTTGCCGTTCGGATCGCCGGCATCGTCACCGGGGAAGCGGCCGGGTATGGTGGAGGCCCAGAAGATGAGCCAGCGCTTCTGTGCCGGCTCGTAATAAAGCGCCGGCGCCCAGACGTTGGTGGCTCCAGGCTGCGCGGCCATCACCGGAAGCTCGCGGTGCCTGGTCCAGGTAAGCAGGTCCTTGGATTCCGCGTAGCCGATGTTGGAGGGATCGTACCAGGCCCAGGTCCAGACCATGCGGAAGCTGCCGTCGGGGGCGCGCTGGAGGAACGGATCGCGCATCAGTTCGCCGGGTTCAGTGGGTGGGACGACGGGTTTGCCGCCGTTGGCCAGCGTCCAGTGGTAGCCGTCGAGCGAGATGGCATAGTAGACGCCGTCCTTGCTGTCACGCTTGAACCCGGCAAAGAGCCAGGGAGAGCCTGCGGAGACGGGAGTGGCCGCGATTGCATTGGAGGCGGGCGGCTTGGCAGTCTGGGCCTTTGACGATTGCCCGTAGGACGAGGGCAGCAGCAGGGGAAGAAGCAGTGCCACCATTGCGGAGCCGACGAAACGCAGAATCTGCATGGAATGATTATCATCCGACGTGGGGAATCTACCAAGGCAGAAGGGAACTCTCCGAGGAGGAGGCGTGACTTGCGAACTCTGCTGGAGCGCTAAGATCTACTTCTTGGGAGTCGTCTGGCTGGACGGCGTTCCGGAGAGGACGGACTTGTCTCCGCTGGAGCGAGCGAGCATGATTGTGAGCGAGATCGAGATCAACATGAAGAGCACCGCACCGTACGCGGTGAGCTTGGTGAGCAGGTTGGCTGCGCCTCGGGGGCCGAATGCCGTCTGCGAACCTTGTCCGCCGAACGCTCCGGCCAGATCGGCCGACTTGCCTTGTTGCAACAGGACCACGCCGATGAGAAACAGGCAGACAATGACGTGAAGGACGACGAGAAGGTAGATCATCGGGATTTTCTGGAGACCTCGAAAGACTGGAATGCGGCGGTATAACGCGCCTGGCCGGATGCTTTCGGCGGAATAGGATTTGGTGAGGAGGAGGGGACTATAGAAGCCACGTCACCTAACCCCTTATGCAAACTCAACTTAGGTTGGTTCTGAAGAAACCTCAGTTATGTTTTTGCAAATCCGGGTATTGGGGATAGGGCACTCAGAAGCAGGTAGCCGTACTTCAACACCTGCTTCTAGTGTACCCGAACTCCACCAGGAGAATCCAGAACATGGCTACCCGCTCGACAAAGAAGTTGATCGTTTCGTGATCGAGGCTCTGCGGAAGAGGAGTAGGCAGCAGCGGAAAGTGCTGAATGTCAGACAGGGGTTCTGGTGGGCCTTGCCGATCATCTGCAGGCCAAGGGCAGTGAAGTACTGCTCTTGAAAGTTAGCCCGCCGGGCCTGGCCGGTTTGAAGTCCAATCTTGGCTTATCTCATCCTCAGTGAGAAACTCAGGGTCCTGACCGATGACGCGCGACCAGGCGGAGAACCGTTCCTCAGCCAGGGCACCCTCGGTATGGACAGCGAGATTCGGGAGCTACTCCGACCTGGTTGCCAGGGCAGAGCATCACGGCCCCCCGGCGGCGTCCAGGATGACCACGGAGCGCTGGAAGGAGGCCGGATCCTTCGACTCCTCGATGGTGAGCTTCAGATCGCTCTGGGTGCCCAGGATAGAGCTAATCCGCTGCTCTGCGGAATGCCCTGTCCTGCATTCCTTGCGCCATAAACACCAACCTAAGAAAACGAATTCATATCTCCGCCGCCGCTAGAACCTTAGCCGCGCCGCCAGCTCCAGGATGCGCGGATCGGCCGCACCGGTGATCTTCCCATAGTTTGTGCTGCTCAGGGTCGTAGTTGGGTTGCCGGGATTGGTATGGTTAAACGTATTGAACGCCTCTGCGCGGAACTCAAGGTGGGCCTTTTCCGTGATGTCGAAGGTCTTGTACAGGGCTGTATTGAACAGCTCCTGCCCCGGTCCGCGGATAATGCCGGTCTGGGCAGTGCCATACAGCCCCCAGCTAGCTGCGGGGAAGGTACCGCAGTTTATTCCATTGGTAAGCCCTGGGCAGGAGAAAGCCGAGGTGTTAAACCACTCTTGGCTTGTCCCGTTCTTCCAGGTCTTCGGGCCGTTGGTCGTAGTACCCGGCACCTGGTCCGGCCGCAACGCGAGGCCCGCGTCGGTCTCGCCCAGGCCGGGCGTAATCGACGTTCCGCTGCGGAAGATCGCGATGTTGTCGATGCTCCATCCGCCCAGCGCCTCTTTTTCCAGAAGGTTGCCGCTGTGCAGGAAGAACGGCAGCGTATAGATCGCACTGATCGACAACGAATGTGGATAGTTCATGCTCTCCGCGTTGCCGTGGTAGCGCTTGAGGTTGTAGGGGTCGATTGAGCCGAGATTGGTCGTATCGTGCGAGTAGGTGTAGGAGCCCGACACGTTCAGCCCCTTGCCCAACGGATGCTTGACCTGCACCTCGAGCCCATTCCACTCTCCCCACAGCCGGGTAGAAACGGTGTTGATCGAGCCATAACCCTGATACGGCGCCCAATAGGCCGCACTATCCGGCTTGCCGGTCGTAATGTTGAAGTTAATATTCGGATTGAAGTCGTAGTTCACGCCAGCGACGGTGGTGGGCGGCGGCTGGTTGATGTTCCAGGTGTTTACCAGATGCTGGATGCGGCTTCCCGCTCCAACGATGGAGGCGAGAAAATTGGCTGGGAACTGATGCTGCACTCCCAGTGACCAACTGGCCACCGGCGAGGCCCCGATATTCGGGTCCATCGCAGTGATCGTTGCGGCGCTCGTCGTGGAAGCCGCAGTACCGCCCGCCCCCGCAACGTTCCAGCTCGTGGTGGTGGGAAGTACAAGATTGGATAGCGCCTCGTTGGTAAAGACCGGAGGGTTCGTATCGCAGCTAAAAGAGCAATCCTGGTTGGTAAAGATGCGGGTGTAGCTCTCGCCATAGCCGCCGCGCAGGCTGGTCTTGCCATCGCCGAAGACATCCCAGGCGAACCCTGCATCGGGCGCGAAGTACCAGATGTGGTTGCTGGAGAAGTTGACCGGCAGCCCGGCGCAGGGGGTGGCCGATGAAGGCGCTCCAGAGCAGCCTGCCCCGCCGTTGTTGAAGACCATGCCGTTGCTATAGTCGGTGCCGACCGGGATGTTGGTGGCGCCGCTGCTCTCATTTACCGTGGGCTCGAGGGCGGGATTGAAGGCCGAGGGCGCAAAGTTGGTCTCGGAGTTTGGCACACCGTAGGGCAACGGCAGGTGGTAGACCCGCAGGCCAAGGGTAAGCGTCAGGTTCTTGTTGAACTGAAACCGGTCCTCGGCGTACGGCGACCAGGAGAAGTCGTGGATGTCGCCGTGGGGCTCGAAGCTGTACTGGCTAAAGCTGGCGATATAGCCCAGCAGCATGTCCGCAACGCTGTCGTCCTGGGTGCATTGGGCGGCTGGAATGGGGTTACCGCTGTTGCACTGGCCCGTTGCCGTCTTCTGCGCTGCGGTGGGGCCGCTGGAGACGCCTGTGAAGGAGAAGCTCCCATTCGTCGCTTCGATCGTTTGCTGGCGCTTGGTGTTCCACACGAAGGTAACGCCCGCCGTGATGTAATGCTTGCCCTTCAGCCAACTCCAGTTGTCGCCGACGGTATCGTCGAGATCGGATGCATGCGGAATGGGCCGGCCGTTGATGCCCTGCCCCGCAAGCCCGGATAAGTTGACGACAGGGGTACGGGTAGAGAAATTAGCGCTGGGGTAGAAGAGAGTCTCGCTGAAATTCGGAATCTGGCTGATGTCTGTCTTTCCCACCGTAGTCAGGTTCAGCAGGAAGATATTCATGGCGATGTTGGTGGTGTTGACCATGTTCGGCGTCAGTGTCTGAGTCAGCGAGACCAGGGCCAGCTTGTTGTTGGTAAAGTCCGTCTCCGAGCTGATCGGAGTAGTCCCGTTAGATACAGAATTCTGCGCGAATTTTTGATATTCCTGGAAGTATTCGGCCAGCAGGTGGTAGCTCGGCGCGAAGTAGTGGTCGAGCTTGATTTGGTCATCCCGCTGATAGGTCGTGTTCGGCTGGTTGTTGATGTAATTGTTGGTGCCGCTGGGAGGCACGTATTCGGGATGCGTAGGGTCAGACAGCGGATACAGAGTTTGCAGGTACGACTGGGAACTTGTATTGATTCTAGCGGTCGGAATCTGGTAAAAAGTTCCGGCCTTTCCGTTGCAGGTGGAGACGGTCGGGAAAAGATTGCCCGTCAAAGGGTCCTTGATCGGCGAGGTGAAGCAGCCAGCGGCTTGATTTATTGTGGGAAGCTGGCTGGTGGTCTGGTTGGGCACATGCAGAGTCACGTACGACTCGTCCCAGAAGAAGAAGGTCTTTTTGCGATCAGTGTTGTAAAGGCGCGGAATAAATACCGGACCGCCCACGTTGAAGCCAAAGATGTTCTGCTTGTAGGGCGGGATACTGGTTGAGAAGTACGGCTTGGAGTTTAGATCGTCATTGCGCACAAACTCCCAGAGTGTGCCATGAAGGCTCCCGGTACCGCTCTTGGTCTGCACCATAATGACCGACGAGCCCAGCAGCGAATACTGCGAGGAGAAGTTGTCCTGGAGGACGCGCACCTCTTCAATCGAGTCCGGGTTAGGAATCACGGACTGCTGGGTCATGTTGCCGGTGTTCTCGTTCCAGATTCCATCCACCGCATAGAAGCTGCGAGAGGTCGCCATCCCGTTGATGGAGAGCGAATCGCTGGTCGAGCGACCGCCTGTGGTCAGCGCCGAGCCTTGGGAGGTATTGATCACGCCCGGAAGCAGGGCCGCCAGAGCCGAGTAGTTGCGCCCATTCATGGGCAGCGAACTCACGTCCGCACCGGAGATATACGCCGAATTCTCTGGAGTCGACAGCTCCACAAAGGTAGAGGTTGCCCCCACCGTAACCGTCTCGGTGGGAGCGCCCACCGCCAGCGCGCCGTTCACCTGGACCGTCTCCGTCGGGTGAAGATCAATGCTGGTCACCACGTAGGTCTTAAAACCCGTCTTGGCAATGGTGATGGAGTAGGTCGAAGCGGTCAGGCCAGGCGACACATAGGTGCCGTCGCCGTTCGACTTGGTCATCACGGCCACCTTGGTTGCCTCATCGGTGATCGTCACCGCCGCGCCCTGCACCACCGCGCCGCTCGCGTCCGTCACCGTCCCCGTAATCGTGCCACGTGTCGAAAGCTGCGCATGAACGAAGCTCGGGTAGAACAGCGTCATAGCGAAAATCCATGCCATCCAACCAATGGGTCGCAACATTATTCTCTCCCTTCTTTGTTTTCTGTTTGCTGTGGATCAAAGGCCGATGATGTCCGTCTCTGGGACACGCTCAATGCGCTTTCCGAGGTAGCGGATTGGGCGCGGCCAGGGTGAACGATTCTGCCCGCATTGTTGCGAAACCGGACACCCCACCTTTCGAACTCAGCGTGATGGTTGTCATCCGGTTTGGGATCGAGTTCGAACTCCCGGCCGCCGTGGTCATTCCTTGAGTTCTTTCCGACTGCGGGGGCCCCGGACTGATTCAGACGATACGACCCGCCGGAGTCGCGGATGACATACTGACAGGCGACGAGGGTGCGAAGAATCCGGTAGATAGTGGTTTTAGGGAATCCGGTCATGCTGCGAAAATCTTCGACGCGCAAGCCGGAACTGGTTTCACGAAGAACCTCGATCATCTGAACCGCCTTGAACACACATGGGACAAGATAGCTTGAACTTCTGGAACTGTCCAATTCTTGAAGCATCTCGATCCACCTCCGCGTAGTGACCTGTGTTGGAGCTCAGTTTGTCCGCAGCGCGGTCTTTCGTCTGGCGCGTGCTCTCCCGCGCACCTACGAACCTGATTCCTATCGTGTACCCCGATGAATGAGACCCGGATGCCGTTGCAGCAGAGGCGGCGACGGCATCCGGGCGATGGTTAGGCCAACAAGTTAGAACTTAATGTGGCCGGAGAACTGCCAGTCACGCGGGTTGCCGCTTGCACCGGTGACCTGGCCAAACGTGGCTGCGGGTGCCACGCCTGGACCAGTGGTTTGTCCCCAGCTGCCGTTGGGGCCGTTGAACGTGACCTTGTTCCAGACATTGGTGCAATCCGCCTGGAAGATGAAGACCGCGTGCTCGGTGATTGGGAAGCTGCGCTGCAGCGAAGCGTTGAAGTTCTCCGTGCCTGGATTCCTCAGCTGGAGCGGCGCACTGCGCGGTTCGTTTCCAATCAGGTACTGGTGGCTCCCCGTAATCACTGAAAGATCGGCAGGTTGGGCGAAGGCGAGAGGAGTGACGTAGTTCATCGCCGTACAGCCCTTGAGGGCTCCGATATTGCAGGTGTTGAACCCGTTTGGTCCGCTGCCATAGCTTCCATTGATACGAGCAGAACCGCTGAATGCGGGATTCAGGGAGGCCTGGCACTGGCCTGCATTCGGGGGCGCGCCGGCGCAGTTTCCGTTTTGGCCCCATGTGACCGTAATCGGGCTGCCCGAGCTATAGGTATAGATACCCGAGATCTGCCACCCGCCGATCAACTCCCGCGTGAGCAGCGAATTGCCACCCCAGTGCCCGGCTGTGCCAATAGGCAGTTTGTAGACTGCGTAGGCGTTAAGCAACTCGGGCAGCGACACTGAGGTCCACGAGCGATCGATGCGGTTCTGGTGCCAGTTCTGACCATGGCCGTCGATCGCCGCCGCCGGGATGTTGTACCCGCTGCGAAACGACCCGTCGTCTCCGATGTTCTTGGAATAGGTGTAGTTCACGTTGAATGTGAGCCCATGCGCGGTGCGTTGCCTCAGCGTGATCTGCAGCGCATTGTAGGAGAAGTTGTCCGTATACGCGCCGCCCAAGCCATCCTGCAGGCTGCTGTACTGCGGGAACGAGGTCAGCATCTGGCCAACCGTGAGCGCGCTGTTGTTTGGGAACGCATTCGCCGCGTTGATAAAGAATTGAGGGTTCGGTGCGCCGGGCAGCACACCATCCAGAATCGTAATGTTGGCCGAAGTCGCAGGAGCAAGCAGCAATGGAATCGAGTTGGCCTTCCCCGCTGAATTGGTTCCCGCGATGCCGCCGAGAGCAGCAAGATAGATCGGATTCAACTGGTTGTTCCAATACCCGCGCGCGTTCTGCGAGTTGCCATCGAACGCGTGATGCGATTCATCTCCGGCATAGTTCACTTCCAGCGTCATGTCCTTGGTGATGGTCCGTTCAAACCCGACGTTCCAGAATGTGTACATCGGTGCACGGCCGCCGGAATACGGGTCCATGTATCCCATCGCGGAGGCGGTAACCACTTGGTTGCTCGAATTCAGGTAGTTGCCCGCATCCAGAATCGTGCTTGCGGGGCCGGGCGCAGGCGCAGCCGGATAGGCAGTGCCGCCAAACAGTGCGGTGTTCGCATTGGCACTCAGGTAGCCACTGTTGCTGTTTAGCCAGAAGGATGGTCCCGCGGATGAGCCGGAGAGGACGTCGGGGTTGGAGACCGCCGTGGTGTTAAAGCCGAGGGCCTGGGCCGCCCCGTTCGAGCCGCCGTTGCCGCTCACGCGTCCGCCGCCCGTATCTCCGCCTTGCGAGTACACGATGGCAATCGCAGCACGGAACACAGTTTTGTCGTCGACGGAATAGTTGACCCCCAATCTCGGCCCCCAATTCTTCCAATATGTGTTAACTGGGGTCGTGCAGCCGCAGCTTACTGCAGATCCGCCATAGCTTCCAGCAAACTCAAGCGCGCCGGGCGTTCCCGTGGCCGAGTTCGTGGCCGTTGGGTTTAGAAAGGTGAAGTGGTCAAACTTTTCGTGGAGCGGCGGGAGGTAATCGAAACGAAGTCCGTAGTCGACCACCAGCTTCTCGGTAATTTTGTAGCTGTCTTCCGCGAACGGCGCGACGGTCTTGATGCGACTATAAATCGTCGCGACATTCTGCAGCGGAAGCGTGACCGGATCTACCGCGCCAAGTAGAAAGCTGGCGTACCCATAGCCGGTCACCGAGGTATCGATGGAGTTGCTGCAACCTTGTACCCCAGCGGCGCAACCGGTCGCCCCCGTAACGTAGCCGGCGGTCGGCGACTGGTTGAAGGGAAGTGAGAGCACGCCCGTAAACGTGGCCGGGTTGGCATTGTTCAGACCCTCGAACTGATAGGTCATGCCGAAGGTAAAGAGGTGTCTGCCCTTTAGCCACTGCACATTGTCGACCAGCGCGTAGTTGTTCGGAATTGTGAGCTGAGTCGACGCTGAGTTACTGTTCGTCGTCCATGAAGCGAGCCCGGTGCTCGAATCCTTCGAAGTCCCGAATGAAACGCCCGGAAACTCGGTTCCCGCCTGGCCGGCGGGCAAATTCGTCACCCCAAATGCGCCGATCGTCTGCGACGTGCTCCCGTATCCAGCTGCAGTGTCCGTAGGATTGATGATCGGCATGTAAAACCGCGTATAGCCCCACTTGAGCTGATTGGTAAGATGCGGAGTGATGGTATACGCGTCCTGAATGTCGTACTGCTTGGGCACGATGACTGCGTAGTCGCCTACCTCGTATGGAGGCGGCAGATACGGCGACCCGAAGTTGTTGGTGTAGACGACGTGCCCCAGCGCTCCGACCGCGGAGATGCGGTTCTTCGAGTTGAGATCGATGTCCACACGGTAGTCATACAGGTGGTTGGTGCGTCCGCCGATTCCCGTGCTCAGATAGTTGTTTGACAACGTGGCCGGGTTGTAGTTCGCAGCTGACGCATTGTTGTAGTTCGGCCAGAATGACTCCATCGCCTTGGTGATGGGTGAAATGTCACCGGCAGGTATTACGTTGTTGGTCGGTAGGCCATTCTTCACTCCCTGAAACGGCTGCCTTGTGCATCCGCTGGAGGTGCAACTGTTGGTCGTTGGATCGAAGAGGAACGCAGGATTATTCGAGCCGGTTCCAGAGAGTCCGGCTCCGACCGAGCCATTGGCCTCTGTGAAGTCGCCGCTCATCATCAGAGTGCTGGGAATCGTGGTCAGCACGGGATTCTGAGTAAAGCGGGAGTAGTACCGGTCATATGCAATGAAGAAGAAGACCTTGTGGGCCGCGTGGGGAACAAACCCACCGATGGACGCGGAGTACTCCGACGGATGCTCGATTCCCTTCGGCCCCGGCTTGGTCGTGGATACGCCGTTCACGATTGTCGGAACGGTCACGGCCTTCTGCGTGAAGGTCCAAGCCTCAAACGCGGTGTTGCGGAAAAAACCAGATGCCTGGCCGTGCCACTTCAACCCGCCCGACTTCATAGTGAAGTTCATCGAGCCCGCGCCCATGTACTCGGCCGGTGGCACGCTCGTATTCACCTGAAACTGATCGACCGCTTCGGGGCTCATGTTCAGTGCAACCGTGCGATTGTCGCCCTGCTGGTTGATCGTCTCCGATGGCACGCCGTCCATGTAGAGATATCCATTGTAGTTCGCCGTGCCTCCGATGACCGGAGTGCGCGAACCGCCCTGTGCACCCGGCACCAGCGTTGCAAACGCGGTCGGATCGCGCTGCTGAGTCGTTGTCTGGAGTAGTGGCAGATTGGAGTAGACCGCGGTCTCCATAACCGCGCCCAGCAGCGCGCTCTCCGTGTCGAGCACGGGCGGGGCGGCCGTAACGACCACGTTCTCAGTCGCCTCGCCGATAACCATTACAGGGTTGAAGCCGAGAACGCCGAGTCCAACGACGTCGAGATTCTCCTGCTTTAGCGTCTTGAAGCCCTTAGCCTCCACGGTAACGGCATAGGTCCCGGGTTCGAGGGGAGCGATGGTGTACAAGCCGTCTTTGGTGGTGGTGCGGGTAGCCGGGACATTGGTTGCAACGTTGGTGGCGGTGACCGTCGCAGCGGCAATAACCGCGCCCGTGTTATCGGTGACCGTGCCCGTGATGGAGCCTTCGCCGGCGGTCTGCGCAAGCAGGCGGCTTGGGTGAGCGCAGGTGAGAACAAACAGGCTTAAGACAAAGAGTTGCCCTGTGGCGCGGAGAAGGCGAGCAATTGGCTGCGGCATGATAGTGTCTCCAAAAATTGATGTTCTGGAAGGGCGTGGGGAATCTCCGCAGGCGCAGTTCCAATGATTAACCGGGGTCGATTGGGGGAATGTAGACGTGCCTAAGAAGGGATGTCAAGAGAAAAATGTAGCGTTACCGTTAGCGTTACCGATCACGAGTATGTTTCAGTCACTTAGCGACGCGGCGAGGGCTACATTCGGTCCTGGATTGGAGGGTTCTTCTTAGAGTCTGTTATGAACTTCGGAAAGGGGTAAGGCTGGCTAAAATCAACTGAAACCATTTATTTACAACGACTTGATTTTCAACTTCATAACAGGCTCTAGGGGATTTGGAATCAGCCGTGACCGTTGCGGATGGTAGCTGCAGCCCGGGGCCGGCGTTGAGATGACTCGCGGATTACCAACGACGGCTGCAGCACGACCTGCCGCGGGGTGTTGGAGGTCTTGTCCTTCAAGCGACGGATCAACATCTTCGCGGCGCGCTCTCCAACCTGACTACTGTGGTGATCGACGCTAGAGAGAGGAGCTTTGAGGCTGTCGTCGTAGTGGAGATTGTCGCAGCCGATGAAAGCAATGTCCTGGGGGATGCGTAGGCCCGCTTCCAGCGTCACGTCGATGGCTGCGATTGCCATCGGGTCGTTGTAACAGAAGACGCCATCGGGAGGCTTGCCAGCAAGCAAAGTTCGCATTGCACGTAAGCTCTCCTGCCAGTCTCGTCCGTCTACGTTCACGTACGGGCTGACTAGGTCCGGATCGAACTTCATGCCGTGCTTTTCCAGCGCGAGCCGGTAGCCTTCGAAACGGTCGACGCCGGTTGTGAATGGGAGCCCGCGAATGTGGGCAATGCGTCGGCATCCCATCGTGATCAAGTGCTCCGTCGCAATTCGACCAACGGCGCGATCGTCGACGCCAACAAAATCGGTGCGGAAGTCCGGGAAGAAGCGATCAATCAAAACGAATGGAATACCCTGCTCTCTGAGTTGTTTGAATTTTGTCGGAGAGGAGCTGCATGAGGCAACGATCAATCCATCCATGCGGTGGCCGAGAAGCTGCTCGATGGCGGCCTCTTCGACAGCTGGATCCTCCATGGACGAGGAAATCATAACCGCATATCCAGCCTGCTTCATGGTGGAGGAAAGTCCCTCAAGCACCTCGGCGAAGAAGGGATGCAGCAGCGTCGGTACGATAACTCCTACCTGACAGCTCCTACCGGTGACCAGGCTGCGAGCCGTTAGATTTGGCCGATAGCCAAGCTCCTGCGCTTTGGCCAGCACACGCTTTCGCGTCGCTGCGGCGACGTCCGGCTGATCCCGCATAACCTTGGACACCGTAATGACCGAGACACCTAACGCCTGCGCAATGTCCTTGAGAATAACCGGCATAGGTTAGCTTCATCGTACTGCATTCACAGAAAAGCTCCAGCGGTTTTGGGAAGATCAGGCGCAGTCGCGCTCGAACGCGGCGACACTACGCCCCGAATGGGATGCCCAATTCCTGAGGAATAATGGCCTCGGAAGGCTTGTCGAGGCTTGATGCGTCGTACCGCAGTTGCCACTCGAGGCGCATTCCGTAATAGAGTGCGGTGAAACCCCAGAAGCGCGTCTGCCCAAGTCCCAGGCCGGTTTCCGCGTCATAGTATTCGCGCAAGACAGGGTTCTTCTCGACGGCCATCTCGAGTAATCGGTCGGAGAGAATCTTCGCTTCTTCGGTGAAACCGTATCGCATCAGACCCTGAAAGATCATGTAATTCGTGGGGGCCCAGGTTGGTCCACGCCAGTTGCATTCATTGTGCGAGCCCTGATAATAGTCCGGCTCGGTCTTTGCGTAACTCGCCACAGGATAGGCGAGCCAGAATTCCTTCTCGTTGAGCAGATGCTCCTTCACCATCCTCGCGGCACGCGCTGGCGTCGCGGCACCAGCGAACAATACGGTGAAGCAGGTTGCCGACTTGACTCGCACGAGCGCACCAGTCTTCTCGTTGCGGTCGTAGTACATTCCGTCGGTCTCGTCCCAAAAGGTTGTGTTCATCAGATGAATGAGGCTTTCGGCGCGACTGTTATAGCTTTTGACGTCGCTGGTGAGTCCGAGATGCTGGGCAATCACCGCCATGGCGTGAAACTCGCGCACCAGATACGACGCCAGGTCTACACCTTCGATTGTGAACGAGGACAACGCTCCGGCGCGGCTCCATTGATTGTCGGTGCCGGCTGCATCGGCCGAGTTCCAGACCGGTAGGCCGTTTTTGTCGCTGTCATAAGAAAACCACTTGGTGAGGTACTTATCCAGGCGTTGGTAGTAGTTCCCCCGTACCCACTCATAATCGTTCTTGTTCTGCTTGCAGCCGAGCACCACCAACTGTGCCAGGAAGGGTTTGAAATGCTGGCGATCACGCTGCTTGATGAGGCTGCGGTTCACATAGCCGTCAGGCTGCTCGCGGTCGAGGAACTCTCGCAGGTTGGTGAAGCAATACTGCCAAACACCGTAGTAGGAAAGGTACAGGTTTTCGAAATAGAGATCCCAATCGTAAAACTCGTTGTAGGGGTAGCCAGTGAGAAGCGTCGCATTGACGTTGGGGATGGTGCGAAGTCCGTGCCCTCGAATGTCGGCATTGACCACAGCCAGTCGCGGAGGCAGGTCACCCCATATCTTCTCGCCGATGGCTTTTGCAAACGCCCTGCCCGCAGCTGTGGGAGGGATAGTCGAGCCCGCGGACGCTCCTTGTGTCCAGCCGTTGCGTACGATCGCAGCCAGTCCGAGTGTACTCGCTGTTCCTCCCACAAATGATCTTCTAGTTAGTGACATATGGCTTTCGGCTCCTCGCGCGAAATGCGCAATAGAACCAAACGCTAGCACATGCTCGCCGTTTCGCCTACTGGAATTGGAGCGATTGCATGAGGGTCTGCAGAAATACTTCTGCGAATTGCCAAATGTGACAATTTGCATCCGGATTTGGTACTTATTTGCGAGTTACCTGGTCTTTCGCGAGCGTGAGAGCTGCGTGAATGAGAGCCTGAGTGCGTCCACCCGTTCTGACTTAGTACCTGAGTCAAGATGACCTTTTACTTCTTCAACCAACCAGCAGAGGGCTATGACCAACCGCTTACTTACACGCCGCAGCTTCACCAAGATGACGGCTGCAGTTGCTGCCGCAGTCAACCTCACCCGCACGTTGCCGGCTGGGCCTCCCCCCAAGTTCGGCTACAAGGATTTATTGCCCATATAGACTGCAGCCAAGTGGGACCCGGATGCGAGTGGTAAGTCCGCTTTATGTACGGCGGCAACGCTGCCGTAATTTAGTGGCACACGGAGCACTAAAGGATCGCTGCTGCTGTCCCGACGGCAGTCGGCGTTCTCGTCAGTGAAGTAGATGGAAGAGCGAAGGGTCTCTCAGTTGTAGTTCCATGTGTCGGTGGGACCCTTCTTGAAGCCATGGTAGGGTGGGGAGTAGTTGTCCCAGAAGTGGCGGGCGCTTTCGTCGCGGAATCCTCCAGGGGCGTGTGGCGAAAATGCCCTCCGAGTTCACGTCCATCCACGCGGTGAAGCTGGAGATGAAGGCCTCCTCCTTGTCGTCGATGGAGCCGTCGCCTCGCAGTGCGATGCGCCAGCCCCTTCGTTGCAAGACTCGTGCGGCAGTCGAACTGATCAGCGCACGGCAATAACATTGCCGCGGCTGGGATTATTGGACCTTCGGCTGGGACGCAGCCGCGGGCGCGTCATCCATCTTATTCGTACGGAACGGCACCGCAGGAAGCCCGGCGGAGTTATACAGATTCGAGCCATAAGGATAGCTGTCCCACGCGTATCGTACCGACACAGGCGCAGGCACGTCGGGGCTGCGCACCACCACCGTGTTGCCGTCGATCATTGCTTGTGCGTCCGCATACTTGCCGTCCGGGCCCGCAATTTGGAACCATTTCAGCTGCCCATCGTTCGCCGCGGGGATCTCCGCGGTAGACGCAGGATTGGGCGGCGCCGACACATGCTCGTAGAGTCCCTCCGGGTAGTGTGTCGTCAACCTGTCAGCGTGCGCGAAGCTGATGCGGATCGCGTCGCCCTCCACCTTCATCCCCGAGTACACCGGCCCGGAGAACTCCATCTTCTTTCCATACACATTCGCCAGCGCGATGCGGCTCAGCCGGTCGCACAGCGGCTCCTTGTTCTTCGGATGCACGTTGGCCGAGTCGCCAATGTCGACGGTCACCGCCAGCCCCGTGTTAGGCAGCGAAAGGATCTCCGCTTGCTGCTCGCGCACCCGCGGATTATTGCTATTGTTCTTAAGCGCAGCCAGTTGCACGGCATAGAACGGGAAGTTGCCCTCTGCCCAACGCTTGCGCCACTCCGTCACCAGCGTCTCCATGACATGCGCGTACATCGGAATGCCTGGATTGCCCAGAATCGACTCGCCCTGATACCAGATCGCCCCGCGAATCGCATACGGAATCACGCCGTTGATCATGCCGTTGTAGAGCACGGTGGGCTGGTGCTGGTCCTGAACCGGATCGCCTCCGCCGCCACGCGCCCGCCTGGCCCCCGCTGGTGCGTGCGTTGCCGCCGCAGTCGCCAGACCGGGCGCAGGTGGCTCCGGTGCCGGGGCAGCAGCAGGCGGCGGTGGCGCCGGCGCCGCCTTGAATGCCGCCTCGCGCGCATCGAACCCATCTAGAATCGGCTTCAGCTTCGGATCGGCCGCCAACGCCTCGCGCGGAACCCACGCCTCTGCGGTGCTTGCGCCATACGCGGAAAGAATGATGCCCACCGGAACCTTCAGCGCTTGGTTCAAGTCGCGCGCAAACAAATAACCGATCGCCGAAAAGTCCGCTGCCGTCGCCGGGCTGCACACCTTCCACTCGCCCTTCACGTCCGTCTGCGGCGTCAGCGACTTGGTGTCCGCCACCGTGAACATCCGTACCTGCGGATAGTTCGCCGCCGCAATCTCCTGCTTCTCGTCCAGCAGCCCATATGGCCGGTGCCCCGTGTTCGACACGTTGAAGACCATGTTCGACTGGCCCGACCCGAGCCACACCTCACCCACCAGCACATCGTTGATCGTGATCGCGGCACTGTTCTTCTTGCCCGCAATCGTCATTGCGTATGGGCCCCCGGACTTCAGCTTCGCCAACCGCACCATCCACGTGCCCGTCGCGTCCGCGGTAGCAGACTTCGTTTGGCCATCGAATTTCACGGTGATCTTTTCGCCCGGATCCGCTGTGCCCCAGATGGGCACTCGCGTGCCGTTCTGCAGCACCATGTGGTCGCTGAATAAAGCGTTGGGCTTTACCTCGGCGCCTGCGGAGGCGGCCAGGAACAGAGTGGCACAGAGAGATGAGACGAGCAGACGTGTCTTCATAGGAACCTCGAAAGGCGTAGAGTACGCGTTGGAGCGCCGACGGATGGAGAGACGTGTTACTTCAGACAAAAGACGCTAACGATTGAGCCATCGCCCTGTAAAGTCACGGGCCTGCTCGCGATTTAGGAGATCGCGAACGCATCCGTAGAATCAGACGATGGGGTTTCAGTCGAATTGGAAATTCTCGCTTATGTAGACGACAGCTCCGCACCCATATGCCAACTTGGGTCACTGACAGCACCCCGCAGATTCTTGAACTTAGAAGACGAGCCAACCGCATGAAATCCTCTCTACGCCTCATGCTCCCGAGGAATTCGGCTTGCTCATAGAAGCTCCGGCAGGATTACACTGCTCCATGTGCTTAACGGGTTCTCCATCGTGCGAGAACTAAATTCCCTCCGATGGTTTTGAAAGGTTGCGACATGTTCAAGTCACAGGTTCTTTTCAGTTCCGCGTTTCTCGCACTTTCGGCTCTCTATTGATCGCGCCGCCCGCGTAATGGCCGCTGGTCCAGTAGTCGAGCAGGGTCGTCAACGCCACCACTACGCGATCGGCGTGCCAGCGGCTTGGTAAACATGCTCTATGGCGACGAGATCTTTTAGCCCTTCCTCGCCCGGTGACTTTGGCTGCGCATTGTTGCGGACGCACGCGGCGAAGTGTTCGCCTTCCAGCGCCAGTTGGAAGTGACCCGTGCCTGTTCCGGTCTGGTCGAAGGTCTTATCTCCAGCCTTTCCCGTTAGATGGATGCCTCCGCCACCGAAGGCCGGGCTCAGCGAAATATAGCCTTGGTCGCCGTGGACGCTGAGTGTCATCGGACCAAACTGGCCATAGGAACACCCGCACGACGCGATGATCCCCGATGGAAACTTCATCGTCCATTCCGCCGACTGTTCCACCTCCCTGAAGCGCGGGTCGTCCTTGTCCCGGGTGGCAACCACTGCGGTAAACTCCGAGGGCTCCTCCTGCGCAAGGTAGCGAATACCGTTCAGTGGGTAGATACCCAGATCCATCATTGGACCGCCGCCACCGTATCTCTTCGTCTGCCGCCATCCAAGCACCTGGGATTGCAGCATGCTGCCGCGAAACGACTGTACCTTCCCGAGCACTCCGGACTGCACAATCTCATACGCCTGCTGCCAGATGGGGTCGTACTGCATGCGGTAGGCGATCATCAGCTTACGGTCCGCCTTGCGACAGGCGTCGATCATGGTACGGCATTCGGCGCTGGAGATCGCCATCGGCTTCTCGCACAGAACGTGCTTGCCCGCCTGCGCGCCGCGCACGGTGTACTCGCAGTGCATGCTGTTGGGCAGCCCAATATACAGCGCTTCAACGTCCTTGTTCTCGCGAATTCGGTCAAACGTCTCATACGTATAGATGGAGCTCTTCGGAATGCCGTACAACTGCGAGAACTGCAGTCCCTTTGTCTCAGGATGCCCGGTCACCAGCGCGGTGATCTTAACCGTCCGCGAGTTGGCGCACGCCTCCATAAACGCCGTCGAGATTGACCCGATCCCGACGACGGCGTAGCCAACCGGCTCCTGCGCGGAGGCGTCGCTCTGGGCCAACCCATTCGGCAGCCGCATGGCGGCCGCGGCCAAAGTGGACAACTTCGTGAAGTCGCGCCTGTTCATACATCCTCCAGGGACACAGAGAGTTTCGATCCAGTCACAATAGCCCACGCCGCACTTCGGAGTACAGGGGACCGATTCCAGGAGTCGCGCCGTCGTCCGTCAAAGGGCCCCATGAGCCCACTTTCCCGACGCGAATTTCTCAAGGCCTCAATCGCCGTTGGAGCCATCGGCAGCATTGGCAGTCTCCCCGTACAAGCCGAGCCGCGCACAGCTACCGACCTAGTCGCTCTTGGCAAATCAGGGATGCGGGTCACGCGCCTGGCCTTCGCGCGCGGTCAGCAGGAATTCACGCGCCTGGTCCACTATGCGTACGACCGCGGTATCCGCTTTTTCGAGACGGCGCAAGCCTACGTTACTCCGGGCATGCTCGGCGAAGCACTCAAAGTGCCTACCGCACAACAGCTATCAGTTGATGAACAAAGTGATCACCGACGAAGGCGTCGATCCAAAGCAACGCTTCGATGATATGTTGCCCGCTTCCCAGGCCGAGTACTTCGACATCAGGTGGGCCTTCGATAAGGATGGGCACAATCCTGGGCACAGCGAGACAAAATAAGGAGGCCAACCGCTTCGGCTGGCCTCCTGTAACTATTGTGTTATCAATGTGGTGCGGAGGAGGGGACTTGAACCCCTATGCCTTGCGGCGCTAGCACCTCAAGCTAGTGCGTCTGCCAATTTCGCCACCTCCGCAGGGAGCCTGAACACACGCAGAGTGCGACAGGAGCGACCAGGAATCCGATGGTCAGTATAGCATCCCGTGCAGGGACGGAGGCTATATTGCGCCGCGTGCGCGGGTCGCCTACACTGGGGACTGTCGCGAGAATCATGGGGCGGCTAGCTCAGCTGGTTAGAGCGCCTGCCTTACAAGCAGGATGTCGGGGGTTCGAGTCCCTCGCTGCCCACCAATCCTTCCTGATTCCGTTGGGGCGAGCAAAACATAACAGCAGAAGAAGGCGCCCGAAGTGGGTGCCATTTTTGTGCGCGCGGCCAACCCCGGTAGACTAGGCGGATGGGCACTGGGCGGGTGATGGCGCTGGATGTGGGCAAGGTCCGCGTGGGTGTGGCGCTCACCGATCCGCTGGGCTACACGGCGCAGCCGTTGCTGACGCTGTGGCGCAGGAGCCGGGGCGAAGACCTGCGCAACCTGCTGCGGCTGATCCGCAAGCATCAGGTGGTAGAGATTGTGGTGGGGAATCCGCTGCACATGTCTGGGGATGTGAGCCCGTGGGCTGCGAAGGTGCAGGAGTTTGCGGAGGAGTTGCGCAAACGCTCCGGACTGCCGGTGCAATTGTGGGATGAGCGATTGAGTTCGGTAGCGGCGCACGAGATTCTGGACGAGGCAGGACACGACCGGCGGGACCGGAAGCAGATTATCGACCAGGTGGCCGCCGTGGTGATTCTGCGGGGATGGATGGAGGCCCAGGAGCAGGCGGAGCTACGGGTGGCGCTGGCCGGCACTGCTCAGGCCGAGGGAAGCATAAAGGAATGAAGACCCCGACCACCGTTGCGAGTAAGCATCTGCTGCCCTGGCTGGTTGCCGTGGCGTTTTTCATGGAGTCGCTGGACACCACAATTCTGAACACGGCAGTGCCCACGATTGCGGCGGCGCTACGGGTATCGCCGCTGAGCATGAAGTCCGTGCTGGCCAGCTACACGCTCAGCTTGGCGGTGTTCATCCCCATCAGCGGATGGATGGCGGACCGGTTCGGCACGCGGCGGGTGTTTGCGTCGGCGATTGGCATCTTTACGCTGGGTTCGCTGCTCTGCGGCATCTCCACCGACATCCACCTGCTGGTGGCATGCCGGCTGCTGCAGGGGTGCGGCGGCGCCATGATGGTGCCCGTGGGGCGGCTGACGCTGGTGCGGGCGTTTGAGAAGTCGGAGCTGATCCGCACCATGAGTTTTGTGGCGATTCCAGCGCTGATTGGACCCATGCTAGGGCCGATTGCCGGCGGCCTGATTGTGGGATACCTGCACTGGAGGGTGATCTTCTTCGTGAACATCCCCATCGGCCTGGCGGGATTGGTGATGGTGTACCTGCACCTGCCGGACTACCGCGAAGAGAATACCCCGCCGCTGGATGTTGTCGGGCTGATCCTGTTCGGTTCGGGGATTGGTTTGCTGTCCTACGTGCTGGAGATCTTCGGCGAGCATACGTTGAGCACCGGCGAGATCTCCGGGCTGCTGGTAGTGGCGCTGGCGCTGATTGGCGGCTATGCGTTGCATGCGGCGCAGGTGGAATTTCCGCTGCTGCAGATGAAGCTGTTCGGCATCCGGACGTTCCGCGCGGCGGTGAGCGGAGGATTCTTTACCCGCATCGGTATCGGCGGCGTGCCGTTTCTGCTGCCGCTGCTGTACCAGGTGGGGCTTGGGTTTACGCCGATCCAGTCGGGCCTGCTGATTATGCCGCAGGCGCTGGCGTCGATGAGCACCAAGTTCATGCTGCCGCGGATTCTAAGCTGGCTGGGATACCGGGGCGTGCTGGTTTCCAACACCGTGGTGTTGGGGTTGCTGCTGTTTCTGTTCGCCACGATTGGGCTGCACACACCAGTGTGGGTGATTGTGCTGCAGGCGTTCTTGTATGGCGCGTTTACATCGCTGCAGTACACCAGCATGAACACGTTGGTGTTTGCCGATCTAACCGAAGCGGAGACAAGCAATGGAAGCTCAATGGCGAGCACAGGGCAGCAGTTAGCCATCAGCTTTGGAGTTGCGGCGGCTGGGCTGACGACGGCGTTCTTCATCCCGGTGCAGTTGCATAGCACTCCGGGGGCAATGATTCACGGCGTTCACAAGGCATTGATGGCGCTGGGTGCGCTCACAATCGTGTCCACAGTGGTGTTTGCCCGATTGCGGCCTGGCGACGGTCGCAAGGTGAGCCAGCAAAAGATGGAGCATGCCGGAGTCTGAGGACAGTCGCAGTCAGTATGATGGCCGGGTAGCAAGGCTGCGGCCAAACGCGCAATGGAGCATTCCCTGAACGCCCCGGAAACTACGATGAGCGAGCGAGCGCCCAGGCGTCGGTGGCGCATTGCATGGTTGCTGGGTGTGGGCATTCTGGTCAACTACTTTGACCGCGTGAACCTGTCCGTCTCGCAGGCGGCGCTGCACACGACGTTTGGAATCTCTGCCATTACGTTCGGCTATCTCTCCGGGGCATACAACTGGACCTACGCGATGTGCCAGTTGCCCATCGGTGTGATCCTGGATAAGTTTGGGGTGCGGCGCGTGGGCAGGATCAGCACGCTGCTGTGGAGCGCGGCATCGTTCGCAGCAGCCCTTGCGCCGAACGTCGCGGGCTTCTTCGGGGCGCGATTGCTGCTGGGAGTGGGCGAGGCACCCACCTTCCCGGCTAGCGCGAAGGCCGTCGGGATATGGTTTCCGGCGAAAGAGCGAAGCTTTGCGACCGCGCTGTTCGATTCCTCCGCCAAGCTAGCGTCGGCGATTGGCGTGCCGGTGCTGGGTGTGCTGCTGCTGAAGGTCGGGTGGCGTTGGAGCTTCGGGATTACGGGCATCCTTAGCCTGATGTACTTCGCCCTGTTTACCGGCGTCTATCGCGATCCGTTGGACGACCCGAAACTATCGGAGGCGGAGCGCAGCCATATTTTGCAGGACCTGGCTGAGACGGGCCGGCAGGAGCCCGAGCCACCGGGAGCCTCGCTTGGATATCTGGTTCGGCAGCCGAAGGTGCTGGGAATGGCGCTGGGATTTGGCGCGTACAACTATGTGTTCTACCTGCTGCTGACGTGGCTGCCCAGCTATCTCTCGTATGCGCTGCACATCGATCTGCTGCACTCGTTTCTGTACACGGGCGTGCCCTGGCTGTTTGCGACGTGCATGGGCCTGTCTACGGCTGCGCTCACCGATGCATTGATCCGGCGC
>Ga0302198_10000367_pt1 | contig 50975 bp, 42 predicted proteins | sample II_Bog_N2_2_FD_193521 | JGI IMG/M metagenome (GOLD analysis project Ga0302198, IMG submission 193521) | Peat permafrost microbial communities from Stordalen Mire near Abisko, Sweden - II_Bog_N2_2 | ecosystem: Environmental > Terrestrial > Soil > Wetlands > Peat | place: Sweden: Abisko...
CGGCCTCGTCAACAACGACAGCCTGTCCGGAAGCCTCGCCACCAGCGCCACGTCCGCGAGCGGGGTCGGCAGCTACGCCATCACCCAGGGCAGCCTTGCCGCCACCGCGAACTATGTGCTGGGCTACACCGCGGCCAACGTCACCATCACCCCGCGTCCGCTCGCGGTGACCGCGGATGCGCAGAGCCAGGTCTACGGCAATGCCACGCCGGCGCTGACCTACACGGTCGGCCCGCTGGGACTGGTCAATGGCGACACCTTGGCGGGTAGCCTCAGCACGAATGCGACGCCGGCCTCGGGGGCCGGGACTTATGCGATCACCCAGGGAACGCTGATCAACGCCCTCAATCCGAACTATGCCATCGCCTATGTCGGCGCGACCCTGGTGGTAAGTGCCGCCCTGTCCGCGTCGTCACCTGCAGCGGCGGCAACGCCGTCCGCGTCGCCCTTTATGGTCACGACGGCCGTCCCTTCGACGCCGAAGCAGGCAAGCATCAATTTCCAGACCGACCAGTCCGCCGCGGCGGTGATTGCGCCGCTTGCGGTGACGCCGGTTCAGGCGGCGGCCAAATCTGACCAGGCCACACAAACCGCCGCCCGCCGGAACACCGACGACGACATCGTGACGGGCAGTATCACTCCGCAGGCGTTCAAGAGCGCGGACGGCTTCGTCTACACGCCGTTGAGCCAGTACGATCCTGCGCAATATAGCGGCAAGACGTTGCCGGGCTTCGAGAGCCAGGCCGGCGAGGCGGCCATTTTCACCATGCTGCTGCGCGGGGCGCTCGGCTTGCCCGATATGCCCAAGATCGACAACCTGTTCGAGCCCGGCAAGGGATTCCAGTGGCGGGGCGCGAAATGGGTAAATCCCCTGGCCGACAAGATCCGCATCTCCGACGGGGCGGACCACATCGGCGCGCCCGGCGAGAGCTTCCCGATGCAGCCCGGCACGACGGATTTGGCGGCCCTGCTCGGCAAGGGGCCGCTGATCCTGACAGGCCTGCCCAAGGCAGCGAATGCCACTTCGTTCCCGCTCCTCGCCGTTGCGATGTCGGAGGAAGGAATTGTGGCCAACGACCCCGGCACGGGACTGCAGGTGCTCCTCGACTATAATTCGGAAACAAAGACTCTCGGCTCGATCGTCAGCGTCTTCGATTCCAGGACGAAGACCTGGACCAGGCTCGCGGATGTGAAGCCGGACAATGACTGGCAGAGCCAGGCTCAACTCGATCAGCTCACCACATGGTCGGGTGATCGGTTCGCCGCGGTGAGCGTCCCGCACCCGGTTCCATGAAAGCGGCCTGTCAGAAGCCGGACCAATCAGCCGATCCGTTTCGAACCCGTTACCGCATCTGCGCGCGCTCCTCGATCCTCTTTCACCAACATCATGATGAGCTCGGGTTGCTTCATTCGATCACGTCGTCGGCGGTTGCAAGCAGCGTCGGCGATATCTCGATGCCGAGCGCTTTGGCGGTCGTGCGATTGACCACCAGTTCGAATTTGGTGGCCTGCTGGACCGGAAGGTCGGCGGGCTTTTCGCCCTTGAGGATGCGGGCGACATAGTTGCCGGTCAGCTCCATGACGTTCAAATAATCCGATCCGTAACTCGCCAGTCCCCCGACATCGACATAGTCGCGGACATCGAAAATCGTCGGCAATGCATGGCGTAAAGCCAGTTCAGCGATACGCGCACGATAGGCGTAGAAGAACCCCTCGGGACCGAACAGCATGCCGTTTCCCGGCTCACGGGGGATGCTGGCGAAGGCCGCGTCGATCTCGCTGGCGGTATTGGCATGCAGAACCTCGACGTGAATTCCGAGGCGCGTGGCGGCTTTCTGCAGGTCCGCGACGAAGGGCGCGGCCAGCTCGGAAGTTGGCTTGACCAGCGTGAAATAGCGCGAGGCCTTCGGCACCAGTTCGCGGAACAGCCCAAGGCGCTTGGCCGCGACCTCTGCGTTCAGGGAGGTGATCCCGGTGACGTTGCCGCCAGGCCGGCTGAGGCTGGCCACCAGACCGAGCGCAACCGGATCGGTGCCGGAGCTGAAAACGATTGGAAGGGTCGCAGTCGCGGTCTTGGCGACCACGGCGGCGGCCGTGCTGCCCGGCGTCGCGATCAAAACCACCTTGCGCCGGATCAGATCGGCCGCCATTGCCGGAAGCTCGTCGTTTTTACCCGAGGCCCAGCGGTATTCTATGGCGACGTTCCGGCCCTCGACGAAGCCAGCCTCGCCCAGTCCTTTGCGAAAAGCATCCAGCCGTTTTGCGTTCTCGTTCGGAAAGCCTGCGTGCAGGAATCCTATCACCGGCATCGCCGCCTGCTGCGCGGACGCCGCGAGCGGCCAGCAGGCGGCCCCACCGACAAAGCCGAAGAACTCGCGCCGCCTCATTCTGCCCCCTGACCCTGTCACCTATCCTACCGGTGAAACCTGCATTTCCCAAAGGGTCCGGTGGAGGCTGGTGGGGGAGACGGAGGAAGCTTGCTCAGCCGGTCAGGGCTCGCGCTCCGTGCAAGGATTCCTGCGTCGTTGCCGAGTGCTCCGGATGAGGGCAATGCCGCTGCACCGATCGCTTCAGGATGGCGGCGAAATCGTTCATTCTCGGGCGCATGCGGAATTCGGGGCCGGCGACCACCACGGACAGGCGTCGGTCCCCGATCGGAAGCGGCCTCGCCACCCCTGCAAGGTCGCGGCTGAAATCGGCAAAACTCTGGCAATAGCCGCGTTCGACCGATTGCCGCAACTCGGCCTCCACCGCGTCGATGCTGATCGGTGTGGTCGGCCCGTACTGCTTGAACTCGATCTTGCGGTAGAGCGAGAAGCGCTCATCCGGGGAGTATTGCAGCAGCAGCGCACGGCCGCTCGCCGTGGCATGGATCGGAACGCGGTGCCCGATCTGGGCAAAATACCGGATCGCGGCGCTGGATTCCACGACATCGATGAACACCGCCATGGTGCCCGCGGGTGCGGCCAGCGCCGCGGTTTCGCCGGTCTCGCTCGACAGCTCGGCAATCAGCGCATGGGCCCAGTCGGGCAGCGGCTCGGCCTCCGAGATGCTTTTGGCCAGCGCCAGCCAGCGCGGGGTCGGATAATAGCCGGCGCGGGGGCGCGGTTCGTAGAGATATCCCTTTTCCGCAAGCGTGCTCAGAAGGTTGAACGTGCTGGAGCGCGGCCAGCCGAAATGATCGGCGATCTCCGCCAGCGCGGCAGGCTTCCTGGTCCGCGCAAAATATTCGAAGATCTCCAAGACATAAGCGGCCTGTCGAACGATCATGGTCTGTCCCGCCAGTGGGCGCTGCGCTCTGAAATGCCGGATCCGCCTAAATTCCCAGGATCTTTCGAGCTGCCCTCAAATGCGGCTTGTCTATCATCCTGCCGTCGAGGCGCAACGTGCCGAGGTTCGGGTTGTCGGCGAAGGCCGCGACGATTTTTTCGGCCCAGGCGCGTTCCGCAGCGCTCGGTTCGAACGCCGCGTTGACGATGTCGACATGCCTGGGATGGATCAGGGCTTTTGCGGAAAAGCCGTCGCGTCGCGCGTGGCGGGTCTCCTGTTCGAGGCCCGCAAGATTTTCGATATCGGTATAGACAGTGTCGATGGCTGCGACCTCGGCGGCGGCCGCACCGATCAGGCACATGTCGCGGGCCAAAAGATAGGGGCTGTGGAATTTCCCGGCGCTGCCGTTTTCGGTGGCGCCCAGCGAGGCGGCGAGGTCCTCCGCTCCCCACATCAGGCCCGCCAGCCTTGGCGAACTGTCCTTGTAGCTTCCAAGTCCGAAAACCGATGCGGCGGTTTCGGTGGCGACCACCACGATCTGCGTGGTGCCGGCTTTGGTCCCCGCCGCAGCCTCGAACGCATCGAGCCACAAGGCGAGATGGCGTACGTCGTCGCCGGACCGGCATTTCGGCAGCACGATGCCGTCCGGCGCCGCCGGCATGGTGGCGGCAAGATCCTGCAGCGTCATCCCGGTGTCGAGCGCGTTGACGCGAACATAGAGCGCAGGCCCGCCGACGCGACCGCCGCCGAGCATCGTCCTGGTCAGGCCGCGTGCTTCGTCCTTCTTGTCGGGCACGACGGAATCCTCCAGATCGAGGATCAGGGCGCTGGCACTCGTTGCCATGGCCTTTTCGAACTTGCGCGGGCTGTCGCCCGGAACGAACAGCATCGAGCGCATCAGGCGGGCCTTCTATGCATCAGCGCCATGCGGCGGCAGGTCGCGACGATCTGGTTGTCCTGGTTGAGCGCGTGATGCTCGAACTCGACGATACCCGCCTTGGGACGGGATTTCGAATCGCGCAGCGACAGCACCTTGGTGGTCGCGCGCAAGGTATCGCCATGGAATACCGGCTTGGGAAAATTGACGTCGGTCATTCCGAGATTGGCGACCGTGGTGCCCATGGTGGTTTCATACACCGTCATGCCGATCATGATGCCGAGCGTGTAGAGGCTGTTGAAAAGACGCTGGCCGAATTCGGTGGTGGCGGCGAAATGGGCGTCGATATGCAGCGGCTGGGGATTCATCGTCAGCAGGCTGAACATGGTATTGTCCATCTCCGTCACCGTGCGCGTCAGCGGATGCACGAATTGCTGCCCGACGCTGAAATCCTCGAAATACAATCCGGCCATGATGGAGCTCCTTTCAAATTAAACGGATGGTCGCGGCTGCCGCTCGCGCCTGATCACGCAGACGATTACGACGCCGCGGCCAGATGCACGGCCTTGTGCCGGCCCAGCTGCGCGATCTCGTCGGCGGAGAATCCGGCCTGGCTCAGGATCTCCCGTCCGTGCTCGCCGAGCGTTGGTGCCGGTCCGCCCGGCTCGGGCTGGGTCGCGCTCCAGGTCGAGGGCACCTGCATCTGCCGGATGCGGCCTTCGACGGGGTGGTCGATGGTCTTGAAGAAGCCGACCGCGGCAAGGTGCGGATCGTCGAGAATGGTTTCCAGGGTGTGCAGCGGCATCACCGGAATGTCGGCCCGCTCGAGCAGTTCGCGCCATTCGGCGGTGCTGCGGCCGAGGAAGATGCGCCCGACCTCCTGGTAGATCTCGTTGATGTGCTGATGCCTTGCCGCATGATTGGCGAAGCGTGGCTGTTGGAGAAATTCAGGCTGGCCGATGGCTTCGAAGAAACTGCGCCACTGCTTGTCGTTGTAGATCAGCGCGCAGATGTATCCGTCGCTGGTCTGATAGGGGCGCCGGTAGGGCGAGAGCAGGCGGCTGTAGCCGCCGTGATCGAGCGGCGGGTCGTAGGTCAGGCCGCCGAGATGGTCGATCAGAACAAAATCGGTCATCGATTCGAACATCGGCACGTCGATGCGTTGCCCGATGCCGGTGCGCTGCTGGTGCATCAGGCCGCCGAGGATGGCATTGACGGCCATCAACCCGACCACGCGATCGGCCATCGTGATGGGGACATAACGCGGCGTGCCGTCGCCCGCGGCGGCGACCAGGGTTGGAATGGTCGATGCGCCCTGGATCAGGTCGTCATAGGCCGGCTTCGACGCATAGGGTCCGGCCTGGCCGTAGCCGAACACGCCGACATAGACGATCCTGGGATTGGCCGAGGCGAGGGTCTCGTAGTCGAGGCCAAGGCGCGCCATCGCCTGCGGACGCACATTGTAGACGATGGCATCGGCCTTTTCCGCCAGCCGCAGCAGGGTGTCGCGTCCATCGGGATGCTTGAGGTCGATGACGATGCTGCGCTTGCCGCGGTTGGCATTGAGGAACATGCCGCCCATGCCCGGCGTCCGGCCCGGGCCGATCTGCCGAACGATATCGCCGTCGGGGCTTTCGACCTTGATGACGTTGGCGCCCATGTCGGCCAGAATCTGGGTCGCATAGGGTCCCATCAGGACCGTGGTCAGGTCGAGGATCGTAATATTGGCAAGTGGGCCCATGGATTTTCCGGAATCACCGGCCTCGCAAAAGTGTTCACATATGTGTCGATAGAATTCAGATTTTGGGCTGTCAACGCACCATTCGGCTTGTATCCTGCCCATTTCTCGACCTGTTGACAATAATATTCAAGGATATGTATGTTGCATACATAAAATACGGGGAAGAAAATGCTGGATTTCAGGCGGGCGGCATCGCGGCGTGGCACCGGTTTCGAACCAGCCGGCCTTCGATGATGCTCTCCAGCCACCTTGCCCGGACCGGCCGCGCCGCGTCCGATTCGCTCGGGTTTTTTCATCCGGTCTCTCCGCTCGCGGATGCCGGCCTGAGCTCCGCCGGCCAGCGGCGCGCCGCGGGCGGCCTGACAACTCACATCTCGATGATCGGCAGGGAGGCGCGCCGCGCCATGGCAATGACGGTGCAAAAGATGCTGCGCGCCCTCGTTGCGGCTGTCGCACTGTCGATCGCGGGCCTGCCGGCGTCGAGCCCGTCGCAGGCGCTGGAACTGAAGGTAGCGGATTCGTTCCCCGCCGGACATTATCTGGTTCGGCTGATGCTGAAGCCGTGGATGGACGACGTGACCAGGCGCACCAATGGCGCCGTCACGTTCAGTTATTTTCCCAATCAGCAGATCGGCAAGGCTGCCGACATGCTCAGGCTGACGCAGTCCGGTGTCATCGACATCGGCTACATCGCGCCGTCCTATGCTTCCGACAAGATGCCGCTGTCGGAGGTCGCGCAACTGCCGGAAGTGTTCCAGACCAGCTGTCAGGGCACGCTGGCTTACTGGAAGAGCGCGCGGCAGGGCGTTCTGGCCAAGCAGGAATATGCGCCGAACCGGATCAGGTTGCTGATGGAGGTGGTGCTGCCGCCTTACCAGGTGTTCACCACCAGGCAGAAGATCGGGAGCATCGGCGACCTCCAGGGGCTGAAGCTTCGCACCACCGGCGGCGCGCAGGATCTGACCTTGCGGGCGATCGGCGCGGTGCCGGTGCGGATGGCGGCGCCGGACGCCTATGAATCGCTGTCGCGCGGCACGCTCGACGGCCTGGTGTTCCCGATGGAAAGCATCAGCTCCTATGGGCTGGACAAGCTGGTCAAGCACGCGACCGAGGGTGTCAGTTTCGGCAGCTTCATCGTGGCCTTCTCCATCAACCAGGCGGCCTGGGATAATCTTGCCGACGACGTCAGGCAGGCGATGGACCAGGCGTCGGAAGCCATCGAGCCGACCGCCTGCGCGGAAGTCGATCGCGAGCAGGTCGGATCGCGCCAGCGTCTCGAGCAGGCCGGCGTCAGCTTCGAGCCGATCCCGGACCAGGCTCGCGCCGAGATCAAGGCAAGGTTGAAGGACGTCGGACAGCAATGGGCGGCTGCACTCGACGGCCGCGGCAAGCCTGCCTCGGCTGCGCTGCAGGAATTCAATGCGCTGCTCGCCGAAGGCGGAGCCGGCAAATGACAACGCGTCGGCCGTTGATGTCTGCGAAAGATGCAAGCAAGCGAAGGCGGCTTGCATGATCAAGCGCGCCAGCGATCTGCTCGCCGCGATCGAGCGGGCGCTCACGGTGATCGCGGTGGCGTTCCTGTTCGCCATCATGCTGCTGGTGGTCGCCGACGTCTTCATGCGCTACGCGGTCAACCGGCCGTTTTCCTTCACCTACGACCTGATCGGGCTCTATCTGCTGGCCGGGGTGTTCTTCCTCACCCTTTCGGACGCGCTGCGCGAGCACGCCCATGTCGGCGTCGACATCCTGCTGCATCGTTTTTCCCCCGCAGGACGCCGGCTGTCCGAGATCGTCACCGCACTGGTCGGGCTGTTCGTCTTTGTCCTGATTTCCAAGGTCGGCTTCGATCGGGCGCTCGACAATTTCCAGCAAAGCGACGTCCTGGCCGGCGCGATTGCCTGGCCGACCTGGATATCGGCGGCGCTGGTGCCGCTCGGCTGCGGCGTGCTGGTGCTGCGGCTTGCGCTGCAACTGATCGGCAACGCGTTGAGCCTCGTTTTGTCGCGCGATCTCTACCCGCTGCCGCCGATTACCGGGATCGGCGAAGCCAAGACATTCGAATAGCAGGGATCCGATGACTTCCATTCTGGTTCTCGGTCTGCTGTTCGGGCTGCTGGCAATCGGCACGCCAGTAGGCTTCGCCATGGCGTTTGCCGGTTCGGTCGGCCTGATGATCGTGGGCGGGCCGGCGGCGCTGTTCGGCATCCTGCAGACCGCGCCGCTGTCGACGGTGTCGTCCTACGAGCTGATCACGATCCCGATGTTTCTGCTGATGGCCGACCTGGTGCTGCTGTCCGGCGTCGCCGACGACCTGTTCGAGACGGCGTCGGCATGGGTCGGCCGCATTCCCGGCGGCCTTGCGATGGCGACCGCTCTGGCCGGCGCCGGTTTCGGCGCGATCTGCGGCACCAGCACGGCTTCGGCCGCGACGCTTTCCTCGACCAGCCTGCCGGCGATGATCCGCCAGGGCTACGAGCCGGGGATGGCGGCCGGCGTGGTCGCGATTTCCGGAACGCTGTCGATGCTGCTGCCGACCAGCGTCGCGCTGGTGATCTTCGGACTGCTCGCCGAGGTCAATATCGGCAAGCTGCTGGTCAGTGGCATCATCCCCGCCATCCTCGTTACCGTGACCATCATGGCGACCATCCTGTTCCTGGTCTGGCAGGATCCGTCGCGGGCGCCGCGCACCGTTTACGTGTCGTGGCGCCGGCGCTTCGCGCTGCTCTGGCAGGTCAGCCCGATGGTCGTGCTGTTCTCGATCGTGACCGGAACCATCTATCTCGGGGTCGCGACCCCGACCGAGGCGTCGGCGTTCGGCGCCTTCGGTGCCTTCGTGCTTGCGATCGTCAAGGGCAAGATCACCGCCGGTTCGCTGTACCGGACGCTGCTGCGGGCCTCGCACGGCACCTGCATGATCGTGATGATCCTGGTCGGCGCCCAGATCTTCGGCTACTTCTTCACCCTGACCCATGTCACCCAGGACCTGGTGGCCTGGGTCGGCGCGCTTCCGACCTCGCGCTGGGTGATCATCACGCTGATCCTGTGCGGCTACATCGTGCTCGGCTCCTTCATGGACCAGATCGCGATTCTGGTCCTCACCGTGCCGATCGTGATCCCGCTGATCAAGACGCTCGGTTTCGATCCGATCTGGTTCGGCGTGATCAAGATCGTCACCGCCGAGGTCGGCATGATCACGCCGCCGGTCGGGCTGAACTGCTTCATCGTCGCCCGATATGCCAACCGGCCGGTCGCGGAGGTGTTTCATGGGACCTTTCCGCATTTCATCGCCCATCTGGTCGCGATTGCGATCCTGGTCGCGTTTCCCGGCATCATCCTGTGGCTGCCGTCGCATATGGGAAATTGAACAACCGAAAATGGCTCGCGCGATCTATCGAAGGGAGAACAGCATGAAACCGGTGTTGATGGGCCTGCTTGCAGTCGCGGCGATGACTGGCGGCGCGGCGCGGGCGGAAGAGCCGGCCATTACCCTGCGGCTTGCCGACAGCCTGCCGGTCGGCCACGTGATCCACGAGGCCGTGACCAAGCCCTTCATCGCCGCGGTCGAGCAGCGCACCAACGGCAAGGTGGTGATTACGCATTTTCCCGCCGAGCAGCTCGGCAAGGCCAAGGACCTGCTGCGGCTGACGCAGTCAGGCGTGGTCGATATCGGCTACATCGTGCCGTCCTATGCCTCCGACAAGATGCCGCTGACGGCGGTGGCCGAACTGCCTGGCGGCTTCCGCAATGCCTGCCAGGGCACCGCGGCGTACTGGTCGCTGACCCGGGCCGGCAACTTTCTCGCCGAGAAGGAATTCGCGCCGAATGGCATCAGGCCGCTGATCACCTTCGCGTTGCCGACCTATCAGATCCTGCTGTCGACCCGAAAGCCGGTCAACGGTCTGGCCGATCTCGAGGGATTGAAGATCCGCACCGCGGGAGGCGCGCTCGACCTGATGATGCGCAGCATCAAGGCGGTGCCGATCCGGATGTCGCCGCCAGAGATTTACGAGTCAATGTCGCGCGGCACCCTCGACGGCGCGATGCTCGGCTACCAGAGCGCGGTCTCCTACGATCTGATCGGCCTCTTGCATACCGGCACGCTGGACGAACCCTTGTCGTCGGTCGTCATCACCTATTCGATCTCCACCGCGAAGTGGGATACCCTGCCGGAAGCGGTGCGCAACGTGCTGGCCGAGGAAGGCGAGCGCATCACCAAGGAGAGCTGCGCCAAGTTCGCCGCGGCCGAAGCCCAGGCGCTGGAAAAGGCCAAGGCCAGGGGGATCACGCTGATCCGGTTCTCGCCCGAAGACGAGACCAGGATGACGTCGGTTTTCAACGCCGTCAGCCAGGACTGGGCCGCGGGGCTGGATGGCCGCGGCAAGCCGGGCAGCGAGGCGCTCAAGGTCTGGAAGGCGGCGCTCGACGCAGCGCAGGATGGTCATTGATCGAACCGACGAGGGAAGCAGGATGTCGAAGAAATTCAGGTTCTTTGTCAAGGAAAGCGAAGTCACGCCGTATTCTCCGCTCAATCACACCGGTACCGTCAATCGCCGCCTGATCGGGCCGCAGGAAACCGGCTCCGAACATCTCGAAGTACTGCTCGGCGTCGTCAGCAAGTCGCACGGCGCGCTTCCCCACAGCCATCCCGGCATCGACCAGGTCTGCTATCTGATCGAGGGCCGCGCGGTCGCCGAGATCGGCGGCGAACGCGCCGAACTCGGTCCCGGCGATGCCTGCTTTTTCCCGGCCGACATGCCGCATACTTTTACTGCAGTCAGCGAGCAGCCTGTCAGGGTGCTGGTGATCTACACCCCGCCCTATGGCGAGAAGGGCGCGCTCACCCACGCCTCGGCCTGAGCTAATTCCGGGTCTCGCCACGCGGCGCGGCCACCGGACCCGGCAACAATTCGAACACCAGCAGGATCAGACCAATGGACTTCGCGCTTACCGAAAATCAGCAAGCCATTCGCGATGCGATTGCCAAGATCTGCGGCGGCTTCGGCGATGCCTACTGGCTGGAACGGGACCGCGAGGGCGGCTTTCCCCACGATTTTCACCAGGCGCTGGCAGATGCCGGCTGGCTCGGCATCTGCGTGCCGGAGGCCTATGGCGGCTCCGGTCTCGGCATCACCGAAGCGGCCATCATGATGCGCGAAATCGCCGAATCCGGCGCCGGCATGTCCGGCGCCTCGGCGGTGCACATCAACGTGTTCGGACTGAACCCGGTGGTGGTGTTCGGGACCGAGGAACAGCGCCGCCGCATGCTGCCGCCGATGGTGCAGGGCCGCGAGAAGGCGTGTTTCGCCGTCACCGAGCCGAACACCGGGCTCAACACCACCCAGCTGAAGACCCGCGCCGAGGCCAGGAACGACCGCTATGTGGTCAACGGCCAGAAGGTGTGGATTTCGACCGCACAGGTGGCGCACAAGATCTTGCTGCTGGCGCGCACCACGCCCCTGGAGGAGGTGCGCAAGCCGACCCACGGCCTCAGCCTGTTCTATACCGATTTCGACCGGAAGCGGATCAAGGTCCATGAGATCGAGAAGATGGGACGAAAGTGCGTCGATTCGAACGAGCTGTTCTTCGAGGATTTCGAGATTCCGATGGAGGATCGCATCGGGGAGGAAGGCCGCGGCTTCGAATACATCCTGGAGGGGATGAATCCGGAACGCATCCTGATCGCCGCGGAGGCGGTCGGCCTCGGCAAGCTGGCGCTGGCGCGCGCCACCGAATACGCCAAGACCCGGATCGTGTTCAATCGCCCGATCGGGAAAAACCAGGCGATCCAGCATCCGCTGGCGAAAAACTGGGCCGAGCTCGAGGCGGCCTGGCTGATGGTGATGTCGGCGGCGTGGCAGTACGACCACGGTCAGCCCTGCGGCGCTGCCGCCAATGCCGCGAAATATCTCGCCGGCGAGGCCGGCTTCCAGGCCTGCGAACAGGCGGTGATGACGCATGGCGGCTTCGGTTATGCCAAGGAATACCATGTCGAGCGCTACCTGCGCGAGGTGCTGATCGCGCGCATCGCGCCGATCAGCCCGCAGCTGGTGCTGAGCTACGTTGCCGAGAAGGTTCTTGGCCTGCCGAAATCCTATTGATCCATGGGCCGGTTCGGGCCGGCGCCAGCGCGGGCAATGCAATGAGCGACGCTGCCAGTTCTGCCGCGCCTGATTTCTCCGGCGTCATCCGTGCCGGAGATGTGGTGGTCTGCGGACAGGCCACCGCCGAGCCGCGGACGTTGACCGAGGCGCTGATCGCGCAGCAAAGCCGCCTGCCACCCTTCACCATGCTGGTGGGTCCGGTGTTTTCGCAGACCTTTGCGCCGCAACGCTGCGCCGGGCTGTCCTTCGCGAGCTATGGCGTGATCGGCCATGCACGGGCGCTGGCGAGGTGCGGACAGCTCGACGTGATTCCGAGCAGTTACAGCGCGTTCTGCGCCGACTTCGCCGCCGGGCGGCATCGCGCCGACGTGGTGCTGGTGCAACTCGCGCAAGCCGATGACGGACGGCTCAGTGCCAGCCTGTCGAACGACTATGTGATCGACGCCGCGCGCCGCGCGCGCGTCGTGATCGCGGAGATCAACCCGGATGCGCCCTTTACCTTCGGCGCGGAGTGGCCGGACGAACTGGTGCCGCAGCTTCGCTTCAACGCTACGCTTCCGCCGCTCGAACTGGCCGCCACCGCTCTTGACGAGGTTTCGCGCCGAATTGCCCGCCATGCCGCCGGCTTGATCCCGAACGGCAGCACCCTGCAATTCGGCGTTGGCAGGATTCCGGACGCCGTCCTGGCCGCGCTGACGCATCTGCGCGACCTCGGCATTCATTCCGGCCTGATCAGCGACGCCGTGGTCGAGCTGATCGAATGCGGTGCCGTCAGCAACGCGGGCAAGGGCATCGATGCCGGCGTCACCGTCACCAACCAGTTGATCGGGACCCGGCGGCTCTATCGTTTTGCGCATCGGAACAGGACTGTCTCGCTGCGGCCGGCGTCCTATACCCACAATCAGGCCGTGCTGTCGCGGATCAACCGGCTGGTCGCGATCAATTCGGCGCTCGAAGTCGGCCTCGACGGCAGCGTCAATGCCGAAACGCTGAATGGCGTCGCCATCGGCGCGATCGGCGGCCAGCTCGATTTCGTGCGCGGCGCCAATGCATCTCCGGGCGGGCGGGCCATCATCGCGCTGCCGGCGACCGCCGCCAATGGCCGCAGCCGGATCGTCGCCGGCGTGGAGACCGTGACCACGCCGCGCGCCGATGCCGATGCGGTCGTCACGGAGTGGGGCGCCGCCGAGCTCCGCGGTTGCACGCTGCGGGAGCGCGCCAGGCGCATCATCGCGATCGCCGCGCCCGAACATCGCGAGGCGCTGAGCCGCCAGGCCTGGGGTATGGCGCGCAGCCAATAATTTAGGCTGTCTTACGCGGAGGCCGGCCCACTGCGGCTTTTGCCGCTTGCTCGATTGTAAAGACTACCCGCGACCCCCATGCCGCTTACCTGACGAGCCCGGCCAACTGGCTGGCAACCCTGCGGTGACCTGCAGCCGTCAGGTGAATGTGGTCCATCTGGACCATTCCGGCCTTTCTCGCCGCGTTGATGATCCCGTCGGCGACGACGGTGCGGATGTGACGCCGGTGCAGTTCGCCGATGATACCTGCCATATTGGCCTGTCTGGCTTCGGGGTCGACCAGCCCGCCGCCATGCCTGCCGCGCTTGAAATCATTGCCGCCGAAATTCAGGATGACCAGCCTGGTACCGTCCGGAACCGCGCTGGCGAGACGCGCCATCATGCCGCCGGTGGTGTCCCCGCTGATTCCGGCATTGACGACATGGGCGCCGCTGCCTCGGGCGCGCAACATGCCTTCCAGCACCGCGGGCCACGCTTCGGAAGCATCGACGCCCTTGCCCTGGGTATTGCTGGCGCCGAGCGCCACGATCTGCGCCAAGGCCGGCTTCGCGCCGCAGCCAATCAACACGATCAAGACAAGCAGCGCTGACTTGACGGCGTTCATGGCAGTCCCTCCGGGCCGGTCCATATCGGCCCGCGCGCAGAGCAAACGGTGTGCTTGCGCCAGGCAAAACCGAAACCGCATTAGCGGACAAAAAAATGATATCCGCGTCAACCCCCTTGCAAGGCACCGGGTAGCCGAAAAAGCCTGGCTTGAAAGTCCTCGCCTGAAGCACTTCGCGCGTCATCTTTCGCGGCCGGGGCGCCTGCTGCATCACATCGGCGCAAGACCTTTGCAAAAATCCTCCTGTTGCATCGACCAGTCTGCACGGCACGGTAAACACGACATTTGTGTACATTTGTTTCCAGACATTTTCCGATGTTGTCCGGGCCGCACCTAAACTTAATTTAACTCGTCATCCGACATCACGCTTTTAACGTCGCGCCCGTACCCGCGTGATTCGCAAATCGCCACTCGCCGCAGCGCCGCGCGGCGCGTCTTAGCACCAGCAGATGAATCGCCATCAACGCCGCGCCGCCGCAAAACTGGGTCATTCATCGGGCAGCCCTTCGGCCGTCCGCCTTTTGGAGCTGGGGCTCATTCATCACAGGGCGGGCAATCTCGGCGAGGCCGAACAATGCTATCGGCAGATCCTGTCGTCGCAGCCCTATCATGCCGACGCCATTCAGCTCATTGGCGCCGTCGCCTATCAGACGGGACGCTATGACGTCGCGGCCGAGTGGATCGGCCGCGCCATCAGGCTCAACGGAAACAACGCGAGCTGGTTTTCCAACCTTGCCCTGGCTCTGGAACGCCAGGGCAGGCTCGAGGAAGCCCTGGCAAGCCACAACAGGGCTCTTGAGCTCAAGCCCGACTACGTCGAGGCCATCAACAACCGCGGCAATGTTCTGAGGGCACTCGGACGAACCGAGGAGGCGATGGCAAGTTACGACGCCGCCCTGGCGCTGGACCCGGATTTTGTCGATGCGCTGAACAATCGCGGCAACCTGCTGCAGATCGCCCGCCGGCTCGACGAGGCGCTGGCCTGTTATGACCGGGCCCTGCAACTGACCCCGGATTATGCCGATGCCTTCATCGGCCGCGGCCGCGCGCTGAAGGAGCTCGGTCGAACCGGCGACGCGCTGGCCCGCGGCGATGCCGCTGTCAGCTTCAATCCAAACCTCGCCACGGTGCTCAACAACCGGGGCATGACCTTGAAGGACATCGGCCGGCTCGACGAAGCGCTGGCGAGTTTTGACCAGGCGCTGGTGTTGAATCCCGGCTTTGTCGAGGCCCACAACAATCGAGGCGTCATATTGGCGGCCCTCAACATCAACGACGAGGCGCTGTCGAGTTACGACAGGGCGCTGGCCTTGAGTCCCGACCGGGCACCGGCGCTCAACAATCGCGGCAACCTGCTGCAGGCGCTGGGCCGGATCGACGAGGCGCTGGCGGATTACGAAAAGGCCCTGGCGCTCGATCCCGACTATGCCGATGCCATCAACGGCCGGGGCAGCGCACTGCAGAAGCAGAACCGCATCGACGAGGCGGAGTGCGCGCTGCGGCGCGCCATCGAGCTCAAGCCGGATTATGCCGAAGCCTATTGCAATCTCGGCAATGTCCACGTCGCGCTCGGCAGTCTGGCCGTGGCGGAGACCATGATCCGGCGGGCGCTCGAACTCAAGCCGGACAACATCGCGGCATTGTGCAGCCTGGCAAAGCTGCTGGTCGATCTCGGCAGGCTGGACGAGGCCGAGCCGGTGGTGCGGCGCGCGGTTGCGCTCAACCCGGATCATGCCGAAGCTCATTTCAATCTCGGAAATGTCCTGATCAAGCTGGGCAGGCTGGAGGAGGCGGAATCCGCGACCCGACGGGCGATCGCTCTCAATCCGACCATGGCCGGCGGCCATCACAATCTCGGGGTGGTGCTGATGGAGCTCGGGCGGCTGACGGAAGCCCGCGAGGAAGCCGAACTCGCCGTCACCGGGGCGCCGCGGGAGCCGCTGCATTTCCGTCAGCTCGGCGAAGTCAGGAAATATACCGCCGGTGATCCCTATCTGGCCGCCCTGCAGCGGCTGTCCGAGGACGAGGCTGCGTTGCCGGTCGAAAAGCGGATCGACTTGCACTTTGCGCTGGCCAAGGCCCATGCGGACATCGGCCGGATCGAAGATGAATTCCGCAGCCTGCTGACCGGCAACAAGCTGAAGCGCGGGCGCATCGACTATGACGAGGCCTCGGTGCTCGGCGACATGGACCGCGCGCAACAGGTGTTTACGACCGAGTTCATGCGCGCGGCGGCGGGCGCAGGCGAGGCGTCGGCCAAGCCGATCTTCATCCTGGGCATGCCGCGATCGGGCACCACCCTGGTCGAGCAGATCCTGGCCAGTCACCCCGGGGTGCTTGGCGCCGGAGAGCTGACCTGGTTCGAGCGCGTGATCGGCGAGGTCCGTTCCGGAATGGGCGCAACGTCGTTCTATCCCGAGATCGCGCTGCAGATGTCGGACCGGCATTTCGGCGAACTTGGCAGGCGCTACCTTGCCGGGATCGAGCTATTGGGACCGGCGCCCCATGTCACCGACAAGATGCCGAACAATTTCGTCTTCGCAGGCCTCATCCATCTTGCGCTGCCCCACGCCAGCATCATCCACACCGTGCGCGATCCGGTCGATACCTGCATCTCCTGCTTTTCCAAGCTGTTCACGGAAGGCAATTTCCAGACCTATGACCTTGCCGAACTCGGGCGCTATTATCGGCACTACCGGGCGTTGATGGCGCATTGGCACCGCGTGCTGCCGCAGGGCCGCATCCTCGACGTCAGCTACGAGGAAACCGTCGCGGATCTCGAGAGCGTGGCGCGGCGGGTGGTCGCCCATTGCGGCCTGCCGTGGGATCCGAGCTGTCTCGACTTCCATCGCACCAAGCGCGTGGTGCGGACCTCAAGCGCCGCCCAGGTGCGGCAGCCGATCTATGCCAGTTCGGTGGGACGGCGGCACCGTTACGGATCGCTGCTGGCGCCTCTGCTCGCCGAGCTGGAGCCGTTGGCCTGAAGGCAGCGACAGGCTCCGGTGCCTTGTTCGCCGCTCCGCGCAAGCGGCAGGGCTATCGCCTATCACTGAATTGAACCGCAGACTCATGCGATGATGGCCTCGCACGAAAACTCAGCGGGTCGTCCCTGCGAACGCAGGGATTCATCACCGCTGGCCTCAAAAGCGAAAAAAGGCTTCTGCCCCGGTGCCAAAACGCGAGTCCGCGCCGCCGCGATGGGCGCAATTGCGCTCATCGCGGGGATCCCTGCGTTCCAGGGCCGACTCGTTTGAAATACCACGCAAAACCGCAACGATTTGGGCGCGGACGTTTCGCCTCTCCCCGCTTGCGGCCGCAAGCGGGGAGAGGTCACGAAGTAGCCCGTGGTTCGTGATGCGGCCCGGGCGACGACCGGCCGCGCCACTTTCGTCCGCTCCAGTGCCGGAAACGATCGAGGTACAGATAGACCACCGGCGTGGTGTACAGGGTCAGGATCTGGCTCAGCGCCAGTCCGCCGACGATCGCGATGCCGAGCGGCTGGCGGAACTCGCTGCCCTCGCCCATCCCGATCAAGAGCGGCACCGCGCCGAGCAGCGACGCCATCGTGGTCATCATGATCGGCCGAAAGCGCAGCAGGCAGGCCTCGAAGATCGCGTCGGCCGGCGACAGGCCGCGCATGCGTTCGGAGTCGAGCGCGAAATCGATCATCATGATGGCGTTCTTCTTGACGATGCCGATCAGCAGGATCACCCCGATCATCGCGATGATGTCGAACTGGGTGTGAAACAGCATCAGGGCCAGGATCGCGCCGACGCCGGCCGAGGGCAGCGTGGACAGGATCGTCAGCGGATGGACGAAGCTTTCATAGAGCATGCCGAGCGAGATGTAGATGGTCGCGAACGCCGCCAGCACGAGATACGGCTCGCTGCGCAGCGATTCCAGAAAGATCTTCGCGGTGCCCTCGAACGAGCCGATGATGGTGCCCGGCACCCCGATCCTGGTCATGGTCGCCTCGATGGTCGTGACCGCCGTGCTCAGCGAGACGCCGGGCGGAAGATTGAACGAGATGGTATTGGCGATCAGGCCGCCCTGGTGGTTGACGACCAGCGAGGTCTGGCCCTGTCCGAACCGGGCGAGGCTCGACAGCGGAATCATGGTCTCCTGGCTGGTGCTGACCGCGGTCCCGCTCGACGAGGCGCCCTTGCCGGTGGCGCCGATCGAGTTGGTCGCGAGGTTGCGGACCGCGCTGGCGGCGATCGAATTGAGCGAGCTCGCCTGGGTCGACGACACCACGGTCCCGGGCACGGCATTGGTGGTTTGCGAACCGCTGGCCGGGCCGCCCGAAGTGCTGACAAAGACGTCCTTCAGCGTCTGCGGATTCTGCCAATATTCCGGCGCCACCTCCATGATCACGTGGTACTGGTTGCGCGCCACATAGATGGTCGAGACCTGGCGCTGACCGAAGGCGTCGTACAGCGTGTTGTCGATCTGGCTGACCGTGAGCCCGAGCCGCGAGACGGTATCGCGGTCGACAATCATGTTGGCCTGCAGGCCCTTGTTCTGCTGGTCGCCGCTGACGTCGGCAAGCGTGGGTACCGCCTGCAGCGCCGCGACGATCTTCGGGGTCCATTCGTTCAGCTCGTCGAACGACGTTCCCTGCAGTGTGTACTGATATTGCGCGTTGCTGGAGCGGCCGCCCGGTCCGAGATCGCCGATCGCCTGCAGGAACAGCGTGGCGCCGGGCACCGCGGCGAGTTCGCCCCTCAGCCGCTCGATCACCTGATCGGCTGACAGCTTGCGGTCGCGCAGCGGCTTGAGCGATACGAATACGGTGCCCGAATTGGTCGAGCCGCCGCCCGGTCCCTGGCCGCCGCCGGTAAAGCCGACGGCGGTGTCGACCGCCGCGTCGTCCTTGACGATGTCGACGAACTGCGTGAGCTTGCGCTGCATCAACTGAAACGAGATGCTTTGATCGGCCTGGATCGATCCGACCAGCAGCCCGGTGTCCTGTTGCGGAACGAAGCCCTTCGGAACCACCCCGTAGAGATAGAAATTCAGGCCGAGCACCGCGAGCAGGATCAGCATCACCGAGCGCGGGTGGCGCAAGGCGACGGTGAGGGTCCGGGAATAGAAGTTCAGCACTGCCTCGAAGCAGCGCTCGCTGGCATGGTAGAGCCGCCCGTGCGGCCGGCCGCGCTCCGCGCGCAGCAGCGTGGCGCACATCATCGGCGTCGTCGTCAGCGACACCACCAGCGAGATCGCGATGGCAACGGCGATGGTCACCGCGAATTCGCGGAACAGCCGGCCGACCAGGCCGCCCATCAGCAGGATCGGGACAAACACCGCGGTCAGCGACACGCTCATCGACAGCACCGTGAAGCCTACCTCCTTCGACCCCAGCAGCGCGGCCTGGAGCGCCGACTTTCCGGCATCGAGGTGGCGCGAAATGTTTTCCAACACCACGATGGCGTCGTCGACCACGAATCCGGTCGCGACCGTGAGCGCCATCAGCGAAAAGATGTTGAGGCTGTATCCGAGCAGATACATCGCCGCGAAGGTACCGACCAGCGACACCGACACCGCCACCACCGGCACCAGCGTCGCCCGCACATTGCGCAGGAACGCGAACACCACCAGGATCACCAGGACCACGGCAATGACCAGCGTGATCTCGACGTCCCGCAGCGAGACCCGGATCGTGGTCGAGCGGTCGACCGCGAGATTGACGTCGATCGCCGGCGACACCGAGGCCCGCAGATGCGGCATCAGCAGCTTGACGCGGTCGACCATGCCGATGATGTTGGCGCCGGGCTGCCGGTACACGATCATCATGACCGCCAGCTTGCCGTTGGACAGGCCGAGATTGCGCAGGTTCTCCACCGAATCCAGCACCTCTCCGACGTCGGTCAGGCGCACCGGCGCGCCGTTGCGATAGGCCACCACCAGCGGCTTGTAGTCGGCCGCCTTGACGGCCTGGTCGTTGGAATAGACCTGGTAGCGCTGGCCCTGGACGTCGATGCCGCCCTTCGGACTGTGGGCATTGGCGCTGGCGAGCGCGGCGCGGACGTCTTCCAGGCCGATGCCGTATTTGTATAGCGCCTGCGGCGCGAGCTCGACCCGCACCGCCGGCAGCGATCCGCCGCTGACGCTGACCTCGCCGACGCCGTCGACCTGCGACAGCTTCTGCGCCAGCACGGTCGAGGCGGCGTCGTAAAGTTCAGCGGGAGTCAGCGTATCCGAGGTCAGCGTGTAGATCAGGATCGGTGCCGAGGCGGGGTTGAACTTGCGGTAGGTGGGATTGCTGCGCAGCGCGGTCGGCAGGTCGGCGCGCGAGGCGTTGATCGCCGCCTGGACGTCGCGCGCCGCGCCGTTGATGTTGCGGCTGATGCCGAACTGCAGATTGACGCGTGCCGAGCCGAGCGAACTCGTCGACGTCATTTCGGTGACATCGGCGATCTGGCCGAGGTGGCGCTCCAGCGGGCTGGCAACCGTGCTCGCGACGTCCTCGGGGCTCGCGCCCGGCAATGTCGCCTGCACCGAAATGGTCGGGATATCGACATCCGGCAGCGGCGAGACCGGCAGCTTGAAGAAGGCGATGATGCCGGCGGCGACCAGCCCGAACGTCAGCAGCGTGGTGGCCACAGGCCGACGAATGAACGGGCTTGAAAGACTCATGACAGGCGAATTTGATCCTCGTTCATCCTATAATACGCTGTAACATGATCCGTCCAACGATCGGGCGTCCCGACCGGTCCTGCAATCGGAATCGACAAGGCCAAATCGACGCAGGCTGCGCGCCGGCGGGATCATAGTTCAGCCGCATTTGCCGCATCGGCCGTCGCGGTCGGTGCCGGCTCAGCGCATTACCAGATCGGCCTGCCGAATGACGGAGTCGGGAATGCTGATGCCCAATCTTCGCGCCACGCGCAGGTTGACGACGAGATTGCCCTTTTCGGGGCGCTGAATGGCGAGTTCGGCAGCCTCGGCGCCACGCAAGATCGCAGCGGCATAGCCCGCCGCGCGGCGATAGAGTTCGAGCAGATCGGTGCCGTAGGAGGCGACGGCGCCGATTTGGTCGGGCAGATCCATGAATTCGGCGTAACCGAACATGATCGGCAAGTTGCGGTCGCTCGCCCATTCACCGATGGAATGACGCCGTTCAAAGCTCGCGGGGAATGGCACCACCAGGATGGCATCCATCGGGGAATGGTTGGCCGCGGCCAGTACCGCGTCGATCTCGGCGGGCGTACGTGCCGCGAGCAGCACCAGATCAATGCCGCGACGCAGGGCGGCCTGCCGGGTCAGTTTCGCCGTCGGCGCATCCGGATTGTGGAGAAAGCCAAACCGGTGGCGGCCGGGCAGCAGATCGCTCAACAGCGACAATCGGATCTCGGCGTAGTCGGCCCGAAAATCCGACAACCCGGTCACCCGCCCGCCCGGCCTTTCCATGCTTTCTGCCAGTCCGGCGCCGACCGGATCTCCCACGGCGACCATCACGATCGGCGTGCTGGGCGCGAGGCGCCGCAGGGTCTGCACCTCGCGCAGGCTCGATCCGACCAGAACGGAGGCGGGCGTCAACGCCTTCGCCTCGTCGTCGCTGCTGCCGCTCGGCAAGGAATCCCGCACCCGCAGTTCGACGTCCCGGTCGGGATCGATGCGATTCTCCGACAGGCCTTTTCGAAACGCGGCAAGCTCGGCCGCGCTCGCCGCGGAGCCCGCGAGCAGCAATCCGATCCGCGGCGTCGCGGCGGTCTGTTGCGCCGACATCAGGTCAGATCCGCAGCACAGGGTCATGGCAACGGCGGCGAACCATCTGATCATGCGTCGGGCCAAAAGCTTGCTGAAGGCGCGCGCAGCTTAGAGAGGCGCCGCAGCCGTGGCAATTGCGCCGGTCTGTGCGGATATATCGGGATCCTCTTCACCTATCCCCGCGCGCAAGCGAGATGAAGAATCCGCCCCCCGCGTGGCTGGAAACGGTCATTCAGTTTGAATTCACTAAACAAAATAGGATCGCCGGCATTGCGCGACGATCGGCCAAATCCAACCCGCATAACGGTTGCAGTGCAGCAATAACTGCCATTTCTGAAAAGAAATCCAGCGCCCATTGACTCGAAATTTGTTTAGTGAAAATCTACAGCTTAACAATAATACTAAACGTCATTCCCGCCGCTGCGTTTCGCGGCGGGCCGGAAGTCTGCGCTTTACTCCGCCGAACGGCGAAGTGTTGACGGCAGTACCAGCAGGCAATCGCCTGCGACAACAGGGAGGTTGTGATGATCCAGAAGATGCGTGCATTGGGGGCGGCCGCGGTTGTTTTCGCCTCGTGTCTCGGCGGTCAGGGGGTTGCCCAGGCCAAGCAGTTGACGTTGTGCTGGGCGGCGTGGGATCCGGCCAACGCGCTGGTGGAGCTTTCCAAGGACTTTACCGCCAAGACCGGCATTGAAATGAAATACGAGTTCGTGCCGTGGACGAGCTATGCCGACCGCTTCCTCAACGAACTCAATTCCAAGGGCAAGCTCTGCGACGTCATCATCGGCGACAGCCAGTGGATCGGCGGCGCCGCCGAGAACGGCCAGTACGTCAAGCTCAACGATTTCTTCGCCAAGGAAGGAATCTCGATGGACGATTTCATGCCGGCGACGGTGGTCGGCTATTCCGAATGGCCGAAGAATACCCCGAACTACTGGGCGCTGCCGGCGATGGGCGATGCGATCGGCTGGACCTATCGCAAGGACTGGTTCGCGCGGCCCGAACTGCAGGCCGAATACAAGAAGAAATTCGGCCGCGACCTTGCGCCGCCGCAAACCTGGGATGAACTCAAGGAGATTGCCGAGTTTTTCCAGGGCCGGGAGATCGACGGCAAGAAGGTCTATGGCGCCTATATCTACACCGAGCGCGGCTCGGAGGGCATCACCATGGGCGTGACCAACGCGCTGTATGACTGGGGCTTCCAGTATGACGACCCGAAGAAGCCCTACCACATGGAAGGCTTCGTCAATTCGCCCGAGGCGGTCAAGGGACTGGAATTCTACAAGTCGCTCTACAAGTGCTGCACCGCGCCGGGCATGAGCAATGCCTACATGTCGGAAGGCCTCGACGCCTTCAAGTCCGGCCAGGTCGCGATGCAGATGAACTTCTTCGCGTTCTTCCCCGGCCTCTACAAGGATCCCAATGTCGGCGGCGACAAGATCGGCTTCTTCGTCAATCCGAAGGAGAAGTATCACTTCACCCAGCTCGGCGGGCAGGGCATCTCGGTGGTGGCCTACTCCGATCACCGCGACGACGCGCTGGCCTACATCAAGTGGTTCGCGCAGCCCGACGTGCAGAAGAAGTGGTGGGCGCTGGGCGGCTATTCCTGCCTCAAGGCGGTGCTGAACGATCCGAGCTTCCCCAAAAGCGCGCCGTTCGCCGCCGACTTCCTGACCTCGATGGGTATCGTCAAGGACTTCTGGGCCGAGCCCTCCTACGCGGAACTGCTGCTCGACATGCAGAAACGCGTCCACGACTATGTGGTGGCCGACAAGGGAACGGCGCAGGAAGCGCTCGATCTGCTGGTCAAGGATTGGCAGAAGGTGTTCAAGGAAGAGGGCAAGATCTAGTGCGGCGATTTCCATGAAACCGATTGCCACGGGATTGATCCATCCTTTGTCATTCCGGGATGCGCTCTGGCCGGCGACAGCCGGCTGGAGCACAGGCCCGGAATCCATGATACCTGCAGCGGTTATGGATTCCGGGCTCGCTCGCGCCGCGCTTCGCGCGTCACTCCCGCCCCGGAATGACGCTGGCTGACCCGATCCGTGAACCGCAGGACCGACATGAGCACTCTCGCCGAGCGGGCCGTTGCCCGGACGCCGCGCCGACTGGCCTTGCGACTGGGAGGGATGTCCGACCGGGCGATCGCCTGGCTGTTCATCACGCCGTCGGTGCTGCTGCTGCTGGCGGTCAACATCTTTCCGCTGCTGTGGACCATCCAGCTGTCGTTCACCAATTATCGGGCCAACCGTCCCAATGCGCCGATCGCCTACATCGGCCTCGACAATTACCGTGACATATTGACCGACTCCGACATCTGGTACGCCATGCAGGCCACCGCGCATTTCGTGCTGTGGTCGATCGTGCTCGAATTGCTGCTGGGGTTCGGGCTGGCGCTGCTGATCAACCGCCGCTTTCGCGGCCACAGTTTCTGGACCACCATCATCCTGTTGCCGATGATGCTGTCGCCGGCCGTGGTCGGCAACTTCTGGACCTTCCTGATGCAGCCGCAGATCGGGCTGTTCAACAACGCGATCGCGCTGTTGACGGGAATCGATCCGAGTTCGTTCCAGATGATCGGCGACGTGCGGCTGGCGCCGTGGTCCATCATCCTGGTCGATACCTGGATGTGGACGCCCTATGTGATGCTGATCTGCCTCGCCGGGCTGCGTTCGATCCCCGATTACATCTATGAAGCCGCCGAGGTCGATCGCGCCTCGCCGTTGCGGCAGTTCTGGTCGATCACGCTGCCAATGGTGATGCCGTTCCTGATGCTGGCGATCCTGTTTCGGGCAATCGAAAATTTCAAGATGTTCGACATGGTAAACCTCCTGACCTCGGGCGGACCGGGCTCGACCACCGAACTCGCCTCGATCACCCTGAAGCGCGAGGCCTTCGAAAAATGGCGTACCGGCTATTCCTCGGCGCTCGCCATCATTCTCTTCGTCACCGTGTTCGGCGCCGCCAATATCTACGTCAAGGCCCTCAATCGGGTGAAGCAGCGATGAGCGGCCCCGTATCAGCCCATTCGGTCGCCGAGCCCTCGCCATCGTCGAAGCTGTTCGCTTCGTTCATCGTGGTGGCCTATGCCGTGATCGCCATCCTGCCGCTGCTGTGGATCTTGCTGACCGGGTTCAAGACCCCGCCGGATTCGATCGCCTATCCGCCCAAGATATTGTTCCAGCCCTCGGTCGAGGGCTACGTCAACCTGTTTACCACCCGCTCGCGGCAGACCCCTGAATTCCTCGCCAGCCTGCCGCCGCCGCAGACCTGGTACGAGCGCCTGGTGCGCTCGCGCAACATGGTGATCGCCGGGCCCTCCAAGGTGGTGCCGCGCTTCGTCAACTCGATCGTGATCGGCTTCGGCTCGACCTTCCTGGCGGTGTGCTTCGGCACCATCGCCGCCTATGCGTTTTCGCGGTTCCGGGTGCCGCTTGCCGACGACCTGCTGTTCTTCATCCTGTCGACGCGGATGATGCCGCCGATCGCGGTGGCGATCCCGATCTATCTGATGTTCCGCTATCTCGGGCTCACCGACACCAAGCTCGGCATGATCCTGCTCTACACCGCGGTCAACGTCTCGCTGGCGGTGTGGCTGTTGAAGGGATTCATGGACGAGATCCCGCGCGAATACGAGGAGGCCGCGATGGTCGACGGCTACAGCCGGCTGCAGGCCTTCTTCAAGGTGGTGCTGCCGCAGGCCACCACCGGCATTGCCGCGACCGCGATCTTCTGCCTGATCTTCGCCTGGAACGAATATGCCTTCGCGGTGCTGCTCACCAGCGGCGATGCCCAGACCATGCCGCCCTTCATCCCCTTCATCATCGGCGAGGGCGGCCAGGACTGGCCCGCGGTGGCGGCGGCGACCACGCTGTTTTTCATCCCTATCCTGTGTTTCACCATCCTGCTGCGCCGCCATCTCTTGCGCGGCATCACTTTCGGGGCGGTGCGCAAATGACCACGGGGCTCGATCGTTCCGGTTCGAGATGGCCGCGCTGGCTGCGCCGCGGTTCCAGCGAGATCATCGCCATGGCCCTGATCGGCCTCGGCGTGGTGATGCTGATGCAGCCGCTCTCGCTCGATCTCTACAGCTATTCCTTTGTCACGATCCTGGCCGGCACGCTCGGCTTCGTGGTCGTCAGCCATTTTCCGGACTAGCGGAGCGATTGATGAAACCGATCCATCGTCTGTCATTCCGGGATGCGCTTCGGCCGGCGATAGCCGGGCGGAGTGCAGGCCCGGAAACCATAGCCCCTGCGGTGGTTATGGATTGCGGGCTCGCTGGTGCCGCGCTTCGCGCGCCCCGGAATGACGATGGTTTTTTAAGGAACTAGCGCCATGGCAGAGATCAGGGTCGAGAGCGTCGCCAAGAGCTTCGGAGGCTTTGCCGCCGTCAAGGGCGTCAGCTTCACGGTCGATCACGGCGCGTTCTTCGTCATCCTCGGCCCCTCCGGCTGCGGCAAGACCACGACGCTGCGCATGACCGCTGGCCTCGAACTGCCGACCGCGGGCCGCATCCTGCTCGACGGCGAGGACGTCACCGCGCTGCCGGCGTCGGCGCGCGACATTGCCTTCGTGTTCCAGCTGTTTGCGCTCTATCCGCATATGAACGTGCGCCAGAACATCGGCTTTCCCTTGAAATGCCAGAATGTTCCGCGCGCCGAGATCCGGCGCAGCGTCGAGGAAACCGCCAGGCTGCTGCGGATCGATCATCTGCTCGATCGCCGGGTCGGCGGGCTGTCCGGCGGCGACCGCCAGCGCGTGGCGCTGGGCCGCGCCATCGTGCGCCGGCCCAAGGCCTTCCTGATGGACGAGCCGCTCGGCGCGCTGGATTCGGAGTTTCGCCGGTTGATGTGCGGCGAGTTGCGCGAGCTGCACGACCGCATCGATGCCACCACGGTCTACATCACCCACGACCAGCTCGAGGCGATGGCGATGGCGGACCGCATCGCCATCATGAACCAGGGCCGCGTCGAGCAGATCGGCACCCCGCAGGAGATCTACGACCGGCCGCGCTCGATGTTCGTGGCCGACTTCATCGGCGCGCCGCCGATGAGCTTTCTCGGCGTGCAGGCAGCACTGCGGCGCGGCGATCGCAGCATCGAGGTCGACGGCGTGCCGGTGGCGATGCCGGAGCTGTTCGAGGACCGCGCGGAGGGAAGTTTTGCGCTCGGCGTGCGGCCGGAGAATGTGTCGTTCGCCGAAGCCTCGCGGCTTCGCGGCCGGGTGATCGGCGCCGAATATCTCGGCACCACCCAGATCGTCACCGTCACCACCGCCAACGGCCGGCTCAAGGCGCGATTGCCGTCGAGCCAGACGGTGCGGGTCGGTGAAACCGTTGGTCTCGCGCTGCGGCCGGACCGGCTGTCGCTGTTCGACGCTTCCAGCGGAGCGGCGCTGCGTTCGTCGCTGTACGAAGGAGGCGCCCATGGCTGAGGTCGCGCTGAGGAACGTCAGCAAGAGTTTCGGCGCGGTGGAGGCCGTGCGCGGTCTTTCGCTCGCCATCGCCGACGGCGAGTTTGTCGTGCTGCTGGGCCCCACCGGTGCTGGAAAGACCACCACCTTGCGGCTGATCGCCGGGCTGGAGCGGCCCGACCGCGGCGACATCGTGATCGAGGGCCGCGTGGTCACCGGCGCGGTGCCGGCCGAACGCGACGTCGCCTTCGTGTTCCAGCAATATTCGCTGTATCCGCATCTGACGGTCTACGACAATCTGGCGTTCCCGCTGCGCTCGCCGGCGCGGCGCATGGACGAGAACACCATTCGCCGCCGCGTCCAGCAGGTCGCCGAACTGCTGCATATCGAACAAAAGCTCGGCAACCGCGCCACCGCGCTTTCGGGCGGCGAAATGCAGCGGGTCGCGATCGGCCGGGCGCTGGTGCGCGAACCCGCGGTCTATCTGATGGACGAGCCGCTGTCCTCGCTCGACGCCAAGCTGCGCGCCGAACTGCGCCTCGAGCTCAAGCGGATCCAGCGCGAACTGGGAACCACCATCCTCTATGTGACGCACGACCAGGTCGAGGCGATGACCATGGCGGATCGCATCGGCGTGATGAACGACGGCGTGCTGATTCAGCTCGGCACGCCGCGCGAGATCTACGAGCAGCCGAACAGCGCCTATGTCGCGAGCCGGCTCGGCACCCCCGCCATCAACCTCATTCCCGCCGAGCTCCTGGGCGGCGCCGGCTTGCCCCCGCAGGCGCGCACCGTGGGCCTGCGCACCGAGCACATCAGGATCTCGGCGCCGGCGGATCGGCAGGATATTCCACCCGATGCGCCGCTGGCCCGGGTGCATTGGGTCGAGCATCTCGGCGACCAGAACCACGTTCATCTCAGGCTCGCCACCCATTCGCTGGTGACGCTCGCCGACCCCGCGCAGGAACTCAAGGCTGGCGACGAGGTATCGCTGGAATTTTCCGAGCCGCTTTATTTCGACCAGGCCGGCAACCGGGTCGAAGTCCATGGAGTGCGGGAGCGCGCATGATGATCGATCAAGGGGCCCGCAAGCGGCTGATTGAAACCGTGGCGCAGCGGGTCATTGCCAGCGCCGACGAACTGACCGACCTCGACCGCGCCATCGGCGACGGCGATCACGGCAGCAACATGCGGCGCGGTTTCGAGGCGGTGCTGGCGGCCGCCGACGAGCTCTCCGGCCGGGAGTTTGGCCAGTGCCTGAAGGGCATCGGCACCACTTTGGTCATGAAGGTCGGTGGCGCCTCCGGCCCGCTCTACGGCACCTTGTTCATGGCGCTCGGCAAGTCGCTGGCCGACGAGGTGACGCGCGAGCAGGCCGCGGAGGCGTTTGCCGCGGCGCTCGACGCCGTCAAGGCGCGCGGAAAATCCGATGTCGGCCAGAAGACCATGCTCGACGTGCTGTTTCCGGTGCTCGGCGTGTTGCGCGAAGGCGGGGCTGAGCTCGGCGCACGGCTGAAGGCCGCGGCCAGCGCGGCGGCGCAGGATACCATCCCGATGCGGGCGATTCGCGGCCGCGCCTCGTTTCTGGGCGAGCGCAGCATCGGTCACATGGATCCCGGCGCGCGATCCTCGGCCCTGATCGTCGAGGCGGTCGTGGATGCGATGGAAGGCTTTGCAATGAAAGACTTGAAAGACCTTGTAGTGAAGGACTCTGTAGTGAACGACCTTGTAGTGAAAGACCGTGAAGTGAAAGACCGTGAAGTGAAAGACCGTGAAGTGAAAGACCTGGCATGAGCGAGAATGTTGGAATTGTCATCGTGTCCCACTCGGCGGACGTGGCCCGGGGCACCGCGCTGATGGTCGAGCAGATGGTCGGCCGCGAGGTGCCGCTGGGCTGGTGCGGCGGCGATCCGGACGGCGGGCTCGGCACCAGCGTCGAGGCGATCATGAAGGCGATCGACCAGGCGTGGTCGGAACGCGGGGTGGCGATCCTGGTCGACCTCGGCGGCGCCGAAACCAACAGCGAGATGGCGATCGAGATGCTGCCGGAATCGCGCCGCGGCCGGGTGGTGGTCTGCAACGCCCCGGTCGTCGAGGGCGCGGTGATGGCGGCGACCGAGGCGGCTTCGGGCGCCACGCTGGAGGCGGTGCGCCGCACCGCCGAAGAACTGACACCGGTCTGAGGCCGCGCGATGGACAAGCTTCGGGCATCGGTGCTGATGCGGCATGAGGTCGGATTGCATGCCCGCCCCTCGGTCAAACTCACAAAGCTTGCAAAGAACTTTGAGTCGCGGATCGATCTCGGCCTGTCGCCGGACGGTCCCTGGATCGACGCCAAGAGCATCGTCAAGGTGATGGCGACCCGGGCGCCGAAGGATTCGACGATCTATTTTCGCGCCGAGGGCGCCGATGCCAGGGCCGCGCTGGATGCGCTGGTGACCCTGGTCGACGAGGATTTCCAGGATGGACGATAGAACGCTTCGCGCGGCCGGTCGCATCGAGGGGCGGCCCGCCGCCCCCGGATTGGCGCTCGGACCGTTCGTGCGTCTGGCTCCCGTCAGGCCGCTTGCCCGCGAGAGCCGTTCCGTGGCGGAGGAACATCAGGCCCTGGCCGATGCGCTGGCCGCCTCGCAGGCGGATCTCGCCTTGCTTGCCGGCGATGTCGCGGATGCCGAAGCCGAGGCGATCCTGTCGTTCCAGATTGCCCTGCTCGAAGACGATAATCTTGCGGCCCCCGCGCTGGCGCGGATCGCCGGCGGCGAGGCCGCGCATCTGGCCTGGCATGCGGCGATGGATGGGGAAATCGCATCCTATGAAGAGGCCGAGGACAGCTATTTTCGCGCCCGCGCCTCCGACCTGCGCGACCTGCGCGACCGCGTGCTGCGGCACCTGGCCGGCGAAGCCGAACAAAGGGTGCCGGCCGGCGCGGTGGTCGCGGCCGACGACATGCCGCCCTCGACCTTTCTCGCCACCGACTGGCGCGACGGCGGGCTGGTGCTGCGCCGTGGCAGCCCGAGCAGCCATGTCGCGATTCTCGCCCGCTCGCGCGGGGTGCCGATGATCGTCGGCGTCGACATCGACCGCCTCGAAGCCGGCGCACAGGCGATGCTCGACGGCGACAGCGGCATTCTGATCGTGGATCCCGATTCCGCGCTGCGCGCCGACTATGCCAGGCGCCGCGCCGAGCAGGCCGAGCTTCGAAAGGCGCTGGCGTCCTTCACCGGGCCGGCCTCGACCGCGCGCGGCGAACCGGTCCGGGTCATGATCAATGTCACCGGCCTTGCCGAACTCGGCGGCCTCGATCCGGCGGAGACCGACGGCATCGGCCTGATGCGGACCGAGTTCCTGTTCCAGGGCCGCGACCACCTGCCGACCGAGGAAGAGCAATACCAGATCTACCGCCGCATGCTGCAATGGGCGGCCGGCCGGCCGGTGACCATCCGCACCCTGGATGCGGGCGGCGACAAGCCGATTGCCGGCCTGACGCCGGAAGGCGACCTCAACCCGTTCCTCGGCGTCCGCGGCGTGCGGCTGTCGCTGCGGCATCGCGACGTGTTCGGCGCGCAATTGCGGGCGCTGGCCCGCGCCGCGGTCGCGGGCAACCTCAAGGTGATGATCCCGATGGTGACGGTGCCCGAGGAACTCGATCAATGCCGCGCCCTGCTGGGAGAGGCCATCGACGATTTGCGCCGCGCCGGCCAGGACGCGCAGATGCCGCCGCTCGGCATGATGGTCGAGGTGCCGGCGGCGGCATTGACCATCGAGGATTTCAACGCCGATTTCTTTTCGATCGGCAGCAACGATTTGATCCAGTATGTCTCGGCCGCAAGCCGCGACGAGCCGCAGCTCGCCGAACTGGCGCGTCCATCCCGCGCCGTGTTCCAGCTGATCGGCCATGTCGTCAAGCATGCCGGCCAATCCGGCCGCGAGGCCAGCCTGTGCGGCGATCTCGCCGGCGATCCCAACCAGGTTGCTGCCCTGCTCGACCGAGGCCTGCGCGTGCTGTCGGTCGCACCGGGCGCGCTGCGGCCGGTCAAGGCCGCGATCTCCCGCTATTCCGGCCCCGCAGCATGAGCACGCAAGCGACTCCGGCCGGTGCGCAGGACCTGATCGCCGCCTACAAGGCGATCCTGCGCGACGTGCTCGACCGCCGGCCCTCCGGCATGCGCCAGCGGCTGGCCGAGGCGCTCGGCAAGAACCGCAGCTTCATCACCCAGATCGCCAACCCGGCGTATCAGACACCGATCCCGGCGCAGCATGTCCAGCCCATCATCCAGACCTGCCATTTCTCGGTGCCGGAACGCGACCGCTTCCTGGAAGCCTATCACCGCGCCCATCCGCGGCGGCTGCTGCTGCTCAAGGAACGCGAGCGCAGCCGCCGCCTGACCCTGATGCTGCCGGATCTCGGATCCGAACAGAAGAACCGCAAGCTGGACTCGCTGCTCAGCGAGTTCGCCGAGAAGATCGCAAGGCTGATCGAAGACAGCTGAAAAAGCGATGCCAACCGGGGAGGTCTGCATGAAGAAGCTGATCAACGACGTCGAAAAATTCCTGGACCAAAGCCTCGCCGGGTTCTGTGCGGCGCATGCCGACATCGTGCGCGGGGGCGAGCAGGCGCCGTTCGTGCAGCGCCGGCATCTCAAGCCAGGCAAGGTGGCGCTGCTGTCGGGCGGCGGCTCCGGCCACGAGCCGCTGCACGCCGGGTTTGTCGGCCACGGCATGCTGGACGCCGCCTGTCCCGGCCAGGTTTTTACGTCGCCGACGCCGGATTTGATCCTGGCTGCCGCCGAAGCCGCCGATACCGGCGCCGGCGTGCTGTTCATCGTCAAGAACTACGAGGGCGACGTCATGAATTTCGAGATGGCGCGCGAGATGTCGGACAAGTCGATCGCCACCGTGATCACCGATGACGACGTCGCGGTGGAGACCTCGACCTTCTCGACCGGCCGGCGCGGCGTCGCCGGCACCCTGATCGTGGAGAAGATCGTCGGCGCCGCGGCCGAGGAGGGCGGTGACCTTGCCGCGCTGAAGGCGCTAGGCGACCGCGTCAACGCAGCCACCCGCTCGATCGGCATCGCGCTGACCAGCTGCACGGTGCCGGCGGCCGGCAAGCCGACCTTCGAGATCGCCGAAGACGAGATGGAAGTCGGCGTCGGCATTCACGGCGAACCCGGCCGGCGCCGGGTCAAACTAAGGCCGGCCGCCGAGATCGCAGCCGAAATGGTCAACGCCATCACGTCAGATCTCGGTCCCCGCGCCCGCGGCGAAGCCATCCTGCTGATCAACGGTTTCGGCGGCACGCCGCTGTCGGAACTCTATCTGATGTACGACGCGGTCCGCCAATTGCTGGAACCGGCCGGCACCCTGATCGCGCGCTCGCTGGTCGGCAATTTCGTCACCTCGCTGGACATGGCCGGCTGCTCGGTGACGCTGTCGATGCTCGACGAAGAGACCAGGCGGCTGTGGGACGCGCCGGTGCATACCGCGGCATTGCGCTGGGGCATGTAGCGCGGCGCGGCGGCTCGTGCCGTGCGGGTCGTGCAGGCCGAGGCGCATGATTGGCCGGCAGTGCGAGGAGCTCTCTTGTCCGCCGAAGCCCGCCTTCGGGCGAAGGCGGATGCGGCGAAGCAAACCACTCTTCTTTGTGGAGAAGAGCTCGCAGGATGGGTTGAGCCCTCCGCGAAACCCATCCTGCCACGCGGAAAACCGCGATGGGTTTCGCGAAGCGCTCAACCCATCCGGACCTCGCGAGATGTCACGCCGCGCGCGGGCGCGCCGTCGCTTCATCGGAAACCAGCACACAAGCCACCGGCAAGTCGCGCGCGAAGACATATCCACCGCGATGGATTTTGGCCTGATAAAGCGCCTTGTCGGAGCGGGACAGTATGGCTTCGGTGGTTTGGCCGTCATCCCCCGACAGGGCGACCCCGATGCTGACGCCGATCACGATGTCATGCCCCTCGATGCAATAGGGCGCACTGACCGTCTCGAAAATCCGTTGCGCCATCCGTTCAGCCCGTTCGTGCGACCGTGTCGCCCCCTGAACAAGAATGAATTCGTCGCCTCCCATCCGAATGACGCGATCGTGCTGCCCGGCAAGCGACGTGAGTCTCTCGGCGACCTGTTTGAGCAAGGCATCGCCGACCGGATGGCCGAACCTGTCGTTGGCAGCCTTGAAATGATCGAGATCGATCGCATGGATCGCGACCGTGCGATCTCCCGGTCGGCGATCATGTCCGGCAGGTCCATTGCCAATACCGAGCGATTGAAGACGCCCGTCATCGGGTCGAAGCGGGCGAGCTGCTCGAACTGCTGCTTGAGCGTGATCCGGTCGATCGTGGAGTTGAACGACAGGCGAACCATCTCGAAACTGCCAATCAGATAGATCGTCATCAGCATGCCCAACCCGAAATGCGGCGCATCCATTGACGCGAAGGCGAGAACGATCGGAGGAAGTGCCATCACGCTCAGGTCGGCAATCGCAACGAATGGCAACAACGACAGCCGTGCAACAATTCCGGCGCCGAAACCAAACGAGATACCGATCGCCATCGTCGAATAAATCGCGTCTTGAAGCATCAGGCTGCGCGCCGTGAACAGGCCTAGCAAGAGGGCGGTGGTGCCTGTTCCGATCGCGTAACGTCGCCTGCAGCGATTGGCTTCGGCCCGGCCAAGCGCCGGCCTTCGGGCGAAGCGGCGCCGGAAGGCCAGAACGTCACACGCGCGTACCAATGCGACGATCACGCCGATGCCGGTCAGAACTCCCGTCACGACGTCGGCGGTCTGCGATACGATGATCGCTCCAGCGACCAGTTGGGAAGCCGCCGCGAACACAATAGGCACCATCGTGCCATAAAGGCCGCCAAGGACCTCCATTTGGACCGCGTCCGAAATGGACCCGAGCCGCGAACCCATTCTTTGCAAAAACATGGCTCCCCCAATGCGGGAACCGGCGTAGCGCGGAGCCGTAAAAATACGCTCCTTCAGATCGGTAAAATTGAAACGGCAATCGACGGTCAACCGCTCAACCCATCCCTGGGCTGCGGTTGACGAACGGCTCGCAGGCCAGGGCGGATTGGAGCCGGCCGGGTCCGCGCCGCGCGCGGCCCGGTAGGCGTAATCCGCCGCCACAACCTCTCCAACCGGTAAGACGATTCCATCCCTGATCCCGAACGATCGTCGCGCGTTCGTTCCGGGCGGCTGCTTCTTCGTCACGACCGAGAGGTGCTTCCCACGACGCTTGTCGGCGTCGGGTGCACCATCACCTCCCGCTCGGCCGGTCGCTTCGGCAGCCCTTCGCCGCGCCCTATGACTTGGCCCTGACCTGCGGCCCCGAACTGCAGCGCGCCCAGGCCGAATTTGACCGGGTGCGGGATCGAAACGCAGTCCACGCGGACCGCCGGCGAGCAGCCTCCCCACCAGCGCCCGTAGGGCCACCATCCTACTTTGCATGGGGTTGTTTTCGATATTTTGGCGCTCAGGGTCGGATTTGCGGCGTTGAAGCGCGGCGGAGCATCCCTGCCGGTGGTACCATTCTACTTTGCATGGGGTTGTTTTCGATATTTTGATTCTCGGGGTCGGGCGTGCGGCGTAGCAGCGGGGCGGAGCAAAACGAGCGGCCGCGCAGGGATCGATCCCTGTTGCGCAGGCAAGAGATTTTCTGTCGCGGAATCAAGCTGCTTAGGTCTGCGCCACCGATCTGGCCGCAACATTCGCTTGACTTTTCTCTCGAATATGTTCACTGTATGTTCAATAACATCCCAACTAACGCGGGCGTTCTCGGACGTCACGCACATGAGCACGCGCATGGGCACGCACACGGGGTGGGATGCGGTGGCCGCGGAGGGTTTTCCTCGCGGCGGCCTTGCTGTTTGACAAGTGAATCAATCATGGGATGACGCGCCAGCCTCGGCCGTCATGATCCGGTGCCTGTCCCGACGCGATCGGGGATGACCGGATGATCCAGCCATCCCCGGCGTTCGTGTTTCGATCGAAACGCCGCGGCGTACTGGATACCCCGTCTCATCGGGCTCGCCGAGGGCGAGACCGTAACGGCGGGGCATGACGGTTTGTTGTTGCGCGGCGCGGCGCGGTGCGAGCCTCCGGGCGTCAGTGCTTTCAAAGCCTTGTCGAAAGAGCCGCCAACGGTCCGCAGCCGCCCCCCAAACGCGGCGCAGCGAAGCGTATTTCGGGCTTGTCGATACGGGGCCGAAGGCGTACTAGACGGCGCCGTCCGCGCGCGGGCGGTTGTCAGCTGAAATGATTGCACGTGACGTGATTGAGGGCGGATTTGACATGCGAATGATGCTTATCGTTGTTGCCGTTTTGAGCTCGGCTGCGGCCTTCGCGCAGAGCAGTCCGCCGGCCGATCCTCCCACGGTGGGTGGCAAGCCGCTGGCCCAGGTCAAGCCGCACGCGACCGCGAAACCGACATCGATTGCCGGCAAGCTGCAGGCCTGCCTCGAAATCGACGACGGCACCAAGGGCCGGCTGGATTGCTACGACGCGGTGATCGCGCCGAAACCCAGGCCGAAGCCGCCGGTGGCCAAGGGCGTGATGGACTGCCGCTACTTCAAGGAAGAAGACGAACGGCTGGGCTGCTTCAACAACTTTGCCGAAATGATTCCAAAATTCTCCTGACCGTTGCCCTGACTGTCTTGCAAGGAGGCCGGGCGGGTCATTCCGCCCTTATGCCGGCGGCCTTGACCATCGGCCACCACTTGGCGATCTCGGCAGCCTGATGGCTCGCCAGCGCTGCCGGCGTTTGCCGGTCGCGGGGCGGAATTTCCTGGCCCAGTTCCTGGAAGCGCTGCCCCAGTTTGGGATCGGCCAGCGCTGCGACGACCGCGGCGTTCAAGGTGGCGATGGCTTCGGGCGGGGTAAGTTTCGGCGCCCAGATGCCGTGCCAATAGGCGATGTAGAGTCCCGGCAGTCCGGCCTCGTCGACGGTCGGGATATCAGGTGCCGCCGCCAGCCGGGACGGCGCGGTCACGGCATAGGCCTTGACCGTTCCGGCCCGAACCTGCGCCAGCGAATTGGAAGCCTGGTCGAACATCAGGTCGATCTGGCCGGCCATCAGGTCGTTCAGCGCCGGACCGGCGCCGCGATAGGGCACGAACAGGAAGCTGGTGCCGGTCATTTTCTGGAAGAACACGCCGCTGACATGCGCTCCCGAACCGGGCCCCGCGGTCCCCGCGGTGGCCTTGTTCGGATTCTGCTTCAGCCAGCCGATCAGTTGCGTCAGATCCGCTGCCGGCAGATTCGGCCTGGCGATGATCAGCTGCGGGCCGTTCGCCACCAGCGCGATCGGTTCGAGATCGCGCAACAGATCATATTGCAGGGTGTAGATCGCCCCGTTGAGGACATGCGTGCCCCAGTGGCCGATGCCGATGGTGTAGCCGTCGGGCGCCGCACGCGCCAGCCGCAACCCGGCAAGGGTGCCCGATGCGCCGGTGACGTTCTCGACCACAACGCTCTGGCCGAGGGTCGCGGTCATGCGTTGCGCCAGCAGGCGTGCGATCACGTCGGTCGGGCCGCCGGCGGCGAACGGCACGATCAGCGTGATGGGGCGCGAGGGAAAGCTGTCGGCGCCGGCCACTGCCGGCCACAGCGACGCCGAGCCGATCGCGAGCTTGATGAAATGCCGCCGCCTCATCATGATGCCTTTGCCGTCAACCGGGTGCCGTGGTTTGTCGCTGCGGCATCACGGCCGCAGCCTCGCGCGCCGGCGATCATATCCGCGCCACGCACCGCGGTGATCATGCGCCGCGCGGCGGCGCCACGGTCAGGCGCAGGAAGCTCATCACGGTGCCGACCGCGGCAAATCCGGCGCCGAGCGCCAGCGCGACCGTGGCGCCGTCGCGGCCGGCGAGGCTGAAGCACAGCGCGGCAAGCGCTGCACCCGTGGTCTGTCCGGTCAGGCGCGCCGTCGCCACGATGCCGCTGGCGCTGCCGCTGCGGCCGGGCGGCGCGCTCGACATCAGCGCCTTCATGTTCGGGGTCTGGAAGAAGCCGAAGCCGAATCCGCACAGCGCCATGCGCCAGACGATGTTGGCGATCCCGGGGGCTGCGGGCAGCGTCGCCAGCAGCACCATTCCGACGCCGAGCAGGGCCAGTCCAATGCCGCCCAGAATGCCGGCGGGATAGCGGTCGGACAGCCTTCCGCCGATCGGCGCCATGATCGCCACCACCAGCGGCCAGGGCGTCAGAAAAAAGCCGGTCTCGACCTGGCTGCGCTGCAGGATGTCCTCGAAGTAGAACGGCAGCGACACGAAGGCCAGGCCCTGCACCGCGAACGAGCACACCGCGGTGGCGGCCGACAGCGCGAACACCGGCCGCCGGAACAGGTCGATCGGCAGCATCGGCGCCGGATGATCGGCATGACGGCGGGTCAAGACGAAACCCAGCAGCAGGGCGGCGGCGAGCTCGCCCACGACCAGTCCCGGCGATGCCTTGTGGGCCGCGCTGCCGATCCCGCCAATGAAAAGGCCGAGGCAGCAGGCTGCCAGCAGCGCGCCGACAAAATCGAAGGCATGTACCGCCCGCGGCGTGTGCGGCAGGGTCTTCATGCCGATCGCGATGGCGATTATTCCGAACGGGATGTTGACGGCGAACAGCCAGGGCCAGGGTCCGACCGCCAGGATGCCGGAGGCAATGGTCGGCCCGAGCGTGAAGGCGGCGGCGACCACCAGCGCGTTGTGGCCGAAGCCGCGCCCCAGCATGCGGCTCGGATAGACGAAGCGGACCAGCGCGGTGTTCACGCTCATGATGCCGCTGGCGCCGAGCCCCTGCAGGGCGCGGGCCACCAGCAGGCTCGGCAACGACCAGGCGCAGGCGCAGGCCAGCGAGGCCAGCGTGAACAGCAACAGGCCGGCGAGATAGATGCGCTGATGGCCGACGATTTCGCCGAGCGCGCCGAGCGGCAGCAAGGTCGCCACCAGCGCGATCTGGTAGACATTGACCACCCAGACCACGTCGGCCGGGCTGACATGGAGATCGGCGGCAATCGCCGGCAGCGCGATGTTGGCGATCGCGGTATCCAGCGAAGCCATCGCCAGCGCGGTAAAGATCGCTGCCACGGCCCAGCGCCGGCGTTCCGCGGGCAGACCGTCCATGACCGCGACAGCGGGCCTGTTCGCCGATTTGGTTTCCGATGACATGCTGCGGCATTCTCCGGACCGGCGATGATGCGGTCCTGCCCGCGGCGGGATGTACTACGGATCCGCCGCGGCCCCCAGCCGCGGCGCTGCATGCGGCGTATGCGATGGCTGGCCCGCCATTCAACCGGGCAGGCCCTGCATGGTTCTCATCGGGAGATTTCCTCGAGTTCGCGGTTGAGGGTGCGCGGTCCCCAGCCGCCGATCGACACCACCACCAGCACCATCGCCACCGCGATCAGGCCGAACACGCCCTTGGTGCCCGCGGTCTGCAGGAAGAAGCCGATGATGAAGCTGGCAAACACCGCACTGATCCGGCTGAACGAGTAGGTGAAGCCGACCGCCCGGGCGCGCACCCGGGCCGGAAACAGCTCGGTCTGGTAGCCGTGGAACGAGTAGGACAGCACGTTGTTCGACAGCGTGATCAGCACGCCGAACAGGATCAGGAGCGGCATGGTGCTCTGGAACGAGAACAGCACGCCGAAGATGGCGATGCAGCAGGCCGCGCCGACCAGCTGCCATTTCCGCTCGAACCGGTCGGCGAAGCTCATCGCCAGCAGGGGACCGAACGGGTTGGCGATGGCGATGATGAAGGAATACAGCAGGCTGGCGCCGACGTTGATGCCGGTCTGCTGCGCGATCAGGGTCGGCACCCAGGCGGCAAAGCCGTAGAAGCCGAAGGTCTGGAAGAACTGGAACACCATCAGCATGAAGGTGCGGCTGCGGTAGCGCGGCGCGAAGATCTCGGAGAGATGGCCGAGCGGCTCGGCCTTTTCCACCGCATGGCTTCCGGGCGCGGGCAACGCCGCGCCATGGAGGTCGGCGATCACCCTGGCCTCGATCGCCGCGGTCACCGCCTCGGCTTCATCCAGCCGGCCCTGGTTGATCAGCCAGCGCGGGCTCTCCGGAATCTGGCGCCGGATGAACCAGACGAACAGCGCGCCGATCGAGCCGATCACGACCACCCAGCGCCAGCCGTCAATGCCGAACGGGCTGATCGGCACCAGTTTATAGGCGATGAACGCCACCACCGGCACCACCGCGAACTGGACCGCCTGGTTGAAGGCGAAGGCGCGGCCGCGCATCGATTTGGGAACCAGTTCGGTGAGATAGGTGTCGATGGTGACAAGTTCGACGCCGATGCCGATGCCGGCGATCAGCCGCCACAGGCTGACCCCAAGACCGCTGTCCTGGAACGCCATCACCAGCGTCGCGGCGCAGTACCACAGCATCGAATAGGTGAAGATCTTCCGCCGCCCGTATCTGTCGGCGACATAGCCGAACACGAAGGTGCCGATGAACAGCCCGGTGAAGGTCGCCGCGACGAACAGCGCCGGGCCGTTGAAGATGCTGACCCCGACATGGGCGAGCAGACCGCTCTTCATCAGCCCGGGAACCACATAGGCGGTCATGAACAGGTCGTAGAATTCGAACATGCCGCCGAGCGAAAGCAGGGTGATCAGTAGCCATACATGCCGCGTCCCCGGCAACCGCTCCAGGCGCGCGAGGATGGCGGCGGCGCGCCCCTGGCCGGGCTGGTCCATGTTCATCGTTTCTCTCCCCCCATGGTGTTTTCCGACGGGTGGCGGCGATGCCGCCCCTCGGTTGGCGGCGACCATGCCCGCTTTTTTGCCGTTGTCACAGGGGGAGGAGCGGTTCTGTGCCCCGCATGCTGCGGACGCTCACAGGTTTGTGGCTACCAAGCCGGCCCTGCGCAGCCCGGCAGCCGAGCCCCGCAAAAATCGGGGCCGGCACCGGTTCGTTGCGGCCGGCAATATCGCCGAATCGCATCCTGCCCGGTTGCAGAAAACCGAAAGCCGGTCGCGGGGCCGCGACCGGCTTCGATGTTCTTCACGGCGTTCAGCGGCCGGCGGGCGGCGACATCGCTTCGTCCTCGAAGTACGACCGGTCCGGCGGTGCGGGCGCAAACCGCTCCGCGTCCGCGTTGGCGTTGCGGAACTGCTCGGTCACCGACGCATGAGGGCGAACGGCCCTGCGGCCGTGATGATGCTCGGCCGCCGCCGCCAGCTGGGCCGTCGAGGCCACCAGCAATGCCGAACCGAGAAGTGTCAGGATGGTCTTTCGCATTCCAGTCTCCCTTGCTTTCAGACGCCTTGTCGCGATGCCGGGACATTCCGCATCTGCGCGCCTTGTCGTTCAGGTAGTGACCGGACAGGCTGATTCATACGACGCTTGCGATCACGAAGCGGCGAGCAAATTTGTTGGTCAAAAAAAATTTCGACTAAATATTCAGCAGTAAAACGCGCCGAGAAGCAGGTTATCCGAAGCCAATCGCGGATGGACTTCCTTTCTCCGATCCGGTTCAATCGCTCGCCGCACATCGCTCGGAGCGAAGCCGATGAAGAAGCTTGTGATCGCGATTGTCCTGGTGGCATCGCCCGCACTGGCGCAAACAAAATTGTTGCCCAGGAACGTGGCCGCGCGGGCCGATCCCTGCGCGCCGATTGGCCGCACGGCGGACGGCGCACTGGTCTATTCGATGAAATGCGACAACATGCCGGCGCCGCCGCCGCCGCCGGCTGACCTCGGTGCGCCGGCTCCGGTTGCGGAGCCGGAACTGCACCGCAGCGGGCTTTTCGGCCTGTCCTATGAAGCCAAGCGGCCGGATCAATAGGCCCGGCTTTTGCCGGCACCGGCCGCTGGCCAGCGATCAGCCGCGCGCCGATCGGCTGGAATGTTCCTTGCTTCTGGTATTTCCGGCTGCAATGGATGTCGTCAGCCATATCGAGAAGCAAGCCGCTACAAGAGCCATGAATGAGCCAACTCATTGTCCATGCCGGTGACTTCATCTTCGAGGCGCGCTTCGAGGAACAGCTTGCGCCCAAGACCTGCGCGGCCTTTCGCCGCGCTATGCCGTTCGAGAGCCAGGCGATCCATGTGCGCTGGAGCGGCGAGGGGGTCTGGATGCCGCTCGGCGATCTCGACTTCGGCGTTTCCTACGAGAACCACACCAGCTATCCCGCGCCCGGCCAGATTATTCTATACCCCGGCGGCATCAGCGAAACCGAGATCTTGCTGGCCTATGGCGGCGTGCATTTCGCCAGCAAGATGGGCCAGCTCGCGGGCAATCATTTCATCACCCTGACATCGGGCCTGGAGAATCTGGCCGCCTTCGGCAAGATCGTGCTGTGGAAAGGCGCGCAGAAGATTCGCTTCGAGGAAGTCGAGTGACGATTCCGGGATATCCGCGCGATCTCCGCGGCTACGGCCGTGATCCGCCCGATCCGCACTGGCCGGGCGGCGCGCGGATCGCCGTGCAGTTCGTGGTGAATTTCGAGGAGGGCGGCGAAAACAACATCCTGCATGGCGACCGCGCCTCGGAGGCGTTCCTGTCCGATGTGCTGGGCGCCCAGCCCTGGCCGGGACAGCGCCACGCCAATATCGAATCGATGTTCGAATACGGCTCGCGCGCCGGGTTCTGGCGGCTATGGCGGATGTTCACCGGGCGCAAGCTGCCGGTGACGGTATTCGGGGTCGCCAGCGCGCTGCAGCGCAATCCCGAGATCGTCGCGGCCATGAAGCAGGCCGGCTGGGACATCGCCAGCCACAGCCTGAAATGGGTCGAGCACAAGGACATGTCGGAGGCGGAAGAACGGGTGGAGATCGCCGAGGCGATCCGCGTCCATACCGAGGTCACCGGGCAACGCCCGCTCGGCTGGTACACCGGGCGCACCTCCATCAACACCGTGAAGCTGGTGATGGAAGCCGGCGGCTTCCTGTATTCCTGCGATTCCTATGCCGACGATCTGCCGTACTGGATCAAGGGACCGGCCGGCCCGCATCTGATCATTCCCTACAGCCTCGATGCCAACGACATGCGCTTTGTCAATGCGCAGGGGTTCGGCGGCGGCGATCAGTTCTTCAGCTACCTGAAGGACAGTTTCGACGTGCTCTATGCCGAAGGCGCTACCGCACCGAAGATGATGTCGGTGGGCCTGCATTGCCGCGTGGTCGGCCGCCCCGGGCGGGCGGCCGCCCTGACGCGGTTTCTCGACTACGTCGCCGGTCATGAGCGGGTCTGGGTGGCGACGCGGCTGCAGATCGCCCGGCATTGGCATGCCAATCTGGCGCATCTGGCGGCCAACGCGCCGGCCGTTGGATAGCAAGGGCTGGCGATGTCGCAGAAAACGCTTTCCGATCTGAACGCCTGCAGCAAGCCGGATTTCGTCACCGCGCTCGCCAATGTTTTCGAGTATTCGCCCTGGATCGCCGAGCAGGCCGCGGCGGCGCGGCCGTTCGCCGGGGTGAAGCCATTATTCGCGGCGATGACAACAGCGGTCGAGCAGGCGGCGCCGGAGCTTCGCCTGGCGCTGATCAAGGCGCATCCGGATCTTGCCGACAAGACCCAGCGCGCCGCCGGCCTCACCGCCGAATCCAGCGCCGAACAGAACAGTGTCGGCCTCGACCGGTTGTCGGACGCCGAATATGAGGTTTTCGAGCGCGTCAACAACGCCTACCGCGCAAAATTCGGCTTTCCCTATATTGTCTGCGTTCGCCGCCACACCAAGGATTCCATCCTGCGCGATTTCGAACGCCGGCTGCCGAACGATGCCGCCACCGAAACGCGGACCTCGATCGCGGAAATCTGCCGGATTGCGGCGCTGCGGGTCGATCAGCTGGTGATGTCGGACGACCGGCTCGAGGTGCACGGGCGGCTGTCGACCCATGTGCTCGACACCCATGGCGGCCGGCCGGCGGCGGGGATCGCGGTCGAACTGGTCGAGCTATCCGAACTCGGCGCCAGTCGCGTGGTGACGCGGGCGACCACCAACAGCGACGGCCGAACCGATCAGCCCTTGATCCACGGCCGGCCGGTGCCGATCGGCCGCTATCAATTGACCTTCAACGTCGGGGATTATTTTGCCGGCCGGCAGGTGCCGGTCTCGGACCCGCCGTTTCTCGACCAGATTCCGCTGCGCTTTGCGGTCAGCGCGCCGGAAGGCCATCTCCACGTGCCGCTGCTGGTGACGCCCTGGAGTTACGCCACCTACCGGGGCAGCTGAGGCCGGTCACCGCGGAAATCGGCGGAAACCGGCTGATGAAAGCGACGGCAAGGGTTGCCGAAGATTACGCCAGCGACTTGACCCCGTGACCTGTCCGGTTCGTCGAACTCGTCCAAACAATCCAAACCGCCATTTGCCCAGGCAAAGCTTGCCCAATGGCACGAACGTTGCTGATGATTGGGCCAGACCGCGGCGATCCTGGCCCAGCGAATTCGCCGGTGGAACGGGAGGTACTGCGTGCTGATCAGGAACAGATATGGCAAGGGACGCGTCCGCGTCATGCGCATCAACCGCGATGGCGACAGGCACGAGGTCAGCCAGCTCAACGTCAAGGCGATGCTCGAGGGCGACTTTGCCCGCGCCTACACCGACGCCGACAATTCCACCTCGGTATCGACCGACACCATCAAGAATGTCGTCAATGTGGTTGCCCGCGAAAACAAGGGCCTCGCCACCGAGGAATTCTGCCAGGTGCTGGCCAAAAAATATCTCGATAGCTATCCGCAGGTCGCCTCGGTCGCGGTGACGGCGCATGAAACCAAATGGAATCGCCTGAGTTTCGGCGGCAAGCCGCATCCCCACAGTTTCGTGCTCGACAGCAATGGCAAGCCGTTCGTCGAGGTCACGATGTCGCGGGCCGGAGCAAGTACGCTGGTGTCCGGCATCGACGGTTTTACCTTCATGAAGTCGACCGAGTCGGGCTGGGAGAATTACGTCAAGGACCGCTACACCACGATTCCGGAGACCCACGACCGGATGTGCGCGACCAGCATGGTGGCGTCGTGGAAGTGGTCGGCCAGGCCTGAGAGCTATCCGGCCACCAACGCCAGGATCCTGGCGACGCTGCTGGAGGTGTTCGGCACCACCTACAGCGCGAGCGTGCAGGACAGCCTGTACCGGATGGGCGAGGCGGCGCTGGCCGCGGTGCCGGAAATTTCCGAGATCAGCATGGCGTGCCCGAACATGCACTTCATCCTGATGAACCTCGGGGCGTTCGGGCTGGACAACAACAACGAGGTTTTCCTGCCGACCGACGAGCCGCACGGCCAGATCGAATGCACGGTAGGGCGGGGGTAAGTAACGTCTCTGGATCCCAGCGCTGCGCCGGCGAAAACATCGGTTAGCCGAACTTCTCCTGCAGCGCCGGAAACAGCCGGTCCGGCTTGAACGGCACCGTGGTGAAGCGGATGCCGGAGGCGTTCGCCAGCGCGTTACCGAGTGCGGCGGCGACCGGATTGTAGGGACTTTCGCTCATCGACTTCGCGCCCATCGGCCCGATCGAGTCGGTGGTGTCGGCGAAAAACACCTCGGTGCGCGGAATGTCGGCAAAGCAGGGCAAATGGTAGTCGCGAAATCTGGGATTGAGCACGCGGCCGCCCGCATCGATCACCATCTCCTCGTACAGGGTGGCGCCGAGCGACTGCGCGACCCCGCCCTCGATCTGTCCGCGGCACTGCATCGGATTGGCGATCCGGCCGGCATCGGCGGCGTGCACGCTTTTCAGGATCCTGATTTCTCCGGTGCCCTTGTTCACGGCAACGCGAAAGCCCTGGACATTGAAGGCGACCGACCGCGGCGTGCCTTGCGAGCTCCCGCTGGCGCTCAGGCTGTGTCCTTGCGCGCGCGCGGCTTCCGCAAGCTGGACGAATGACAGCCGTTGCCTGCCGCAAACCGCGGCATCGTTCTCGAGCACGCAAGCGTCGGGACTTGTCCTGGTTGCGGTGGATGCAAAAATCCTGAGGTCTTCCGCGAGATTTTCCGCCGCCGCCTGCGTGGCGCGGCCGGCGACGAAGGTGCCGGTGCTGCCATAGGCGCCGGTGTCGTGGCCGCCATGGGCGGTGTCGGATTGCAGCAGGCGGATCTGATCGACCGTGGTCGCAAGCGCGGTGGCGGCGATCTGGCGATGCACCGTGCTGGTGCCGTTTCCGAATTCCGCGGTGCCCACCACCAGTTCGAATCCGCCGTCGTCGCGCAGCGAAATCCTGGCGTCGGCGATATGCCCGTCGGGCGGCACGGTATCGATCATGGTCAGCGCGATGCCTTCGCCGGTCAGCCAGTCGTCGGAAAGTTCGACCTTCGGCCCCTCCGCCTGCATCGCGCGCTCGACCAGGTCGAGACACTGGTCGAGGCCGTAGGAGCCGTAGAGCACGTCGCCATGTTCGGCGCCGGGCGGCGACAGCATCGGATCGCCTTGCTTCACGATGTTGCGGCGGCGCATCTCGTAAGGGTTGATGCCGAGACTGCTGGCCAGTTCGTCGATCGCAGCCTCCACCGCGAACAGGGTCTGCGGCAGGCCATAGCCGCGGAAGGCGCCTGCCGGCACGGTGTTGGTGTAGGCGACGACGGCATCGACCTTCTTGTTGGGACAATTATAGACCGCAAGCGACTCGCCGCAGGCGTGAAACAGCACCGGCCCGGCATGATTGCCGTAGGCGCCGGTGTTCGAGAGCACGTCGAGCTGCAGCGCGGTCAGCTTGCCGTCGCGGTCGGCGCCGGCCTTGACGGCGACCCGCATCGGATGCCGGGTCGAGGTCGAGATGAACTGTTCCTCGCGCGTGAGTTCGAGCTTGACCGGGCGGCCGGTCTTGAGGGCCGCCAGCGCCAGGATATCCTCGACGAACATTTCCTGCTTGCCGCCGAAGCCGCCGCCGACGCGTTCGCAGAACACCCTGACCTGGTCGGGCGCGAGATCGAAGATCTCGGCCAGCGCGCGCCGGGTCAGGAACGGCGTCTGGGTGCTGCAGCGGATAGTGAGCCTGCCATCCTTGTCGACCCAGGCGAGGCCGCCATGGGTCTCCAAGGCGGCGTGCTGGACCCGCTGGGTGGTGAACGTTCCCTCATAGGTGACCGCGGCCTGCGCCAGCGCGGCGGCAACATCGCCGAACTCGCCATGGACTTCCGCCACCACGTTGCGCCCGGCGTCGGCAACACGGTTTTCCGCCGTCTTGCCGGCATGAATGGCGGGCGCGCCCGGCGCGATGGCCTGGGCCGGATCGACCACCGCCGGCAAAATATCGTAGTCGACCCTGAGACGGCGGCAGCCTTCTTCCGCGGCGGCTTCGGTCTCCGCCACCACGGCGGCCACCTTCTGCCCGATGAAGCGGACGACGTCGTCGAGCACCCGTGTGTCGTCGGGGTCCATCCAGGCTTTCTCGTGCCGCGCGGTGGAGAACAGCCGACCCGGCGCGTCCTCATGGCTCAGCACCGCATGGACGCCGGGCACGGCCAGCGCCGCGGTCTTGTCGATCGCGACGATCCTGGCGTGCGGATGCGGCGAGCGCAGCAGCTTGATATGCAGCAGGCCCTCGATCGCAACGTCGAAGGTGTAGCGCGCCGCGCCGCGCACCACTTGCGGGCCTGCCGGCGCCGGCAGGCTGCGGCCGAACGCGGCGCCTGCCGCGACCGCGTCCTCGACATTCTTCTTGCCGTCGAGCGCATCTTCGATGGCGCGATAGCCGGTGCAGCGGCAGATATTGCCCTTCAGGGCGGCCCCGAGATCCTGCCGCTGCGCCTGGTTGAGCGAGGCGCAGGTCAGGATCATGCCGGCGGTACAGAAGCCGCACTGGAACGCCTGCGCGTCGAGAAACGCCTGCTGCATCGGGTGGCTGGTGCCACCGGCCGGCGCGAGGCCTTCGATGGTGGTGACGGCGTGGCCATCGGCGCGGAAGGCGGGGATCAGGCAGCTATGCACCGGCTCGTCATCGATCAGCACCGTGCAGGCGCCGCAGTCGCCGGCGTCGCAACCCTTCTTGACGCCGAAATGCCCGAGTTCGCGCAGGAAGGTTCGCAGGCACTGGCCGGCGCGGGGGTGCGCGGAAAACTCCTTGCCGTTGATCTGAAAATTCATCGCCGCGGCGCGCCCTGCAATTCGTCGCAAATCTCCTGCGCCAGCCGCATCGTCATGTGCTTGCGCCATGAGGGCTTGCCGTGGATGTCGTCGTGGTAGAGCCGGTCGGGAATCCGGTCCAGGATCGCCTGGCGCAGTTCGCCGGCCGCTGGAATGCCGGAAAAGCCCAATCGCAGCGGCCGCGTCGTCGAGGCCGTTACTGTCAGCACGAGGTTGCCGTCGCCGGTGACGCTGCCGATCAGCAAGGCGGCCGAGCGGCCGACCGGGGTCAGCGAAATCTGGCGGAAGGCCGAGCGCCGCTGCAGCGCCGCGAGAGGGATGTCGATCTGCCGCAGCAGGTCGCCCGGCGCGAGCACGTTGCGCTGGTTGCCGGTGACGAAATCGGCGACTGGAATGGTCTGCGCGCTGCCATCCGCCTTCCAGATCACGCAGAGGCCATCGAGCGCCGCGGTCAACGCGATCATCGGCCCGGCCGGCAACGACATGCAGAGATTGCCACCGACGGTGGCCGTCTTCCAGATCTTGAAGGAAGCGAGAAAGGCCCGGCAACATTGGCTTATCAAGGGGGCCGCGATCCATTCCGGCGGGCAGGAGAGGGCGTCGAGCTGCGCGACCGTGCAGGTGGCCGCGATCGTCAGCTCGGCGGCTCCGACCGTCAGCGCCGGCCATCTGAAACCGGCAAGATCGATCAGCCGGGTGAGATGGACCTGGGGCTCCGAGAACAGCCAGGTGCCGCCCGCAAGCCAAGCATCGCCTGCCGTCCAAACCGGCAGTTGGGTCCGCGTGCGCGGGTGAGCCACTTCGGTGATGGTGTTCAGGTCCATGGATACGACAGCGCTTTCAAAGACATGCATCTCCCGGTAAGACGTCTTGCAAGACCGGCGCCAAGTCCGTCGGCCGCCGCCGCTGGTCCCTGAATTGCAGGGGCGAAGTCTGCAACGGTTTCTTGCATCCTAATCCGCCGGAGTTGCCGCAGGCCATGGACCCCACGCATGCGATCTGGATCAAGGATCCCCTGGCCATTCTGGCGGAAGGTGCCGAGCGTGGCATCGTCGTCAGGAGCGGCAAGATCGTCGAACTGGTGCCGAAGGGCCACCAGCCCACGACGGCGGCGGCGTTCTTTGAGGCGGGCGACCATGTGGTGCTGCCCGGGCTGATCAATACCCATCATCATTTCTACCAGACATTGACGCGGGCGCTGCCGGCGGCGCTGGATCGCGAACTGTTTCCCTGGCTGCAGGCGCTGTATCCGGTGTGGGCGCATCTGACGCCGGAATCGCTGAATCTCGGCGTCACCGTGGCGATGGCAGAACTGCTGCTGTCCGGCTGCACCACGACCACCGATCATCACTACGTTTTTCCCGCCGGCCTGGAGCAGGCGGTCGATATCGAGGTGGAGGTTGCCCGGCGGCTTGGCGTCCGCGTGCTGCTGACCCGCGGCTCCATGAACCGTTCGCAGCGCGACGGCGGATTGCCGCCGGACAGCGTGGTGCAGGATGAAGACACCATCCTCGCCGACAGCGAACGCGTGGTGGCCAGATATCATCAGCGCGGCGAGGACGCCATGGTGCAGATCGCGCTGGCGCCGTGCTCGCCGTTTTCGGTCACGACGTCGCTGATGCGCTCAACCGCGGCACTCGCGGAAAGGCTCGACGTTCGCCTCCACACCCATCTGGCGGAGACCGAGGACGAGAACAACTTCTGCGAACAGATGCATGGCTGCCGTCCGCTCGATTATCTCGATCAGTGCGGCTGGCTCAACGCCCGGACCTGGCTGGCGCATGGCATCCATTTCCAGCCCGAGGAAATGACGCGCCTGGGCAAGGCTGGAACCAGCATCAGCCATTGCGCCTGCAGCAACCAGATTCTTGCCTCGGGCTGCTGCCCGGTCTGCGACATGGAGGCGGCGGGGGTCTCGGTCGGCCTCGGCGTCGATGGCTCGGCGTCCAACGATGAATCCAATCTGATGCAGGAAGTCCGAGCGGCGTTTCTGCTGCAGCGTGCGCGCTATGGTGTCGGGCGCGTCAGCCACAAGGACGCGCTGCGGTGGGCGACGAGGGGATCGGCAGCCTGCGTCGGCCGCCCCGAACTCGGCGAGATCGCGGTCGGAAGAGCCGCCGATCTGGCGCTGTTCAAGCTCGACGAATTGCGTTTTTCCGGCCACGGCGACCCGCTGGCGGCGCTGGTCTTGTGCGGCGCGCATCGCGCCGACCGGGTCATGGTCGGTGGTCGCTGGGTGGTCACCGACGGCGCCATTCCCAACCTCGATTTGCCCGACCTGGTCCGGCGCCACGGCGCCGCCGCGCATGCGATGCAACGGCGTTGAAATCCAAAGGGCCCGGGGCGGCCCGCGCCCTGGATTCTGTCAGGCGTCGAGCTGGGCCTGGCTGACGTTCGAGTGCCTCGGGTCTTCGCGGCGCATCGCCGGCAGATTCTCGCGACTGTTCGCCTGTACTGGCTCCAGGCAGGACGCGGCAAGGCGTTCCCTCCGGTCTCCGCCATCAATTTCTGTTGCAATAATGTGACGGCCTAAACAAATCGGAACAGGGGAGGCAGGCATGGCGTGAAGATGAGCAATATCTTTCCATTGCGCGAGGGGGACGCCGGGAATCAGGCTCACGGGTACGGTCCGCCTTGCGGCGAGGCGCCTGAATCTTGAAAAAAGCTCAATAAAAATAGGCAACAGCGGCCTGACGGACGGTCCTGCTAAGGTTGGCTTGTTTGACGCGAAACCTGCCCGGAATCTTCCGGTTCTCGTATGCAACGCCGCTCGTTTGATGAAACTTGCGGCAAGTCGTGGGAAAAGTTGAGGCTTCTCAGGTTTCGTGAACGGCGCAAGTGTCATCCGCAGGGCCTTGATCAATTGATCGTCAACCTGGGGGTGTTTCAAAATGTCTTACCGTTTCAGAGCAATTACGGCTGCGGCGCTGTCACTTGCCGCGCTTGCCATGCTGGCGCCAACCGGCTTCGCCCGCGCGGCGGATGCCAATCCTCCCCCGCCGACGTACAAGAAGGCCAAGCCGGTTCCGGACCTGCCGTTCTTTTTCGTGATCGATGACCGGGTGACCTATTCGTGGATGCCCAGAGGCACTGATCCCGGTGTCTTCTCCGTCAACCCGAATGGCAGTTTCAACGGCGTCACGGCAAAGTCGGTCTACTCGTTCACCCACTTCGACGCGTGGGCTTACGGTACCAACTTCTTCACCATCTCGATGTTCAAGTCGGATCATAACGACCCGGCGAACGGGTGCGCGGCGGGCGCGTTGGGTTGCGCCGGGGCGACCGAATTCTACGGCCTGTTCCGCAGCACGTTCGGCTGGAATGAAATCTTCAACACCAAGGCCTTCAGCATCGGGCCGCTGCACAACATCGGGTTCGAGATCGGCGCCGACGGCGAGGCGGAAAACAATACGCTCGCTCCGGCCAAGCGCGACTTCGTCGCCGGCCTGCAGTTCGCCTTCGATCTGCCCTACAAGGGCTACATCAACGTAGCCCCCTTGGCGTACAAGGAGATCAACCACAACGCGTTCGACCAGTGCGGCGCTGGCGGCGTGGTGTTTGTGGGTGGCGCTCCCACCTGCTTGATCGACGGAAACACCAGTTTCAACGTCACCTGGGCGGTTGAGGTCAACTACTACATGGATCTGGGTTTCCTGCCGGAAAACATGCAGTTTTTCGCCATCAGCGGTCGCGCCGGCTGGTACGGACCCAAGGGCAACCAGAACGCGCCGCTCGGAGTTGCTGCGGGCGGCGTCCCCACCGCGGTGGAGCTCAACAGCGAACCGATCCGCCTGACCTTCGATGCCAGCAAGGCGTTCTGGGGTCCGAAGTACTCCCAGTTCGTCACCACCTGGGTGGCCTATCGTTATTGGCAGAACAAGTTCGGTCTTGACGACAGCAACCCGGCCAACCCCACGTGCTGGACC
>Ga0302198_10000370_pt1 | contig 50722 bp, 42 predicted proteins | sample II_Bog_N2_2_FD_193521 | JGI IMG/M metagenome (GOLD analysis project Ga0302198, IMG submission 193521) | Peat permafrost microbial communities from Stordalen Mire near Abisko, Sweden - II_Bog_N2_2 | ecosystem: Environmental > Terrestrial > Soil > Wetlands > Peat | place: Sweden: Abisko...
CGACACGGAGATTGGCTCGGTGGCTTTCCACGATGGCTGCCGATACCGGAGCGCCCTCAAAAACATTCGCCACGATCAGGCTAGGATCGCTTGGAGGCACCGCCCCTGGCGGTGGTATTCCGGTTTTAACTTGTCCAAATCAACGCACAAATCTATCCGGAGACGGTGTTTGGAGACTTTCCTGCGGTGGTAGCTCAGCTGGACAGAGCAACGGTTTTCTAAATCGTCGGTCGCGAGTTCGAGTCTCGCCCACCGCGCCACTCCCCTCACCAGGTTGTTTTAGGAGGATTCAGGCGCCGCAGGCATCACTTCCTGGATAGCCTTGCTCAGGTCATCAAACTGGAAGGGTTTCTGTATAAAATTGGCCAACCCTTTCCCTGTGAACCGGGAGGTCGCGTCCTGCTCGTTGAAGCCGCTCATGAGAACCACGCCCACCTCGGGACGTATCCTCCTGAGTTCCGCATAGGCCTGCTCGCCGTTCATCTGGGGCATCGTCAGGTCCATAAGGACAAGCGAGAACCGGGTCGAATCGGCTCGGAATGCCTCCACGGCCTGGCGCCCGTCCTCCACGGCGACCACCTCGAATCCGAGCTTGCGCAGCATGAGTGTCGCGGTGCTTCGCACGGTCTCCTCGTCGTCGACCACCAGCACGCATCCCTTGCCGTGCCAAGCGATGTTGGTGGCATGGGCGGCCGCCACCGCGTCCGCGTCGCCCTTGGCGCTCGGGAAAAGCAGTCTGAATGTCGTGCCCTGGCCCGGCGCGGAGTCGATCCGTAGGGCTCCCCTGTGGCCACGCACGATGCCCAGTACCGCGGCAAGGCCAAGCCCGCGCCCGGCGAACTTTGTGGTGAAGAAGGGGTCGAAAATCTTGGCGCGCGTCTCCGGGCTCATCCCGCACCCGTTGTCGGAAACCTCCAGGCACACACACTCGCCGCCCGAAACATCCTGCGTTACGAACTTCCCTCGCCCACTGGCGTACTCATCCTCCGCCCGCACCACGCCGGTGCTCAGGTTGATCGAGCCGGGATTCTCGCCAATCGCCTCCGAGGCATTGATCACCAGGTTCATGATGACCTGCCGAATCTGGGTCGCGTCGGCCTCAATGGCCGGAAGGGAGGGGTGCAGGTTGAAATGCAGCACCGCGCCCTTGCTGATCGATATCTTCAGGAGGTGCGCGGTGTCCTGGACGAGGCGGTTGAGCGAGAGGCGCCTCACCACGAAATTGCCCTTTCCAGAATACGCGAGCATCTGCCTGCAGAGGTCGGCAGCCCGGCGCGAGCCCTCTGTTATGGCGTTCAGGTTTTCGCCGGCGGGAGAACCCGGAGGCAGGTCCATGACCGCCAGGCTCGCATTTCCGAGGATGCCTGTGAGGATATTGTTGAAGTCATGCGCGATCCCGCCGGCCAGGACGCCGAGGCTTTCCAGTTTCTGGGTCTCAAGGAGCTTGCGCTCGAATTCCTGCCTCTCGGAGGCCGCATGCTTCAATGCTGAGATGTCATGCGCCGTGATCTGCGTGGCCGGCCCTCCGTCGTAGGTGATGGGCGCGCTTTGGGTCTCCACCTCGAATGTTGAGCCGTCGAGCCTGCGGTAGCGCATCTCGGCCAGGGGCCCGCCAATCCCGAGGTCCCTGATCACCTTGCGGCGCGCAAGGGCCGCCTCGTGGAACTCTGGGCATATGAGGTCGAACATCGGCTTTCCGATCAGATCGGCCGCCGAGGCCGCCCCGAACATCCTCACGGCGGCCGGGTTGGCGTAGATGATTGTCCCGTCGCGGTGGACCGTGACGGACTCGGGCGACGTCTCAACCAGGATGCGATAGCGCGTTTCGCTCTCACGCAACGCGGCCTCGACCTTCTTCCTGGCGACGATGTCGCTGGTCAGCATGTTCTCATGGTCCTTCAGGCTCCTCGCTGCGCGCTGGAAATTCAGGACGATCACGCCGATGGCCACGGAGAAGCTGAGCGCCGTAAGCGTCGTCATGTAGACGGTTTGGATTGTCGAGGGCGCCCAAATCTGGAGGCGCTCCGGCTCAAGGGCGAACATGAGGCCGAGCCGGGTGAGGCCGAAGACCACCATCAGGACGAATGTACCCGTTATCCACGGGCGCACGACCGGATAACGGAAAGCAGGGTCCCTCCATACGACCCAGGCGCAGTCTATAAAAAAGGGCATGATGACGAGTTGCCCCGCCGCAACGCGCCAATTGACGCTCAAGTGGATCCCCGAGAAGTAATACGAGGTGGCCAGGTCATAGATCAGCGCGAGAATCAGGGGCAGGACGGGCGCCGCCCGGCCGGCGAACGCGCGCAGGCCCCGGCTGTAGAACATCGGGTAGAGCGTGTAGAAGAGGTTGCCCACCACCGCTCCCACCAGGGGCGGCAGGTCCTGCGAGTAGGCGAATAGGGTGAAGGCCGCGCCCTGGCCCAAGACGCCGATCGTCCAATACCGGAACCCGGGATAGAGGCGCCCGGTGAGCTGCACCAACACCATGCAAATGCCTGAAACAACCGAGAGGCTGCTGCAGATCACGAACATCGTGTGCAGGTCAAAATGAATGCTCATGGGCAGGTGCGGTGAGCGCGCAAGGGGTTCGAATTCGGATCGTAAGCCGCTTACTTGAGCAGAATCTGGCGGCGATCCTGGCCCCATTCCCGTGAAACCGAAAGTCTTGCCCCGGCCTTCCTAGGCTAGCCCATGCGAGATAACCCCTTGCGAAAAATATGGAAGGGCACTCCAGGCGGGCGCCACGGTCACTTCCCGGGGTGCGCCATCACGCGGTGCCAGAGCTCGGCCTCGCCCGGGATCCCGTGGCGCCCGAGCCCCAGATCTATCTGGGAGAGCGTGGGCTCATCCACCCTGTGCCTGGCGTCGCCCGGGAGCTCGCGCATGATCCTCCTCGCCAAGGCCCAGCACGCCCAGGCGCGCCATCGCCGCTGGTCCTTTCTCGGCTCGTTCATCCTGTCCGCATAGTGCTGGAAGTGAACCCGGGGATTGCCGATGAAAACCCCGGGCGGGGTGTGGGCCATGAACCACGCCATGGCCGCGTACGGCACGGGCCAGTCCACCAGGATGGCCTCGCCACCCTTCAGGTCGGCGCCCATCGCCCGGTCGAGGCAAAGCATCGCCCTTGCAGCGTATTTCCGCAGCCAGAGCGAGTGTGCGTACTCAAGGCAGGCGTCATAAAAGCGCTCCCCCCTGTCCTCGGGCCCGAACGCGTTGAGCGTCCGCCAGTCGAGTCCCGGCCGGGGCTGAGGCAGATGGGGGCATGGGGCCAGCATGGCAGGCTTGGGTGAACGCAAATCCCTGCAGCGTCAATGCGGCTCGACAGCCCCACCCCATTTGCGAGACAAGAGCAGACCTGAACACGCCCCCCGAAAGACAAGAACCTGGAGTCACCCTGTGGCGGCGCGCCGCCATGTGGCCTGTCGCGCAGCTCGTCCGCCTGTGGCTGATGACCATCCGCATCCAGATGGGCGACACGGACAGGGCGATCATCACCCATCAGTCCAGGGCCAGCATCTTCATCCTATGGCACAACCGGCTCTTCCTGGCCTCGGAGCTCTTCCGCAGGTACCGACGGGGGCATCCGATCTACAGCCTGATAAGCGCCAGCAATGACGGGGCATGGCTCACCGCGTATTTCATGGCCGTGGGCATGAAGGCGGTGCGGGGATCCTCGAGCCGAAACGGTCGGGAGGCCGCGACGGCGCTCGTCGACGTATTGCGAAAGGGCTACGACGTGGGGATCACCCCCGACGGTCCGAGGGGGCCGGTCTACGAGATGAAGCCGGGTGCACTCATCGTTGCGCGCCGCGCGCTTCCCCGCGTTTGCCTGGTCGGCCTGGACTTTGAATCCTCATGGAGGGTCTCCAGCTGGGACGGGTTCCACCTCCCGCGCCCGTTCTCAAGGGTGCACGCGCGGTTCGAGCTCGTCCCCGTGGAGGAGCTCAGCGAACGCGACGAGGCCGCGCACCGGATCGGCGCACGGCTCGTCGAGCTTAATCCCGACAGGAGGCCAGCTCCGGTTAGAAGGAGGGCGTGACGGTCACGGTGTCCCCGGGGGACGCCACATAGTCTGCGCCGACGCTCCAGGACTGGTCGTTGAGGAGGAGCTTGAACGTCAGCGGCTTCTCTATCCCAGAGAGCACGGTCTTCCAGGTGTCGCTAGACACGTTGTCGAGAAGGATGCCCTTCTCCCATGAGAGGCCCGGGCCTTCGCCCCGGAGATAGAGGGTGTTTCCAAAGCCGACGTCGACCTTGGCGACGATGGTGGCTCGGGAGCCCGTGGGTTTGGCCACGATTGCGGGGGCGGCAGCCGGCGTAGCCGGCTTCTTCACCTTGGGCGCAATGGTGGATTTAAGCGCCGGGGCGGGCGCGATGAACTTGGTCGCCGGGGCGGGCGTCTTTGCGGTCTTGGCGATCTTTGTGATCTTTTTCATATGAGACGATTATTTACCCTGGGTACAAACAGCCCCACGGACTCATCGAAAACATAGCATTTGCAACGCCAAACCGCGAGTGCGTTCCAAATTTCCAAGCCCGCCACCTATTTGCCATTCGACCGTCACAACCTAACCCGATGGCGTCACCTCACCTGCAGCGTGTTGCCTTCAAATTCAAGGCCCAGCGACGGTATTGAAACCGCCTTGCGGTTGCCGTCCTTGCGCACGGTCCCCGCGATCCACGCGTCATAGCCGGAGGCGCGCGCGGCCTCGAGGGCGGGCCCGGCGGTCTCGGGCGAAACGTACACCGCGAAGCCGATGCCCATGTTGAACGTGGCGTAGGCCTCGCGCGGGGCGACCGGCCCAGCCCTCATCAGGAAGCTGAAAAGTGGCGGGTGCGGGCGGGGGGCCGTGATCTCGTAGACAAAGGGCTCCTCGAGCCTCATCAGCTTGCGCCAGCCGTGCCCGGTCACGTGGGCGGCATAGTTAAGGCGCAGCGCCCGGCGCTGGCACTCGCGCACGAAGCCGACATAGATCGCGGAGGGGGCCAGGAGCGCCTCGCCGAGCGTCGTTCCGCCCTCGACCCGGGTGCCGTACCGGGCGGGCAGGCTCTCGGCGATCTTCCGGCAGAGCGTGAGCCCGTTGGTCTGGACGCCAGAGGAGGCGAGAAAGATGATCACGTCGCCGGGACTGACGTCGCCCACGATCCGAAGGGATTTCGGGGAGATCGTTCCCACGGCGGAGCCGGCCAGCACGATGGCCCCGGGCTCGATCAGGCCCCGAAGCGCGGGGGTCTCGCCTCCGCCCCACACCGCCCCGGCGGACCGGCAGCCCTCTGCGAAACCGGCAACGAGCTCCTGCGCCCGCAGCTCGTCCGAGAACCAGTCCGAGCTGCCCACCGCGGCGTGCATGGCAATCGCGATCGGGAGCGCGCCGCAGGTCACCAGGTCGTTGGCGACCGTGGCCACGGTGTCGACGCCGATGGAGCGGTAGAAGCAGCGGCCTGTCTCGGCCTGCACGGCGTCAGCCACCAGATTCTTGGTGCCGAGGCCCTCCTCGACGTGGGCAAGGTAATGGTCCTCGGCCTCGATCAGGTACGCGCTCTCGCCGCGCACGGTCGAAGGCTCCTTGAAGCCGTGCCCCTCGAGGAGGTCGCTCGTCGTGAGCGCCGCCTTCTGGCAGGCACGCTTAAAGGCGTCCAACGGCCCGTAGCTCACGCCCGACGATTCGTAGGAGAGCGACATCGGTTTCCCTAGTAGGACCGTCCCTCGCTCTTCTCGTAGTAGTTCACGTACGCCTGGTTCACGACCCGGTATCCACCCTCGGTCGGGTAGTGCCCCGAGAAATACCAGTCGCCCGTGTGGTTGGGCACGGCGGCACGGAGGTTCTCGATGGTCTGGAAGATGATCTCGATCTCGCCGACCCAGGCGATTTTCGAGGGCCTGACGAGCTTGCTGATGCGCGCCGAGATCTGCTCGGCGGTGAACGGCTCGTAGAGCTTGCGCACGTGGTTCACGAGTCCCTTCTTCACGACCTCCTCGCGGCACGACCGGTACACCTCGGCCATGAGGTCGGTCCGCCCGGACTCCTTGAGCAAGTCGATCACGGCCTCGAAAGCGACAAACTTGCCGATCTCCGACATGTCGATGCCGTAGCAGTCCGGATACCGGATCTGGGGGGCAGTCGATACGATCACGATCTTCCTGGGGTTGAGGCGGGCCAGGATCCTAAGGATCGACCGGCGCAGGGTCGTGCCGCGGACGATCGAGTCGTCGACGCACACCAGGTTGTCGACCCCGGGGCGCACCGAGCCGTACGTGATGTCGTAGACGTGGCTCGCGAGCTGGTTCCTCATCGATTCCTGGCCGATGAAGGTGCGCAGCTTGATGTCCTTGCTCACGACCTTCTCGCCGCGCGGCCAGTTCCTGAGGATGAGCTCGTCGAGCAAAGGCTCGGTGATCCTGTCCTCCGCGCTCGCCTTGAGTATCGCCGCCTTCACCTCGCCCCGCCGCAGGGTCCTCAGGGCCGACATGAGCCCGTAGTAAGCGACCTCGGCCGTGTTTGGGATGAAGCTAAAGACCGTATCGGACCAGTTGCGGTCGATCGCCCGCAGCACCTGCTCGGCGAGCCTGCCGCCGAGCGCCTGCCGCTCGCGGTAGATGTCGACGTCGTTGCCGCGGGAGAAATAGATGCGCTCGAACGAGCACGACGCCTTGGGCAGCACCGGCGTGAAGGGCTGCTCGGAGATCGACCCCCTGCGCTTGATCACGACCACGTGCCCCGGCTGCACCTCCTTCACCTCCTCCACCGCCAGGTCGAACACGGTCATCAGCGGAGCACGCTCCGAGGCAAAGGCGACGACCTCGTCGTTCTGGAACCAGTGGCAGGGCCGGATGCCCGAAGGATCGCGCGCCACAAAACTGTCCCCGTTTCCGACCAGGCCGCAGAGCACGTAGCCCCCGTCCCATTTCTGCGAGGCTCGGGATAGGACGCGCGTGAGGTCCAGGTCCTCGCTGATCCTGCGGGAGAGCTCGTCGCCCGCCAGGTTGCGGGTCCTCAGGTACCGGTAGATGTCCTCGTGCTCCTCATCCAGGAAGAAACCGATCTTCTCGAGGATCGCCTGCGTGTCGGTCGCGAACACGGGATGCTGCCCGATCGCGATCAGGGACTGGTTCAACTCGGCCGTGTTCGTGAGGTTGAAATTCCCGCAGAGCGCCAGGTTTCGGGTCGCCCAGGGGCTGCGCCTAAAATAGGGATGGCAGGCGCTCAGGTTGTAGCCGCCGCTCGTCCCATAGCGGAGGTGGCCCAGGAAGAGCTCGCCGCCGAAGTCGAAGTTCTTCTTCACCGTCTCGGTGAACTCGGGGTGGATCACCCCTGAGGAGACCTTGTCGTTGTACTGCCCAAGCAGCTGCTTGAAGATCCGGTCGAGCGGGTTCGACTTCACGTTGCGCTCGCGGAACATGAAGGGTTCGCCGGGCGCGACATTGAGCTTCACGCAGGCCACGCCCGCGCCGTCCTGCCCCCGGTTGTGCTGCTTCTCCATCAGCAGGAACAGCTTGGTGAAGCCCCAGAGCGGCGTTCCATACTTCTCCTGGTAATAGGACAGGGGCTTTAGGAGGCGCACAAGGGCGACCCCGCATTCGTGGGAGACAAAGTCGCTCATGGGGGTCTAGCCGATTCCGGGACGCCTCATGGCCGACTCTATACTCGTTTCCCACCCGGCCTGCAACTCGGAGACGGGCCACGACAGCTCGCCCCGCGCCGTCGCGACGGAGAGCGTCCGGCTGGAGGTGAACGAGCCGATCGCGGTGCAGGGGACGCCGGCGGCAGCGGCGTCGGCCGAGAGAGCTCCCAGGTGGCGGTCATCCACCTCCAGGAGCACCCTGCCCTGGCTCTCCCCGAAGAGGAGAGCGTCCAGGCGCGGGGAGGCAAACCCCCTCAGGTCGACCGTGGCGCCCACCAAACCGGGCCCAAAGAGCATCTCGGCAAGGGCCACGAGGAGGCCCCCCTCGCTCAGGTCGTGGGCGGCACCGACTCTGCCCGCGCGGATCTGCGAGAGAACGAGGTCCTGCAGGCGCTTCTCGGCGGCCAGGTCAACGCCGGGGGAGTCGCCCGTCTTCTTGCCGTGGACGGCCCCAAGGAACTGGCTCCCGCCAAGCTCAAAGGGCGCCCCGCCCAGGAGCACCACGCGCGATCCCGCGGAGCGCGCGAACTGGCGGGTGACATGGCGCTCCTCTTCGATGAAGCCCACTACCGAGACGGTCGGCGTCGGGTCGATCGCCCCCTCGGGCGACTCGTTGTAGAGCGAGACGTTCCCCCCGACGACCGGGACGTCGAAGAATCGGCACGCCTCGGAGAGCCCGGCGACGCACTCCTTCAGCTGATAGAAGTTCTCGGGCTTGTAGGGGTTTCCGAAATTGAGGTTGTCGGTCATCGCCAGAGGCGTGGCACCCGAGCAGACGAGGTTGCGCAGGCACTCCACCATCGCGATCAGGGCACCCCGCCTGGGGTTCAGGTAGCAGTAGCGGCCGTTGCAGTCGTTGGAGATCGCAATGAACTTCTCGCTCTTGCCGAGCCTCAGGCGAACGACGCCCGAGTCGCTTCCGGGCAGAACCACCGTGCCATGCTGCACCATGTGGTCGTACTGCCGGTAGATCCAGCGCTTGGAGGCGATCGTAGGCAGCGAAAGGAGCCGGGGAAGGACCGCCTTGGCCGCTACCAGGTCCAGGTCGGGCAGGCCCGAGTCCTCGGGCGTCCAGCTTGAGGTCTCGTCCATGTAGGACGGTCTCCGGGCCTCGCGCTGGTAAACAGGGGCATTGTCCGTGAGCGCCGACGCCGGGATGTCCGCCACGACGACGCCATGCTGGCGCACGACCATGCGGCCCGTGTCCGTCACGGTGCCGACGTAGGCCGCGTGGAGATCCCACTTGGCGAACACCTCCTCGATCTCCCGCTCCCTACCCTTCTGGACGATCACGAGCATGCGCTCCTGGGACTCGGATAGCATGATCTCGTAGGAGTTCATCCCGGACTCGCGCTGCGGGACCTGGTCGAGCTCTATCTCGATCCCCGCACCGCCGCGGCTGGCGGTCTCGCAGGTCGAGCATGTGAGGCCGGCCGCGCCCATGTCCTGGATGCCGACCACGAGCCCCGGCACCGCCATCATCTCAAGGCAGGCCTCGATCAGGAGCTTCTCCATGAACGGGTCGCCCTTCTGGACCGCGGGCCTGTCCGAGGAGCTCTCCGCGCTCAGTTCCTTCGAGGCAAACGCGGCCCCTCCGAGTCCGTCGCGCCCGGTCGCGGCGCCCACATAGTACACGGGGTTGCCGAGCCCCGTCGCCTTGCCGCGCCGGATCTGGTCGTGGCGGAGGGTCCCCAGGCAAAGCGCGTTTACGAGAGGGTTCCCCTCGTACGAGCGGTCAAAGTACACGTCGCCCCCCACGGTGGGCACGCCGACACAATTGCCGTAGTGCGCGATCCCGGCCACCACGCCTCGCAGCAGGCGCTTGGTGACGGGCGAGTCGAGCTCGCCGAACCTGAGCGAATTGGTGAGGAGGACGGGCCTTGCACCCATCGTGAAGATGTCCCGGATGATGCCCCCGACGCCGGTCGCAGCCCCCTCGAACGGCTCGATGGCGCTCGGGTGGTTGTGGGACTCAATCTTAAAGGCTATCGCCCAGCCGTCGCCGACATCGATGATACCGGCATTTTCCTCACCCGCCTTCACGAGCACGCGCCCGAAACTCTCGGTGGCCCCGCGTTTCTCGGTCGGGAAGCCCTTGAGCAGGGGCCTGGTGTTCTTGTAGGAGCAGTGCTCGGACCACATGACGGAGAAGATGCCGAGCTCGGTGAGCGTGGGCGCCCTGCCCAGGTGCACCTTGACCTGCTCGTACTCGTCCGGCAGCAGTCCGTGCTTCTTGACCAGCTCCGGGGTGATGGGCTGGTTGAGTACCGGGTCGGGATTGGGCGGCAGTTCCGCACTCATTACGCGCTTTCCTTCAGGATCTCGGGAAACCGGAGCGAGAGGACAGCGCGCGCGATGGCGAGACCGTCCTGGCTCGGGTGGAATCGCTCGAACGCCCGGTCCGGGTGCGGCATCATGCCGAAGACATTGCCCTCCTCGTTGCGAATGCCCGCTATGGACGAGAGGGAGCCGTTCGGGTTGTCCACGTAGCGCAGAAGCACCTGGTGGTTGCTCTCAAGCCTCTCAAGCCCCGCGTCGTCGATCCGGAAGTTGCCCTCGCCGTGGCCGATCGGCAGCCGGACCCGCTTTCCCACCATGCGCGTGTTGAAGGCCGGCCCCGCCTCCTCGACCGCCAGGTCGCACGTCATGCAGCGGTACTCCAGGGAGCTGTTGCGGATCAGGGCCCCGGGGAGGAGCCCGGCCTCGCATAGGATCTGGAATCCGTTGCAGATGCCGAGGACGAGCCCACCACGCTCGGCGTACTCGCGGACGGCCGCCATGACGGGCGAGAACCGTGCGATCGCGCCGCAGCGGAGGTAGTCGCCGTAGGAGAAGCCCCCAGGGACAACGACCAGGCCCGCCTCCCCGAGGCGCGTGTCCTTGTGCCAAACGTAGCGTGTCGGCACCCCGAGGCCGCTCGCGAAAAGGTGGAAGGCATCCTGGTCGCAATTCGAGCCAGGAAATTGGAGCACGGCGATGTTCATGGGGCCACCGATCACCCGGCGGCGATCTCGTAGTGGTAGTCCTCGATCACCGGGTTGCTAAGGAGGTCCCTGCAGAGCTTGTCCAGCTGGACCCTGAGTTGAGGGGAGTCTGCACCCTCGAGTTCAAGCTCGATCACCTTGCCGACCCGCGTGCCCTTCAGCCCCTTCAGGCCGAGGCTCTCCAGCGCGTGGCCGACAGCCACTCCCTGGGGATCCAGGACGTTCCTCTTGGGGGTTACGAATACTTTGATCTTCACGGACCGTTAAAGGCAAACGATGACGCCGTGAATCCCGGAGTGGTCAAGGTTTTTGCCCCGAAATCCGTGTCATTTGTCGCGATTTCGGGGATGAAAGCGCGTGTGCTGGTCGAGCAAGCGCTTTCCCTCCACCGACGTGTAGATCTGGGTGGTCGAAATGCTCGCGTGGCCGAGCATCTCCTGGATCGCCCTAAGGTCCGCGCCTCCGGAAAGCAAATGCGTGGCAAAGGAATGCCTAAGGAGGTGGGGCTTCACGGTCTTGGCGATGCCCGCCCGCCGGGCGTGTTTCTTCACGATCCCCCAGAGCGCCACACGGGAGAGCGAGGTCCCGCGGCTGCTCAGGAAGAGCTCGCTGCGGGTGCGGCCCTTCACGTAGTGCGGCCGCCCGGAGAGGATCCACATGGAGAGCGCGTCGCGGGCCCGCGCCCCGATCGGGACCACCCGCTCCTTGGACCCTTTGCCAAACACCCGGGTGAATCCATTCTCAAGGTCGACCTGCTGGAGGGTGAGCGCGGCGAGCTCGGAGACCCGCAGGCCGCTCGAGTAGAAAAGCTCGAGGAGGGCCTTGTCCCTGAGCGAGGCGGGGTCGCCACCGGAGGGCGAGGCCAGGAGCCTCACCACCTCGTCGGCGGTGAGCGACTGCGGCAGGCGCCTGGCAAGCTTCGGGCCAAGGAGGAGCGCCGTGAAATCATCCGGCCTTAGGCCCTCGCGGACCATGAAGCGCGCAAACATCCTGAGCGCCGTGAGCTTGCGCGCCTGGCTTGACGCCGCGTTGCGGCCGAGCGAGCGCACCCAGGCGCCCGCCTGCTCGGCCGTCACGCCGCGCCAGTCCGCGGCCCCTTTGCGCGACACGTAGGCGGCGCACTGCTCCAGGTCGCGCTGATAGCTCTCGCGCGTGTTGCGGGAGAGCCCCCGCTCCAGGTCTATGTACGCAAGGTAGGCGTCGATGTCGGACGCGAAAGCGCTTGCCTGCATTGGGGCCTTGCGGCCGGCCCTAGTAGCGCCGGCGCATCGGAGGGGGCGTCGGTCCGCCCTGCTCCTTCATCCGGAAGGTGATCCGGGCCTTCTCAAGGTCGTACGGGCTCATCTCCATCTTCACCGTGTCGCCGGCGGCTATCTTTATGAAGTTCTTTCGGAGCTTGCCCGAGATGTGCGCCAGGACCACGTGACCGGGGCTCTTGAGCAGCTCGACCTTGAACATCGTGCCCGGAAGTACGGCCACCACCTTGCCCTCAACTTCTATCGCGTCGTTATCAGGCATGGTTTGCGCAGGATTTGGCCGGGTGAGCAGGGAGCATCGCTTGGTTTGTAGGTTCGAAAGTGAGCATTCTAAAGGCGTGATCCGCTCATCAGAGTCAAGGATTTACGCTTGGGAGGGCCCGCCAGGACCCCCCGGGGCCGGCGAACCGCGGGTTAACCCGCATTGGCCTTTGGGAGCGCCACCGGCTGGGACCACTGCGGGAAGCCGGGCACCCGCAGGTGCCGCCTGTAAAGCGTGCGCCCATCGGTCGCAAACAGCATGTCGAAGCCTGCCCCTCCCCAGCACAGGCCCTCGACCGGACCACTTGGCGATGGCAGCCACAGGATCGCCCGAACCCTGCCGTTGCGGTCGCAGACCTGGATCCCGAGCGGGGTCGCGGCATAGAGGCTGCCCACGGTATCGACCACAACGTCCTCCGTCCCGGGCCCTGCCGGCGCATCGCCTGCGTGGAGCCAATAGAAGGGTTCCCGGTCCTGCAATACGCCGTCACCGGGCGCCACCGAGCTGTCGATCCGTGCGGTCGATCGCTCCGCGGCAAAAAAGAGCCCCTTGTCTGGGGAAAACGCGATCCCGGTGACCGAGGCCGGCACCTCGTCGGCAAGCGCCCTTGCGCCGTCCGGCTTCAGGAGCCAGATCCTGCACGGCTCGTCGGATTGCACGCCTGGTTCCGAGACGTAGAGCTCGCCCGCGGCGGTCGCAAGGATGCGGCCTCCCCGGATCCCTTCGGCTACCCTTCGAATGCGGCCCTGGGCGTCTGTCGCCAAGATCGTCCCCTCGGAGGGGACCGTCGCGTAGAGCGTCCCGTCGGGCCCGAACGCCCGGCCTCCGACAGGCGGCGCGTTCACGGAAACCACCTCGGGAGCGCCGCCCGCGTCCACCCGGTAAAGCGTGCGGCTCCCGGTGTCGCTGAAGAACACCTCCCCCTTCGGGTTGGACGCCAAGCCCGCGACCCCGCGGTAATCCCCGTCGATCCGCTGCCAGGCCTCCCCGGGGCGCAGGATCTCCGCCAGCTTGTCGTTCGCCGAAACGCCGGCCTGGACCGGCGCAGGCCATCCCCGCCACAGCCACCGCATGACGTCGGGAAGAATCACGTTTCCCGGGCCGCCGTCGTGGCCGTGCTCGCCCCATGCGTGCTCCACGTCGTAGCCCGCGAACGCGAGGGCCGCCTCCATGTTCAGGTTGGCCGTGTACCAGCTCCCAAAAAGGGGATTCCACGCGTCGGTCGACCCGTCCTCAAGAAAGATGCGCACCGCCTTGGGCTCGGCCTTGCGCACGAGCGCCGGGTAGTCGTGCCCGCCGCGCATCGACACGAAGGTCCCGATGACGCTGTAGACGCGGCTGAAGGCGTCGGGGCGCTCCCAAGCGAGCGTGAAGCTCCCGATGCCCCCTGTGCTTGCGCCCGTCACCGCGCGGTCCTTCCCGTCGTGGGAGAGCCGGATCTGCCGGCCGTCCACAGCCTTCAGGGTCTCTACCCGAGGGAGCAGCTCTTCGAGTACGAACCTGGGGAAATTGCCGTTCGTGCTGTCAAACTCGTAGGACCGGTTCCACCGATAGGCCTCGCCGCCCTTCGTTTTCCAGATGACACCCGACGAGATCCCGACCCCGATGGCGACAGGCATGTCCCCCTTGGCGATCAGGTTGTCGAACACCGTTGTCTCGTTTTCCCCGATTCCATCCAGGCGGACCACCAGGCACGCGGGCGTCGCCGGGTTGTACTGCGCCGGGACGTAGACCCTGAAGTGGTTCTCCGTGCCGGGATAGACGCGCGAGTCCGAGATGACCCCGTCGATCGTCTCGCCCTTGGGGATGCCGGGGTGCGGCTTCGAGTCGTCCGTGAGGGGGCCCGACAATTCGCCGCGGATCCTCTGGATGATCTCGGGCGCCGCCGCGGGCTCGGACCCCGAGACCCCGGGGCCGACGCCAAGCGCAAGCGCCAGAAGGGCCAGGGCGCGGCTAAGGGTCATGGCGAATATTGCCGACGCCCCGCGGACCGCCGGCTACGCCCCGCCCTCCCACGCCTTGGCGCTCACAGGGTCGCGGCCCTCGTCGAAATCGATGTAGTCGAACATGGTCATGATGGGCTTGCCTTCGAACCCGCTCTCCTTGATCCGCTTTGCCAGCGTCTCCGACGCCTCGTCCCGGAATCCGCGCTTCATCATGAAGGCGTTCCACAGCTCGCAGTCCAGGTCCGGCCGGCGCCCGCCGCGCTCCTCGGCCCACCCCAGGAGCGCCTCCTCCGGCTCGGTTCCACCGAGGACATGGCCCCTCAGTTCGCCATAATCCACCCGCAGAAATCCGCAGCACCGGCTGTCAAAGCCCTTTCCAAGGTTGGCGACATACTCGTCCACGGGCAGCTTGCCGGCGGCGTGCAGCCGGATCTTGTCGAGCATGCGGCCGAAATAGACAATACGGCCAACCTTTGCATAGGGACTCCTCAAGCCGGCGACGATGGACATGCCTAGCAAGTGGCCCCAATCGGGCAGAAGAGCAAATCCGATCGGTGCGCCCCGCATGACCGCGAGACTTGCCTCCCGCCGGGGCGGTTCCCACGATCCCAGGGGCTCCTGCACCGCCTGGTAAGGCGCGCATGGAGCGCGGCGCCCCACAGCCAGAACCCAAACACCATGAGCAATGACCGTCCACTGCGGGTAGGGCTGTGCGGCATAGGGTTGGAGGCCTACTGGAGCCAGTTCGCCGGGCTCAGGGAAAAACTCGAGGGCCACGTGTCGAGGGTGGCCGCTCGCATGAAGCGGGCCGGCGCGGACGTGGTCAGCCTGGGGCTTGTGGACACCGCCGTTCGGTCGGTCGAGGCGGGCCACCAATGCCGAAGGCAGGACATCGACGTCCTGTTCCTGTATGCGACCACCTATGCCCTTTCAAACACGGTCCTCCCGCTCGTGCAGCGGGCGGGGGTCCCGGTTGTGGTCCTCAATCTCCAGCCGGAGGCCGCCATCGACTACGCGGCCTTCAACCGCCTAGGCGACCGGGCCGCCATGACCGGGCACTGGCTCGCCTACTGCTCGGCCTGCCCCGTTCCCGAGATCGCAAATGTCTTGTCCCGGGCGGGAATCCCGTTTCACCAGGTGACCGGGGTCCTCGATGACGAGCAGGCATGGAGGGAGATCGAGGAGTGGCTTGCCGCGGCCGGCGTGCGCTCGATGCTCGCCTCCCTGAGGCTGGGGCTCATGGGCCACTACTACGGCGGAATGCTCGACATAATGACGGACCTCACCCTGGTCTCGATCACCTTTGGCTCCCACCTGGAGATCCTGGAGGTGGACGAGCTGACCGCTCTGGCGGCGGAGGCGGGCGAATCCGACGTCGCGCGGCGCGTGGATGAGTTTCGCGAGAGTCTCGACGTCCAGCCCGACTGCACCGAGGGGGAGCTGGCCCGAGCCGCGCGGACCTCCGTCGCCCTGGACGCGCTCGTTGCGCGCTACGACTTAGGCGCCCTTGCCTACTACTACAAGGGCTCCGGCAACGCGCCCAACGAGGACACGATGAGTTCCATCATCCTTGGAACCTCCCTGCTCACGGCGCGCCACGTGCCGGTCGCCGGAGAGTACGAGGTGAAGAACGCGCTCGCGATGAAGATCATGGACACGCTGGGGTGCGGCGGCTCATTCACCGAATTCTATGCGATCGATTTCAGGGACGACTTGGTGCTCATGGGGCACGACGGCCCCGGCCACATCGCGATTAGCCGGGGAAGGACCAAGGTGCGGCCGCTCTCCACCTACCACGGCAAGGTGGGACGGGGCCTGTCGGTGGAGATGAGCGTGAAAACCGGACCCGTGACCCTGCTTTCCGTGGCGGAGGACAAGGAGAAGCGCTTCCGGCTCCAGGTTGCCGAGGGAGAGTGCGTGGACGGCCCGATCCTTGAGATAGGAAACACGAATAGCCGCTATCGCTTTCCCCCGGGGGCGCGCGGGTTTGTGAATGCCTGGAACGCACAGGCTCCCGCGCACCACTGCGCCGTGGGCGTGGGCCACGTGGCCAGCACCCTAAGAAAGGCGGCAGCCCTCATGGGGGTGGGATTCCACCACGTTTGCTGAACCCAACCCGGCGAGGCGACACTAGCTGCCCCAAACCCTAAAGAACACCCCACCATGAAGTCCGTCCCGAATGACCCCACTCGAAAGGGGCATGACCCCCGGCGGTTGGCGCGAGCGGGCGTGAGAGCCGCGCTCGCCGCCCTAAACCTCACCCTCTGCGGGCCCTTGCGCGCCCAGGGGCCCACGGCCCCGGGCCCCCGGGTCCCCTCAAGGTCGAGCTACTTGAATGTCGCGGTCTCGGACAACCACGAGGCGCTTCTCTTCCTGGGTGTCGACGGGCTCGGCAGGTCCAAGGTGGGGCAGAACGTCCTCCTCGCGCAGCCACCGGCCGCTCCCGCGAATCCAGGCTGGAGGGTCGACGCCGGCGACAGGGAGATTCGGCTCGCCTCGACGGCCTCGCAGCAGCAGTCACCCGCCCCCTTCGTCGTCACGATCGACACCCACGTGTGCTACGGGACGCTGCTCGGGGTGTTCGACAAGGAGGGAAGGATCTCGCTGCCCGCAGTGCTCCACCTGCCGGGATACGGCACGCTCCGGGTGACTTCGGCCTCGGCCGGCGCTGCGCTCGGCTACACGTCGGGGCCGGGCTGGATCAAGGTTGCATTCCCCGCTGCGTCGGGCGGAGCCGGCAGGGCCGAATACCGCCTCGAGGTGACCACCATCTGCCCCCCGGTTGGGGATGCCGGTAGCGACCCCCGGTATGACGGCCTCCGGAGGAACTGGCTCAACGTGCTCCAGCTCAATCCAAACCGGCGCGTGCTCTCGAACAACACGAACAGCGACACGTGCGCCTTCTGCTACTACGAGTATGCCGACATTGCCCGCCAGACGCCCCCCCTGGCCGATGGGCTTTACGCGCTGGACCTCGTGCGCCAGTCACTCGAGAGGGTCTTCGGCGGCATGAAGGCTTACGGCATGCCAGGCTACGGAACCCCCGGGATCGGCGAATTCCCGGCAGAGTCCTCGGACACGTTCCCCTCCCTCCTCATCGCCGCCGACGACTATGTCGAGGGGCGCCAGGACTGGGCATGGCTCGGGGCCCATTACGGCGAGATCAGGGCGATGGCCGAGAAGATGCTCGCGACCGACACCAGCGGCGACGGCCTGGTCAAGTACGCGATATCGGGCAACTCGGGGATCTGGAACGAGGGGATGCCCAAGCTGCGGCCCTCGAACTGGTGGGACACGATCGGGTTTGGCTACGAGGACGCCTACTCCAACGCGCTCGCGTACCGTGCGCTGCTCGGGATGCAGCGGATGGCCGACGGGGCGCAGGACCACGGAGGCGCGGCCCGCTACGGCGCGGCGGCCGCGAAGCTTCGCAATTCCTACTATGCCACCTTCTTCAACCCATCGAGCGGGGTGCTCGCGGGCTGGAAGAGCGCCGACGGCAGGCTCCACGACTATTATTTCACGTTCGTCAACTCGGCCGCGGTCCTCTACGGCCTTGTGTCCGGCGACAGGGCGGCCCGGATCATGGATCGCCTCTGGGAAAAGATGGCCGAGGTCGGCTTCACCCGGTTCCGCATGGGCCTGCCCGGGAACCTGGTCCCGGTCGTTCGCGCGGATTATTCGCACAAGGCGCCCCGGTTTGGGGGAGGCGTCCGCGAGGACAATGCGGACGGCTTCCAGATCTATGAGAATGGGGGAGCCACGGCCTGCTTCTCGTATTTCACGATAGCCGCCTTCGACAAGGTCGGCCAGCGCGGGCGCTCCGACGCCATCCTGTTTCCCCTGATGGACGCATTCGAGAAGCGGGAGTTCGAGGGCACCGGGCCGAACCAGATGACCAACGACTGGAGGAAGTGGGACGGAACCTCCGAGGGCTACGAGGGTTTCCTCGTGGACAACTACTACGCCCTCTTGGCGGTTCCCGAGCGCCATTAGCGCTCAGGCCGGGCCATGCTTGAGGAGGAGCGTCACCGGGCCGCCGCGGGGAAGCCTGTAGCGCCTGTGGCCAGGCGGCGCCGGTCCCTGGGCCTCCGGCAGGCCGACGGCCTCGCCGTCGGGCAGGACGAGCTCGCCCTGGCCGCCGGGCGGCAGTCCCAGGGTCACTTCGACCCGGCCGGCACCCTTCCTGGACCTCATGCTCACGGGGCCCTGGACCGTGAATGCCGTCAGGTCTAGGCTCTCGATATCTCCAGTCTGGGGCCGGACCTCGAACCGCCTGAATCCGGGTTCCAGCGGCCTAAGGCCCATCAGGCCGTGGAAAGCCATGTAGAGGGGCACCACGGCGCAGTGGCTCCACTGCTGGTTGGAGTCAGGCTTAGAATGCCACTCCTCCTGCAGCGTGTTGTTCGCCAGCACGGACTCCATCGGGGCCCAGCGCTTGCGCAGGTCCGCAACGATGACGTCCCCGCGCCCGTACCGGGCCAGCGCCCACAGGCGCCAGCACGCGTTCGCGGGATAGGAGAAGCCCATCTCCGGGGGGCATTCGACCAGCTCCCGAAGGGCCTCTGTGCTTCGCCCTCCCGGGCACTGCTCGAAAAGGATGGCCGTCGAAAGCGAACGATCGCAGGTGCGCGGCCCCGCTTCCTGCGAGAGCCACGGCAGGTTGTTGATGAAAAGGTTTCGCTCCGGACTCCAGAAGCGCGCCACGGCCGCCCCTGCCAGGCCCCGACCGAAGCGCGCCGCAGCGTCCGCCTGGGCCGAGTGGCCGAATGCGCGGCAAAGGGGCGCCAGCGCATGCTCCATCGCGGCGGCCGCATAAAGGTTGAAGGCGCACTGCTTGTGGCGCTGCTGCTGGTAGGCGTCCACGTCCATCCACACCGAGGGGATGCCCAGGTTCTCGACGGGCAATAGGCCGTCGGGGCCAACCCGGCCTTGGAGGTATTTGGCAAAAAGGAGGAGCCGGGGGTATGGCTCCCTTAGCGCCTCCAGTTCGCCCGTGTAGGAATAGTGGTGCCAGCAGTCGAACGTGAACCCCACCCCGTGGTCCAGGATGGGCCCCCAGTCCGTGAGGTCCAGTTGCCGCTCGGAGAGCCGGGCCAGGCGGTCGTAGGCGGGCCAGCAATCCAGGAAATAGCCGTCCTTGGTGAGGCCCTGGCTCCAGGTGCTCAGGTACCGGGCCACCAGGCGGCGTTCCCCGAACGCAAGGCTCACGGCGTGCATCTGGTGCCCGCCGTCCCCGCTGTACTGCTGGCGTTCCCGAGCCATGCCGTCCACCAGCGTCTCCTGGGCGCAGTTGCGGAGGGTGTTGACGGAGGCCTCAAAGAGCCTCTGCAGGCCCGGCTCGCCGGTCGCCAGGCGCGCCTCATTGGGCCACGGGAAGGAGCGGCGGCGGACCTTCACGTCGCTCACCGTCACGCGGCCCGTGGCGTCGCGGATGTGCAGCTGGATCCAGCGCAGGCTTTCGAAGTCGAAGCATTCAAACTCGTTCCTCCCCTCCCGGCATATGAAGCGGGTCCACGAGTCGAAGTGGGTGTTCAGGAGCGGCGGGCCGCCCACCGCGTGCGCCTCCTGGACCAGCAGCTCGACGGTCGTGCCGGCGGGCGCATTGATCGTGAAGCACGGCCATCCTACCACCTGCTCTGCGAGCTCGAAGGTCAGGGCGGCGGCACGCGTGCCGTCCAGCAGGATGCTCCAGCACCCCGGGGCCGTCTCGGCCGCAAGGTCCTCGCGGACCGCGTCGAAGGCCAGCGGCACCCGAAAATCAAAGTAGTCCCTCGGCGGTACCCGCCATTTAAACCAGAGTGATTCCGCGAGGCCGGCCACCGGAACCATGGATTCCCTCAGGGCAGGGATGCTCCGCGCGCGAAGCTGTGACCCAGCGGGCCCGCCGCCCAGGTCCAGGAGGTAATCCGGGTAGTCCGTGGAAAGCGCGGGCTTGTTGGGCGAGCCCCCAAGCGGCATCGCCGGCAGCCACGGGGATCCCGCGGGAAAATCCGGACGCGTCCAGCCGTACGGATAGGCCCGGGCGTCAAACTCCTCCTGCAGGGCGCGCAGGTACCATCTCTTGGGGCGGCCCGGCTGCCAGGCTTGGCACAGCAGCGCCTGCCACCCCGCGTCCGACACCACAGTTTCAATCCGACCATCCTCGTGCTCGATCTGAAGATAGAGGAGAAACCCTGGCTTTCCCACGGGCCAGGTGCCGTCGCCCGCGCCGTAGAAGAGGACCGTGGCGCCCAAGGCGTTCTCGCCAGCCTGAAGCAGGCCGGTCACGTCGATGGGGTCGGCCTCGGCCCAGCGGGGGTCGCTTGGCGCAGGTCCCCATTGCACGCGCTGCCCATTGACCTCCAGGCGGTAGCGGCTGTCCGCGCACACCCATCCCACGGCCCGGCGCGGCCTGGCGGCGAGCCGCAACTGGCGGCGGAACAGGACGAAGGTGCTGGGCAGCGTGCGGCCCGAGGGGTACCAGATCCAGCGGGCCGGCGAAAGGTCGGGGAGGGCCGCCACCGCCGACCCCGGTGCGGGCACCGGTTCAATCGGATCCCCTCCGGGGCCCACCCCTCCGGCGGGGGAGGCGGGGGCCAGCAGCAGTGAGCCCCCGGCGGATGCGGAGACCTTGAGGAACTCGCGGCGGTTCATTCTTGAAATTTTCTTTGCCCAGAAGGCCCTGCCGGCGGGCGCCCTCTCCGCTTCCGGCTAGGCCTTTATGCCAAGCTGGTTCCTGATGAAGTCCTTCATGGGAGCCGGGACAAATATCGGCCTGAAGAGGATATGGGTCGTACCGTCCTTCAACTTCACCGTGAAACGATACACGCGCACGTTGTTATCAAGGTTCATGATCCACTTCACGTGCTCGTCCTGCGGCGCGAAGGGCTTGCTGACGCCGGCGTAAAGGCCATCCTTGCCCATTCGCACGCTCGAGTCCGAGAAGATCTCCAGGATCGGCTCCTCGGTGAAGTCCTCGACACGGATGCTCTCGGCCGCGGAGCCCGCGGCGAACCCCAAGGCGAACGAAAAGGCGATCGCCTTCGGCTTGTCCTTGCCCATGTCCCAGGGGGCGAACTGGAAGTTCCTTATCGTGATCACCCCGTCCGTCACCGGCGGGGGAACCTCGGTGAGGGGCACGTCCATCGAGGTGCCGTCGGCCACCGTGATGCGCACCGAGACGCTCGGCTGCATCAGGCAGGACGAGCCGCCAACCAATAGGGCAAGGAGGGCGACGGTGAGGGGAACGCGCGCGGGTAGCATCGTGGGGTTCAGAAAGCGGGGCATCCTGAAAGTTCCCCGACCCGCCGCGGCAGAGCAAGCCGCAAGAAGCCCGGTCAAGGTGCGCGTCCCGCGGGCACCGGGGCTACGATGCGGGCAGGCGGACCCGCACCGAGCGGGCGCCCGCGTTCGAGGTGAGGATGACACCCAGGGGGTCGGCCTCGGCCGTTGCGCCCTCGGCCGACTCGACAGCCCTCACCCCCGGAAGCTGGAGCCTCCACCCCTTCGCCGTCCCCTCGAGCGTGGCCTCCACGATGCGGCCCCTGCGGGAGACCGTCAGGGTCGCGGCGACCTTCCCCTTGAGGTCCGGCACGGCCGCCGACAGGGCCGGGCCTTCCGCAAGCCCGTACGCCCGAAACGTCACCGCCTCGGCATAGGGATAGTCGGGACGGCCGTCCACGGAGCCCAGGGCGATGACCCTTCCCGACCGGGCAAAGAGCGGCATCTCAAGGAACCCGTAGGTGCCCCGGTGCCAGCGCCCGCCCTGGCGCACCTCGCCGGTGAGCAGGTGGGTCCAGTCGCCTTGCGGCAGGTAGAAGTCGACCACCCCATCCGAGGAGAAGACCGGCGCCACCAGAAGGGAGTCCCCTAGCATGTACTGCCGCTCAAGCGTGTCGCTCGCCGGGTCCCCCGGGAATTCGACAATCATCGCGCGCATGACGGGTATCCCCAGCTCGTGGGCCTCGACAGCCTTCGCGAAGAGGTAGGGCATCAGGCGGCACTTGAGCTTGGTGAAGAGCCTAAGGACGTCGCAGGCCTCCTCGTCATAGTTCCACGGCACCCTGTAGGAGGAGCTTCCATGGAGGCGGCTGTGCGAGGACATGAGCCCGAACGCCAGCCAGCGCTTGTAGACGGCCACGGGCGGCGTGCCCTCAAAGCCGCCGATGTCGTGGCTCCAGAATCCGAAGCCGCACATGCCAAGCGAGAGCCCCCCGCGAAGGCTCTCGGCCATCGACTCGAACGTGGAGGCGCAGTCGCCGCCCCAATGAACCGGCAGCCGCTGGCCCGACGCGTGCGAGGACCTCGCGAACACGAGCGCCTCGCCCTTGCCGCGCTCCGACTCCAGGAGCTCGAACACGGCCTCGTTGTAGAGGATCGAGTAGTGGTTGTGCATCTTGACCGGGTCCGACCCGTCGAAATAGACGACGTCGGTCGGGATGCGCTCGCCGAAATCGGACTTGAACGCGTCGACGCCCATGTCGGCGAGGCGCCTCAGGTGACCCTGGAACCAGGTGCGGGCGGCCGGATTGGTGAAGTCCACGATGCCCATCCCGGGCTGCCAGAGGTCCGTCTGCCACACGCTCCCGTCGCTCCTTCGCAGAAGGTAGCCCTTGCGGGCGGCCTCGGCGAAGATCGAGGAGCGCTGGGCGATGTAGGGGTTTATCCAGAGGCAGACCCTGAGGCCCCGGGCATGGAGCCGCTTCAGCATCCCCGCCGGGTCAGGGAACACGCGCGCATCCCACTCGAAGTCGCACCAGTCGAACTCGCGCATCCAGAAGCAGTCGAAGTGAAACACGCTGAGCGGGAGGTCGCGCGCCTTCATGCCCTCGATGAAGCCCGTCGCCGTCTTCTCGTCGTAGCTCGTCGTGAAGGAGGTCGTCAGCCACAGGCCAAATGACCAGGCCGGCGGGAGAGCCGGCCTCCCGGTGAGGGCCGTCAGCCTGGAAAGCACCGCCTTCGGGTCCGGTCCGTTGATCACGAAGTACTCCAGGCTCTGCCCCTCGATGCTGAACTGGACGCGGGCCAGCTTCTCACTCGCAACCTCGAAGGACACCGGCCCGGTCTCGTTGACGAGGACCCCGTATCCGCGGTTTGTCAGGTAGAACGGCACCGACTTGTAGGCCTGGTCGGAGCTCGTGCCCCCGTCCTTGTTCCAGTTCTCGATCACCTGGCCGTTCTTGACGAGCGCCGTGAAGCGCTCGCCCAGTCCGTAGACGCACTCCCCCACCCCGAGCGAGAGCTGCTCGTGGACGAAGTTGCCGTGGCCCGGCCACTCGATGAAGCCCATGCCCCGGAAGCCGCTCGAGGTGAGCGTGCGTCCCGCCGACTCGAACGAAAGGCCCCACGGCCCGCCGCGCGCCACATGGGCCGAGAGGCCCCCAGACTTAAGCACGGCCTCCTTGTCGGTGACCTTGATGGAGACCTTCGGCTTCTTCTCCTCGAAAAGAGGGATGTGGGGGCCCCGCTCCGGGGTTCCCGAGAAGTGCTCGATCCGCACCCGGATCACGTCGCTCATCGGCGAGTCGACCCGGATCGTGAGGAGCGGCCCCTGGAGCGTGTCGCCCCGGTGGCGAATGGGCCTCGAGGGCGCGTGAAAGACAAGCCCGCGGCCGCTCACCGCGGCGTCGTGGGCCTCCGCGGGATGATGGGCCGTCACGCCCGGCTGCAGGAGCCAATTGCCGTCTGTGAATTTCATTAAATAGAAGGGGGTCGCTCCCCGCCAGGGGACCAAGGGGCGGCAGTCCTGTGAATGCACCCCGCGGCCGGGGTTTCAATTCCCAATTTTACGTCCGGGGCACGCCACCGAGGGTTTGCCCCTCGCGGCGATTTCCGATTGATCGGGTCCCTCGTGGCCTCGCCCGACACACCGCACTGCCCCTTCCAGAAGCGCTTCCCCTCGCAGCTCGTGCGCGACGACGCTTTCTACATGAGCCTTGCCTACAACCAGGCGATAGACGCATGGCGCGAGGACGAGGTGCCGATCGGAGCCGTCATCGTCTCCGCCGGCGAGGTCATAGGTTCGGCCCACAACCGGGTGGAGGGGGCGCAGGATCCGACCGCGCATGCGGAGATGCTCGCCATCACCCAGGCCGCCTCGAGGCTCGGAGGCTGGAGGCTCGAGGGGGCAACGATCTACGTCACAAAGGAGCCCTGCCCCATGTGCTCCGGGGCCCTTGTCATGTCCCGCGTGAAACGCGTCTGCTACGCCGTGGGCGACCCCAAGATGGGCTGCCTTGGCGGTGCCGCCAACCTCAACGAACTCCCCCGCTCAAACCACCACTTCGAGCTGACTCAGGGCGGCGTCATGGAGGACGAGTGCCGCGACCTGCTCCAGGCCTTCTTCCGTCTGAAGCGGATGGAACCGGGGGAGGGAGAAGGAGTCGATTAGGGCGAAAGCGTCATAATCGGCTCGGCAGTTGACGCCCCAAAACTCCAATATAAGGTGGTCTCATGGCTTACGAACTTCCAAAACTTCCCTACGCTTACGACGCCCTGGTGCCCCACATCGACGCAAAGACGATGGAGATCCACTACACGAAGCACCACCAGGCCTACATCACCAACGCCAACAAGCTCCTGGCGGACCAGCCCGCCCTGGCGGCGCTCGACGTGAACGCGCTCATCGCCGACCTCTCCAAGGTGCCCGAGGCGATCCGCGCCGGCCTGCGCAACAACGCCGGCGGCCACAGCAACCACTCCTTCTTCTGGACGATCCTGGGGCCCGGCAAGGGCGGGGCCCCCAAGGCGAAGCTCGCGGCAGGCATCGACGCCGCGTTCGGCTCCTTCGACAAGTTCAAGGAGGAGTTCGCCAAGGCGGCAGCCGGCCGGTTCGGGTCGGGCTGGGCCTGGCTCTACGTCACCTCCGACAAGAAGCTCGCGATCGGGTCGACTGCGAACCAGGACAGCCCGCTGATGGGCAAGGCCGTCGCCGGGATCGAGGGCAAGCCGGTCATCGGCCTCGATGTCTGGGAGCACGCCTACTACCTCAATTACCAGAACCGCAGGCCGGACTACGTCACGGCCTGGTGGAACGTGGTGAACTGGGACCAGGCCGAGGCGAACTTCGCCGCGGCCTCGTAGGCTGGCCTAGCGCGACCAGACGCTTGCCTGCCGGGCCGGCCCGAAGCTCGAGGGGCTGACGGGGGTGCTCTTGCCCGTCTCCGTGTCGAGGATGCACACCCGGCTCGTCGACAGCGTGCGCGCCGTGTAGACCGCGTGCCGCCCGTCCGGCAGCCATGACGGTTCAACGCCGTCAAAGGGCGCCTTTGACACCTGCTCGCCGTGGCGGGTCGAGAGGTCGAGGAGGCCGATCTGGTAGCTGCGGCCCACCATCATGGTGAACACGACCTTGTCCGGCGACGTCCGGCTCCAGTCGGGCTCGGCGCAGTAACCGCTCACGCCCACGGACACGCGCTGCGGCATGCCGCCGGAGGCCGACATGACATAGAGCTGCGGAGAGGGGTTTCCCGCCGCAAAGATGAGGCGCGAGCCGTCGGGCGACCAGCACGGCGACGCCTTCGTGAAGTCCCAGTGGGTCCTGCGCGACACCCCGCGGCCGTAGGCGTTGCTCACGTAGATCTCGGTGTCGCCCTCGCCCGAGAGGACCATCGCAACCTGGCGCCCGTCGGGGCTGAAGCGGGCGCCGCTGTTGGTGCCCTTGAAGCTGACAAACGTGGTTCTCTGGTAGGTGCTCAGGTCGATCAGGAAGATGTCGGGGAACCCCGACCTGAAGAAGCTCGTGTAGATCACCCGCTGGCCGTCCGGGGACCAGCGCGGCGTCATCGCGATCGCGCGGTCGTGTGTGATTTGCTTCACGTCGCCGAAGAAGAGGTCGGAGGTGTAGATCTCCTCGTGGCCCGTGCGCTCGCCGATGAAGACGAGCTTCGAGGAAAAATACCCGCGCAGCCCGAGGCCGTTCGTCTTGGCGACGGCGATGTCAGCCGCGGCAAGGAGCGCCTCGCGCTGGCTCGAGCCCGAGGCGACCTCGGAGGCGACCGATCCGCCGCCTAGGCCGCGGGTCACGTCCACGCGGACCTGGGTGGCGCCCTCAGGCGCGAAGCGGATGTCGTAGATGAAGCCGCTCGCCACAATGTGGTAGCGCCCGTGCGAGCCAAAGGCCTGGAGCGCAAGCGCGTTAAGCTCCTGGGTGGCCCCGGACACGCGGACCGGTATTGTCCGGTTGTCGGCCAGGACCTCGACCGTTCCGATGTCGCGCTGGGCGAGGACCGGTGCGGCCATTATGAGTGCTGCGAGTAGGGAGGTGAGGAATCTCTGCATGATAGGAGCGCTTGCGCTCCATTTCTATTTGCGCGCGGGCCGCGCATAACAACTCTTATTTGCGCCGTGACGACCGAAGAAATACTGGCGCAGCTTAAGAACGTGAAGTATCCTGGGTTCAGCCGGGACATCGTCTCCTTCGGGCTCGTGAGGTCCGCGGCCTTCGAGGAGGGCGTCGCCCGCGTCTCCCTGGCCATCACGACGAGCGACCCCAAGGTGCCAAGGCAGCTCAAGGACGAGGTGGAACGGGCGCTCCTGGCGCTGCCCGGCGTGACGGAGGCGCGTGTCGAGCTTGCGGTCCAGGCCGCCAAGGCCCCTGCGGGCCCCTCGGCCCCCCCCGGGGCAAAGCCCGGGGCGTCCTCGGGGATAAGCCACGCGATCGCGGTGGCGTCGGGCAAAGGCGGAGTGGGAAAGAGCACGTTTGCCGTCAATCTGGCCTGCGCCCTGGCGCAGGTCCTCTCCGCCAAGGGCCGGCCCGGGAGGGTCGGACTCATGGACATCGACATCTACGGCCCGAGCGTGCCGCTCATGATGGGCCTAAAGGGCAGGCCCGAGGTCGAGGGGGAGGGCCAGGAGGCGTGCCTGATCCCGATGGAGCGGCACGGGGTGAAGGTGATGAGCATGGGGTTCCTGGTCGACGACAACACTCCCGTGGTGTGGCGGGGGCCCATGGTGATGAAGACCGTCCAGCAGTTCGTGCAGAACGTGAAGTGGGGCGAACTCGACGTGCTCCTTGTCGACCTGCCGCCCGGCACCGGCGACGCCCAGCTTTCGCTCGTCCAGACGCTTCCCCTGGACGGGGCCCTGATCGTCACGACCCCGCAGCCGGCGGCGACCCAGGTGGCGCTCAAGGGGGGCCTGATGTTCCAGAAGGTCAACGTGCCCATCATCGGCGTCGCCGAGAACATGAGCTATTTCATCGACCCGGCGGGACAGAAGCACGCGCTCTTCGGCGCCGGGGGTGGCATCGCCACGGCTGAGCGCCTGGGAACCGTGCTCCTGGGCCAGGTGCCCCTGATCCCCGCCATACGCGAGGGCGGGGACCGGGGGATGCCCATTGTCGTCACCGAGCCGGAGGGAGCAGCCGCTGGCGTCTTCAGGGGGATAGCCGAGGCGCTGCTCGCGACGGCCCAAAAAGCCCCGTCAAGAGCAATGTAACGATCCGGCGACATTGCTGGCATTGACAGCGGCCGCGGCGTTCCTCACATCCTTCGCTTTACAGGACGACCTGAATGACTTCCTCCACAAAAGAGCCCGGGACTTCGTCGTCGCGCGAATTCGTCAAGCAATCGAGCCTTTATCAGGAGTTTCTCGCGGAGAGGGAGGAAATCCTGAAGCACAAGTGGCTCGAGTCAGAGCGCTTGGGCTACGACATCGGCTTCGAGCGGGCGCTGTTGGACTGGATCCGTAAGCACCGCGAGGGCTGGCGCGCCGCGCGCCGCCAGACCATGACCCCTCCGGGGCCGGGCTCGTCGGCATCTCCCTTCTCGGGGCAGGGCTCGTCCGCTTCGCCCTTCGCTGGGCCGGGCGGCAAGCAGCCCTGATTCCGCAGCTTGCGGAAGTCCCGTTATTTAATCTCCTTGTGAAGCGTGTGACGCTTCAGGTGGGGATTGTATTTCTTCTTCTCGATGCGCTCGGTGACGGTCTTCTTGTTGCGCCTCGTGAGATAGCGGGAAACGGGTTTGCCCTCTTTGCGGGCCTCGGTGCACTCCAGTGTTACGACTTCTTGCATGGGATTTAAGCGGTTGAACGGTCAGGAGTAACCGGACGGGGACGGCGCGCAACCCCAAAGTTCGGGGGAAGGGCCCTCCTAGCGGCGCTTTTCCGTGAGCGGAAGCATGACGCCGCGCCTAAAGAGCGTCACCTGGGCGGTGCTCGAGGACACGGCGATCGCAATGCAGTTGGCCGTGACGCTGATGGCCGCCGCCGCCGCATGCCGGCTGCCCAGGCCGCTCGGGAGCGAAATCCCGTTGCCGGTGGCCTGGATCAGGCTCCCCGCGGAGTGCACCACCCCGTCGCCCTTGATCACAAAAGCGCCGTCAATCGACGAGAATTCCTTAACTGTTTCGTCCATGAATGGGTTAAGGATGTTCCTGTCCTCCTCCTTGTAGCCGTAGAACGGATTCAGGACCAGGGGTTTTGTGTATTCCTCGACCTTCTCGGTGTCGCCCACGACGAAAAGGCACCCCACCGGCCTGCCCTCGCGGCCCTCGACCGCGAGCTCGGTGGCCACGGCAAGGACCCGCTCGAGCACCTCGGGCTTCACGTCCTCCGGCAGGAGGTCCGTCGCCGAGCCGGCAAGGAGCGTCTGGAACTCCCTCTCGATCTCGGCCACCACGATCGTGTCAAACTGGTTGCTGCCGGTGATCCCGCCGACGCAGCAGATCCGGTCCTTGAACCCGATGATGCCGCGGGTGAGCGCCACCAGGAGCGCACTCCTGAGCTGGGCCAGCCTCTGGCTCGAGAACGAGCGCACCTGGATCGTGCTCGCGAACCGGCCCTCCCCCTCCTCCACCTCGATCGGGTTCCGGGTGACGAGGATCGTCTTGAGGGTGGGCCTGAGCATGTCGGGCTCCACGCCCCCGATGAAGGTGTCCCCGAAGACCATCGTCGCGCTGCAGCCCGCGCCCTTGGCGACGTGCTCGGCCTGGCGGAACATGAGCCGGTTCACGCGGTTCTGCTGGGCCTGCATGGGCCGCATGCCTCCGAACCCGCCCAGGAGCCGCTCGTAGAGCGTGTCCAGGTCGGGTGCGTTCACGAAGCTGTCGACAAGCTCCTGCTCCCTGACGAGGCGCCCTATGGAGGCGAGGACCTGGAGGGTGTCCCGCGCCGACTCCCCGGCGATCAGCATCACGATCAGGTGCACGCGCTCCCCGGACATGGCGCCCTGGTGACGCATCCCGGCGCGGCTGCGCCCGATCGCCAGGATGTAGCGGCGCGAGGTCTTTACGCGGACGTGGGGAAGGGCGACGCCGAGACCCAGGTAGGTCGTCATCGAGCTCTCGCGGGCCAGTAGGCCCTTGAGGATCGCGTCCCGCTTGAGGTCCGGGAAGCGCGCGATGCAGGTGTCCAGGAGCTCCGCCAGCGCGGCCTCAAGGGTGAGGCTCCGCAGGTCGATGATCCGGCTACGGGCGATTATCTTGTCGAGCCGCATGACGGGAGCCGGCCCTTAGCGCTCCCATTCTAGGGCGCCCTTCTTGACCTCGTAGACAAGGCCGAGGACAAGGACAAAGATGAAGAACAGGATGGGGGCGAGGATCGAGATGTGCTCGTGGAGGAACTCCCTGTAGATGAACACCCAGGGGACCAGGATCACGATCTCCAGGTCGAAGAGCATGAACAGGAGCGCCGTCACGTAGAACTTGACCGAGAAGCGGGTGTGGACGACGCCCTCGCCGGGGATGCCGCACTCGTAGGCCGAGTCCTTGATCTTCGTGTGCTTCCCCTTCTGCCCGAGGAGGTGGCTCGAGAGGATCACCACGCCGGTGATGCCCGCTGCGAGCACTGCCTGGATGAGGAACGGAAGGTATGCGGCCGACGTCATGAGGGGAGCCGCGAGCCTGCTTGCGCGCGCGCGGCGAGACAAGCCGTTTGTGACACCACGCGCCTAGTCCACGTCGATCATCCTCGCGTCCTTGATCAGGGTCGAGCCGACGCCGAGGGTCTCGGCGAACTCGAGCGTCCTGATCTCGTCGGAGATCGGCTCGAAGCCCTCGTGCCGGCGCGCGAGGTTGATGCGGGCCCGCATCAGGGCGTCCAGCATCACGGGATCGGTGCCAAGCCAGATCAAGGGCTCCGACTTCGTGTAGAGCGAATTGAAGAACGGCCCGCCGATGTACTGGTAGTGCTCCAGGCTCGCGATCGTGAAGAGCCAGGTCTGGCGGAGCTCGGGGATCGCGCTCATCTCGGCCACGGCGGCCGGGGCGGTCGCGGGCGAGCGGAAGAAGCGGGCCGTGTTGGAGGCGTTCCAGAGCGTGGCGTTCACCAGGGCCCCGTTCACCCCAAGCACCTGGTGGTCCGTGTAGACGGGCAGGTTGATCCAGAAGTCGGTGTCGAGGAAGAGGGGCGTCGCCAGGAAGCTCTTGCGGTCCTCCTCCTTGGTCGAGTTGTTGGGGACACCCTCGGTCTGGTGCGCGGCGAAGATCGGGTCGAAGCGCTCGGGAAGCGGGCTGTCGTAGAACCACACCGGGTCGTAGTAGCGGTTGGACTCAAGGACGAACACGGGGTTGCCCTTGAACTCCGTGTCCCCGGTGACGAGCGACGGGAGGTAGCCCGTCATGCGCAGGCGCAGCTGGTTCAGGCCGACCAGGAAGATGTTGTTGTTCGCGTATCCCCTGCTCTCGAGGGAGCCGATCACGGCCTTAACGAGCGCGGTCGGGGTCGCCATGCCCGGGCCCGAGTCGGAATAGATCTTCAGGCCCACCTTCTTCTTCTGCCCGGGGGCGATCTTGTGCCCCGAGGACTTCTCGTAGGCTGCGATCAGCTTCTCGACCTCGACGGCATAGTCGGGCTCCGTGAACCCCTGGAGGTGCGCCTGCCAGACCGGTTCCATCGGCGCCCGCTTCACCTCGGGGGTGAATTCGGCCCTGCAGGAGAGCGCCCCGGCGGCGGCAACAAGGGCCAAAAGGGCGGCAATGGTGGGAATTCGCATGTGTGGTAAAGGTATATGTCGCCTTCCGGCGGACAAAGTTTCCTAAAAGGCTGACTTTGGCGGCCCAAGGGGGCCCGGAAACTTGACAGCCTCCCGGGGCGGTTGAAAGTGGATTCTTCTTACGCCGGGCCGGGCCAGAGGAAAAGCCCGCGCGTAATCCATGCCCGTCATCAAACCCAGCTGCGTCCGCGACCTGAAGCTTCGCGTCAACCTTGCCGACGTCATCTCGCGCGTCGTGGCCCTCCGGAAGGCGGGCGGGAGCCGGCTTAAGGGGCTGTGCCCCTTCCACAACGAGAAGACCCCCTCCTTCAACGTGGACGCGGACAAGGGGTTCTACAAGTGCTTCGGGTGCGGCAAGGCCGGCGACGCGATCACCTTTGTGCGCGAGACCGAGCAGCTGTCGTTCACCGAGGCCGTCGAGACGCTGGGCCAGCGCTACGGCGTCCCGATCGAGTATGAGGAAGGCTCCGGCCCGAGCCGCGAGGAGCGCTCGCTTCGCCAGGAGCTCTTCGACCTCCACGACCAGGCGGCGGGGCACTTCCACGACGTGTTCCGCGCCGCCGGCCCGGCGGGCGACTTCATGAGGGCCTACTGGGCGAAGGAAAGGCGCTTCACGGCGGAGCTGGCCGAGGAGTTCAAGATCGGTGCCAGCGGCCCCGACGGCTCGGGCCTCGCGGCGGCGATCCTCAAGAAGGGCTACTCGGAGGAGGCGCTTCGCCAATGCGGGCTCTTCTTCATCCGGGACGACGCCATGTTGACGGCGGGCGCCCTCCGCTGCCGCTTCAGGGGCAGGCTCATGATACCGATCCGGGACCACCAGGGCCGCGTGGTAGCCTTCACGGCCAGGCAGACGTCGCTCACGCCCGAGGACGACCCGGCGCGCGAGGCCAAGTACGTGAACTCCCCGGAAACGCCCATCTTCACCAAGGGGCACCTGCTCTTCAACCTCGACCGGGCCCGCACGGCCGTCGGCGAAGGCAAGCCCTTCGTGATGGTCGAGGGCCAGCTGGACGCCCTGCGGTGCTTCTCGGTGGGGCTAAGGACCGCGGTCGCGCCCCAGGGGACCTCGCTCACCGACGGCCAGCTTGCGCTCCTGCGCCGCTATCACACCCAGCTTGAGTGTTTCTTCGACAGCGACTCCGCGGGCCAGAAGGCCGCGCTCCGGATGCTGCCCATGGCGCTGAAGGCCAACATGGAGGTGCGCTTCCTCACCTTGGCGGGCGAGGCGAAGCTCGACCCGGACCTCCTTTTTCTCGACAAGGGCATCGCCGCCTATGAGGAGGTCCGTGCTTCCTCCCTGTCGGCGATGGCCTTTGCCTGCAGGGCGCACCTGCCCGCGCCCGCCACCGCGTCCTCGGAGCAGCGGAGCCGCGCAGCCCAGGCCGTGATCGGCCTGATCGCGGCCGCCGAGAGCGAGGTATCGAGAGCCTCGTTCATCGCGGAGGCTGCCTCGATCCTCCAGCTGCCCGCATCGGCGCTCCAGATCGACATGAGCCGCATGCTCGGTCGCGCCAGGCAGGCGGCTCCCCTGGCCCCGGCCCCCTCCGCGCAGCCAAGAATCTCGGGTAACGTCTCGCCCGAGCATGACCTCCTCCGGATCTTCCTCCACTTCGAGGCGGTAGGGCGGCCCATGAGTTCGGCGATCCCCCACCACTGGATCGACCAGCAGCAGCCCGCCGGCGTGCTGCTTAACCGCTTCCTTGGCGAGGTTGAGGGGGGCAATTGGCCCGGAAGGGACCACCTCGAGTCACTTATGGAAACCGATGATGAAAAATCACTTGTGGCATCACTTCTCTTTGACGTACCGGTGATCGATGATCCGTTCAAGGTGGCCCGCGAGGGCATCCGGCGCCTCAGGGACCGGGCGATTGAGCCCCGGATTCGCCAAATAGAACTTGCATTAGCCAGAGCCCCATCGGACTTTAACGATGACTCATCGTCGCTCCTAAGGGAATTGTCAGATCTGCAGCGCCAACTCCGGCAACCGGTTACAATGACCGAGGCCGGTTAAGGTGGGGCATTCTCAATTCCCGAATAACCATTCATGCCTCGCAAAGCCAAACAAGCAGACAACCCGAACTCTGAAGCCGTCGAAAACGCACTCGCCAACGCCCCGCAGGCGCCGGCCGAGGGTGGCGAAGTAGCGGTTCCAATCGGAGGCATCAACGAGAAGATCCGCCAGCTGATCCGGCTTTCGAAGGAGCAGGGCTACCTGACGTTCGACGACATCAACGAGGCGCTGCCCGAGTCGATCGAGAACCAGGAGGAGATCGATAACGTACTCTCGATCCTGCAGAACCTCGAGATCGAGATCCTGGAGCCCGACCAGGTAGAGGACTACAAACAGCGCCAGGAGGAGGCCGAGGAGGAGGAGTCGCGCTCGTCGCAGAACGACATCCTTGACGACCCGGTGAGGATGTACCTGAAGCAGATGGGACAGGTGCCCCTTCTCACGCGCGAGCAGGAGGTCGAGATCTCAAAGAGGATCGAGAACGCGGAACTGAAGGCGCAGGAGGCGCTCTTCCAGGCATCGGCCGTGGGCGCCTACATCGCCACGTTGGGCGACAAGCTCCTGAAGCGCGAGGAGCGCTTCGACCGGATCGTCATCGACAAGAAGATCGAGAGCCGCGACGCGTACTTCCGGACGCTTCCAAAGCTGGTCGAGACCACGCAGAAGAACGAGGCCGGGACCGCCGAGGCCTGGCACGAGCACGCAAAGGCCCGCTCGGAGCCCGAGCGCAAGAAGGCCCTCTCGAAATTCCGCAGGCGCGAGACCGTGCTCCGGGCCAACTTCTCGAAGTTCTTCTTCAAGCTGAAGGTCTACGAGGAGTACCTGGAGCAGCTGCGCCCCACCCTCGAGGAGATCGAGGCCTTCAACATCCAGCTCGAGCGCGCGAAGCACCCGAAGACCAAGAAGGACGCCGCGATCGACACGCGCGCGATCCACAACCGCCTCAAGCACATCGAGCTCGAGCAGAGGATTTCGCCCGCGCAGCTCCTGGAGGTCTACCACCAGACGATGACCCACGTGCGCGAGGCGCACCGCGCCAAGACCGAGATGGTCGAGGCAAACCTGCGCCTGGTGATCTCGATCGCCAAGAAGTACACGAACCGCGGCCTCTCGTTCCTCGACCTGATCCAGGAGGGGAACATGGGCCTCATGAAGGCGGTGGAGAAGTTCGAGTACAGGAGGGGCTACAAGTTCTCCACGTACGCCACGTGGTGGATCCGGCAGGCCATCACCCGCTCGATCGCCGACCAGGCCCGCACGATCCGCATCCCGGTCCACATGATCGAGACGCTCAACAAGGTCATGCAAGTGCAGAAGCAGCTGCTCCAGGAGTACGGCCACGAGCCGACACCCGACGAGGTGGCCGACGAGATGAACCTGCCCGTCGACCGCGTGCAGCAGATCATGAAGATGGCGCAGCAGCCTATCTCTCTGCAGTCGCCCGTGGGCGACGGCGACGACACCTCCTTCGGGGACTTCATCGAGGACAAGTCCGCCGAGAACCCTTACGACATGACGGCGTACTCGCTCCTCAGGGAGAAGATCATCGACGTCCTGGACACGCTCACCGAGCGCGAGCGCCGCGTCCTGTCCCTGCGTTTCGGCCTGGTGGACGGCTACAGCAGGACCCTCGAGGAGGTCGGCAAGCAGTTCAAGGTCACCCGCGAGCGCATCCGCCAGATCGAGGCCAAGGCGCTCCGCAAGATGCGGCACCCGACGCGCATCCGCCAGCTTCACGGCTTCTTCGACGCCGAGCAGATCGACAATGCCCAGAACCTGCTCAAGGTGGCCGCGTCGCTCAAGCCGCCGCGGTCCTAGGGCCCTTGGAACGCTCTTGCTTAGGCCGCAAAGAGGCCTAGATTAACGCGATGACACCCTTGAATGTCCAGTTGGCCGGATTGATCCCCACAGGGGGTGGCGAGTGGGTCCTCATTCTCCTGATCGTGCTCCTGCTATTCGGGGGCACCAAGCTGCCCCAGCTCGCGAAGGGCCTGGGCCAGTCGGTCAAGGAGTTCAAGAAGGCCTCCAAGGAGGAGGAGCCGGCGGCTCCCGCCAAGGAAGAGCTCAAGAAGCCGGACACCTCGGGCACCCACGGGACGAACTAGGACCCGATCAGGGGCCGGGGTCAGGTCTCGGCAGGGGCGTTCTCGGTCAGCCACCCGCGGAATCCGCGTATCTGCTCCGGCGTCCCAAGGACGAGCAGCTCGTCGGCGGGCCTGAGTTCCTCGTTGGCGGCCGGATTGAGGATACGCACCATCCCCCTGCGGATCCCCGCAATCTGGACCCCGTGGTTCCTTGCGGGAGAGAGGTCGCCCAGCGTGCGGCCGCTCGCGCGGCTGTGCTCCGGCACGTTGACCGCGTCCATCCGCACCTCCTCGATCAAAGTCTCGGTGTCCAACGTGCCCGAGACGGCGCCCAGGAACACGCGGCCGCGCTGGACCTGCTCCATCGTCCCCATGAGAAGCACCTTGTCACGGGGATAGACGACCGACTCCGGTGGCGGCAGCGGGATCATGAATCCCTGCCTCTCAATGCCGACCACCGAGCAGCCGAAGCGGGCGCGAAGGTCGAGCTCGGCGATCGTCCTGCCCTGGCAGTCGGCAAGGTCGGGGAGCGTGCAGTCGATCATGTGAAGGTCCCAGTCGGGGTGCTTCCCGAGCCAGGGCGCGGTCGTGGACGTCATCTTGCTCTCGGAGACCTCGATCGTGTTCTTTAGCTCCACCTCGAGGACGCAGTGCCAGTAGATCAGGCGGCGGCGGAGCAGGACGACGGCGAGCGCTGCCCCGCCCGCGCTCGCGATCAGGAGCCAGCGCGCGGTGTCCTCGGCGGGAACGATCGCAATCAGCCAGATGGTGAGGAGGCCGGCCGCGAGGGCCTTTAGCCCGGTCTCCACCACCGGCGAAATCTCCCGGGCCCGCGGGTGATGGGAGGTCGAGACCTGCGCGAAGAGGAGCGCCAGGGCCGAGCAGTTCCTCCAGATCGCCACAACCGGGGCAACGACGGCAAAGGAGAGGATCATCCAGAAGCCCACCTGGGCGCCGTTCGGGAACATCCAGTCGCGGCCGAGCCATTCCTCGACCGCCGTGTAGAGCTCGCGCGAGAAGACGAGGACCCCGCTCACGAAGAGCATCTCGATGCCGATCTGCGCGAATCGCTTGCGGCTGAGCTGCCACAGGGTGCTTCGCTTGCGCTGCCGCGTGAACCGCTCGAGAAGGTCCTGGTAGTAGCGGAGCCAGTCCCTGAGCCAGCCCGGCTGCCGGGCGCTCAGCGCCGAGGCGATCGCCTCCGAGTTCTTGGCGACAAAGGGCGTCACGAGGGTGGTAAGGAGCGAGACGCCCACCGCCAGCGGGTAGAAGCGCTCGGGAACGACGGCCGCCCCCACCCCGAGCTGGGCGATGACAAACGAGAACTCGCCGATCGGCGCCACCATCAGGCCCGCCCTCATGCTGTCCTTTGACGGCGTGCCGATCATCCAGAGCCCCGCCGTCACGGCGATCGGCCGCGCCACCAGGGTGAAGGCCGCGACGCCCGCGATCAGGCCCGCGGCCCGGATGAACTCATGGACGTCGATCTGCATGCCGATCGCCACGAAAAAGACGGCGCTGAAGACGTCCCGCATGCCCTCGAACGTCCGCTCGACCTGGTGGCGGTGCGGCGTCTCGGCCACGATGATGCCAAGGAGAAACGCCCCGAGGGCCAGCGAGTAGCCCGCCTTCTGCGCGAGGATCGCCAGCCCAAAGAGGAGGCCGGCAAGCCCAAGGGTCTGGAGCTCCTCGTCCATGGACACGCTCATGCGCTTGAGCAGCCAAGGGATGAAGATGAGCCCGACGACCCCGATCATCGCGACAAACGCGCCCAGGTGCAGGAGCGTGGCGCCCATCGCGGCGGCGTGGCTCGCCCCGACGCCGCCGAGCTGCACCACGGACTCCAGGAGCGCCAGCATGGTGACGGCGACCACGTCCTCGAGGACCGAGACCCCGATCGCAAGCTGGCCGGCCCTCTCGTGGTTGAGGCCGGTCTCGTGCAGGATCTTGCCGACGATCGAGGACGAGGAGATCATGAGCATTCCGGCAAGGAAGAGGCCCTCGGTGGAGTTCCACCCGAGGACGGCGGCGAAGAGCCTCGAGAGGTAGTACATCGCGGCCGCGCCCACGAAGACGGCCGCCACGAGCGGGAGCCCCAGGCGCCTCAGTCGTCGCAGGCTCAGCCTGAGGCCGATCGAGAACATGAGGAAGACGAGGCCCACCTGCGCGAGCGTCTCGATCCCGACGATGTCTGAGACCAGCGAGAGGTAGGGCATCCCGGGGCCCACCAGGATGCCGGCTGCAAGGAAGCCCACCACCGTTGACAGCCCAATCCTCTGGCAAAACCAGCTCACCGCACCGGCGACAACCAGGACAATCGCCAGATCTTGTATGAACAGGATACCGTGCATGGCCGACCGGCTGCAAAATCGCTTCGGTCCGCCCCCGCCGTCAACCTAAAGCGGCGTATTTCCCTCGTTGACAGCTTCCTGCGAAGCCCATTCGATTCCGTCGGCGGCAACGCCAGCGACACCAGCTCCCCCCGCAACCCGCGAACATGGCCAACCTTTTCGGTTATTTTTCAAACGACATCGGCATCGATCTCGGAACGGCCAACACGCTCGTATACCTCAAGGACAAGGGGATCGTCCTGCGCGAGCCCTCGGTAGTCGCGCTCGACACGGTGACCCGCAAGGTTCGGGCCGTGGGCGACGAGGCCAAGCGGATGCTCGGGCGGACCCCAGGAAACATCACGGCAATCCGCCCCATGAAGGACGGCGTCATCGCCGACTTCGACGTGACGGAGGCGATGCTGCGCTACTTCATCCAGAAGGCCAGCCAGAGCTTCAGGGCCCCGCCCCGCGTCGTGATCGCGATACCCTCAGGGATCACCGCGGTCGAGAAACGCGCCGTCATGGACAGCGCCACCCACGCCGGCGCGCGGAAGGTGATCACGATCCCGGAGCCGATGGCCGCGGCCATCGGCGTCGGGCTGCCGATCGACGAGCCGGCCGCCAACATGATCGTGGACATCGGCGGCGGCACCACCGAGATCGCCATCATCTCCCTGAACGGCATCGTTTTCTCCAAGTCCATACGGGTGGCCGGAGACGAGCTCGACGCCGCGATCATCGGCTACATGAAGCGGGCCTACAACCTCCTGATCGGCGAGCGCACGGCGGAGGAGATCAAGATGAGGATAGGATCGGCCTACCCGCTCGACGAGGAGCTCTCGATGGAGGTCAAGGGCCGGGACTCGGTAGCGGGCCTGCCGAAGACCATCCACATCACGTCCCAGGAGGTCCGCGAGGCCCTCTCGGACACGATCGCCGCGATCGTCGACGCCGTTCGCACGACCCTTGAGCGCTGCCCCCCCGAGCTGTCCGCGGACCTGGTGGACCGCGGGTTCGTCATGGCGGGCGGCGGGTCCCTTATCCGCGGGATCGACAGGCTCTTGAGCGACAAGACAGGGCTGCCCGTCACGGTGGCCGATGATCCCCTCTCTGCCGTGGCCAATGGCACAGGAGCCGTTCTGAACGACCTGTCCTGGCTCATGCAGAACGCGTGAGGATTGGGCGTTCCCAGCGATTCGACCAAGCCCGACCCTTCTTAGCGCTGGGCGTTGTCGTCGCGGCCTGGCTGATGGCGCCCATAGCGCTTAAGACCCTGGCCCGCGCGAGCTTCTTCGAGATGACGGCCCCGGTCGTGGCGGCCTCCTCGTACGTGAACGACCTCCAGAAGTTCTGGGCGCTTAGGCTGCACTCCAAGGACGAGCTGATCGAGGCGGGCCGCGACATGGCCCGCATCAACGCCCAGTACTCCCTTTCGGCTCAGCAGACCGTGGAGCTCCAGGCGGAGGTCGACAGGCTCGGCGCCCTGCTAAAGATGCCGGCCATAGAGGGCTACAGGTACGAGCATGCGCGCGTCGCCCAACGCGACTTCTCGGCGTGGTGGCAGCGGATGGTGATCCGCAAGGGTGCCGACTACGCGATCCCTGTCGGGGCTCCGGTGGTCTACAGCGGGGGCGTCGTGGGACGGGTATCCGAGGTGCATGCCTACACCTCGATCGTGCAGCTGACGACCGACCCCGGCCTGCGGATAGCGGCCGTCGTGGATGGGGACACCCGCCCGATCAGCTACCAGGGCGGCGACAACCAGGTCTTCGGCGCCCCCAAGGGCCTCATCGAATTCGTTCCGCTCGACGTCTACGCGAGCGTGTCGGTCCCAAAACGCCTGGCCACATCGGGCCTCGGCGGGGTCTATCCCCCGGGCCTGACAATCGGCCGGATCGTCCACGTGGAGTCGAGCGCCGACGGGCTCTTCAAGACGGGAGAGGTCGAGCTCGACCCGCGCCTCTCGGAGCTCACCGAGGTGACCGTGCTCGTGAAGGAAGACTCCCTCTAGGCCCCTCCAGCCCCAGGACCATGCGCGGCGCCGTCGCCCTTTTCCTGACCCTTTACCTGCTGCGCGCCCTGGTCGCGGAGGCGAACAACGCGCTGTCGGGCCTGCACGTGTGGCTGTTCGCGGGGGGCCTCTTTGTCACGTACGCGGCGCTCGCGATGCCCTTCCGCGAGGGATTCGCGGCCTCGCTCCTCGGAGGGCTCCTGTGCGACTGCGTGAGCCCCGTCGGGTTTGGTACCCACGCGGTCCTCTTCGCCTTCTCGCACACCGTGGTCTTCAACCTGAGGGAGAGGCTCCAGCGGGAGGAGACCGCCGTTAGGGTGATCGTGGCGCTCCTCGTGAACCTCGGGCTCTTCCTCTCGATCACGGCGCTCCGGATGCGCGCCTCGCACATCGGCTTTGGCTCGTGGCCCCGGCTCGTCTCGGACCTTTTCTGGTCGGAGGCCGCGCTCCTGGTCGCCGCTCCCTGGTTCTTCGCCCTCCAGCTGCGCACCCTCGAATTGGCGCGTGCGAAGCCGTCAAGGTTGGCATAGGTTCCGGCCCCCATCCCCGTGGCCACCCCCTCCGAACGCTCCAACAGCATGGTTGAATCCAAGACGGGATTCGACCCCAGGCTGATCGCCTTCCACGGGATCGTGGCGCTTATTCTGGGGATTTTGACCGCGGGCCTGGCCTACCAGCAGCTGTACAAGGGAGCCATCCACCACGAGGAGGAGCGCCAGCAGAACGAACGCCGCGTCATCGTCCCCGGGCCGCGCGGCAACATCTTTGACCGCAACGGCCGCCTCCTTGTGGGCAACAGGCCGCGCTTCGCGGTCGTCCTCTACCTGGACGAGCTCCGTCCCGAGTTCCGCGAGGAGTTCATCCGCGTCCGCAACAACTACCGCAAGAACAGCGAGGGTGACATGCCCACCAATGCCCAGCTCGAGCGGATCGCGCACACGAGCGTCGTGAAGCGCTACATGGACCAGGTGAACGAGTTCCTCGGCCGGACCGGCACGGTGGACTCGGCGGGCCTGCAGCACCACCTCGAGCGCCAGCTTCTCCTTCCCTTCACGCTTGTCGACGACTTGAAGCCCGAGGAGTTTGCGCGGCTGATCGAGCACCTTCCCGTCAACTCGCCGCTGCAGGTCTACACCTCGAACACGCGCTACTACCCCTACGCTGGCGCCGCGGCCCATACGCTCGGCTACGTCGGGGTGAACGAGGGCGCCGACGACGAGGAGTTCCCGGGCGAGGGCCTGACGACCCTCAAGATGAAGGGCTCCATTGGCCGCGACGGCCTTGAGAAGCAGTTTGACTCCACGCTCCAGGGGGAGGCCGGCTACACGATCCTCCGGGTCGACCCCTCCGGCTACAAGGTGAACCCGCCCATAGAGCACCGTCTTCCCGTCCAGGGGAAGAGCATCACGACCACCCTCGACATCGACCTCCAGCAGGCGGCCGAGGACGCAATCGGCGACCAGACGGGCGCCGCGGTCGCCATGGACGTCCACACCGGCGAGGTGCTTGTGATGGCAAGCCTTCCTGGGTACGACCTCAATTCCTTCTCGCCGAAGCTCTCGGTCGCGTCCGCCGCCGACATCGAGGAGCGCGGTGCGTGGACAAACTCGGCCCTGAACGGCGTGTACTCGCCAGGCTCCACCTTCAAGATTGTGGTCTCCACCGCCGCTCTCCTGAGCGGGTCGCTTCGTCCCGAGGACACGCCCGCAGACTGCGAGGGCTCCATGATGATCGGCAACCGGCGGTTCAGCTGCGAAAACGGGCTTGGCCACCACGGCATCCTGACGCTGCCGGATGCCATCGCGGAAAGCTGCGACGTCTATTTCTGGACGGTGGGACTAAAGACAGGAGTCGACGCGATCGCGGCCCAGGCGAGGCGCTTCCACCTGGACCGGCCGACCGGGATCGAGCTTCCCGGCGAGACGCACCGGATGCTGATCCCAGATCCCACGTGGAAGCAGGAGAAGCGCAGTGAAAGCTGGTCTCCCGGCGACACGGCCAACATGTCCATAGGCCAAGGCTATATCGGCGAGACGCCGCTCACGATGGCCTGCTTCGCCGCATCGTTTGCGAGGGGCGAAACCTGGACCAAGCCCACCATGATCCACGAGGCCAACCGTCCCGAGCAGCACACCGAGCCCATAGGCCTTTCCGAATCTCAGCGCGCAGCGATCCTCGACGGCATGGAGAAATGCACCCTCCCTCCCGAGGGAACCGCGAAGTACCTCACCACCCTCGAAGAGCTGAAGGTGCCCGGTGTCCGGATCGCCGGAAAGACCGGCACGGCCCAGGTGATCCGCCCCAAGGGGAAGGCCGACGAGGCCTGGTTCATCTGCTTTGCGCCGCTTGAGAATCCGGAGATCGCGATCGCCGTGGCCGTGGACGGCCCGCCGGGAGAGAACTTCGGCGGTGGCCGCGAAGCCGCCCCCATCGCCTCGGCCATCCTCAAGAAGTACTTCCAGAAGAGGCACCCCGGCGTCGCGGCGAACTAGAGGCCACCTGGCGCGCCCTTCGGAAGACCTCCGACGGCTTGGGCCAGGAAGGCGCGGGGCCGTAGCGCAGCCTCTGGAGCTCGGCGACGAGCGGCTCCGGGCCCTCGACGCGCCTGAGCCACCTGCCCGCCTCGCGCCTGACCGGGTCGACCTTCTGCCCGCGGCCCAGGGTCGCGATCCGCCACCTGCCCGAGGCAATGAACCAGATGAACGAGCCGGCGATTCCCGCGGCCACACCCACCCGGACGACCCGGGCGCCGTCCCACGGGCCCCTGACCCATACCTTCACCCGTCCCACCGCCCCGACGATCGCGTACCTCAGCCACTTGCCGGACGAGCCTGTCGCCTCCTTCACGGCGTTAAGGGTTTCCGCCTGGGACTGCTGGTCGAAATTCACGATCCTGCGGTACCAGAACACCCGAAGGCTATTGAGGCGCGCCGACCAGCTCCGGTCCATGAGCCCCGCGATGGCCGCGTCGCCCCTCTGCTTCGACTCGGCGCCGGCAGAAGCCGCAAGAGGGTCCTCCCTGAGCCACGCGCCCTTCCTGGCGTCCCAGATCTCGGCCCACGCGTGCGCATCTGAATTTCGCACGGTGTAGTTGCCCGAGTAGGCGTTCCAGGTGCCCCCCTTGAAACCCGTCACGACGCGGGCCGGGATGCCCTCCGCTCGGGCCAGCAGGACGAACGCCCCGGCGAAGAGCTCGCAGTGGCCGGATTCCGACGAGTTCATCCATCGCACCAGCGGGTCGCCCGGGCCGTCCGGGATGTGCGGGGAGAGCGAGTAGCGGTGCCGCGACCTCAGCCACGCTACGGCGCTCTCGGCGAAGGCCTCCACCCCGGTGGCGTGCCCCAATCCGCCCACAAGGCGCCCCAGCACGGCCTTGTCCGCGTCGGAGATCTGGAGCGAAAGCTGGAGCGGGGGGCCGACGGGACCCCGCGTGCGCCAGTGCGTGGCAAAGGAGGCGTCCTTGAGTTCCGAGGAATCCCCAGACATGCCCTCGACCCGGTAGGCCGTCATCGACGCGGGCTCGTCGCGAAGCGCCACCACCGAGAGTTCCCTGGAGAACCGGTAGTTCTGGGCCTCCCTGAAGCGGAGGCTCCCGAACCTACCCAGGACGGGAAGGTAACGGCTCACCCCCGACTCCACATAGAAGGTCCAGGTCGCGCCCCTCCAGTCCCCCGGGAAGTTAGACTGGATGACGGCCGAGGTGCGCTCGCGCCCCAGCTCCGCGCGGAGGGGCGCGGAGAGCTTGAACCCGCCGTTCTTGTACTCATCGAGGACCACCATCCTCCAGTAAGGGGAGGCGGGCGCCTGCGACGGGTCGGAGAGGTCCACGTTGAAGGCGACGCCGTCGTCCTGGGTGATCTCCGTGATGTCCCCGAACTTGATCGAGTCGTTGAACCCCGTCATGGCCCGTTTCGTCACGAAGCGCTCCAGGAAAAGGCTGTTCTCAAGCTGGAACCGCGGGATCGCGAGGAAGAGGAGCCCGGAGAGGATGACGACCCCGTAGAAGAGACCCACGGCCGAGACGAGGAGCCTCCAGTCCGCAATCTCCCAGAGCCTGCGGCCAAGCGCCCTCCAGTCGGCGTGGAGGGCCCACGAGGGCACCACGCCCCGCACGGCAAGTTTCGGCGCAGTGCCGCCTTCCGTCGAGTCGACGATCGTCACCACCATCAGGAGGCAGAGCGCGCACGCGGTGAAGACGAGGATCTGCGTCGCGAAGAGGAGCGAGACCGTGAGCACCCCCGCCACGACGATCAGGAAAAGCCCAAGGACAACGATCTGCAGGTCGTCGCGACGGGCGCGGTAGCTTATGCCCCGGTAGAGGAGGAGCATGAGGTCGAGCCTGACGATCGCCGGCAGGAGCTGGCCCGTGAACCGAAGGTCCGCGGCAAAGAAGGCAAGGATCGCGGGGAACGCGAGCCGGTGCACCCAGACGTGGACCCGGGCGGGAAGCCTTGGCCAGATCAGGGGCGCGAGGACCCCGAGGAGCGCCACCGCGGCCATCGCCTCCGAGTTGATGTCCATGTAGAACACCGTCGCGATCGACAGGACCATGAGCATCCCGCCCAGGAACCACCGGAGCTGGTGCAGCTCGTCGAGGTTAAGTTGAGGCGGCCTTGACTCCATTGATGTAGGCGGCGACGCCGCGGGTCCCCTCGGGTTCGAAGACCATGACGCTCTGCCTGGGGCGCGAGGGGGTTTCCTGGGCGGGTCCCGGGGCGGGCCCCGGGGCGGGCGCGGGTGCGGCGCTCACCTGCGACAGGCGGTCAAGGAAGGATTCGAGGTCGGCGAGCCTCTTCGTGGCCACGGGCTGGCCGCGGTCGATCACGGTGGCTTGGAGGCGGCCTGCGCGAAAAAGGTCCTGCGCCACCGTCGCGACCAGGCTCAGCATGAGCTCGAACTGCTCCGGCCTAGTCCAGACCCCCGCGTCGGTCCTAAGCCAGATGGAGCAGGCATCGGAATTCTGGGCGGAGAACTGCCGGATAAGGAGCCTGCGCTTGCGCGCACTCGCCTTCCAGTGGATCAGCCTGTGGGAATCCCCGGTCTCGTAGCTCCTTAGGGCGATCATCTCGCCCTCGTGCCCGACGGTTGACTGGCGGATGTCGCCCTCGGGCCGCCTCGGAGTCGCCCCCGCGTGCCGCCGGTACTCGACCGGGGCCGGCCACACCGGGACCTCCCTCCTCAGGTCGGTGCCCGTGAGCTTCCTGAGGAACCCGAAGGGAAAGAGGGAACCGACACCCCTGAGCTCGATGCGCAGGAGGCCGCGCCTGGCCGGCGTGAAACACCAGTCAAGGCGCGCGCCCGCGCCCGGGTCCAGGCGGGTCCGCAGGTGGACCGTGCCGCGGGCCTCCTCGGCCTCGGCCTTCGAGAGCGCTGCCCACACGTCGATCCCCTTGGCCGTGATCGTCGACTCGGGCCGCGCCGGCTCGCGCCTCTCGAAGGGTGAGGCGGCGAACTCGAACCAGAGCGCGTAGGTCGGCAGGAAGCGCTTCGTGTTGCGCAGCTTCAGGCTCACCTCGGCCTGCTGGCCGGCCCGGAGCGGGGGCTGCACCTCAAGCTCCCAGGCTACGCCCCGGAGGTTGAGCCACGCCAGCACCCCGCTCAGGATAAGGCAGGCCAAGAGGAGCGACAACGCGATGAAGAGAATGTTGCTCGCCGAATTGTAGGCGGCGGTGCCTATCCCGAGCGAGAGCCCGATCAGGACCACGCCGGAGATCGTCGGCTGGGTGCGCTCAAAGCGCCGTGGCCAGACTAGGCCCCAGAGGATGCGCCGCCAGATCCGGCGCGGGCCCCTTCCCCGCGTGGGGTTCACGCGGGCAGGGGCAGCGCCGAGAGGATGCGCTTAAGGTGCGCCCCCACGCTCCGCCGTTCCTCGAGCGCGTCGCCGGTCTGCCGGGCCAGCGCCAGGCGGTGCGCGAGCACCGAGGGCACGAGCTCCGTCACGTCGTCGGGCAGGACAAAGTCCCGGCCCTTCACAAGGGCGCGTGCCTGTGCCGCCGTCCGCAGGGCAAGGCCGCCGCGGACGCTCGCCCCTGCCTTGAACTCCACCTCGGTGCGGGTGGCGGCGACGATCCGAAGGATGAAGTCGAGGACCGAGTCCTCGACGAAGACCTGGGGCACCAGGGCCTGGATAGCCGCCACGTCCTCGCGCGAGGCGACCGCCGCGAGCGCGATGGCGTCGTAGCCGCTGCGGGCGGTCCTGAGGATCTCGATCTCGTCGCTGTGCTGCGGGTAGCCCATCCTCAGGCGCATCAGGAACCGGTCCATCTGGCTCTCGGGAAGGGGAAAGGTGCCCTCATAGTCGACGGGGTTCTGGGTCGCGAAGACCATGAAAGGGGAGCCCACGGCGTGCGCCTGGCCGTCAACGGTCACCTTGGCACGGTCCATCACCTCCAGGAGCGCCGACTGGGTTTTCGGGGGGGCCCGGTTGATCTCGTCGGCAAGGACGATGTTCGCGAACACGGGCCCCGGCTTGAAGACAAACTCCTTGGTCGTCTCGTCGTAGATGGCCACCCCGGTGACGTCCGAGGGCAAGAGGTCGCTCGTGAACTGGATCCTCGAGAACGCGCAGTCGGTGGAGCGCGCCAGGGCATAGGCGAGCGTCGTCTTTCCCACGCCGGGCAGGTCCTCGATCAAGAGGTGCCCGCCGGCCGCCAAGCATACGAGCAGCTGGTCGATCACGTCGTCCTTGCCGAGGATCGCCTGGCGCATGTTGGCCCGCAGGCGGTCAAGGGTCGCCTTGGCGCCCGCCACCCTGTCGGCCTGTAGGAATTCGCTCATCGGTTTGGGCAGGCCCTCGGGAGGGCTAGGCAAGGATCTCAAGGATGCGGGTGAAAAGCCGGTTCACCTTCTCCTGGTTGCTCTTCACCAGGTCCTTGAAGCGCCCGAAGTCGATCTCGGTGCCCTCAAGCCCGTTCGCGTAGTTGTCGGCAATCGCCAGGCTGTTGTAGTTCAGCCCCGCCTCGGAGCATAGGTCCGCCTCGTGCGCCGCCGTCATGCCGACGACGTCGCCCCAGGAGCTCACCACCCGTATCTCCGCCTTTGTCTCGAACCGCGGGCCGCGCATCTGGACGTAGACCTTGCCGGTCGGGATCGTGAACTCGGGGGAGAGCCTTGAGGTGAGCAGGGGAATGAGGTTGTTGGCGATCCCCGGCGCCCCACCCTTCAATTCCGTGTCGAAGAAGGTCGCCGGGCCCTGCTGCAGGCACACGTAGTCCGAGCAGGAGACGATGGTGCCCGGCGGGATGTCGGGCTTCAGGGACCCGACCGAGTTGAGCGAGAGGATGTCCTTGAAGCCGAGTTCCGAGAGCGCGCGTATGTTGGCCCGGTAGTTGATCGAATGCGGCGGCAGCGGAAACCCGTAGCCGTGGCGATTGATCAGGGCAAAGCTGCCCCGATGCTTGTAGGTGACCGGCCCGTAGGACGTCTCGATCGTGCTCACCTCCCACGAGGAAAAGAGCGTGGAATTGACGATGCTCGTGCCGCTTATGAATGCGACTCTCATGAAGTGCCCAGATTCTCGCCCACCCTTCCCCCTTGTCAAATCCGGCGGCGGGAACCTACCCTAGGCAGAACCGTATGTCCTCGGCCGGCAAAGCCCACCCAGACCTCCCCAACGTGCCCCGCCACGTCGCCATCATCATGGATGGCAATGGCCGCTGGGCGAAGCAGCGCGGCCTTCCTAGGATCGAGGGCCACCGCCGGGGGGTCGAGGCGGTCCGGACGGCAACCTACGCCGCGCGCGACCTCGGGGTTAAGATGCTCACCCTTTATGCCTTCTCGGCCGAGAACTGGAACCGACCCAAGGACGAGGTGGGGGCCCTGATGGGGCTCCTGGAACTCTACCTAAGGAAGGAGCTAGAGACCTTTGTTCGAGACCGGGTGCGCCTGCTCACCATAGGCCGGATCGCCGGCCTGCCCCAGGCAGTCCAGCGCCTCTTGGCCTCCACCGTCGAGAAGACGGCCGGATTCGGCGACTACACGCTTGTCCTTGCCCTCAACTACGGCTCCCGCACCGAGATCATCGATGCGGCGCACGCCTACGCGGCGGCGGTGGGAGCAGGCAAGGAGAAGCTCAACGACACGTCGTGGGAGTCGTTCTCGAGGTACCTCTACACCACGGGCTTGCCCGATCCCGACCTGGTGATACGCACCTCGGGCGAGACCCGGGTCAGCAACTTCCTTCTGCTTCAGGCGGCTTATGCGGAGTTCTTCTTTACCCCGGTTCTCTGGCCCGACTTCACGAAGGCGGACCTGGCCGCGGCGATCGCCGACTACGCCCGGCGCGAGAGGCGCTATGGCCTTACAAGCGAGCAGCTCAAGCCTGCGGCGGCCGCAAAATAAACCCCAAAGCGGAACCCCGTGGCAAAGCGCATCGCGAGCACCATCATCCTCTGGCTCTTCCTCTTCGCGGTGCTGTGGTTCTTCAGGACCAACGGGGCCGTCGCCCTGATCGCGGCAATCTCCGTCCTGACGCTGCGTGAGTTCTACAGGCTGCTCTCGGCCGCGGGCTACCAGCCGTTCGAGAAGCTCGGGATGCTTTTCGGAGGGCTGATCACGCTGGCGCCGTGGACCGAGGCCCGCTTCGGCATCCCCTCGTACCCCCTCCTGGCCCTGGCGGCGGTGGTGTTTTCGCTTCGCATGGTGGCCGAGCGCCCCCCCGAGAAGCGCGTCGAGGCCCTTGCCTCCACCCTCCTTGGCCTGGTCTACGTGGCGCTGCTCCTCCAGTACCTCGTTCGGATCGTGACACCGGTAAGGGGCGACAGCCTCCTGCCCGAGGGGCGCCTCATCCTTTGCCTCTGGGTCGTGGCGGTTGCCAAGTTCTGCGACGTGGGCGCGCTCCTGACGGGGCTGGCGATTGGCCGCCACCCCATGGCCCCCAAAACAAGCCCGAAGAAGACCTGGGAGGGCGCGGTCGGCGGCGTCATGGTCTCGATGGGTGTCGGGGCCCTGGTGGCCTGGCTTGGCCGAACTTGGCTTCCCGGGGCTTTCACCCCGCTGATTGCAGCCCTGATCGCGGCCCCGGTGGCAGCGATCGCGATCGTTTCAGACCTCGTCGAGTCCGTGATCAAGCGGAGGGCCGCGCTCAAGGACTCGGGTGGCGGCGTCCCCGGCATCGGGGGCGTATTCGACCTGAGCGACAGCCTGATCCTGGCGGCCCCGGTCGCGTATTTCCTGCTCCTGCGCCTGGCCTAGGCGCCCAACCCGACCGTGTCCGAGCCCCCATCCCCATCACCGGCCGCGCGGCAGCGCAGGAAGGTCGTCCTCCTCGGCGCCACCGGCTCCATCGGGCGAAACGCCCTGAGGGTCGTCGCCACGCACGCCGACAAGCTGGAGCTTGCAGGGGTGGCCGCGCACTCCAACTGGAGGCAGCTTTCCGAGATTGCGCGGGAGCACGCGGTGCGCGATGTGGCGATCTATGACGCCGCGGCGTTCCGGGAGGCGAAGCGCTCGGGCCTCTTTTCGCCAGGCACCCGCCTCCACGAGGGCGCCCCCGGGCTGGCCGCCCTCGCGACCCTCGCCAGCGCGGACATCGTCCTCGTGGCGGTCGTGGGCACCGCGGGGCTCGAGCCCGCGCTTGCCGCCATCGAGGCGGGCAAGGACCTCGCGCTTGCCTCGAAGGAGATCCTCGTCATGGCGGGCCGCTTCGTCATGGAGGCGGCCCGGAGGAAGGGCACCCGGATCCTGCCTGTCGACAGCGAGCACAACGCCGTATTCCAGTGCCTGGAGGGGCACCCGGGCTCGGGGCTGAGGCGGATCGTCCTAACGGCCAGCGGGGGCGCGTTCCGGGACTGGCCCGCGGAGAGGCTTGAGCACGCGACGCCCGCGGACGCGCTCAAGCATCCCAACTGGGACATGGGAAGGAAGGTCACGGTCGACTCCGCGACGCTCGCCAACAAGGGCCTGGAGCTGATCGAGGCGCAGTGGCTCTTCAACCTTAGGCCCGAGCAGTGCACGGCCGTCATCCACCCCCAGAGCCTGGTCCATTGCCTGGTTGAGTTCAACGACGGGGCGATGCTGGCCCAGCTGGCCCCCTCGTCGATGACCTTCCCGATCCAGCACGCCCTGCTCTATCCCGAAAGGGCCGGCGGCGTGGAGCCGCCCATCGACTTCACGCGCCTGGTGCGCTTCGACTTTAAACCCGTCGACCTGGAGCGGTTCCCGATGATGCGCCTTGCGACGGAGGCGATGAAGGGGGGCGGCGTGGCGCCGGCTGTCTTCAATGCCGCAAACGAGGTGGCCGTCGAGGCGTTCCTGGGCGAGCGCATACCCTTTCTTGCGATTCCGGCGATCGTCGGTAAGGCTCTCGCTCGGATGGACAACTTCGAACCCGGCAGCCTCGCCGATGTCCTAGCCGCGGACCAGGCGGCCCGGCGCGGCTCGGCGGCGGACGTCAAAGGTTTCAAATAATTTACAGCTAATTACTTACATCAAAAGTGGCCCCTGAATTACTCACCTACATCGCCACCAATGCCTGGTCGATCCTCCTGATCGTCCTGTTCTTTGGAGGCTCCATCTTTGTCCATGAGCTCGGGCATTACCTGGCGGCGCGCTCCCAGGGCGTCCACGTGGAGGTCTTCTCGATCGGCATCGGACCTCCCATTGTCTCCTGGAAGGGCTCCGACGGCACCCGCTACCAGATCGCGTGGTTCCCCCTGGGCGGGTTCGTCCTCCTGCCCCAGATTGCGGACCTGGGCCCGATAGAGGGTGAGAGCACGGTCGACGTCGCCACGCTGCCCCCGGTCGGCTATGCCTCCAAGGTCCTCGTCTTCGTAGCGGGGGCCGCCTTCAACGTGCTTTTTGCTTTCCTGCTGGCCTGCATCATCTGGAAGGTCGGCCAGCCCGAGAACAACGAATCTGAGAGCACGCAGGTCGGGTACGTGACGCGCACGATCGACCTTGCGGACGGGAGCAAGGTCGAAAGCCCCGCGCGCCAGGCCGGGCTGCAGGTCGGGGACGTGATCAAGGCGATCGACGGGACCAAGGTCTCCAACTGGGACGATGTGAACGAGACGCTCTCGATGGGTTCCGGGCGGGATCGCTCCGGGGGGCGCACCGCGGTCCTCGTCGTGGAGCGCGCCGGCGTGCTGCAGACGATCACCGTGCACCCCCGGCTTGCCGGCGACGAGCACTGGCGCCGGGTCGGCATCGCCCCCGGCTACGATCTGAACGTTCACTCGGTGGAGCCCAACTCGGCGGCCGCCAAGGCGGGACTCGCCCCGGGCGACGTCGTCATCGAGGTCAACGGCGCGCGCATCATGAACGCGGGGGGGCTCGGCGAGGAACTCGCGATTGATCCC
>Ga0302198_10000372_pt1 | contig 50351 bp, 50 predicted proteins | sample II_Bog_N2_2_FD_193521 | JGI IMG/M metagenome (GOLD analysis project Ga0302198, IMG submission 193521) | Peat permafrost microbial communities from Stordalen Mire near Abisko, Sweden - II_Bog_N2_2 | ecosystem: Environmental > Terrestrial > Soil > Wetlands > Peat | place: Sweden: Abisko...
ACAGGCAACTCGCTTAACGTGAGCAACCCGCACTCACTGCAGATGATCATGGACAGCCTCCGCTACTGGGTGACGGAGATGCATGTCGACGGTTTCCGTTTCGACCTCGCCGCGACGCTCGCCCGGGAGTTCTATGACGTAGACCGGCTCGCGGCATTCTTCGAGCTCGTGCAGCAGGACCCGATCGTGTCGCAGGTCAAGCTCATCGCCGAACCGTGGGATGTCGGCCCGGGCGGCTACCAGGTGGGTAACTTCCCGCCCCTCTGGACGGAGTGGAACGGGCAGTATCGCGACACTGTTCGCGATTTCTGGCGCGGCGAGCCATCCACCCTCGGCGAGTTCGCCTCGCGCATCACCGGCAGTTCGGACCTGTATGAGCACGACGGCCGGCGACCGGTGGCATCGATCAACTTCGTGACCGCGCACGACGGTTTCACGCTCCTCGACCTCGTGTCGTACAACCAAAAGCACAACGAGGCCAACGGCGAGAACAACAAGGATGGGACAGACGACAACCGCTCGTACAACTTCGGCGTCGAAGGTCCATCCACAGACCCTGCAGTCAACACCCTGCGAGCCCGGCAGCAGCGCAACTTCCTCGCCACGCTGCTGCTCTCACAGGGCGTGCCCATGGTGCTTCACGGCGATGAGCTGGGCCGCACGCAGGACGGAAACAACAACACCTATGCACAGGATTCCGCCATCTCCTGGGTGCACTGGGACACGGCCGACCAGTCTCTGGTGGACTTCACCGCGGCCCTGGTGAGGCTGCGCAAGGAACACCCGACGTTCCGCCGCTCCCGCTTCTTCGACGGCAGGCCGGTCGTGCGTGGCGCAGGTGAACCGCTCCCGGACATTGTCTGGCTGCAGCCCGACGCCGCCGTTATGGCACCCACTGACTGGGACTCTGGCTTCGGCCGCGCCATCGCTGTCTTCCTCAACGGCGAAGGCATCCACGGTAGGGATGCGCGGGGCGAACGCGTGACCGACAAGAACTTCCTCGTGCTGTTCAATGCCGGGGATGACACGGTCGATTTCATCCTGCCCCCGGAGGAATATTCGACGTTCTGGGAGATCGTGGTCGATACGGTCGGCGAGCAGGCCGACTCGCATGCACGGGCCGCTGGCTCGTCGATTCCTGTGGACGGCAAGACCGTGATCGTGCTTCGCGCCCACATCCCCACCGAAGCGGAAGCGGCAACCGACCACTCGGTCGCGGCCTCGCTCGCGCCTGCACCGTCCGCGCCCCTCGCGTCGGTGCCGGAGCCGCCGGAAGCCCCGGAGGGCGATGCCGAGGCGGTGAGCGCCGACCCACAGGCTGCGGATGCCACGCCGGGGACGGCCGCCCCGGCCAGTGGGCCCGCAGAAGCCGCTGGGCCCGCAACTCCCGCGGAGCCTGCAACACCAGCGGAGCCGACCAAGGACTCGTCCAAGACCCGGAGGAAGCCCTGACGATGGCGTTGCCGAGCTCCACCTATCGCCTTCAGATCCGGGAATCGTTCAACCTGGACGACGCGGCGAAACTCACGGGCTACCTGGCCGACCTCGGGATCGACTGGGCGTACCTGTCGCCCCTGCTGAAGGCCGCCGCGGGTTCCGATCACGGATACGACGTCGTCGACCACTCGCTCGTCGACCCCGAACGTGGCGGCGGTGCAGCCCTCGATCGGTTCAACGACGCCGCACGGGCGCAGGGGCTTGGCATTCTGATCGACATCGTGCCCAATCACATGGGGGTCGCCGATCCGGCCGCGAACTCGTGGTGGTTCGACGTGCTGAAGTACGGTCGCGAATCGCAGTACGCCGACTTTTTCGACATCGACTGGGAGTTCGGCACCGGCAAGCTGCGCCTGCCCATCCTGGGTGGAACGCTCGAACAGGCGATCGCTGACGGAGAACTCACGATCGTCGGAGACACCCTGCACTACTTCGACACCGTGCTGCCACTGGCGCCCGGAACCGCCTCCGGCTCGCTGGCGGAGGTCATCGCCGCACAGCACTACGAGCTCATGAACTGGAAGCGCGCCGACGATGAACTGAACTATCGCCGGTTCTTCGCCGTGAACACGCTCGCGGGCATCCGGGTGGAGCGCGCCGATGTGTTCGAGGCAAGCCACGTCGAGATCCTGCGCTGGGTGAGCGAAGGAATTGCGGATGGCATCAGGGTCGATCATCCGGATGGCCTGGCCGATCCCGGCGGCTACCTGGATGCCCTCGCCGCTGCGACCGGGAACACACCGGTCTGGGTGGAGAAAATCCTGGAGGGTGACGAGCGGCTGCCCGCGTTTTGGGCCACCGCCGGAACCACCGGGTATGACGCCCTCGGCGACATCGACCGGGTGCTCGTCGACCCGGCCGGTCGCGCCACCCTGGATGACCTCGACGCGCGGCTTCGTGGGCGGGCACAGCCAGTCGAATGGTCCACCCTCATCCACGGAACCAAGCGGGCGGTCGCAGACGGAATCCTTCGCTCGGAGGTGCTGCGACTGGTGCGGGAATTGCCGGGTTCGGTGAGCATCGGCACCGGGTCGGAGTCGCCGGCCGGACTGGCCGACGCGATCGCGGAACTTCTCGCCTGCTTCCCGGTCTACCGCTCCTACCTGCCCGTCGGCGAGGAATACCTGCGCGAGGCCGCCGAACTCGCCCGGCGGTACCGCCCCGAACTCGCCGGGATTGTCGACCGACTGCTTCCGATACTGTCGGATGCCACCGAACCCGCCGCAATCCGGTTCCAGCAAACCTCGGGAATGGTCATGGCGAAAGGTGTCGAAGATACCGCGTTCTATCGCTACAACCGGCTGTCTTCGCTTACCGAGGTGGGCGGAGATCCGGCCGAGTTCTCGATCGGTGTCGCCGAATTCCATCGCCGGCAGCTCGACCGCCAGGCTGGCCTTCCCGCGTCTCTCACCACCCTGACCACCCACGACACCAAACGCGGCGAGGATACGCGGGCACGAATCAGCGTGCTCAGCGAGATTCCCGACCGCTGGGCCAGCACGCTCAGCCGCCTGCAGGAGCTGGCACCGCTGCCGGACCGCGGTCTCGCCGACCTGCTGTGGGAGTCGATCGTCGGGGCGTGGCCGGCCTCGCGTGAGCGACTGCACGACTATGCCACCAAGGCCTCCCGTGAAGCCGGGTCCTCCACGACGTGGACCAGCCCGGATGAGGGGTTCGAGTCGCGGATGCACGCCATGATCGACGCGGTGTTCGACGACGCGCGGGTCGCGGAGGTCGTCGCCGGCTTCGTCGCCGAAATCGAGCAGGCAGGCTGGTCGAATTCGCTGACCGCCAAACTCATCCAGCTCACGGCGCCTGGCATCCCCGACGTCTACCAGGGCAGCGAACTGTGGGAGACGAGCCTTGTCGACCCCGACAACCGTCGCGAGGTCGACTTCGACCTTCGCCGCCGGCTTCTCGAGTCGATCGAGAAGGAGTTGCCCCCGATCGATGAGTCAGGCGCGGCGAAGTTGCTGGTGACGACTCGCGCCCTTCACCTGCGGCGCGATCGACCGGACCTGTTCACCCGGTACGCAGCCCTGCCCGTGCTCGGGAAGTCGGCGCGTCACGCGGTGGCCTTCGATCGCGGTGGTGCGATCGCCGTCGGCACGCGGCTCTCCCTGGCGCTGGCGACAAAAGGCTGGGGCGACACGGAACTCGTTCTTCCCGGCCATCCGCTCATCGACGTGATCACGGGCCGCTCCTTCGACGGCGGGCCGGTGCCGCTGGCGAGGCTCCTCGAACGCTACCCCGTCGCGCTCCTTGCCCCCGTCGACCAGGAGCCCACTCCGTGAAACTCCGGGTTTGGGCACCTCTCGCGACGACGGTCGCGGTTCGCACCGCCGAGGGCGACAGGGCGCTCGAGCGCGATCACGACGACGAGTGGGTAGACCCCGGCGAACTCTCCCCCGGCACCGATTACTCGGTGATGCTCGACGGTGCTGCAGTGCCGGACCCCCGGTCACTCTGGCAACCGGACGGCGTGCATGGTGCCAGCCGCGTCTTCGACGCCCACGCGCACTCCTGGACCGACGAGCAGTGGACGGGTCGCCAGCTCGCGGGCGGCGTCATCTACGAACTGCACGTCGGCACTTTCACCCCTGCGGGAACATTCGATTCCGCGATCGAGCGACTCGATCACCTGGTGTCGCTCGGGGTGGATTTCGTGGAACTGCTTCCGGTCAACGGGTTCAACGGAACGCACAACTGGGGATACGACGGCGTGCTCTGGTTCACCGTGCACGAGGGCTATGGCGGCCCGGCCGCCTACCAGCGCTTCGTCAATGCCTGCCATGCCCGCGGGCTCGCGGTTCTGCAGGATGTCGTCTACAACCACCTCGGCCCGAGCGGCAACTATCTTCCCCAGTTCGGGCCGTACCTGACCGACGAGAGCGCCAACACCTGGGGTTCGTCGATCAACCTCGACGACCCGCACGTTCGGCGGTACATCCTCGACAACGCGGCACTGTGGCTTCGCGATTACCACGTCGACGGGCTCAGGCTGGATGCGGTTCACGCCCTGGTCGATCGCTCCCAGAAGCACCTGCTCCAGGAGCTCGCCGAAGAAACTGAAGCCCTCAGCGCGTTCCTCGGTCGCCCGTTGAGCCTCGTCGCCGAATCCGACCTGAATGACCCCAAACTCATCCTTCCCCGCGAGGCCGGAGGCTACGGGCTCACCGCCCAATGGAGTGACGATTACCACCATGCCCTGCACGTCGCGCTGACCGGAGAAACCACGGGCTACTACGAGGACTTCGCGTCGCTCGGCGCACTGGCGAAGACAGCCACTCGCGGGTTCTTCCATGACGGCACCTATTCGTCGTTCCGGGGCCGCAACCACGGCTACCCGATCGATCCGTCCGTTCCCACCTGGCGACTCGTCACGTTCGCCCAGGACCACGACCAGGTGGGCAATCGCGCGACCGGCGACCGGATCTCGGCCACGACAAGTCGCGACCGGCTCGCGATCGCCGCGGTCCTGACGCTGGCGGGGCCGTTCACGCCCATGCTCTTCATGGGCGAGGAGTGGGGCGCGACCTCGCCGTGGCAGTTCTTCACGTCACACCCCGAGCCCGACCTCGGTCGCGCGACCGCCGAGGGACGAATCGCCGAATTTGAGCGGATGGGGTGGGATCCCGACGTCGTACCCGACCCGCAGGACCCGGAAACGTTCCTGCGATCGAAGCTCGACTGGAGCGAAGCGGAGCGACCTGGCCATGCCGGGCTCCTCGCTCTCTACCGGGAGCTGGCGGCGCTGCGGCGCACCGTGCCCGAGCTCACTGACCCACGGTTCAGCCAGTTGCGCGCTGAGTTCGACGACCAGTCAGGATGGTTCCGTCTCGACCGGGGCGCGGTGAGCATCCTTGTGAACTTCGGCAGCGAATCGCTCCCGCTTCCCGGGCCGTGCGACATCCTGCTGACGACGAGTGGAGCCACCGGCGAGCTCCCGGGCGAGTCAGCCATGATCGTTCGCCCGGGCACCACGGTGGAGCAGGCGCGAAGCAATTTCTGACCAACTTGTCAAGCCCCCGAGAGTTTCGGGGTGTGTCTTGCGGGCCCCGGTCGTGAGTGTTTCAATCGAGTCAGGTTCCCCAACGAGGGGCGGACCGACCGTTCTGGGGAAGGACACAGTTATGGTTCTCATCTCTTCGAACACACGCGATTCCCGGCCAGACCTGACCGTTGCCCTGGTCACCGACGACGTGTACAGCGTGATGACCGAACGCGACACCGTGGGCTATGTGCATAAGGTGGGCACCGTGTTCGTGGCACTCAGCGGTGACATCCTGAGCCACGCCGTCGAGGTCGGCCAGGCATTGTCGCTGGAGCGAGCCGTTCGGATGCTGCGGGCCCACTAGCACTGCACTGAGCCGCACCACGGTCAATCCGTGACACGAGTGCGGGGGTTGACGTTCAGTAAGCTGGTTCCATTGATCGTTCGGACTTCAGGATCGAGTGGAATTCGCATGGGGAAAATCCTGTACGGCGAGGCGGGCACCGAGATCGTTTTCGACGATCGGGATATGGCTCACCTCCAGTTGGTGATCGGCGCGAAACTGCGGCGCAAAGAGAGCTTCTTCTTCACGTGGAAGGAAGACCCATCGACCGGTGAGGGTCGAAGCAGCATCTGGCTCGATCCCGCCATCCCGCTGTACTTCAAGTACTACGGCAGCAAGCCGCCGACGATCAACCGCGAATGGCTTGAGCTGCTCACCCTGTCGGCCAACTCCGCACAGGGAATGCAGTTCATTAGCGAGCCGGCGCCGGGCGCGGCTGCCGAGGTCGCGAAGACTCACAAGACCGCCTAGCGGGGCGCGTCAATCCGGGCCCAGCGCGGGCAGCTCTCTCACGCCGAATTCGCGGGCGAGTGCGCGCCTGGCCGCATTGAAGCCGGCCATCCCGTGCACTCCGGGGCCCGGCGCCGTCGAGGCACCACAGAGGTACACACCCGTCAACGGTGTCGACCACGGGTCGCTGACGGTCGGGCGCGCCACCAGCTGGCGGAACGAGACGTCGCCCGAGCCGATATCCCCACCGACATAGTTGGGATTGTGGCGTTCGACGTCGAGGGCCGTGGACGACGCGGATGCGAGGATCCGGTCGCGAAATCCCGGCGCGAATCTCTCGAGCTGCGCTGTGATCGCATCCTCGCGATCCGCCCGCGATCCGGAGGGAACGTGGGTGTAGGCCCAGACGACGTGCCTGCCGGCCGGCGCTCGCGAGCCATCCACCACCGATGGCTGGGCGACGAGAACGAACGGTGACGCGGGAAGGCGACCGGCGCCCACCTCGCGCTCAGAAGCCACGATCTCGGCGCGGGTGCCGCCGAGGTGAAGGGTGACTGCCTGCCCCAGCTCCGGATTCGTCCAGGGCACGGGACCGTCGAGCGCGTAATCGACCTTCGCGACCGCCTGGCCGTAACGAAAGCGACCGAGCATTCGGGCATAGCCACCGGGCAACCGGTCACCAGCCAGCCGCACTAGCGCGCGTGGCGTCACATCGAGCAGAATCGCCTTCGACGCAGGCAGCTCGGCAAGAGCCTCGATCGGGGAATCCAGCCGCACGTCGCCACCGTGCTCGACGAAATCGGCCGCGAGCGCATCCACTATCGCCTGGCTGCCCCCGATGGGAACCGGCCAGCCGGCGGCGTGGGCGTGCGCGGCGAGCACGAGGCCCGCGGATGCGGCCCCGAGGTCGGGTAGCGCCCGGTTGGCGTGGGCGAAGGCGCCGGTGAGCAGGGCCGGCGCCACATCTGCCGCGAATCGCGAATTCCAGAACGCGCTACCCTGTTCGAGCACTGCGAGACCGAGCGCGGCAAGTGTGACGGGGTGACGCGGAACGCGCGCGATCGTCGATCCGCTGATTTCTGCCAGCTCGTGCGCACGGCTCGCCAGTGGTCCGACCAGGCGCCGGTAGGCGGCGCCGTCGCGACCGAGCGCGTCCACTGCCCGGGCGAGATCGCGATAGGCGATACCCGCGCGACCATCGTCAAGCGGATGGGCGTATGACACCTCGGGAACAGTGAGCGCAATGCGATCCGCCAGCCCGAACGCGCGAAAAAACGGTGACGCGAGCGCCATCGGGTGCACCGCCGAGCAGACGTCGTGGAGGAATCCGGGGAGCGTCAGCGGCGCGGTGCGGGCACCGCCGCCCACCGAGGTTTCACGCTCGTAGAGACGCACCCGCAGGCCGGCACGGGCCAGCACGACCGCAGCCGCCAGCCCGTTGGGACCCGCCCCCACAACGACCGCATCGAGCTCAGCCACGCGCGGCTTCGAGGGCCTCGACCCGGCGTGTGGCGTAGGCCTCACTGGTCGACGGGCGCCCGAGCAGTCGCGCGACAAACCACAGCACGAAGCGGGTCAGAGTCACGGCCGGCCACCATGGGCGACGTACCCCGAGCATCCGCCGATACTGCTGCGGGATCGTCGACACCGCACCGGCGAAGATGACGCGATAACCGAGACTGGAGGCGCCCGCGAACGGCGGACTGCGGATGAACCCTACGGCGTCCCGCACCAGCTGGTCGCTGCGCAGCTGCGGCCCGAACGCGTCGAGCTGTTGGCGCAACTCACGCTCCGTGCGAGGAGGATTCGCGACCCCCATCAGCTCCCCCGCACGCGCCCATTCGTCGACGTAGCGATCGGCACCGCCCGGGATCGGGCCGCCCCAGGTCTCATGGCAGCGCAGGAACGAGTCGGCGAACGCGACGTGCACCCAGCTCAGCAGGGTCGGATCGCCCGCGGAATAGGCGACCCGCTCGCCGTTCGCCGTGTAGGTACCCTGCACTTTCTGGTGCAGCCCGCCGACGAATGCGCAGGCCTGCTCGGCCTGCACACGCGTGCCGAAAGTCGTCGACAGTACCCAGCGGACTGTTCCGTTCAGGCGCCCCAGCGGATCCTCGCGGTAGCGGGAGTGGTCGTGGACACCGGCCATGGCTCCGGGATGAAGCGTCTGCAGGAGAAGGGCACGCATCCCCGCGACCAGCACCGGTATTCCGCCGTGCACGGCCCAGACCGCCGAACCCGGACCGAAATAGCCTTCATCGTCACCGGTGGCCAGCTCGGTCACCCACGCGGGCACACCGCGCTCGTCGCCGGACAGCATCACGAACAGGCTGCGACGCAGGCGGCCGAGTCGGTCGGGCACGTCATGCCCCCGATGCATGGAACAGGAGGCCCAGCAGGTAGGTGACGGCGGCGGCACCGAAACCGATAGCGAGCTGGCGCAGGGCGCGCTTCGCCGGCGAGCCGCCAGACAGCAGTCCGACGACGGAGCCGGTTCCGAGCAGCGCAAGACCGACCAGGCCGGCAGCGATGAGCCCCGCAACGAGGCCGGTAGCGCCGAAGAAATAGGGGATGAGCGGGATGATCGCACCGCTCGCGAAAAAGCAGAAGCTGGACGCCGCAGCACCGAACCCGGTGCCGATCGCCTCGTTGTCGTCCTTTGCCACACCGGATGCCAGGCTTCCCCGCGGAGCCCCGATGACCTCGGCCGCGTGCGTCGCCGCCTCCTTCTTGCTCATCCCGCGTGCGCGGTACACCAGTGCCAGCTCGTTCGCGTCGACATCGAGGTGCTTCAGCGCGCGGTCGGCATCCGGGCTGGGAGTGGATGCCTCGAGCAGTTCGCGCTGCGAGTGCACCGACACATATTCGCCCGCTCCCATCGAGAGTGCACCGGCCAGCAGCCCCGCGACCCCGGTCGCCAGAACGGCACCGGTCGGGATCCCCGCCGCAGTCACGCCGAGCACCAGCGACAGGTTGCTCACCAGGCCGTCGTTCGCGCCGAAGACGGCGGCCCGGAAGGTGCCGCTCAGCCGGTTTCGACCCCGGGCCGCAAGCCCGCGAATCACCTCCTCGTGGATGGCCTCATCCGCTGCCATCGCACTGGTGGCATCCTTGTCGTCTTCGTAGGGCGACCGTGACTCGGCGCGCTGGGCCAGCGCGAGCACGAAGACCGAACCGAAGAGTCGGGCGAAGACGATGAGGATGTTCGTGCGCAGGTGGGTACGGCGCGGCTTCCCCGCCTCATCACCGAGCAACTCGAGCCAGTGGTTCTCATGGCGGCCCTCCGCCTCGGCGAGCTCGAGCAGGATCTCCCGTTCCTCGCCCCTGCGTCGATTGGCCAGCTGGCGGTAGAGGCGTGCTTCGGCGCGTTCATCGGCGAGGTACATGCGCCAGCGGCGAATGGTTCGAGGACTGGCGTTCTGGGAACCAGGTGTCGCCGCGGAGTTCACGTCTCCAGTGTGCCATGCAGCCCTCCGTGGCACCCGGTACTGCAGACTTGGCGCATGCCAATCGTCGACAACGCCGTATACGTGAACGGCGAACGAACAGCGAACCCGGACAGCCTGGAAGAGACCTACGAGCTCTTGCGGGCCCGGCATGGGATGGCCTGGATCGGCATGTACCGTCCGACCCAGGCCGAGGTCGAGTCGGTTGCGAAGGAATTCAACCTGCATCACCTCGCCGTAGAAGACACCCTCGCCGGTCACCAACGCCCGAAGCTCGAGCGGTACAGCACCACGCAGTTCATCGTGCTGCGGCCGGCACGCTACCTCGACGCTTCGGAGGAAGTTGAGTTCGGCGAGGTGCACATGTTCATCGGGCCGGACTTCGCGATCACCATCCGGCACGCCGAATCCCCCGATCTCGGCCGGGTCCGCAAGCGACTGGAAGCGAACCCCAAGCTGCTCGCGCTCGGTCCGCTCGCGGTCATGTACGCGGTACTCGACCAGGTCGTCGACGAATACTCGCCCGTAGTGAGCGGAGTCGAGAACGACATCGACGAAATCGAGGACCAGCTCTTCACCGAGGACACCAACGTCTCCCGGCGCATCTACGAGCTGTCCCGAGAGGTCATCGCATTCCAGCGCGCGACGCAACCACTCATCGGTATGCTCGGCATCCTGCGTGAACGAATCACCAGCGACGATGAACGCACGCTCGAGCTGCATCGCGACCTGCGGGACGTTGAAGACCACGTCATCACCCTGGTGGAGCGCGTCGACAGCTTCCGGGCGTTGCTTCAGAACGCACTCCTGGTGCACGCAACCCTTGTGGGGCAGCGCCAGAACGATGAGACCAAGGCGCTGACCGAAGCCAGCCTCGCGCAGGGCGAGCAAACCAAGCGCATATCATCGTGGGCGGCGATCCTGTTCGCCCCGACGCTTGTCGCCAGCATTTATGGGATGAACTTCACGAACATGCCCGAGTTGCATTGGACCTACGGCTACCCCTACGCGATTGCGCTCATGCTGGCGCTCGGGTTCGGGCTCTATCTCTCGTTCAAAAGACGCGGCTGGATCTAGCGGCCGCGTCGCCGGGGCGGCTGCTCACCAGCCGAGGGTGCCCGGCGCGCCTTTGAACGGTCCGACAATGTTCGGGGTGATCCAGCCGCCGTAGAAGTCGCCCTCCTGGGGCGTCACGACGTCGTCTCCGACCCTGCAGAGCTGCATCCGGCCCGGATAGACCGCGACACGATCCCGAAGAACCTCGTAGCCGTGATTGGGGTTCGGGTAGAACCAGGCAGCACCCTGCTCAGTGCCCACCGACAGGTAGCTCGCGAGCCCCTTGAACTCGCAGAAGCTGTGGCCGGGCGCTGGCTGCAGGATTCCCTCGGCGAACGCCTCACGCGGCAGGTAGTACACGGGCGGATGACTCGTCTCGAGCACGCGGACCGCATCCGTCGTGTCGGCGATCGTCGCACCGTCGAGCTCAATGACGATCGGGTCTGCAACGGGTTCCACCCGGGGAGGGCGCGGATAGTCCCACACCGACTCCTGGCCGGGCCCCGGAACAACGATCTTCACAACGCCACGGTAACTCGTTGCGGCCGCAAATGCGTTCGGAGGTCAGGTTGGAGGGAGCTTCCGACGCCACGGAAGGCTCGCGCGCTCACCCTGTGACGAAATCGATGAGCTGCTCGACGCGGCCCAGCAGCGCCGGCTCGAGATCGGCATATGTGCGCACCGAACCGAGAATCCGCTGCCACGCCGCCGCGATGTCCGACTGGTCGGAGTGCGGCCAGCCGAGGGCAGCGCAAATTCCCTGTTTCCACTCGACGTCGCGCGGAATCTGCGGCCACGCATCCAGTCCAACCCGCGCAGGCTTGACGGCCTGCCAGACGTCGACGAAAGGATGGCCGACCACCAGCACCGAGCCGCCGAACGGGCCTGAGGCGATCCCCTCCGCAATGCGGCTCTCCTTCGAGCCCGGCACCAGGTGGTCGACGAGAACACCGACGCGTCGTTCATCCGACGGCTGGAACTCGCGGAGCGTCACCTCGAGATTGTCGACTCCTTCGAGGTACTCGACCACAACGCCCTCCAGGCGCAGGTCTGCGCCCCACACCTTTTCAACGAGTTCGGCGTCATGGCGACCCTCGACGAAGATACGGCTGGCCCGCGCAACCCGGGCGCGGACATTCTCGGTCGCGAGGGATCCCGACGCGGTGCGCAGCGCACCGAATTGCTGGGGAACCGGGGACGCCCGCGGCAGCCGCAGCGACACGGGTTCGCCGTCAATCAGGAACCCCGGTCCGATGGGGAACAGCCGCACGTTCCCCCGCCGATCTTCAAGCCTCAGCAGCCGACCCTCATAGCCGACGACGGCTCCGACGAAACCGGTCGCGACCTCCTCGACGACGAGTTCGCGCACCGCCTCGACCACGGACGGCTGCACCTTGGGTGCGCGACGCCCGAAATCGGCGAGCACATCGCTGCCATACGGATCCGTACCGTAGGGATCATTACCGGTCACGCGGCGACCCTACTAGCCGCGAGCCAGCCCGCGACCCAGGATCGCCGAGATCAGGGCATCCGTCGAGTCTGCGGGCGCTGAGGGGTTGCGGAACAGGGTGAAGTCGACCTCGCCGAGCACTGGCAGGCCGAACCGGTTGGTGACTTTGACCAGGTCGTCGGGGATCAGCGACTGCGGGAACACAGCGACGCCGAGTCCCGCCCTCACTGCAGCCAGCAGACCACTGACCTCGCGCGAGTTGCAGGTGATGCGCCAGGTGCGGCCGGCGGACTCCAGCGCGTCGATCCCCACCTGCCTGCTGAAGCTCGGCGCCTGGTATGCGACCACGGGAACGGGCTGGCCCGCCTCCAGGATTGTTTTCTCGTGGCCCATCCACACCATGGTGTCGCGCGAGACGCGCACGCCGTCCGAGCTCTCGTCGGCTGCCTCCTTAATGAAGATGAGGTCGAGCTGGCCGCCACGCAGCCGACGCACGAGCGGTCCGGTTTGGCTGACCGTGAGTTCGAGGTTGATCTGCGGGTAGAGCTGGCGGAAGTGCCTCAGGATGCGCGGCAATTGCGTGATTGCGAGGTCGTCCCCCGCGCCGAACCGGAGGCGACCGCGCATCGCCGAGCCGCTGAAGTAACTCGAGGCAACCGCGTGTGCGGCAAGGATCGTGCGCGCGAAGCCGGCCATGGCATCCCCGTTGTCGGTGAGCCGCACGTCGCGCGTGTCGCGAGAGACCAGGATGCGCCCTGCGGCGTCCTCGAGCTTGCGCACGTGCTGGCTGACGGTCGGCTGGCTCAGGCCCAACTCGATGCCCGCGCCGGTGAAGCTCCGGGTGTCGGCCACCGCCAGGAAGGTTTTCAGGAGAACGGGATCGAACATCGGTTTCCTCTCTCATTACGTTTCTCAATGACAGATATAGGTTCAATTTAGTCAGGGAATGACATGAGCGCGACTAGCGTTGGACACTGCGCCCCCATACATAACTTCACTCATACACAACCACCAGGGATCTTCTTCGTGACCGCCGCTCCAACCACGTCCGCCTTTCCACCCACCGAACCGATGCCGGTCGTCTCAGGCAGGGCGCCGTGGAGCGACAGCTTCAGTTCGCTGCGAGTACCGAACTTCCGGTTGTTCGCGATTTCGAACATTCTCGCGATGTCGGGAACCTGGATGCAGCGGATCGCCCAGGACTGGCTGGTGCTCACGCTCTCCCACAGCGTCACAGCGGTCGGCATCACAGTCGCCATGCAGTTCACGCCGATGCTCTTCTTCGGGCTCTACGGCGGGCTCATCGTCGACCGCTACTCGAAGCGCATGCTGCTCATGCTCACCCAGAGCACGGTCGGCCTGCTGTCGGTGCTGCTGGCAGTCCTGGCCCTCACGCATACCATCCAGGTCTGGCATGTGTGGGCGATCGCCTTCGTCGTCGGCCTGGTCACCGTCGTTGACAACCCGACCCGCCAGGTCTTCGTCAACGAACTCGTCGGACCCCGCAACCTGCGCAACGCGATCAGCATCAACTCCTCGGTGTTCCAACTCGGAGGCCTCATCGGGCCGGCAATCGCGGGCATCCTGCTCGACACGCTGGGAGCGGGATGGGCGTTCGCGGTCAACGCCGTGACCTGTGTCATCACAGTGCTCACCCTTGCGGCGCTCAAGAAGTCGAAGCTCATCCGCAGCACACCGCTTCCACGGGAGAAAGGCCAGCTGAAGGAGGGACTGCACTACATCGCGAGCAAGCCGGCGATCTTCTGGTCCATTGTCATGGTCGCGATCCTGTCGGTGTTCGCACTCACCACTCCCGTGATTCTCGCCGCCTTCGCCAACGACACCTTCAAGGTCGGCGCATCCGGCTACGGACTGTTCAACACTCTCGTCGCCGCGGGGGCGCTGACCGGGGGCCTGCTGTCAACCAGGCGTACCGGAGTGCGTTTGCGCACGGTCATCCTGATGGGCGGGATCTGGGGGCTGCTGCAGTCGCTGGGCGCGATCATGCCCAACGAGTTCGGCTTCGGCGCCACATTGGTCGCCCTGGGCGTTGCGAACCTGTTGTTCATCACCGCGGCGAACTCGCTCGTACAGATGTCATCCAATATCGGGATCCGCGGTCGCGTGATGTCGGTCTACGTACTCGTGCTTCTCGGCGGGCAGGCCATCGGGGGCCCGATCATGGGCTGGATCGTCTCAAGCTACGGCCCGAATGTGGGGATGGCGGTGTCCGGAATCGTACCCGCCGTCGCCGCGGTCGTCATCGGCATTCACCTGGCTCGTCGCCACGAGCTACGGCTCAGCGTCAGCCTGCGCGGACCATCGCGACGCATCGCGATAGTGCGCGCCGCGCACTAGGTTTCGGAGGTCTGCCGAGGCATTCCTGCGGTGATCCGTGGCGAGTCGCTGGACTGCTCGCGCGCGGCCCGCTGGTCGCGGGCGACCGGCGGTTCCCCAAAGTCACGCTGCACACGTGACTCCAGTTGTGCGCGCGCCTTTTCGCGATGACGCTGCACCAGGCGCCCGATGACAATCGGCAGCACCGAAACCAGGGCAAGCACAACAGCGATCAGGTCGACGTTATTGGCGATGAACGTGATCTTTCCCAGCCAGAACCCGGCCAGGCTCACCACAATCGCCCACACCGCCGCACCGACAGCATTCCAGATCGCGAACCGGCGAACCGTCATCCGCGACATCCCGACCACCGGAGCGACGAAAGTGCGCACGAACGGAACAAACCGGGCAAGCACGATCGCGGCAGCGCCGTAGCGCTCGATGAACGCATCGGCCTGCACCTGGTATTTCGTCTTGAACACCCGAGCATCGGGTTTAAAGAGTCGCGGCCCGATCCGAGCGCCGATGGCATAGCCGCTGTGTCCGCCGGCAATCGCCGTCGCTATCACGACCACAATGAGAAGCCACAGCGGAATTTTCAGGGTCGCGCTGAGGAGCGCCGCCGCGAACACGAGGGAATCCCCGGGGAGGAATGGGAACAGGGCACCCGTCTCGATGAACACGATCAACACGATGACGACGAGTGCCCACGGGCCGACATCCTTCAGAAGGACTGTCGGCGACAGCAACTGCCCGATGGAGAAGGCCTGGTGCACAAAGGTCATGTTTCTACTCTGCGTCATCAACCACTGTGAGGGCAGGCGATTGCCCGAGGAAATCCTGAGGATCCGCGCAGGAATTCCCAAGCCCGCTCGAATGCGAGCGGGTCGCGATTACCGCAACCCCGCCTGAAGGATCCCGACAGTCACAAACTCCCGGAGTGCGGGAAGCACCTCCGCGAGGAGCTGCCGCTCATCGGCCTCAAGCAGCTCCGAGACTGCCGCACAAATCGCACCGACACTCAGCTCGCCGTCGCACGCGCCGACAACAGCAGCCAGGACGGTGTCGAGCGGGTAGCTTCGCGCAAAACCGCCCCCCTGCTTCAGGTTCATCACCGCCGGATGCTCGTCACCGGGCCAATAGTGGCGCTCCTCGGTGACATCCCCCGCCACGACGAGTCTGGCCTTCGCGAATTCGGAGTCGTCGAGAGAAGCCTGCCAATCGAAGGCGTCGAGAGTCGAAGCCAGGTGGCCGCCCAGTCCTGGTGCCACCGGTCCCGTCAATCGTTCGAGTCGGTGAAGCGCGGCAGCCCGGTCACCACCGGCTGGTGCCCGCAGCACCACATAGCCGAACCCGACCGCCGTCACGCCGCGGTCCCTGAAATCGTCGAGCCAGGCGTCCTCGAGGCGATCCGCTTCGGTGCCGGGGCGGGTGCCGCCATCCCGGATCCAGGTCTGCGCGTACAACGGCGCATCCTGCACCTCACGCTCGACCACCCAGCCATCGAGCCCCGCAGTAACGATCGTTTCGCCGACCCTCGCCAAGCCATCCTCGTCCGGGTCGCCCAGCGGTCCGGGGTCCGCGGCACTGTGGTACTCCCAGTTGCCCAGCAGGAGCGCGATGCCACCAGGCCGGAGGCGCCGCGCCGCGCCGGCGATAACCTCGGCGACGAGCGCATCACCGACTCGCCCACCGTCGCGGTACTCGTACTGGGGAATCCCCGGCCCCCGCGGCGTGATGACGAACGGCGGGTTCGACACGATGTAGTCGAATCGCTCGTGGGACACCGGCTCGTAAAGGTCGCCCTGCCGAAATTCGACGTTACTGATCTCATTGAGCGCGGCGTTGAACTTCGCATAGTCCAGCGCTCGATGTGAGATGTCTGTGGCGATGACCCTGCCCGAATGCCTGCTCGCGTGAAGTGCCTGGATGCCGCAACCGGTACCGAGATCAAGTGCAAGGTCGGCCGGCCGCCCCAGCTGCAGCCCTGCGAGCGTGAGTGAGGCGCCACCAAGGCCGAGGACATGGCCGGGCGGGAGCGCCGACCCAAGAGCGAGCTCGCCGAGGTCGCTCGCCAGCCACCAGTCCGCCAGGCCCCACTCGTCCACGAACGAATACGGGCGAAGGTCAACCGTCGGGGCGACAGCTTCGCCCTCCCAACGGCAGATCCCGAGTTGCACAGCGCCCGCAAGCTCCACGCTGGGGAGGGCCATGGCCGCATCTGCAACCGCTACCGGAAGTCCGAGAACGAAAAGCCGTGCCAGCACCGCGGCGGGGTCGAATTCGACCACCAAGTCGAGGGCGCGGCGAGCAGGAACGCGATGAGACCTCGCCGGCGCCGCGCCGGCCTCAGCACCCCACAGCGTTTCGAGCCGTGCAACCGTGAAGTCGGCGGCGAGCAGGTCGGCCCGCAGGCGCGCGACGAGTTCGGGGCGGGCATCCATGGAGCAATTCAATCGTGTCTAGGCTGGAGATATGGAAACCTATCGGCTCGGAGACAGCGGACTGCGCGTTTCGGCGGTCATTCTGGGTTGCATGTCGTACGGCGACCCCCACCTCGGCAACCACGCCTGGAGCGTCGGTCTCGACGAATCGCGCCCCTTCTTCAAGCAGGCGGTCGAACTCGGAATCACCACCTTCGACACCGCGAACGTGTACTCGCTGGGCAGCAGCGAGGAGATCACCGGAACACTGTTGCGGGAGTTCACGAACCGCGAGGATGTCGTCATCGCGACAAAAGTGCACGGCGCCATGCGTCCAGGCCCCTATGGCCACGGCCTCTCGCGCAAGGCGATCCTCAGTGAGGTGGATGCGTCGCTCACCCGCCTCGGCACCGACTACATCGACCTCTACCAGATCCACCGCTTTGATCCCGAGGTGCCTGTCGAGGAGACGATGGAGGCGCTTCATGACGTCGTGCGGGCCGGAAAAGCCCGGTACATCGGGGCGTCATCCATGTACGCCTGGCAGTTCGCCAAGCTGCAGCACGCCGCCGACCTGGGCGGCTGGACCCGGTTCATCTCGATGCAGGACCAGTACAACCTGCTCAACCGCGAAGACGAGCGCGAAATGCACCCCTATTGCCTCGACAGCGGTATCGGGGTGATCCCGTGGAGCCCCCTGGCCCGCGGAACACTGACCCGCCCATGGAACTCGGCCACCGATCGCACCGCCACCGATGCCTTCGGCCGGACGCTGTACCACCAGACGGAGGACTCCGACCGAAAGATTGTCGACGCCGTTGCGGCAGTCGCCGAAGCGCGGGGCATTCCGCGAGCCCAGGTTGCGCTGGCGTGGGTCGCCAGCCGGGACGCGGTGACGGCACCGATCGTGGGAGCGACGAAACCCGGTCACCTCGAGGATGCCGCCGCTGCGGTGGAACTGCAACTCACCGACGACGAGCTACAGCAGCTCGAACAGAACTACATTCCGCACTCGATCGAAGGGTTCTAGGCTCTTTGTTCGTGACAGAGTTTCCCGAGCCGGTCGATTCCATTGCTGTCGCTGAGGTCGGGAGCCCGGCGGCCGTGGGTCCGGCTGTCACTGATCCTCCGGAGGCTCGACGATGGAGGCATTGACCGAGGAGCAGATCCGGGCATCCTTCGTCAACCTGCCTGCCGAGGCAGTCGAACGAATGCCCATGCCTGGCCTGCACGAAACCGTGTGGGCGGAGCGCGAATACCTGGGCTGGCTTGACCCGAACTACGCCCAGCGCGGGTACATCGTCTACTGGCGGGAGGGCCAGCCGTTCGGAATCGTCCTGCGGTCCGCGTCCTCCTCAATTTCGCGCGGAATTTCGGCCATGTGTTCGCTGTGCCGCACGCACCAGCCGGGCAACCAGGTCTCGCTGTTCACTGTGCCAAAGGCGGGGCAGGCGGGACTCAACGGCAACACGATCGGCACCTACATCTGCTCCGACCTGTCGTGCTCCACGATCATCCGGATCGTTCCGCCGCCGTCAGACCTGCAGCCCAGCCCGACCGAGGTGGTTTCCGACCGCACCTCCGGGCTCCTGGCTCGGCTCGACAACTTCACGCGAGAGCTGTTGCCGGCGAACTAGGCACCCGTTCGCTGGCCCTGCCTATCCTGTTCCGGTAAACCAGGCCGGGCCGTTCAGTTGATGCAGGACTGCTGCGTGTAGCTGTGGGTCGCCCCCGGGGTGGATGCCGGCGGCTGGACGGCTGCATCGCCGGCTGCAACATTCACGACGATGGCGTCGGTGCCCAGCACGACCTGGATGCGCTTCAAGCCTGCCACAGCCTTCGTCGTCGACCCGGGCAGGTAGTGAGCGACCACCGCGGCCGAGGCAGAGTCCCCGGCCGGGTAGTCCACGGTGGTCGTCTCCTGGCCGATCGCATCCCCTGGCGTGCCGACCGAGAAACCGGCCTGCGTCAGCGCTGCGGATGCTGCGGCGGCAGCACCGATGACCTGCCGGGCGTTGAGCACGACGAGGGAGATCGATGACGGCGTCGGCGCTGCCGCGGACTTCGTGGGGGTTGGCGCCGGATGCACGATGCTGTCGATGAACGGCGGAATCGCCGCGGTGTTGACCTGAACGATCGAAACGTACGTTCCACCCACCCTGATCGTTGGTGTTCCGACGATGGGAATGGTCGTCGCGGAAAGGTGACCCGCGAATCCCTTGATCTGGGCAGCGAGCTGCGGCAGGTTGAGCCCCGGGTCGGTTTCAATCGATGAACTCACCGCAGCAAGCACGTTGTGCAGCTTGACCGGGTTGAGCAGGGTTCCGGCAGAGAGGATGTTGTGGGCTTCGATCGACAGGAAGTACTGCTGTCGAATCTCCCGGTCGAGATCCCCATCGGGGAGACCGTGGCGCTGGCGCACGAAGGCCAGAGCCTGCTGGGCGTCGAGCGTCGACACGCCGGCGGGCAGGTCGATACCGGAATACGGATCGTTGACAGCGTGGTTGAGGCAGACCGTCACCGGGCCGAGGGCGTTCACCACGTTGTAGAACCCGAGGAGGGAGATGCGCACATAATGGTCGATCCGCAGACCGGTCAGGTTCTGGATCACCCGCACGAGCAGCTGGGCACCCCCCGAGTCGCCACCCGTGGCGGCGCCGATCGAGAACGCCGCATTGAGCTTGTGCATACCCGCACCGGGAACATTCACCCAGGAGTCGCGAGGAAACGAGATGAGCGTGGGGTTCTGGCCGTCAGCCGGAATGTGCAGGACCATGACGGTGTCGGTCTGGGTTCCACCGCCATCCTCAGTTGTACCCAGTTCGGCGAGCTCGGCGGCCGTAGCCCCCGCGGGCCGATGATCGTCACCGACCAGAAGGATGTTCTGCGTCTTGCCCGAGGATTGTCCACCCGGAACGAGCGCGTTGACGTGGGTGATGCCGGAGATAAAGGCCTGGTAGTTGAACGCGACATAGCCGCCCGCCACCAGGAGCAGGACGACGACTACCGCGACAGTGCGGCGAAGCGCGACCCGCGGACGGCTGCGACCGGGCCTGCGCGCCGGCTTACGAGGCGGCTCGACGGGGGCCCGGTTCGCGCGCGGTGCGGGAAGCGTCGGACGTGTGGCCACACAAAAGAGTAAGCGGAAGCCGACGGCAGAACCCGCCTGCAACGCGCCGCGTCGCACAATTTTTGAATTCGACCGCCTGGGACGTTTTCACCCGGGCGCGCGGAGTACTTCGCCCCGAACGGCGGAGGTTGCGGCCGGTTAGCGCTGTTCGCCGTGCCCGAGGATGTGAAACGGGATTATGAGCGCGATGGAGATCGACGCGATCCCACCAACGAAGAGCAGTGCTTCGTAGTTGGGAACGTTGAAGGCAAACGCAAACAGGAAGATGCCAAGCAGGAAGAACGCGAAGGCGATGATGAAGTAGAAAACGTTCATGGTGTCCTGACTGCTGGGCGTGCGATGCATCCATTCTCCACGAGATTTGGCCCCGGCGCATCACGACCCGATTTCGGCGAGCCGTCTGCGCAGATCTTCGAGCTCCGCGCCGGGTGGGGTGAGGGCGATTGCCTCCCGGAACTGGTCTGCAGCCTCCCGCAACCTGCCGGCCCGACGCAGCAGGTCAGCCCGTGCGGCCGGGAGCCACCGGTAGCCCCCCAGCGACAGGGTGTCGAGAATCTCAAGCCCGGCGTCGGGCCCATCGCGCATCCCCACCGCGACCGCACGGCCCAGCTCGACCACCGCGGACGGCGCGAGCACGAGCAGCCTGTCGTACAACCCGACGATCGCACGCCAATCGGTTTGGGCAGCGGACGGCGCCTTCGCATGACAGGCGGCAATGGCGGCCTGCACGGCATAGGGGCCGACAGGCGCAGGCACGAGGGCGAGACCCCGGTCGATCTCCTCGTGATGCCAGAGCCGTCGATCCTGCTCCTCAAGCGTGAGGAGTGCGCCATCCGCGGTGACCCGCGCATCTCGGCGCGAATCCTGCAACAGGAGAAGGGCGAGCAGTGCCCGCGCCTCCGGCTCCCCCGGCATGAGGGTGACGACCGCCGAAGCCAGCGAGATCGCGGAACCGGCGAGTTCGTAACGAGCGACCGCGCTGTAACCCTGGTTGAACACCAGGTAGATCACCGCGAGCACCCCGCCGAGCCGCTCACCGAGAAGCTCGGGCGGCGGCACGCGGTACGGGATGCCCGCTTCGTCAATCCTGCGCCGGGCCCGAACGAGACGCTGCGCCATGGTGGCCTCCGACACGAGGAACGCTGAAGCAATCTCGGCGACGCTGAGACCGGCGACCGTTCGCAGCGTCAGTGCCACCCGCGCCGGCAAGGCGAGAGCCGGGTGGCAGCAGGTGAAGATGAGTCGAAGACGGTCATCCTCGATGTCCTCCTCCCCAAACTGCAGCGACGCCACAATGCTCGCCTCCTTCGCCCGCGCCCGCTCAGACGACGCCGACCGCAGGCGATCAATGGCACGATTGCGCGCGGTCGTGGTGAGCCACGCGGCGGGATTGCTCGGGATGCCGTCGATCGGCCAGCGCACTAGCGCCGAAGCGAAGGCGTCCTGCGTCGCATCCTCAGCGAGAGTCCACTCCCCCGTCAGCCGGATGAGTGCGCCGACGATCCTGCCCCAGTCCGTGCGGGAAACGTCGGTGATCGTCTGAGCGACAGCGTCCAGGGTCGCTCGCTCAGGACTCGTCGGGCCAGAACGGCCGAATCTCGATCCGGCCCACGCGCGCCATGGGGTGGCGCGATGCGTAATCGATCGCGTCGTCGAGGCTCTCGCACTCAAGGATGTCGAAGCCGGCGATCCACTCCTTGGTCTCGGCGAAGGGGCCGTCTGTGACAAGCAGTTCCCCGCCCCGTTTGCGAACCGTCGTCGCATCCTCGACCGGCCGAAGGCGATTGCCCTGTTTGCGGATGCCCCGGCGGGCGCCCTCCTCGACCCAGTCATCCACGTCGGGCAGGTCTCGTGTGTCGGTGTCCGGCTCGGTGTCTGTGCAGACGAACATCAGGAATTCCATTTTCGCTCCCTACGAACTACAGGTCGTGACCGTCCTGAGTAGACGGTACGTGAGTACGACGGTGCGCCACAGGGCGAAAACGACACTCGTGGCAGATTTCCTGCACAGTGGTTGACGGGTTCCGCATCGGGCTCGCGCCCAGTGCAACGAATCCCAGCGCGAGGTGGAAGCGGTTGCTTCCTCCACACGCTGGGCCCCGTTCACGAGAACCGGCAGATGCCTACTTCTTGTCGATCTCTTCGCCGGTGACCGCATCCACCGCGCTCTGTCCGGGCGGGAGGTTCGACAGGTCGGGAGCGATCACCTCAGGCATGCGACCCGAGTCCGGGAGCCCGAAGGTGGCAATGCGACCCTCCCCTGGTGCGAGCACGTAGTCGTCGGACATCTTTGCCAGAGTCTGACCGCGGAAGAAGTCGGGCTTCCGAGCCCACCAGATGAACATCAGCACGAGCCCGATGAGAATGCCGCCGACGCCGATGACCGCGTCGTCTCCGACCACCCAGCCGAAGAAGTTGACCGCGAGGTTCTTGCCGTTCGCATCCTGCTCGTAGTCAGCAGCTGCGTAGGTGTACAGGCCGAACACGAACGCCGCCGCGAGCATGAGTCCGCCCAGGAGCGGGAAAAGGAACCTCATGAAAAAGTCACGCGTCTTCTTGTAGAAACTCTTTCGATAGAACCAGACGCAGGCGAACCCGGTGAGGCCGTAGTAGAACGCGATCATGAGTCCGATCGAATCCACCAGCGGCGTGAGCAACACGGGGTTCACGAGAGTGATCAGCGCGTAGAACGCGATGGACACGATGCCCATGGCCACAGTCGACCAGGTCGGCGTCAGGAACTTCGGGTGGATGCGCGCGAACTTCTCCGGAATCGCCTTGTAGACCGCCATCGAGAGCGACGTGCGAGCCGTCGGCAGGATCGTCGTCTGGGTTGACGCCGATGCCGACGTCAGGATCGAGGCGGTCAGCAGCAGCAGGAGGATGTGCCCGATCACACTGTTGCCGAATAGCTGCGGACCGAGCGACAGGAAGACGTTGTTCGAGTTGGCTGAATTGGAAAGACCAATGCCCTTGTCCCCGATGCCGGCAAAGGAGACGGTCGCCGTGCTGACCAGCGCGTAGGTGACCAGCAGCAGCACCGTGCTGATGATCGCAGCCCGCCCAGGCGTCTTCGACGGGTCGGCCGTCTCTTCATTGATCGAAACCGCGGTGTCCCAGCCCCAGTAGATGAAGATCGCGGCGAGCAGGCCGGGAGCCAGAACGCTTCCGAAGTTGAGCGTGAAGGGGTCGAACCAGCTCCACTGTGGAATTGCCGAGATCCCCGCAATGCCATTGCCCGTGTAAACGCGGATAAGTGCGAACGCCGCGAAGATGATGAGCACCACTACTTCGATCGAGAGAAGGATCTGCTGCAGCCGCGCGGAGATTTCAATGCCGCGGTAGCAGATCCAGGTCATGAGAACGATCCAGACCAGGCCGGCACCCAACTCCCAGAAAATGTTGTTACCGACGCCAAGGAAGTAGTTACTCACCGCGTTGTTGCCGAGCAACTCCGAAATGTTGGCCACCAGTCCGAAGGTCGTCTGCCCGGCGACCTGCGCCAGGTTCGCCATGACGATGACATCCGCGACAATGATTCCCCACCCGCCGAGCCAGCCCATCACCGGGCCGAAGGTGCGGGATGCCCACGTGAAGGTGGTGCCGCAATCCGGCTCCGCCTTGTTGAGTTCCTGGTATGCGACCGCAATCAGGTACATGGGGACGAACGCAAGCAGGATGACACCGGGTGCCTGGAAGCCGACGATCTTCGTGCCGCCCGAGATGACGATGAATCCAAGTGCAGCCGCGAGACTATACGCCGGCGCCGTGGATGCGACGCCCACGACGACGCTAGATACCAGGCCGAGGGCGCCGGACTTCAGTCCTTTGCTCTCCGTTTCCCCTTTTACAGCTTGGATTGCAGTCGACATAGAGCGGCTCCTTTGGGGGTAGATCGCGCGAGCGATCGATGCGGAACGTGGTCGGGCTGATCGTCGTTGAACAGCCAGTGTGAACACGATAACCCTTCCTGCGGCGATAACAACAGTGGATTTCGTTGAGAAATAGGGCTATGGCATGCGTAATCAGTTGTGTAGCGACCCAATTGCTCCGGTGGTCCTGGGTGCGCGTGGGGCACGATGGCGCCACAACGCTAGCGTGGTGCCATGGAAAGCGAGCGCGGCGTCGAACGCCTGATCTTCTTCACCGATGCCGTCGCGGCCATCGCAATCACCCTGCTCATCCTTCCCCTCGTCGACATCGTGACGGCGGACGCAAGCAGGTCGCATCCCGTACCCGTCAGCACCTTCCTCGCCGAGAACGTGGGGCAGTTGCTGGCATTCGGCCTGAGCTTCGTCATCATCGCGAGGTTCTGGATGGCGAACCACCGCATCCTTGCCGACGTGGTTCGCTCAACACCCGTACTGATGTGGCTCGATATCGGCTGGGTCTTCACGATCGTGCTGCTTCCGCTGCCGACCGAGATCACGGCCGTCTACCAGGCAAGCGAATTGACTGTGACGATCTACATCGCAACCTGCCTTGCCAACACGCTCCTGCTGACCGGCATCAGCATCTACCTGTACCGGCATCCGGAACTCGAACGGGACGGAAAGCCCACATCGTCCCTGCAGGTCTGGGGCATCGGCTCGACGGCCGCGGGCTTCATCGTCGCGCTCGCGCTCGCGCTGATCATCCCGCGCATCCACTATTACTCGCTGCTTGCCCTGCTCCTCGCGTACCCCCTCGACGCCATCATCAAACCGCGCCTCAGGAGACACGAAGCGGCTCGAACCCCGAACTAGCGCCCCCCGAAAGTGGATTATTACTGGTTCGCCGACCATGCAAAGCTGAAGGCTCCATCAGGGAAATCATCTAGCAAGCATGTTCGGGCAGAACTGAGGAAAAATGACTGCGGCATCCACCGCGGGGGTCGACTCACGTCGGCAAAAAATGCTTGCCGAGAAGCGCGAACGGGCTGCTGCAACAGCCCGGCGTGCCGCTGCGCGCTACCAGGTGCAGCCCCACGCCGAACGCGACGTACTCGCCGCCCTCAAGCCCCTGACCGATATCGGCTACCACCTGCTTCCCGGACGTGGCTGGCCCGGTAACCACTCTGCACAGGTCGACCTCATCGTCGTCGGGCCGAGCGGGCTGTACATCGTCGACACCAAATCGTGGAGCGACGTCACCATCGAGCACGGGCGCATCTACCGCCAGGACGCCGATGTCACCGACAACCTCGCAAGCCTCGCCGACCTCGCATACGCCACCGAAGCGGCGATGGCGGAGATCGGCCTTGCCCCCGGGGAAGTGCACGCCCTCGTCGTACTCGCCGGGCGCACAATCAACCAGGCGCGAATCGGCACCGTCGAGATGATCGGCGAAACCGGGGTCGCCAGCTACATCCTGCAGCGTGGCCTGCGCTTCACCGGTGAACAATTGGATCGCGTGCTCACCGCGGCATTGGACTTCTTCCCGGTGGTGCCCGAGAACGAGACACAGGAGGGTGTCGAACTTGCGACCACGAGCGAGTTGGAAGAACACGACACGCTTCCCCTGATCAGCAGCGCGCAGCTCATGAGCCAGGTCGCTGCCGTGGTCAAGGCGCCCGCCCTCGAGGAGTGGATGTCGTTCCTGGATCCCGACCAGGCCCGCCTCGTGCGGCGCAGCTTCAACGGCCCGTCACGCATCCGTGGCGCAGCGGGAACAGGTAAGACCATCGTCGGTCTGCACCGCGCCGCCTACCTCGCCCGCACCCAGCCGGGAGTCGTACTCGTCACCTCGTTCGTGAGTACCCTGCCCGCCGTGCAGGCGTCGCTCATGCAGAGGCTCGCGCCCGATATTCGCGAACGCATCGAGTTCGTCGGCACGCAATCGTTCGCCCGTCGACTTCTCTCGGACCGCGGCATCAGCACCAACCTGCAGCCCGCGATCGCCGACGCCGAGTTCGACGTCGTCTGGCGCACCATCGGCAGACCCGGCCCGCTCGGTCGCCTTGAACCGAAGTCGACCTATTGGGAAGACGAGATCGACAACGTCATCAAGAGCCGCGGCATCACGACCTTCGAGGAATACGCGAGCATCGAGCGCACCGGCCGCCGGCGCGGCCTGACGACCGACCAGCGCCGCGCCGTGTGGGAACTCTTCACCGCGTACCAGTCCCGCATGGCCGCACGCGGGGCGCATGACGATGCCGACATCATCCTGCTCGCCGAGCAGTCTCTGCGTGAGTTTCCGCTCGACCGGTACGCGGCCGTCATTGTGGATGAGGCGCAGGACCTCTCATCGGCGATGATCCGGATGCTCCACAACCTGGTCGGCAACAAGCCCGACGGTCTCACCCTCATCGGCGACTACAAACAGTCGATCTATCCCGGCGGCTACACGCTCGCAGAGGTCGGCATCTCGCTCGCCGGCCGCGGCGTCGTGCTGGGCACCAACTACCGCAATACGGCGGAGATCCTTCAGTTCGCGGAGAACCTCCTCGCGGACGAGGACTTCGTCGATATCGAAGGCGCTCACATGGGTGCTGCGGACAACGTCGTCGTCGCGCGAACTGGACCTGCACCCCTGCTTGTTCGGTTCAGCTCTCGCGCGGCGCACGACATCGAAATTCCGCGACGCGTCCGCGCACTCGTGGATGCCGGTGTCGAGCTCGCGGATATCGGGATTCTCGCGCTCACCACATTCGGTGTGCGCGCGGCGATCGCGTCGCTGCAGAAATCCAACATCCCGGTGCTCGAGCTGACCCACCACGATGGCCGACCGGTCGACGCGGTCAAGGTGGGCACCATCAAACGGGCTAAGGGACTGGAGTTCAAGCAGGTGTTGCTTGTCCAGGTCCCCTCTCCGCTGCTTCCCGGCGAAACCGACCTTGTCGAAGTCGTCGAGGGTGCGGCAGCCGAGTACACCGAGCTGCAGAAACGCGAGCTCTACGTCGCGATGACCCGCGCTCGCGACGGTCTCTGGATCGGCACCATCCCCTGACCCGCACTCGGGATACTCAATTCAGGAGGTTGTGGGGCTGGAGTGATGGATGTGGCCGGTCGGGTAGACATCCGTCACTCCCATCACACCAACTCCTGAATTAGGTATTGAGGCAGAACTAGGTGCGGGCCTGGGCAAGCTGGTCGCGCTTGGTGCCGCCGGTCTCCTCCAGCGAGACGCCCTTCGTCTCGGGAACAACCCCGAGAACGAAGAAGAAGGACAGCGCGGCGAACAGTGCGTAGAGGCCATAGGTCAGCGGGAGCGAGAACGCGGCAAGCGGCGGAAAGCTGATGGTTACGACGAAGTTGGCGATCCACTGCGCTGCAGCACCCACGCCCAGCGCACGCGCCCGGATCTTATTTGGAAAGATCTCGCCCAGCAGCACCCAGATGATCGGCCCCCAGGATGCGCCGAAGCTGATCACGAAGACGTTGGCTGCGACGAGCGCGACGGGCCCCCATCCGCCCGGAAGACTGGGTGCGCCGTGCACCAGGTGCGACTGGCTGAACGCCAGCGCCATCGCCGCGAGCGAGACCGTCATGCCAATCGATCCGACCAGCAGGATGGGCCGGCGCCCCACCCTGTCGACGAGAAGGATGGCCACGAGCGTGACCAGCACGTTGGTCACGCTGGTCAGAACCGAAACCGTGAAGGAGTCCTTCTCCGTGAAACCGACCGCACGCCACAGCGTGGTCGAGTAGTAGAAGATCACGTTGATACCGACGAACTGCTGGAAGATCGACAGGATGATGCCGACCCAGACGATCGGTTTGAGCCCGAATCGGTCACCGCGCAGGCTGCCCTTCTGGGACTCCTCGTCTTCCTTCACACTTGCCGTCATGTCGCGCATAGCGGCGTCGACATCCTGCCCGGGCCAGATCGCCCTGATCTGTTCACGCGCCTTGGCATCCTCGCCCTTCAACACATGGAACCGCGGGGATTCGGGCAGGGTGAGCGACAGGATTCCGTACACTGCGGCGGGGATGACACCGGCGATGAACATCCAGCGCCAGGCTTCGAGGCCGATCCAGAATTTCGCCCCCGCATCCCCCGCCGCATTTGCGAACAGGGTGTCCGAGAGCAGCGCACCGAAGATTCCGAGCGTGATGGCCAGCTGCTGAAGTGAGCCGAGCCGGCCGCGGAGCAGCTTCGGCGATATCTCTGCGATGTAGGCGGGCGCGACCACCGAGGCGATGCCGATACCGAGCCCGCCGACCAGTCGCCAACCGATGAACAGCCAGACGTCGCCCGCGAGTCCGGCACCGATCGCGGAGGCGAAGAACAGGATCGCGGCGACGACCATGGTCGGGATGCGACCGAACCGGTCGCCGATCCGGCCCCCGAGGATCGCTCCAACCGCGCATCCGATCAGGGCACTGGCGACCGCGAGGCCCGTAATCGTCGCTGTGAGTTGGAACTGCGACTCGATGGCATTGACAGCGCCGTTGACGACCGACGAGTCGAAGCCGAACAGGAAGCCCCCAACGGCTCCCGCGACCGCGAGGCCGATCACTCGAGCGTTTGATGCCTTCTTCGTTGATGCCATGTCTTCACTCTGGACGAATCGGATTTCGCGTTTCAATCCGTTGCATCTCCCGTCGAAAAGTGACAGTGCGCCACCCTGGGCTGCGCCCCGGAGCCGGGGAACTTCGTCGCGGTATCGTCACGAATCGTAAATCCGACGGCACGTGGTCGCCTCTGAGGCGTAGTCTCAGTGCACCGAAGCCGTCCGTGCTTCCGAGGGAGGGATGCCCTATGGCAGACAAATCGCCGAAGAAGAACACCGCCAAGACCACCGCGTCCAAGTCTCTGAAAGAGAAGCGAGCCGAGAAGAAGTCAAAGGCTGCTTCGAAGAGCAACGGATAGGCGGCTCTTGCCGTAACTTCGCGAGCCGGGCCGACCAGGCCCGGCTCGTTCTCTGTTCGTGGCTGACAGTCTTCGAGGCACACACTGTGTTCGAGGCACACACTGCCATCGCACTGTATTAGCCTCAGGTCTTGTGACTGGCCAGGAGGATGCAGAGCGCAGCATCTCGGATTCGGGTTTTGTTCTTGCTCCACCGGACCGCCTGTACCTGCCCTCCGCTCTTTACGACTCGTGGGACCCGGACGATCCGTTGTCCCTCGGCCGCTCCCTTGACTTCCGTACCTACCTGGCGACACTCGCCCAGGGTCAGCCGATGGCGCGCTCTCGCGGAATCGGGTACGGCCGGGCGCTCCACGATGCAGCCATCAGCTTCTCGCTCGCGGCGCGAGTGGTGGATGCCCGTTCCGTCGGAATCCTCGGCGACCACGCCGAGGCGCGCGGCACCGCGACCTACAACGCGGTCGCCCGGGTGGCCTACGCCCTGTCCCAGAAGGGCTTCACCGTGCTCACCGGCGGTGGGCCGGGCGCCATGGAGGCCGCTCATCTTGGCGCCCGTTTCGCACCGCTCGGAGACTCGGCGCTGGCCGATGCGCTGGCACGGATCTCAGCCGACCCGTCGACCGTGCGGTTTCCGTTCCCGCATGGCAGCGACCTGGTCAGGAATGGTGCCTTCGACGACTCCGCGCTGCGCCTGCTGCACGCCTGGCTTAAGCCGGCGATGGACCTCGTTGACGAGTCGGCGGCGCAGGCGGGAGCATCCGTCGGCATTCCGACCTGGCTGTACGGTCACGAGCCGGCGACACCGTTTGCGACCGAGCACGCCAAGTATTTCGAGAATTCCCTGCGCGAGGAGGGCCTGCTGAGCCTCGCGATCTACGGGGCGATCTACGCGCCGGGAAGTTCCGGCACTCTGCAGGAGATTTTCGAGGATGCCAACCAGAACTATTACGTGCCACTCGACGAGGGCCTCAGCCCGATGGTATTTCTCGACATCGACGGCTACTGGACCAGGAAGCTGCCCGTCATCCCGGTGCTTCGCGCGCTCTTCGGGGCGCGCTTCGACGATGTCGTCGTGGTCGCGAAGAACGCGGACGAGGCCGTCGACGCGATCGAGTCTCGCCAGGCGGAGGTCGCCCGCTGGGCATCCGCTGCGGTCACCCGCAAGCTTCGCCGGCAGCCTGCGAACCCTCGCCCGGCGCCTGCGTCCCCTCGCTGAGCGGCCCGGAGCGGGTAGCGTGGGGCCATGACCAACTGGCGCGACGGCGCATCGGATGAAGTCCAGGACGATTTTGACCGGCTGGCGGAGGTCACGGTCGCCGCGGCGCGCAATTTCCTCGACCATAACGGCGATTTCATCCCGTTCCCGATGGCTATCAAGGCCGACGGTGAGCTGGCGCTCATCGGACTCGAACAGCCCGCGACTGAGACCGTTCCCGACGTGGACGAGGTGCTTGCGGGCATCGAGAACCTGTTCCGGGATCGCCGTGACTCGATTCGCGCCCTGGCCATCGGTTCAGACGTGCAGGTGCCCGAGGAGGCCACGGATGCCATCGAAGTGCGTCTCGAGCATCGCGACGGCCTGGCTGTGACCGTAATCGTGCCGTACCAGATCGACCCGCTGGACGACACGTACATCTACGACGAGCCCCGCATCCAGGAAGGTGACCGGGTCATCTGGGATTGATGCCCGCAGCCACGACGCCGTAAGTCACTACGCCCGCAGCCACGACGCCGTAAGTCATGACGCCGCAGTCGCCTTCGCAGCCAGGTAGGCGTGGGCGTACTGCAGGTAGTTCTCCGCGATCTGGTGCGAGGCAGCGTCGGTCGAAAGCGCTCCGGACAGGTGTCCCGCCAGCGGATCCCACCAGATGCTTCGACCGATCGCAAAGCCCACGTAGCCGGGCAGGGGCGCTGCGACCTGAAGCCAGCGATCCAGGTCCTCTTTCGACGCGTGTCGGCCGAGAATGATGCAGTCGGCCGTTCGTCCTCCGCGTCGCGCGAGGTCCGCCACAGCCGTTGCGTCAGCAGTCGTGTCCATCCCCTCGATCTTCCACAGCTCGGGGTCCGCGCCGTGGTCCTGCAGGAAACCGATGACCTCGAGCGTCAGCTTCGGCCGCAACTCTCGGTCGTAGCGTTTGCGGTCCCCTCCCACCTGCGCGAGGTCGTGATCGGTCGGCGGTACGAGCAGTTCGACGATCAGGTGATGCCGCGTCTCGGCCGCCCACGCCGAAACGACCTTGAGCCGCTCTGCCTGCTGCAGGCGGTCTGGCACCGAGAGTGTGGGGTTGTCGCGGATGAGCACCTTGGCGTGGTCGGTCGCGAAGTAGCCGGCGTGGGTCTTCCAGTCATCCCCGTAGGCGAACTCGAACCAGGCCTTGCCGCTGGCCTCGAGGGGCATCGACAGGTTGATCCGGCCGTCCGACTTCACCGCCAGTTCGGCGACGTCAGCGCCGTATTCCTCATCAACCAGGATGCCCGCCTGCGCGGCGTCGGGAAGCCGCCTGGTCGCGTCGACGAGGGCCTCGTAGACGAGCATCTTGTCTGAGCGGATGCGCGCCGCCTGCGCCGGAGTCGGCGTTGCGGTCAGCTTGTAGAGCTCTTTTTCGAGGCTGTCGCGGTGGTCATCGGCGAGAATGAACAGGGGACGATTCGGTGTAGTCATCGCGATAAGTCTCCCGTGTCCTGCGGTGCAAAGCCAATGGGTGTACTCGGAAAGCGCCCTGTGTTAGGAGGGCGCGACCAGTTGCGCGTCGGAGGTGCGGTCTGGTGCCGAACTCAACTCACCGCTGCGCGCTCATTACCAGGGGACGGTGCCGTTCCGGTCCTGGAATGTTCCCGTCGGCCCGTCTGAACCAATCGTGGCGAGCGTGACGATCGCGTCAGTGCCCTCGGTCACCGACTGGCTACCGCGATTGCCGTTGAGATCGGTGGCGGTATAGCCCGGGTCGACGACGTTGACACGCAGCTCAGGGAACGCCTTCGCATACTGGACCGTGAGCATAGTCACGGCCGATTTCGATGAGCTGTAGGCGATCGACGCGAACCTCGATTCGAGCCGCTCTTTGTCGGTCACCACCCCGATCGAGCCGAGCCCACTGGCGACATTGACGATCACGGGGTTCTCGGACTTCAACAGCAGCGGGAGCATCGCGTGCGTCACCCGCACCAGGCCGAAGACGTTCGTGGCGAACACGTCTTCGACTTCCTCGGCCGTCACATCCGCCGGTTTACCGGCAGCGCCCGCAATGCCCGCGTTGTTGATGAGCACGTCGAGGCGGCCGTCGCGGCGCAGGATGTCGCGTGCTGCGGCATCCACGGATTCATCGCTCGTGACATCCAGTTCGATGAAGCGCCCGCCGACGGCATCCGCTGCGACCCGGCCTCGCCGGGGATCGCGAGCGCCGACATAGACCGAGTGTCCGGCATCCACGAGCCTGCGCGCGGTTTCGAAGCCGAGTCCCTTGTTTGCGCCAGTAATCAGAGTGATCGTCACTTCTCCATTATCGGCGACGGCGGCACAATCACTGTCGGGGGATTAATCACTGTCGGGGGAATACGGCAGGCTGGACGGGTGCTGTAGCCACTACACTCGCCCACCACGTCTCCCCGGGATTGCCATGCCAGACACTGCCCAGATCGCGACCACGCCAGCCGACGAGGCCACCGCGAGCGCCACCGCGATCGCCACCGCGAACTTGGACGCGACTGCGATCGACGCGCGCAACCGACTGGTGATCGGCATCCTCCTGGTGTCGACGTTTGTCGTCATCCTGAACGAGACGATTATCGGGGTGGCGATCCCCCAGTTCATCCGGGTCTTTCACATCGACGCGAGCGCAGCTCAATGGCTGAGCACCGCCTTCATGCTCACGATGGCAGTGGTCATTCCGATCACCGGATTCCTGCTGCAGCGGTTCAACACGCGCCCTATCTTCATCGCCGCGATGTCGTTCTTCAGCGCGGGCACGCTGATCGCGGTACTCGCTCCCGGGTTCGACGTGCTGCTGGTCGCGCGGGTCGTGCAGGCCTGCGGCACGGCCATCATGTTTCCCCTCCTCATCACCACGATCATGGAACTCGTCCCGGCGGCCACCCGCGGCCGCACCATGGGCAACATCTCGATCGTGATCTCGGTCGCGCCAGCGATCGGTCCCTCCATCTCGGGGCTCATCCTCAGTGCCCTGCACGACTGGCGCTGGCTCTTCATCCTCGTGTTGCCGATCGCCCTTGCGGCGCTTGTGGTTGGCGGGATTCGGGTGAAAAACGTCACAGTGCCCAAGCGCACAAAGTTCGATGTGCCGTCGGTAATCGTCTCGGCGTTCGGGTTCGGTGGCCTGGTGTACGGCATCAGCAATCTCGGCAATTCGGGCCCAGGCGGGGTCGTTCTGGTCGGCTGGGTTCCGCTCGGAGTGGGTGCGGTCGCCCTGGTGATCTTTGTCCTGCGCCAGCTCTCGCTGCAGAAGCGGGATGACGCACTTCTCGACCTTCGCACCTTCACATCGCCCACGTTCAGCTTCTCAATCGCGATGTTCGTGGTGAGCATGATGGCGTTCTTCGGAACGATCATCGTCCTGCCGATCTACCTCCAGTCCGTGCTGGGCATCTCGGTACTGCAGACCGGACTCCTGCTGCTGCCGGGCGGCCTGCTGATGGGACTGCTCGCCCCATTCGTCGGGCGCATCTACGACCGTTTCGGCCCGACAGCCCTGCTGACGTCGGGGGCTGTCCTCACGTCCGCCACGTTCTGGTGCATGACGATGCTGGGCCAGCATACGTCGGTGTGGTGGGTCTTCGCGGCGTACCTGGCCCTGAGCGTCGGGCTCGCACTGCTGTTCACACCGCTGTTCACGGCAAGTCTGGGGTCACTCCCCGAGTCGTTGTATTCGCACGGCAGCGCGATTGTCAGCACCATCCAGCAGGTTGCGGGGGCGGCCGGGACGGCGCTGCTCGTCACAGTACTGTCGGCACACCAGCTGCGCCCGTCGGCTCTCGCTCCGGCGACCGTCGCATCCACGGCAGTCGGGGTGCACTATGCGTTCCTGACGGCCGCGATCATCTCAGTGCTAGCGATCCCTGCCGCATTCTTCGTGCGACCACCACGTAACGGCTGACCGTGCCGGTACCGAGTGCGGGCATCCTGCTCTGGCGTCGACGCGATGCCGCGCTTGAGGTGTTCATCGCGCACATGGGCGGTCCCTTTTGGGCGAAAAAGGATGCGGCCGCGTGGTCGATTCCGAAGGGCGAGTTCCTGCCGGATGAGGATCCGCTCGCCGCGGCGCGCCGGGAGTTCGGGGAAGAGATTGGCGTTCCCGCACCGGAACACGACTACGCGCTGCTTGGCGAGTTTCGACAGGCGTCCGGCAAGGTGGTGACGGTCTTCGATGCCGAATCGGGTTTCGAGGTCGCCACCGTGCACAGCAACACCTTCACCGCCGAGTGGCCTCCGAAGTCGGGTCGGATCCAGGACTTCCCAGAAATAGACCGCGCCGAATGGATGCCTGTGGCTGATGCGGCCTGGCGGCTGGTCAAGGGACAGGTCCCCGTACTCGACGCCCTGGAACGCGCGATCGCCGGGCGCGCAAACCCCGGGCGCGCGAACCCCTAGTTCGGTATCCAGTTGTTCTGGTCGGGATCGGGTCCTGTACGTTCCCCACGATTGAGCGCTGAAATCCTGGCCTGGTCGTCGTCGGTCAGCTCAAAATCGAAGATCGAGAAGTTCTCGATCATCCGTTCTCGCCTGGTCGACTTAGGAAACACGATGTCTCCCCGCTGGATGTGCCAGCGCAGTGTGACCTGCGCGGCAGTCTTGTGCAGCCGCTCGGCGATAGAGATGATGACCGGGTCATCGAGCACGAGACCCTGCGCGATCGGCGACCAGGCCTCGGTCGCGATGTCATTGTCGAAGTCGAAGGCGCGAACGTCGTCCTGCGTCAGGTAGGGATGGGCTTCGATCTGGTTGACCGAGGGGACGTGGTCGGTGTGGTCGAGAAGCCGCCGGATGTGGGCGGGCTGGAAGTTGGAAACCCCGATCGCGCGCACCCTGCCCGATGCGTGCATCTGCTCGAGCGCCTGCCAGGTCTCCACGAAGTCACCCACCGCGGGGAGCGGCCAGTGAATGAGGAACAGGTCGAGGTAGCCCAGGTCGAGGGCGGCGAGTGTTTCATCGAACGCCCGGAGCGCTTCGTCGTAGGCGTGGTACCGGTTGCTGAGCTTGCTCGTCACAAAGACCTCTTCACGCAGGAGTCCGGATTCGCGCACCGCTTCGCCGACACCGCGCTCATTCCGGTACATCTCGGCGGTATCGATGTGGCGATAACCCACCTCGAGGGCCTGGAGGGTCACCGACCGCGTCTCCTCCGGCGGAACCTGGAACACGCCGAACCCGAGCTGGGGGATCTCGACCCCGTTGTTGAGGGTGACGGCAGGCACTGGTGTCATGCGTTCAACGGTACCGTTTCGTGCCCTGAGTTCGAGAAGGCTTCCGGTGCCCGCCGGCCGACCATCCTTCACTGGTGCCCTCCGGTGTGCCTGCGCGCGCAAGAATGAGTGCATGACTTTCGAATTGCGCACCTACACCGCGACCCCCGGCCGGCTGGAGGACGTCGTGGCCCGCTTTCGCGAACACACGGTCGCACTTCTGCTCAGGCACGGCATGGAGAGTATTGGCTATTGGACCGCGACCAGCACGCCGGACACCCTCGTCTACATCGTTCGGCACACCGGTGACCCGCGGTCGAGCTGGGCTGAGTTCCAGGCCGACCCGGACTGGATCGCAGCGAAGCGGGCATCCGTCGTGAACGGCGAGATTGTGGCGAATATTGAGTCTGTTTTCCTGGAGCCAACCGATTTCTCCGCGATCTCTTAGCTGTCCGCGAACCGGGCGTACGCTGCGGCGGCCTTTGTAAAGCCAGCCCGAGCCGCGGCGTTCGCGGTCTCGAAATGCTCCGCCGTGATTGCCGCGGTTTTCGACTTCGCGTTGCGTCGCCAGGTTCCGACCACTCTCCCGCTGGACACGATCGTCGGCAGGAAGATGCCGTTGTTTCCGGGGACGATCTGCTGGGAGTGCTCGGGGGCGAGCGGTAATGTGCGGTCCTGGTAGCCCAGCAGGAATTCGTCGAATCCCGGGAGCAGGTGCACCGACCCGGCAGCTTTCGTTCCGGTCGCTGCCTCCAGCTCGGATGTCGCAATCCAATAGCTTGTGCCGTTGTGGGTGAGCTCGGTGAGCGCGCCGTCGCATCCCGCCATCGCCTCACGGATGTCGGCCAGCGTGAGCTTGGTCCACCACGCGAAGTCGCGCTCGGTCGCCGGGCCATGGCTGGCGAAATAGCGCTGCGCGAATTGGATGAGGGCAGCATCCCGGTCCGGTCGCTGCTGCTCCGGAATCCACTCGTCGACGAGCACAAGCGCCTGCTGGGTTGCGGCAGGCGGCCCCCAACAGATGATGCCGCGATGCGCGAGGTAGAAGATCACATGGTAGCCACGCTGTCCGTCGGGCTCGATCCCGTTCTCACGGAGCTGCGTCATGAACTCGTCGCGGGTCGCCGGCTTGCCGGCCAGGCCCTGCAGCGCGATCGACTCCGAGCGCACCAGCGTCGACGGGTCCAGGCCGAGGTCGTCAAACCTCTTCCTCGCCGACTGCAGCGTGCGCGCGGCTGTTACCTCGAGCATCCAGCGGAGGTCCTCGGCCGCGATGAAGTGCAGCGTGCCACGCATGGGAAGCGTGCGCACGATCTCGCCGGCCTGGAGGGCGGCGAGCACATCCGTGCGGTTCGCTCGCTGGGTGCGAATTCCGGCAGCCCAGAGGGCGTTCGTGAAGTCCTGGGCCTGCAGCGCCAGCAGGTGGCGTACGGTCTCGGCGACCGTGCCTGTGGCCGCGGGGTGAATGCGCTGGGTGAATTCCCTGAGGCGCAGTATTTCGCGCGCGCTCACCTCGGTCGCCATCGTCCCAGTATGTCGTGTTCGCCCTCTGCGAACCGGGCGAAATTCATTAGCACTCGCCCTAGGTGAGTGCTAGATTTATCGAAGTTGAGTTACCTCGACTCAACTTTAAAACTTGAATCGTCGAGCTGCACGCGCGGCCCACGTAAAGGAGAAAAAAATGTCAGTCCTCTACAAGATGCCGATCGACCTGTATCGCGACGGCGACCACTACACCCTCAACGCCGACCTCCCCGGCATCGACCCCAGTTCGGTCGACCTCGACGTCGACGGCCAGTACCTGACCATCCGTGCCGAGCGGGTTGCGCCCAGCGCCGAGGGCCTCAACTGGCTCGCTCGCGAGAACCGCAGCGGCTCGTTCGTGCGCCGTCTCACGCTCGGTGACTCAGTCGACCGCGAGAACATCAGCGCCAGCTACAACGCCGGCGTGCTGAGCGTCACCATCCCGGTGGCGGAGAAGGCGAAGGCTCGCAAGATCGAGGTCCTCACCGCCGACAAGGCTCCGGTCAAGAAGTCCTCCGTAAAGGCTGCCGCCTAAGAGGTACCCCTCCCCCAACTGCGAATGCCGCGACGATCACCCGTCGCGGCATTCGTCGTTAACCGATAGCGTCACTGGGGTGCGCGCAGTCCCGGCAGGCCTTGACCCAGAAGTCGTTGCAGAAATCGACGAACGGCTGGCCTCTGCGGGCGTTGCCATCCCCTGGGCGATCGAAAGCGGCAGTCGCGCGTGGGGCTTCCCCTCACCTGACAGCGACTACGACTGCCGGTTCATCTTCGTGCGACCTGCCTCCGATTACCTGAGCCCCTGGCCTCAGCGCGACGTGATCGAGACACCGCTCGATGCGACATTCGATGTCAACGGGTGGGACCTGATTAAGGCCGTTCGCCTGCTGCTCAAGGGTAACGCGGTGGTGGTGGAATGGCTGCGCTCGCCCATCGTCTATTCGGGGGACCCGACTTTTCGGGACGAGCTGCTGGACGTCGCCGCCGCAACGGTAAACCGTGCCTTAGTCGGACGGCATTATCTTCACGTGGGTCGTCAGAAGTGGGATCCGGCGTCTGGTGAAATGTCGATCAAGAAGATTTTCTATTCGCTTCGACCCGCAGCGGCGCTGAGTTGGATGCGTGCGAATCCGGAATCGGCTATCCCGCCGATGAACCTCTCCGAACTGATCGAGCAGTGCGACCCGCCGGCTGGCGTTGCTGAGGACACCTATGCATTGATCGCCGCGAAATCAGTGACCCGCGAGATGGGTCGGGGCGCGATTCCACCGTCCATCGAACGTTTCATTGATGGTGAATTTGCGCTCGCCTGGGAGGAATACGAGCATGCGAGGGCTGTAGTGCCCGACTCGGCCCGGCAGCTCGCCGCCGATTACTTTCGTGACGCCGTCGCTCGATATGGAGGCTGATCGACCAGGGTTGGGCTCAATTTGCGAGGCCAGCCGAGGAGGCGACGCCCGCCTGGCGTTCTACCTCAGCGACGATCCCCGGGAGTACCTTCCGCATGTATGGCCCCCACAGCAGCCGGATGATCAGGGCAAGCACGGGACGTGCGCCGGCGCTCTTCGGGAAGAACGTGTACGACCAGTGGATATTCGTTCCACCGGCTACCTCGCTGAACGTCCATTCGGCTCGCGCATGGTCGACGAGGTGACCGAAGACCTTCTGGAAGTCGGTCAGGTTGTAGGCGAAGAACCGGTTGGGCTCGACGTTCATGGTGTGCTCGACGACCCAGCCCCCGTCGGACAGCATGAGTTGTCTCGTCTGGCCCGGCTTGTCCCAGTTGCCGGTCTGGTTGCGTACCTCGACGACCCCGGGTAGCGCACCGGATTTGGGATAAAAGCCGACCGGGGTGAGCGGGGTAGCCGTGTTCCACGTCGAAACCAGCGTCGCCGCTGCGACGAGCTCCGCGATCGCGGTTGATCCTTTGGCGGGCATCCGTTCATCTCCTTGTTCGGAACCTCATCGGTACCTATTCGGAACCGTATCGGCTTTCGCTCGTTCCTGGCGCTGGAGTTTGTTACTCGCGTGGACTTCATCGAGGGCGCAGGGGTAACAAACCGCGGCACGGCTGAAGGTATCGGGCTACAGGTCCAGCTGCAGGATGGTGAGGTCGAGCCAGCGATCGAATTTGGTGCCGATCTCCCGCAGGCGGCCGGCCTCGACAAACCCGAGGCTCTCATGAAGCCGGATGGAGGCGGCATTACCGCTCTCGATGTCGGCGAGCATGACGTGGCGGCCAGCTGCGCGCGCTTGCTCGATGAGTTCGAGCAGAAGGGCCCGGCCGATGCCGCGCCCCTGGTATGGCCGCGCAACGTACACCGAATCCTCGACCGTGTGCCGGTAGCCGAACTTCTCTCTCCACTGCGCGAACGCCGCATAGCCGGCGACTTCGTCGTTTTGTACAGCCACGAGTACCGAATCACCGGCAGCAGCTCGAGCCGCCAGCCACTTCTCACGATCGCGACGAGTTTCGCTCTCATCCGTCCAGATCGCCGTCGAGTTCGCGATTGCCTCGTTGTGGATGGCCAGGATCGCATCGAGGTCGGCGTCAACGGCCGGGCGGATCAGCATGCAGCAAGACTATTTCCTGATGGCTCCCGGTCGGTGGGTCCCGGCTGGTGGGTCCCGACGACGAAGGAATCGGCGTCCGTATTGCACGAGCGAGATCAGTGTGTGCCGCACGTTATCCACAGGCGATACCAAGACGTGATGAGAAATCCTTCCGAACGGCTGGTCGAGCAGGGCCGAATGGGATAGCGTCGTCCTCCGTGCCAGTTGGCACGACCCCACAAACGTCAGGAGGAGAGAGCCGTGAACTATCGTCACCGTCTCGATATGCGCGACCTGCGCATCCTCCAGCGACCCAAAAAGGGTTTCCCCAGTACTGTGCGAGTGCTCTGACGTCTTAGCGACGCCCCCAGCCCCGCACCCTCCGGTTCGGGGCTTTTTTCGTGCCCGCGCCCACAGCGCGGGACCTGCGCCCCGACAGCATGCTCCCCGCCGCGTCTGATCAGCGACGGCGGGGAGCTGGCGATACAACCCGCCCGTGCACGACAAACAGAGAAGAAAAGGAAATGGAAAAGATCACGGCCCGGCTCTTGAGCTGGGCATCCGACCTCGAGCCGGACACGCTCGAGCAGGCACGCACGGCATCGACGATGCCGTTCATTTACCCACACCTGGCATTGATGCCTGACGCTCACCTTGGGCGGGGTGCGACCGTGGGTTCGGTCATCCCAACTCTTGGCGCGATCATGCCGGCCGCGGTCGGTGTCGACATCGGTTGCGGGATGATCGCGGTGAAGACGCAGTGGACCAAAGCCGATGTCGCGCAGCGCGGCTCGCTCAGGCAGCTGCGGGAGCAGATTGAGCGGGCCATCCCGCTGTCGGCGGGCGGACAGAACAACACGATCGTCAGCACCGCAGAGCCACGGGTCGCAGAGTTGACCTCTCGTGCCGAAGAGATCGGTCTCGAGCCAGGCGATTACGCTGCCCGGTGGGCGCTCCAATTGGGTTCGCTCGGCAGCGGCAACCACTTCATCGAGGTGAGCCTGGATGAGACGGATGCCGTCTGGTTGTTCCTGCACTCCGGAAGCAGGGGTGTGGGAAACCGGATCGCGGGCCACCACATCAAGGTGGCGCAGGAGCAGATGACGAAGTACTGGATCACCCTGCCCGATGTGGACCTGGCCTACCTTGTCGAGGGCACCGCGGAATTCGACCGGTACATCGCGGACCTGCGGTGGGCACAGCACTTCGCCCTGCTCAACCGGGAAGAGATGATGGACCGGGTCGCGTGGCAGGTGTCGGAGTTCTTCGGCGAACCGGTGATCGAGGCTGAGCGGATCAACACTCACCACAACTTCACCGAGCACGAGAAGCACTTCGGGCGGGATGTCTGGTTGTCGCGAAAGGGGGCAATCTCGGCGAAGCTTGGCGAGCCAGGGTTGATCCCGGGCTCGATGGGCACCGCGTCCTACGTCGTCACGGGGAAGGGAAACGCGGTCGCCCTCGAGTCCTCCCCGCACGGCGCAGGTCGGCGTTTCTCGCGGACCGCGGCTCGGAAGGCGTTCACGCACGAACAGCTGCGCGAGGCGATGGTCGGTATCGAGTTCAGGGACACCGATGCGTTCCTCGACGAGATTCCGCAGGCGTACAAGAACATCGACGAGGTTATGGCGGATGCCGCCGACCTGGTCGAAGTGCGGCACACGCTGCACCAGCTCCTGAACGTCAAGGGAAACTGACCGGCCGGGGCTCTTTCGATCGGCTGTTCGACCCAATCCAGGGCCGGACAGCCGATCGAAACGAACTCTGGTGGTTGCTAGTTATTGTTGACCCAGCAATCGAGTTCGCGATCGCCGAACTTGGTCCAGGATGTCGCGGTCGGGATCTCGGGGTACAGGTCGTGCCCGCTGGAGGGGACCTCGCTCGCGCAGTCTTTAGTGCCGATGGCCTTGAGGGCGGCGGCTCCCGGATACGGGGCGTTGGGCCCGCCGGCCAGCGTCAGGGCGAGCGCGAAGCTCCAGTCGGAGGGGCCGGTGCAGTCGGCGTAGGTCGTTTCGGCACCGTCGGGACCGTTGTTCAGTACGTCGTCCTCGCAGCGATCGAACTTCTTCGGATCGGTGTTGAGCTCCTCGGTCAGGGTGGAAAACCTCGTCGGGAGAGCCTGGAGCGACGGCGACGAGACCAGGCTGCCCACCTTGATGCGGCTGATGTCGCACCGCACCCAGCGCGCACCGCCGTTCCAGAGCGCGACGGAGGGCACGTAATAGTTGAGTCGCAGCAACCCGAGAGTCTGAAGGCCCGGCAGGTCGATCGCTGCCTGGTGAACGCAGGCAGCGTACGCCGCATCGTCGACGTCGGTGCGCACAGTGTTATTCGAGGTGAGCCAGCTTCCGGTGAAGTTCTTCCCGATCTGCGGCACCGCGAAGGTGTATGACTCGTGGGGTGACGAGCACGGAACGGCGGCGGTACCCTCCCAGTCCTCATATTTCTGCGAGTCGGCGTAGCTGACACTCCAGCAATCACCCACCCTGGGGGCCTGGGTCAGTGCGGCGAGATGACCGCCGGCGGAGCATCCCGTCGTTGCGAAAGCAACGGCAAGGACGGCGGCGAGAACGCCCGCGAGCTGTCCCGGTCTGCTGCGCATCACCGCAGCAGACTACCGATTCTGGCTGCGAGACCGCGGGATGTCGATCGCGCCCTTCCCGCCTCGTCATAGAGATGCGAGTATCAACCTACCGAAAGGATCACTATGCAATACTCACTTCTCGTCATGAGCGTTGAAGCCACCGAAGCAGAGATCGGCGAGGAAGCCATGGCCTGGGGGCGTGCCGCGTTCGACGCCTACGCCAAGTCTCTCGATGCGGCGGGGGTGCTCGTTTCGGCGGACATCCTGCAGCCCGTCGCTGCGGCGACCACCGTCTCCGTGCGTGACGGCGCCCTCAAGGTACAGGACGGCCCGTTCGCCGACACCAAGGAGAAGCTCAACGGTACGTTCGTGATCCGGGTCGACGATCTGGATGCCGCCATTGCGTGGGCGGAGAAGTGCCCGGGCGCCCAATACGGCGCCGTTGAGGTGCGTCCGTCCGCGATCGTGTTCCGCGATGGCAGCTGGCAGCAGGCCGCGTAGCGGCCCCGGGGCGAAATGAGCGAGGTCGCCGCGCGCGCTGAGCAGATCGCGCGAGCATCCTACGGCCGGCTGCTGGCCCTTCTGGCGGCGCCGACCGGTGATATCGTCACCGCCGAGGATGCCCTCTCCGATTCGTTCGAGCGCGCGCTGGCGACCTGGCCGGCCGCGGGCATCCCCGGGAACCCGGAGGGCTGGCTGCTGGCGGTCGCACGCAACCGGCTTCGCGACCGGTACAAGTCGGCAAGTTTTCGCACATCGGCCGAGTTGAATGACGTGCATGCGGTGCTCGACGACGTCAATGTTGAGGCGATCCCCGACAAGCGGCTTGAGCTTTTGTTCGTGTGCGCGCACCCGGCGATCGACCCCGCTATCAGAACGGCCCTGATGCTTCAGACGGTGCTGGGCTTCGACTCGGCCCAGATCGCGACAGCGTTCGCCGTACCGGCACCCGCTATGGCACAGCGGCTCGTGCGGGCGAAGCAGCGAATCCGGGTGGCGCGCATCCCGTTCAGTGTTCCGCTGCTGGCCGATATGCCCGGTCGACTGCCCGCCGTTCTCGAGGCGATCTACGGCGCGTACGCGATCGACTGGCAGGGAGTTTCGGGGGCGAGCGTGCGTGACTCGATGTCAGCCGAGGCTCTCTACCTTGCGAGAACGCTGTCTGTGCTCCTGCCGGACGAGCCCGAGCCGCTGGGGCTTGTCGCACTGATCTGCCTGTCCCTGTCGCGAGCGGCGGCCCGCGAGGGTGGCATCCCGCTCGACGAACAGGACACCCGGCTGTGGGATGTCGGCCTGATCTCACAGGGGGAGGCGGCCCTGCGTCGGGCGCACGCCGCGCATCGCATCGGGCGCTTCCAGCTTGAGGCTGCCATCCAGTCCGTGCACTGCGCCCGGCGCGACGGTCGGGCCACCGACTACACAGCGCTCCGCAAGCTTTATGAAGCGCTGCTGCTGGTCGCCCCCACACTGGGCGCGCGAGTGTCGCTTGCCGCGACCATTGCGGAGGTCGATGGAGCCGAAGCTGGACTCGCCGAACTTGACCGAATCGACGCCCCCCGGTTCCAGCCGCTGTGGGCGACGCGTGCTCACCTGCTCGCACAACTGTCACGAACCCGCGAGGCCCGGTTCGCCTATGACAAGGCGATCTCGCTGAGCACGGACCCGGCGACGCGGGAGCGGCTGAGAGAGCGAGCGCTACGCCTGCCGGCGCTCCGCTGACACCGAGTCCACCCTGGGCACGGGCAGGAACACGCGCCAAATTCCGGCGATAACTGACACCGGCCGCCTCGGTATTCCGCGGCGGCCGGGTGAATCGGAGTGTTCAGTTGTTGCTTCGTGATCATCATGGCGGAGATCCCTGTTACCAAAACGTGATCTGCCTATGAGTTCGCCGAGAACGCCGCAGGAGGCCACGATTCAGGAGCGCGATGCAATTTTCTTCCACTCGATTTTGAGAAACCCGGGGTTCGTCCGGTCGAACAGCACCGGCAGGAGGTCGCCCGGGCGCGGCCACTTGTCCAGCGGCGTAAAGGGCGAGTTGTGCTCGAACGCCCGGGGCGGGATGCCCGGCGCGCTCACCTCTCCGACCATGTCGCAGGATGCCACAGACGAGTTCGTCGGCGGCTTCGACGCCGACGTGATGCGGTACACGCCCTCGACCGGCTCCTGGATGCCCATGAAGAAATCGAGGATGCCCATGACCAAACCCTATTGGTCCCGTCGCTGGGAGGATGCGCTACGAACATTAAGTGCCGCGAAGTGGGGCAGGCATGTTACCTCGTTTCGCGCGTACGTTGTCTTACAGTAGAGAAAGAATTCCTAGGGCATCGGATGATCGTGGCAGTCACAGCAGACATTGCGCACCGCATCCCGGCCGGGTGGTACCCCGACCGGGACGATCGCTCGCGCCGTCGCTGGTGGAACGGTGTCGAATGGACCGACTACTACTCGGCAAACCCCGACTCTCAGCCTGCTCGCCCGCAGCCGCACAGCCTGCGCCGCGCCATCACGTTCAAGGACCGTGTCGCCGCCTTCACGCTGGCGGGCCTGCTGCTCGCCAACCTGGTTCTGCTCGGCTTCGTCTCGCACGTTCTCTAATACGCAGCCCCTGAATCCCGGTCGGCTGTCGCTGCAGGGCTGCCCCCGTTCGGGAGTCACCCGATCGGTGGGCACTTGAATTGGGGCGGGCGCGGAGCTAACGGCCCCAAGTAGCCTTCGTTTTGGGAGATTCTTACCCGATTTCCAGTCATTCTCCGGGGGCACACCATTACAACCATCATGAGCGAAACGTCAAACAGGCTGCCTGCCGGGTGGTACACCGACCCCGCCAAGACCGGGGGGAAGCGCTGGTGGGATGGCGCCAAGTGGACCGAGCACATGAAGATGCCCGAGGTCATCGCGCCTCGGTCCGCCCCGGCCCTCAACGATCCTTATGGCCTCGGCCAGGTACGCCACACGGGACCGATCGCCATCGATGTCCAGCCCGTGACCGCTTCGCAGGCACCCACCGGTGGCATCGACAATCGCACCGCCTGGGTTTCGCTTCTCTTCGGCCTCATCGCGTTCGGCCTCACCCTCGTTCCCTCGTTGCCCGGCTCCACTCTCTGGTGGGTCTCCGGAGCGGCGATAGTCGCCCTTGTCGCCGGCGTGGTCGCAATCGCCGGACGCGTCGCCGGCACAGCGACCAACGTCATCTCGCCCGTTCTCGGGGTGCTGTTCGGAGGTGCAGCGACCGTAATGGTCGTTATGGGAATCGGGATCGTCGGACTGGTCAGTTCAGCCCTTGTTCCCGCCCCGGTGGCGAGCCCTGCGGCAATCGCACCCGCGAGCTCGACCGAGCCACTCGTCTTTCCGACCAACCAGACACTGACCGGCAGCGGACAGGTCGTGCAGACCATTGCAACGGCCATGAACCGCACCTACGCAGGAGGCAACGCGACCCTGTCCGCGGGGCAGTCGTGGCCGGCATCCGTGCAGTTCACGTCGACCCAGGTCGTGGCTTCCGACGGCACCGTCCTCGGAACCATCCCGGCCGGGCACATTCTTCGCTACAAGCGAGCCGCCGACGGGAAGAGCTACCAGATCACGGTCGCGGCAACCAACCCGAGCGAGGTTGCCGTCTACGACTCGTCCTCCAACAGGTTCAGCTTCCGCTGCCTCCCGACAGACACGAGCTGCGTTCCCACACCCTAGTCAGGCGTGGCGCCCCTCGCGTCGCATAAACGTAAGAGGCGGACAATTCGGCGATTCCGTGTGCCCCGTGACAACGAACCCGTGTCGCTCGTAGAACGGGACGGTACGAGGGTTCGGGGTCTCCAGATAGGCGGGCAGTCCGCCGAGATCGACGTACTCGAGCGAGGCCGAAAGCAACATCCCACCCAGCCCCTGGTCCTGCTTGTCTCCACGCACTCCGAGCCAGGGCAGGTACCAGTGCGCGTAGCGCGGGTGCGCGGCGTCCATCTGTTCAAGCACCGAAAAGACTTCTGCGTGCTTCCCGGGGTCGACGGTGTCGATAAGGACCTGGCCGATCCGTTCGGCGTCGGGCTCCGAGCCCGGCGGAATCCACAGGGCAATCGCACTGAAGTCGTCGATCTGCCATGCGGTGCTGGTATCCATCGACGTGTCGCCGAGCGCTGCAACAAAGAGCGGGAAGTCTCTTTCGTAGTCGCGGTCGTCGGGGATCAGCCAGCGCTCGACCGGATCGGAAGCGAAGGCGGAGGTGAGCGTTTCGCAGGCGCGCTGGACGTCGGCGCGGGAAATCGGCGATAGCGGGTAATCGCTCATGGCGGTCAGCCTATTCCCGCTCGAACCACGGTGCGACAGGCGATGTGGACAAGGCCCGACCCATGAACGGGGGACTGCGTTTTTCCCGTGTCAATCGCTAGCGTGCAGTTGGGGATTTCCTCATTTTTGTTATTCCGCGGGGGGCGCGCAATTTCCATCAACACGCAGCCGGCGGTTCCCGCAGGCTGGTACACAGACCCTGCCGGTTCCGGCGCAAAACGCTGGTGGGATGGCGTGCAATGGACGTCGCACCTCCAGGCGCAGGCTCCGGCTGCTGCCACCGCACTTGTCGTGCAGCAGCCGCAGCGAGCCGATCCGTACACGACCCAGGGCCCGTACGGGACCGGTTACGGGCTTGCCGCCACCAACGGGACGGTCTACGGCAGCCAGAATGGTTACAGCCCGTACAACAACGGGTACGCTCCCGTTCCGTTGCAGCAAGTGCACCAGCAGCACAACTCGGCCGCAATCGGCTCCGTGATCTTCGGTGGGCTCGCGTTCTGTCTCTCGCTCGTCGGGCTCCTGCCCGGCTCGCCCGTCTTCTACTACTCCGCCGGCGGTGTTTTCGCCATCGTCGGAGGCGTGCGCGCGCTGGTGCGCCGCCGCCAGGGGTATGGCACGAGCATCGTTCTTCCCGTTGTCGCAATCGTGCTGGGCTCGCTTGCCGTGGTGTTTATGATCACGGGCATCCTCATCCACCTCTCCGGCGGATACAGCAGCGGGACGGCGACCACGACGTCGAACGCCCAGGCGCAGGTCTCCGGTGGGGCCGCGACCATCGACCCCACCGCGACGGTGCCTGCCGCTCCCACATTTGCCACGGATGCGCAGCTGACCTCCTACGAGCAGGAGGCTGGAAAAGTGGCACTCTATGTGGACCAGTACGCGAACGGCGGCCTGGCATACGCCGCGAACCCGTTGTGGCCCGCCGCGCTGACCGTCACGAGCGATGGCACCATCCTGCTCCCGCCAGGCACCTCCCCGGGGCAACTCCCCACCGGCGAGGAGCTGCGGTACGTGCTCTCGGGTGACAAACAGTCGTTCGATGTCTTCATCACGGGCGGGAATCACCAGGAAATCGCCATCTACGACTCGTCGACGAACTCATTCACCTGGACGTGCGCCGCGAGCGACAGCACGTGCCCTCCCGGCGGCCTCACCCAGAATTCGGGCGGGTCGACCACCACCAGCTAGCTTCTCGTGACGGCTTCCGCCAGCATGTAAGCACAGCGAACAGCCGTTTCGAACGAGAAGAGCGAACCATGGCCGAGCCGTCCGAAAGTCGCGTCGCCGTTTACATCGACTTCGACAACATCGTGATTTCACGCTACGACGAGGTCTACGGGCGCGGAAAATTCATGTCGGATAAGGCGCGCTCGATCGGCGCCTCGCGATCTGACGACACTGTCGCGCCCTCGGATCCCGCGGCGCGTGCTGTCGTGGATGTCGGTGCCATCCTCGACTACGCGACATCGTTTGGGAGTGTGGTGATCAGCCGGGCGTTCGCGGACTGGTCCGCGCCAGCGAATTCGCGTTACGCGCGCCAGCTGGTGGACCGCGCAGTAGACCTGACCCAGCTCTTCCCGACCGCCGCGTACCAGAAAAATGGCGCAGACATCCGCCTGTCCGTCGACGTGGTTGAGGATATGTTCCGCCTGCCGGAGATCACACACGTCGTTATCGTGGCGGGCGACTCCGACTTCATCCCGCTCGCGCAGCGCTGCAAGCGCCTTGGCCGATACGTCGTGGGGATCGGTGTCGCGGGCGCGACGAGCAAGCAGCTCGCGGCCGCCTGCAATGAATTCAAGTTCTATGGAGAACTGCCGGGCGTTGTGCCCGCGAGCGCGAAGCCACCGGAGCTCCCACCCGAGCCCGAGCCTGAGCCGCGAAAATCGACTCCGAGCCGACGCGCCAGCAAACCCCAGGATGCACCGGAGCCCGAGCCGGTCGACCCCAAGCTGTCCGCCTCGCAATTGCTCGTGCGGGCGATGCGACTCGGCCACGACAAGAGCGACGAGGAATGGCTGAGCATCGGCCCGGTCAAGAACCAGATGATGCGGATCGACCCCTCGTTCAACGAGAAGTCCCTGGGCTTCAAGTCGTTCTCCGACTTCCTGAAGTCGCGCGGCTCCCTGGTGGAGATCGCCAAGGGCACGCCCGCCGGACGCGTGAAGCTGCGCGACACAACGCCCGCGGAGACGTAGCACCCCACGGTTCGCGGCACTACGCTTCGGGCATGGAACTGAACCCCGACGAGTACAAGGCGGTACTCGATCGCGCAACCGCGCGCTCGATGGAGTGGATCGAGTCGATCCCCGCACGGCAGGTGGCCCCGCTCGCCGATGTCGATGCGATGAAGCGCGTGTTTGCACGGCCCCTGCAGGAGGAGCGCCTCGACCCGGTCGATGTGGTCGAGGAGCTGGCAACCCTTGCCGAGCCCGGCCTGATGGCCATGCCATCCGGGCGCTTCTTCGGCTGGGTCATCGGCGGAACGCTTCCGGCAGCCCTCGGCGCCGACGTGCTCGTCAGTTCCTGGGACCAGAACGCGGCCATGCGGTACGCGTCCCCGTCGACCGCCGCCATCGAGGAGGTCGCCGGCGAGTGGCTTCTCGACCTGCTCGGATTGCCGGCCGGTGCGGACGTCGGGTTCACGACGGGGGCCACCATGGCGAACTGGACCGGGCTGACCGCGGCTCGAGCATCCGTGCTGGACGCCGTCGGGTGGGATGTGAACGCCAGGGGTCTGGCCGGCGCACCCGCCGTCACGGTGCTCGCGGGAGCCGAGCGGCACGCGTCCATCGACCTTGCCCTTCGCTACGTGGGATTCGGGCTCCCCACGGTCGTCCCGGCTGACGACCAGGGGCGCATCGACGTCGATGCTCTTCGCGCAGCGCTTAATGGGGTCGATGGCCCGGTCATCCTCTGCCTGCAAGCCGGCAACCTGCACTCGGGGGCCTTTGACCCGATGCGCGAGGCCATCGCAGTCGCACACGAACACGGGGCGTGGGTGCACGTCGACGGCGCGTTCGGGTTGTGGGCTGCTGCCAGCCCCACGCTGCGCGGGCAGCTCGACGGTGTCGAGACCGCTGACTCGTGGGCGACGGATGCTCACAAGACGCTCAATGTTCCCTACGACTGTGGCGTGGCGATCATCGCACGGCCGGGAATCGCTCGCGCCGCCCTCGGCACCCAAACGAATTACCTGATCAAGGTCGGCACCGCCTCCGACCCGTACGACGTGGTCCCAGAGATGTCGCGCCGGGCGCGCGGAGTACCGGTCTGGGCTGCCCTTCGCCAGCTGGGCCGTTCGGGCGTGATCGAACTGGTCGATGGGCTGGTGCGGAATGCGCGCGCCCTCGCGTCGGGATTGGCGGAACTCCCGGGGGTTGAGATCCTGAACGACGTCGTCTTTACGCAGGTCTCGCTGTCGTTCGGCTCCGACGATCGAACCAAAGCGGTCACGTCGGCACTCATCGCCGATGGCGCGGTGTGGATGTCTGGCTCCCGGTGGCAGGGTCGCGACATCCTGCGCATCTCGGTCAGCAACTGGTCGACGGATGAGTCGGACGTCGCCTTTTCGATCGCTGCGGTCGAGCGAGCGATGGCCGCCGCCTGACCGAGGGCGTGTCACGCCTTTTGGGGCTCCTCTCGCACGTCGCGGGGGCGTACGTTGACGAGATGGAGTCGCCTGGCGACTTCCGAGGCGTTCGCCCGGCGGACGCGATCCCTGGGGGGATTGGTATTGGGGGCATGATTTGACAACCGAACTTGATCACGAGTTTCTTCTCACCGAAGAATTCGACTGGGACGCGCCCATGAGCGCGACGGCCCAGATTGCTGTCGCCAACTACGGCAATGACGAGGATCGACTGCGCCTGGCCGCACACGAATCCGTCACTGCCGACGTTTTGGATGCGCTGTCGCTCGTGCCCTCAATCGAGGTGCGGTGCGCAGTCGCAGGCAACCCGGCGGCGAACCTGGAAACGGTGATGCGCCTGACGCGCGACCATGCTCGCCCGGTGAGGGCGGCGGCGAACCAGACCGTCGACGCACTGCCCGAGGATCGA
>Ga0302198_10000373_pt1 | contig 50278 bp, 40 predicted proteins | sample II_Bog_N2_2_FD_193521 | JGI IMG/M metagenome (GOLD analysis project Ga0302198, IMG submission 193521) | Peat permafrost microbial communities from Stordalen Mire near Abisko, Sweden - II_Bog_N2_2 | ecosystem: Environmental > Terrestrial > Soil > Wetlands > Peat | place: Sweden: Abisko...
TCATGACATTGCAGAAAAAGATTGACGGCCAGCCGCTGACCGGACCGGATCGCCCGCGCCATTTGAATGCGGATGCGCAGACGGAATTTCCCGTGCCGGTGCAGGGGGAACACGATCTGGAGCCGACTTCGAACAAGGGTGTGTGGCCGGTGCCAATCACGATCAGATGACAGATTACAGATGACAGTTTCTCAGGGATTAGGGATTAGGGACTAAGGGACTAAGGGATTAGGGACTAAGGGACTAGGGACTAAGGGACTAGGGACTCCGAAATGAAGACGGTAGAAGAGATCAAGGCGGCGATTGAGGCGGTGGTTCCCGGCGCGGGGGTGGAGATTGTGTCGAACCCAAGCGTCTCGGGACAGCATTCGCTGCGGATCAAGCCGAGCCATGCGTTCCAAGTGGCGAAGTTTCTACGCGACGACGCGGAGCTGGCTCTGGATTTTCTATCGAACGCAACCGGCGTGGACTGGCCGGACAAAGAGATTAGCGAAAAAGTGAAGGTGACGCGCACGGTGGCCAAGACCGTGGACGGCGTGGAGCAGCAGGTAGAAGAGACGGTTGAAGAGACGAAGAAGCGCGTGGTGCCGGGCTGCCTGGAAGCGGTGTATCACTTGTTTTCAATGGCCAAGGGACATGGGCCGGTGGTGATTCGCTTGAAGACGGCGAACCGGACGGATCAGGTGGAGCTGCCTTCGCTGACGCCGATCTGGCGCGCGGCGGAGTTTCAGGAACGGGAGATTTTCGACCTTTTCGGGATTGTGTTCACGGGGCACCCGGACCTGCGGCGGCTGCTGATGTGGGATGAGTTCAAAGACCACCCGATGCGGCGCGATTATATAGAGCCGGACGATTTTGAATACGAGCCGACACCGCACGATGAGGTGCTGTTGAGGGCGCAGGCGCATAAAAGCAGGGAACAGGGATTAGGGAATAGGGAATAGGGTGTGGATGGCAGTTGCGGAAAACAAGACGGAGAAACTGGAAGGTTGGAATCGGCCGCCGCTGATTGAGCCGGACGGCGAGGGCGAGCTGCTTGAAGTGGCCATGGGGCCGCATCATCCTTCGACGCATGGCGTTTTCCGGATGGATGTGGCGCTGGACGGCGAGCGAGTGATCCGCCTGAAGCCGGTGTTCGGGTATCTGCACCGCAACCACGAGAAGCTTGCCGAGGGAATGACCTATCTGGGGTCCATGCCGTTCACCGACCGGCTGGATTACATGTGCCCGATGACCAATAACTGGGCGTATGCGATTGCGGTGGAGAAGCTGACCGGTCAGGAAGTGCCGGAGCGGGCTCAGTATCTGCGTGTGATTGTGGGCGAGCTGACGCGGATCGTGAACCACGCATCGGCGGTGGGTTTTCTGATCCAGGAGATGGGGGCCAGCGGAACGCCGCTGATGTACGCCTTCAAGGAACGGGAGAAGGTGCTCGATCTCTTCGAGTCGCTTACCGGCGCGCGCATGATGGTGAATTACATGCGCTTCGGCGGCTGCCGCGTGGATGCGACGGCGGCTTGGCTGGATGCAACGCGCAAGGTGGTGGCGGGGCTGCCCAAGTTTGTGGGCGAGTTTGAGGCGCTGCTGACGGGCAACGAGATTCTGATGGCGCGCACGCAGGGCGTGGGGATTCTGCGGCCGGACCTGGCTGTAAACGCCGGCGTGACAGGGCCGATGCTGCGTGCCTCCGGCGTGAACTACGACATTCGCAAGGTGGATCGCTACGGGATCTATGACCGGTTCAACTTCCGCGTGCCGCTGGGCGATCACGGCGACGTGTATGACCGGTTCATGATCCGCTTTCTGGAGATTCGCGAGTCGATCAAGATTCTGGAGCAGGCGCTCAAAGATATTCCCGGCGGCCCGGTGATGGATTCGAAGGCGAAGATTCGCGGGTTCCGTCCCAAGCCGGGCGAGGCGTACGGACGCATTGAAGCGCCGAAGGGCGAGCTGGGATTCTATTTGATCAGCGATGGAGGACCGAATCCTTATCGCTACCGGGTGAGGCCGCCGAGTTTGATTAACCTGACGATTTTGGAAGACATGTGCCTGGGCCAGAACGTGGCCGATGTGGTGCTGATTTTTGGTTCGGTAGACATTGTGCTGGGAGAAGTAGATCGGTAAGGCAGGGACTAAGGGACTAGGGACTAAGGGACTGAGACGATCCTGTGGAGGGATGAATTGCTGGGCGAGGGGATACTGAAAGGGCTGGCGGAGACGGCGCGGAACTTTGCGGGCAGCTATGTGTCCGCGGAGCGGCTGACGACGGTCCAGTATCCGGAGCAGCGGATTGCGCCGATCGAGGCGACGCGCGACTTTCCATTTCTTGTGTACGACGGCGACGACTGGGAGAAAGGGCTGCGCTGCGTGGCCTGCCAGATCTGCGAGAAGGAATGTCCGCCCAAGTGCATTTACATCGTCAAGAGCACGGACAAGAAACCGGATGCGCTGGGCAAGATGCAGATTTATCCGGCGCGCTTCGACATCGATATTTCGGTGTGCATGAGCTGCCAGATCTGCGTGGAAGTTTGCCCGTTTGAGGCGATCAAGATGGACACGGAGTTTGAGCTGGCTACGACCGACCGCTTCGGGGGGTTGTTGCTGGACCGCGAGGAACTGTCCAAGTCAAACGAACACTTTCACAAGATTCATCCGACAGAAGCTGCGGAAGTGGATGCGCGTTTAGCGGAAGAAAAGGTGAAGGCGGATGCCAAAGCCAAGGCTGCGGCCGAAGCTGCCGCTGCAAAGGCTGCTGGCGCGGCGGCGAAACCCGCGACGGTTGCGACTGAGACTCCGGCGAAGCCTGCGGCTTCTGGAACTGAGATTGCGGCAAAGACTACGGAAGGAGAGAAGAAGTAATGATCGGGCCTTCCTGGATTGAAAAAGCGGATCAAATCTTCATCCTTCTCAAGCTGTGGGTGATTGGATTTTTGCCGGCGTCGATTCGGGATGCCGTGGGCGTGTTGCTGTGCGTGGTGGCGATCATCTGCGTGTTCCCTGGACTGTTTGCGATCTCCGTGCTGCTGGAGCGCAAGGGGCTGGGCCGGATGCAGAATCGCCTGGGTCCGAACCGCGTTGGGCCGTATGGGATTTTTCAGCCGGTGGCCGATGGCATCAAGTCGCTGACCAAGGAAGACCTGGTGCCGATGAGCGCCGACGGCGCGGTGCATTTTCTGGCGCCGGTGTTTCTGGTGGTTGTAGTGTTCATGGGCTATGCGGTGCTGCCCATGGGGCGTCACATGACGCTGGTGCCGATGGACGCGGGGCTGCTGTTTTATTTCGCGATGGGCGCGTCGACGGAGCTGTCGGTGTTCATGGCGGGTTGGTCGAGCCGCAACAAGTATTCGCTGCTGGGCGCGATGCGCGCAGTGGCGCAGATGATCAGCTATGAAGTGCCGCTGCTGATGTCGAGCGTGGCCGTGGTGATGATTACCGGCTCGCTGTCGCTGGAAAAAATCGTGGAGGCGCAGAACCAGTACACGTGGGGATTGCCGCACTGGTACATTTTTACGCCGTGGGGGTTTGCGGGCTTCGTGCTGTTTTGCATTGCCGCCACAGCTGAGACCAACCGCTCACCCTTCGATTTGCCTGAAGGCGAATCGGAACTGGTGGCTGGATATTTTACCGAGTACTCGGGCTTCAAATTTGCGGAGTTTTTTCTGGGCGAGTATGTCGGGATGCTCTCGATTTCAGGGCTTGGTGCGACGCTGTTTCTGGGCGGGTGGTCGGCACCGTTTGCGTTTCTGGGATGGGTGCCTTCGTGGATTTGGTTTTTCGGGAAGGTGATGCTTTCGATTTGCGTGTTCATCTGGGTGCGCGGCACGCTGCCCCGGTTGCGCCAGGATCAGTTGATGAACTTCGCGTGGAAGTTTGTGCTGCCGCTGACGCTGCTGAATCTGTTCGATGCGGCGTTATGGCGTTTCCTGGGTGAAGGATGGGAGCGGTGGGTGGTTTGCTCGGCGATTCTGCTGGTGGCCTATTGGGTGATGGCACGGGTGGGCTTCAAGAGGAAGCACATTGGGCCGAGGAGTTACCGGTATGCGGATTGATTCTTGTTTGAACGCAGGGGTTGAGTTTGTGCTTTCCCACCCATGCGCCCAAATGCCGGCGCATGGATGGGGCACGGCGCCTTTTTGCCAGAGCCGGGATTTCTTTGAGACCCAGGAAAGGACGGGTCGCAGATGGGCGTAGTTTTTTTTGTGATTGCAGGGTTGACGGTGGCCGGAGCTTTGGCCGCGGTGCTGTTGAAGAATACGGTGCATTGCGCTTTGGCTTTGACGGTGGCTTTTGCGGGACTGGCACTGCTGTTCCTGAAGCTGGATGCGCAGTTCGCGGGGTTTGCGCAGATTTTGGTCTACATCGGCGCGGTGGCGATCCTGGTGGTGTTTGCGATTTTGTTGACGCGCGGCTCGGAGACGCCGAAGGATGGCGTGTACAGCAGGAACTGGCTTGTTGGACTGGTGATTGCGGCGGGCGTATTTGCGGTGCTGGGCTGGGCGGTGTTGCAGAGCGTGGGCGGATTTCCAAGTCAGTCTGGTCCGGCGCCGGTGGTGACCGTGTTGCAGATTGGCCAGGCATTGATGGGACGTTACGTGCTGCCGCTGGAGATTGTGGCGCTGCTGTTGACGGCGGCGCTGATTGGCGCGGTGATTGTGGCCATGCATGAGAAAGAAGGCGCGCAATGAATCCGCTGGCCGGGTATCTTCTGGTGGCCGCGCTGTTGTTTGCGATTGGATTGGCGGGAGCGCTGACACGGCGGAACGCGATCCTGGTGCTGATTGGGATCGAGTTGATGCTCAACGCGGCGAATTTGAACCTGATTGCGTTCTGGCGGTATGGGCCGCATCCCGAGGCGCTGACGGGGATGATGTTTGCGATCTTCTCGATTGCGGTGGCGGCGGCGGAAGCGGCTGTTGGATTGGGGCTGGTGATTCAAATTCATCGCCACGCGCATACGACGGATCTGGACGCGATGAACAGGATGAAGGGGTGAGGAGTTGATGCAAGAAACAATTTCGTTCACTCCGCAGTTGGGGCCCTCGATGATCGCGCAGATTCTGTGGCTTATTCCCGCTGTACCAATGGTGGCTTCGGGCGTGATTGCGCTGTTGAAGCAGCCAAAACGCAGGACTGCGGCGTCGCTGGCGATTGGGTCGTTGGGATTTTCACTCTTGTTGGCCTTGGCAGCGTTTGGTCATGTGCTGGCTGGATGGTCACATGGCGCTGGGACACGCGAGACGGTTAACTTTACCTGGATACAGTTTGGTTCGACGAATGTGGATTTGGGGTGGGTGCTCGATCCGCTGTCGGCGGTGATGCTGGTGATGGTCACGTTTGTGGGGCTGCTGATCTTCATCTACTCGACCGGGTACATGGCGCACGACGAAAACTTCACACGTTTCTTCTGCTTCCTCAGCTTGTTTGCCGGAGCGATGCTGGGCGTGGTGATTGCGAATTCGCTGCTGCTTCTGTTCATGGGTTGGGAGTTAGTGGGGCTCACTTCGTATTTGTTGATCGGGTTCTGGTATCAAAAGCCCGCGGCGGCCGCGGCGGCGAAGAAAGCGTTCATGACGACGCGCGTGGGCGATGTTTTTTTTCTGCTGGGCATCGTCTGGCTGTTTGCGCAGACCGGAACGCTGCTGTTCTATAACAACGGCGCGGGTTCGATGGAGCACACGGCGCTGGCTGGATTGCTGGCGCAACATGCGGCCTGGGGATTGACGGCCGCGGGCGCGATTGGACTGCTGATTTTTGCAGGGGCCGCGGGCAAGAGCGGACAGTTTCCGCTGCATGTGTGGCTGCCGGATGCGATGGAAGGCCCGACGCCGGTGTCGGCGCTGATTCACGCGGCGACGATGGTGGCCGCGGGCGTGTATCTGATTGCGCGGGTGTATCCGCTGATGTCGGCTGGCGCGCTGACGCATGGCTTGTTGAGTGGAAGCACTGCGGCGCTGACGGTAGTCACGTGGGTGGGCGCGTTGACTGCCGTTTTTGCGGCGCTGATTGCGGTTGCGCAGAACGACATCAAGCGGATACTGGCCTATTCGACTGTGTCGCAGCTGGGTTACATGATGGCGGGCCTGGGCATGGGCGGCGTTGCGGTGGGCATGTTCCACCTGATCACGCATGCATTCTTCAAGGCGCTGCTTTTCATGGGCGCGGGCTCGGTGATTCACGGCTGCCACGAGGAACAGGATGTGCGGCGGATGGGCGGACTGAAGGCCGACATGCCGCTCACGTTTGTGACGTATGCGATCGGCATGCTGGCGCTGTGCGGGTTTCCGCTGCTGTTCTCGGGGTTCTGGAGCAAGGACGGAATTCTTGAGGCTGGTTCGATGTGGAGCGTGTCGAAGGGGCCGTTCTACATGCTGGTGTTTGGCGCGCTTCTGACTGCGTTCTACATGACGCGGCAGGTGAGCTACGTTTTCTTTGGCGTGAATCGCGGTGAGCAGCATGCGCACGAGAGTCCGAAGTCGATGACGACGCCGCTTGCGATTCTGGCTTTCTTCGCGATTGCGCTGGGGGCGATTGGAACGCCGGCGTGGCCGTGGTTCAAGGCGTTTCTGAATGGGCAGGCAGCGGGATTCGACCTGCATGGTTTTGCCGAGCCGGGATTGCTGGCGCTGATGGCGACTTCCACGGTGGTGGTGTTTGCTGGGCTCCTGATTGGATGGAGTCTCTACGGCAACAAGTCGCCGAAGCCGGAAACTCCCGATGTGCTGGAGGCCGCCGCGCCGTTGCCTTGGAAGTGGCTGCGCGACCGGTTGTATGTGGATGAGTTCTACGGAGTGACGGTGATTGCGTTTTACGGATGGTGGGGGCGGGTGGCGGACTGGCTTGACCGGCGCGTGTGGGGCGGCGCAGTGAGCGGGGTTGCGTGGGCATTCCGCGGATGGGCGCATCTGAACCGCTTCCTGGATACGAATGTTGTGGATGGCGGATTTGACAAGGGCTGCGAGGAGTTGAGCACGGGTGGCGGCCTGCTTTCGCGCGTGGAGAATGGGCGCGTGCAGAGTTACCTGCGCCTCTTGGCACTCGGCTTTGTTTTGCTTGTTGCATTTCTGATTTGGAGCAGCCGGGCATGAGCGGATTTCCGATATTGACGCTGTTGACCGTGCTGCCTCTCATTGGGGCTGCAGTCGCGCTGTGGTCGGGCAAACATGCGCGCAGCGTGGCGCTGATTACCGCGCTCGCCAGTCTTGCGATTGCGCTGTGGGTGTGGACGCAACTGCCGGCGGATGGAAGCATGACGCTGGTTGAACAGCATGCGTGGGCGCCTTCGCTGGGGATTCAGTATCACCTGGCTGTGGATGGTTTGGGCGCGCTGATGCTGGTGCTTTCGGCCATTGTCACGCTGATGTCAGTGGATGCGGCGACACGCGTGCATCATCAGCCGGGACTTTATTTTGGACTGGTGCTGGTGCTGGAAGCAGGACTATTCGGATCGTTCACGGCGCTGAATTTCTTTCACTGGTTTCTGTTCTGGGAGTTGAGCCTGATTCCGGCGTTCTTCCTGATCAAGCTGTGGGGCGGAGCGAAACGAGGACCGGCGGCGACGCAGTTTTTTGTGTACACGATGGCCGGGTCAGTGGCGCTGCTGGTGGCTTTTCTGGCGGTGTTTCTTGCGACGAAGGGTCCCGATTCGCCGGGCACGATGGACTTTGGGCTGCTGTCGGATCTGGCCGCGAAAGGCGATCTGGCAAAGCTGGTGACGGCGCAGTTGGGCTCAGGATTCCTGGGGCTTCCGGTGATGATGTGGCTGGCAATTGGCGTGCTTGCCGGCTTTGCGGTGAAGGTGCCGATGTTCCCGTTCCACACATGGCTGCCAGCGGCGTACTCCGAGGCGCCTTCGCCGGTGACCATGCTGCTGACGGGCGCGATGTCGAAGATGGGCGTGTATGGATTGCTGCGCATTGCGCTTCCGATTTTTGGAGTGCAGATTGCCGCGATGCGCACGCCGCTGCTGGTGCTGGCTGTTGCAACTGTGGTGATGGGTGCGTGGGCGGCCGTTGCGCAGAAGGACTTGAAGCGCGTCTTCGCGTACTCCTCAGTCAATCACCTGGGGTATTGTTTGCTGGGCATTTTTGCACTGGCGGTGCCGGTGGTGAGCGTGGCCGATTCCGCGAGCCAGGCCGCGGCGCTGAATGGCGTGATATTGCAGATGTTCAACCACGGGCTGACGGCGGCGGCGCTGTTCTGGTTTGTGGCCATGCTGCAGCAGCGGACGGGCGGGCATCGCGGCATTGACGACTTTGGCGGACTGCGCAAGCCTGCTCCGGTGCTGGCGGGCCTGATGGGGATTGCGCTGTTCTCATCACTCGGCTTGCCGGGGCTGAATGGATTTGTGGGCGAGTTTTTGATCTTCCGCGGCGCTTTTTCGCTGGCGTGGATTGCGTCAACGGTTTCGATTCTCGGATTGCTGGTGACGGCTGCGGTGATTCTTACCGTGATTCAAAAAGTATTTGCGGGGCCCGTGCCGGAGCGGCTGGCGCAGTTCCCCGACCTGCACAATGGCGAGCGATTGGCGCTTGCGCCGGTGATTGGACTGATGTTGCTGATTGGAATATTGCCGCAACTGATTGTGGACAGCGTGAACCCGACGGTGGTGAATTTGCTCGCGCATTGGAGATTTTAGATGTTGGCGTGGACGATCTATCTCTCGTTTGCCGGAGCGTTGCTGCTGGCGTTGTTGCCCAAGGGCAATCACGCACTGGCGCGCTGGCTGGCGCTGGCCATTGCAGTTGGCGGGCTTGCGGTTGGCGTGGTTGGTTTTGTGAATGGAATGGGCCAGGGACTCACGGAGATTGTGAATGTGCCCTGGGTGCCGTCGATGGGCATCCACTACCTGCTGGCGGCCGATGGGATCAGCAGGACGCTGGTGCTGCTGACGGGGATTGCGGCTGTGTCGGGCGTGCTGTTCAGCTGGAATATTGAAGTGCGCACGAATGAGTTTTTCGCGTTCTTCCTGGCGCTGATTGGCGGAGTGTACGGAGTCTTCTTAAGCTTCGATCTGTTTTTGCTGTTTGTGTTCTATGAAATTGCGATTGTGCCCAAGTACTTCCTGATCGCAATCTGGGGTTCGACGCGGCGTGAGTATGCGGCGATGAAGCTGGCGCTCTACTCGTTTGTGGGCTCGGCGATGGTGTTGATTGGGCTGCTTGCGTCGTATGCGGCATCGGGCAGCCACTCGACGGGATTGGTTGCGCTGGCCCATGCGGGACTGCCGGTGAGCTTTCAGATGTGGTGCTTCCCGCTGGTGTTCACAGGCTTTGCGATTCTGGCCGGCATGTGGCCGTTTCACACCTGGGCGCCGACCGGCCACGTGGCCGCGCCGACGGCTGCTTCGATGCTGCTGGCCGGCGTGGTGATGAAGCTGGGCGCTTACGGATGCCTGCGCGTGGGCATCTCGCTGTTTCCCCATGGTCTCGATCCGTGGGGATTTTCGTTCATCGGAATCGGTTCGTGGCGCGATGTGTTTGCGCTGCTGGCGGTGATCGGCATTGTGTATGGGGCGCTGGTGGCGCTGGTGCAGACGGATTTCAAGTTTGTGATCGGCTACTCCAGCGTGAGCCACATGGGTTTTGTGCTTCTTGGGCTGATGACGCTGAACCAGATCGGCATGACGGGCGCGGTGTTGCAGATGTTTTCGCACGGAATTATCGCCGGGCTGCTGTTCGCGATTGTGGGCCGCATTGTGTATGAGCGCACGCATACGCGGCAGTTGGCGGAGTTGGAGACGATGCATCTGTCGCGAAGGATGCCGTTCGCGGCATGGGCATTTGTGGTTGCCGGCATGGCGTCGATGGGGCTGCCGGGGTTCTCAGGATTTGTGGCGGAGCTGCAGGTGCTGATCGGCGCATGGATGGTGAAGCCATGGTGGGTAGCGGCGGCGGGCGTGGGGATTGTGGTGGGCGTGGCGTACACGTGGCGCGCGCTGCAGAAGGCGTTCTTTACCGATTCGCGTCCGAGTGCGCATGAACTGGAGCAGGAACACAAGCATCCCTTTGCAGCGATCACGTGGCCAGAGGTTACGGGCGTGGTGCTGCTGGCAACAGTAAGCCTGGTGGTTGGCATTTATCCGAGAATTCTTTTGGACGCGATTGAGCCCGCGGTGAAGGCGCTGCTAGAGGGAGTGGGACGATGAACTACACAGACCTCTTTCGCGTGACACTTCCGGAGACGGCGCTGGAAGTAGCGGCGCTGCTGGTGCTGCTGGTGGATCTGGGCTTGCTGCGCAATGCAGCGGTCAAGGTGCGTGCGGCGGTTGCTGCACTGCTGGGCGTAGTTGGGTGTGGGGTTGGGCTGGTTCTGGTGCTGCAGCAGGGAACGGGCGGCCTGAGTTTTGAGAGCACGCATGAATTGCTTCTGGCGACGGGCGGATTCACTGCAGTGGCGCAGGCGGGAGTCCTGGTGTTGACAGCGCTGACGTTGCTGCTGGTGATCGACACGGACTTTACGCGGCATGTGGGCGAGTTTGTGGCCGTGATTCTGATGGCGGCCGCGGGCGGATTGCTGATCTCCGGCGCGCAGGACCTGCTGGTGATCTTTGTCGGCCTGGAACTGCTCAGCCTGGGACTCTACATTCTTACGGCATTCGCGAAGAGCTCCGGGAGAAGCGCAGAAGCGGCAATGAAGTATTACCTCTTCGGCGGAATGTCGGCGGCGTTTCTGCTATTCGGATTCAGTTATCTCTATGGGCTGACGGGATCAACGAATCTGCACGAGATATTGCTGGGACTGTATGGGCCGCATGCTGCGCAGACTGCGCCGCTGCTGTATGTGGCCATCGTGATGATCGCGGCGGGACTTGGATTCAAGGTGGCGGCGGTTCCGTTTCACTTGTGGGCGCCGGACGCGTATGAAGGCGCGCCCGCGCCGGCTGCGGCGTTTATCGCTTCGGTCTCCAAGGTGGCGAGCTTTGCGCTGCTGATTTCGATTGGGACAGCGGCGCTGCATGTTCTGGACGGCGGGCATGGCGCGATGAGGGTCCTGTTGACTCAGGGCAATACTGCGCCGCAGCCGAACTATCTGGGATTCAATATTCCGTGGTCGTTTGTTCTGACGGTGTTTGCCGCGGCCTCGATGTTGCTGGGAAACCTGGCGGCGCTGGCGCAGACCAGCGTGCGCCGGCTGCTGGCTTACTCGGCGATTGCGCATGCGGGGTATGTGCTGCTGGGGCTGGCGTTCTTCTCGTATTCTCCGCGCAGCGCGGGAGCGATTCTCTATTACGTGCTGACCTACGGGCTGACGACGATTGGCGCGTTCGGCGTGATTGGCGTGGTGGAGCGGGCAACGGGCTCGGACAAGCTGGATGCGTTTCTGGGATTGCACAAGCGGAGTCCGCTGCTAGCGGCGGTGCTGCTGGTGCTGTTCCTGTCGCTGGCGGGGATTCCGCCGCTGGTGGGATTCTGGGCCAAGTTCAACCTGTTTGCGGCCGTGCTGAGCGTGTCAAATGATGCGATCTGCATGGGACTGGTGGCGCTGGCGGTGGCGATGAGCGCTGTTTCGCTCTACTACTACTTGCAGGTGTTGAAGCGCGCGTATGTGCAGCCCGCGGTGGATGAGACGCCGATCAAGGTGCATCCGGTGAGCCTGATTGTGCTGCTGGCGATTGCGGCGGCGGTGGTGTTGCTGGGGGTTTTTCCGGCGGTACTGCAGGGGTGGATTGCTGGATTTTATCCGGCGATGTAGCTGTTCCTCAGGGGCTAGAGCGGTTTCAGGATAGGTATACCCTATCTGCACTACTGCGAGGTCGCCGCTCCTTGGGGTCGCGTCGACTTGAGTGTATTCCCTTTGGGTACGGCAATCCTGAAACCGCTATAAAGCCCACTTTTCATTCAATGGGCACTTTTGCCGGGGATAAATCCCCGGCCTACCGCCCGGATGAGCCGTTCGGCGAGCTGTAGATCCGTGCCCTCTCAAAATCTAGAAGCCGATCTTGATGCCGTTTTCGCCGATTACGGTGAAGACTCCGAGCAGATGCGAGACGCCCAGCAGTTCGCGGACGCGCTTGCCCAGATTCTTGAGGATCAGTTGGCAGCCGGCGGACTTGGTGGAGACGTAGATGCGCACCAGCGTGCCGAGGCCCATGCTATCCATGTAGTTCACGTCGCATAGATCGAGGGTGAGCTTCTTGGTGCCGGGCAGGAGCTTGCAGACCTGGGAGTAGAGGATGTTGCCGGTGGTGGAGATGAGCTTGCCGTGGCAGAGGATCACGACCACTTCGGGACTGCAACGTTCTACATCCAGGGTGAGCAGACTCGCGGCGGGTTGATCTGGCATCCGGAAATTCCTTGCGAATCAGGGTTGGGGAATGCGCGTGGTCCATGGTAATACGGCGGAGGGGTGGTTGGAACGAAAGAATTTGCCCATGACGGAGAGTCATGGGGAAGGACATCTCTCAGGGGCAAAACAGGCTGCGGAAAAAGGCCTGGTTTTGGGCGAAACTCGGCAAAAGCATACCTCAGGGGCTGAAGCCCTTGTTGATTTAATTGGCTTTATGCCGGGGATAAATCCCCGGCCTACCGCCCGATCGCTAGCTGCGCAGGAAGTCTTTGGCTTTCTGGATGAGGACGTCGCGGCTGATGTCGGAGATGGCGTTGGTGAGCGGAATGCCTTTGGGGCAGATCTCTACGCAGTTCTGCGCGAAGCCGCATTCCTGAATGCCTCCGTCGCCGGCGAGGGCGCGAAGGCGCTCTTCCTTGAAGACCTTGCCGGTGGGGTGGTCATTGAAGAGCTTGACCTGGGCGATGGTGGCCGCGCCGACGAAGCCCGTGTCGTCATTGAACTGCGGGCAGACTTCCATGCAGCAGCAGCAGGAGATGCAATTCGAAAGCGGGTAGCTGGCCTCCTGCTGTTGCGGGAAGACGCGCGGGCCGGAGCCGAGGTCGTAGGTGCCGTCGACGGGGACCCAGGCTTTGACGGCCTTGAGGTTTTCAAAGAGGACCGAGCGGTCGACCTGGAGGTCGCGGACCAGAGGGAACTTGGAGAGCGGCTCAACCTTGATGGGCTGCTCCAGATTGTCGACCAGCGAGGAACAGGCCATGCGGGCCTTGCCGTTGATGCGCATGGCGCAGGAGCCGCAGATCTCTTCGAGGCAATTGGAGTCATAGGTGATGGGGGTGGTGGGCCTTCCGTCGGCGGTGACGGGGTTGGCGGCGATCTCCATCATGGCGGAGATGACATTCATGCCGGGACGCCATTCGAGTTCGAATTTCTCCCATTGAGCGGGAGCATCGGGGCTGGCCTGGCGCTTGATTTCGAAGGCTACGGTTTTGTTTGCCATGATGGTTTTCGGTCCCTCAGGGGCTGAAGGAACCTGCGGTGCGGCCAACTTTGTGGAAGGCAATCCGCAGGGGCTAAAGCCCTTCATCTTCGTTCTTCGTTTCGGCACGACAGAAGTCGTGCCCTTTCAAAACTTTGATAATCGATGTTTGTGCTTTCCCACCCATTCCGCGAAAAGATGCGGAATGGATGGGGCACCCAAGCTTTCTTACTAGGCCGCGGTGTAGCTGCGCGGGCGCGGCTTGATGAACTGCGTGTCGACTTCTTCGTACTCGATCTTTGGGCCTTGGGGCGCGCCGGTAAAGCTGGCTTTGCTGGTCTTCAGGAACTTCTCGTCGTTGCGATCGGGGAAGTCGGGCTTGTAGTGCGCGCCGCGGGATTCATCGCGGAGCAGTGCGCCGAGGGTGATGGTGCGCGAAAGCTCCAGCATGTTTTTCAACTGGCGGGCGAAGGCGAAACTGGTGTTGGCCCACTGGCTGCGGTCGCTCAGGTTGACTTTCTTGTAGCGCTCGATGAGTTCGACGATCTTTTCATCGGCCTGCTTGAGGCCCTTGTTGTAGCGAATGACGGTGACGTGCTCGGTCATGGTGCTCCCGAGTTCGCGCCAGAGCTTGAAGGGGTTCTCGGTGCCTTCGTTGTTCATGAGATTCTTGTTGATCTCGGCCTGGCGCGCGATCTCGGCTGCTGCGCCGCCGTCGCCCTCGGCGGCAGGCAGACTCTTGGCGTACGCAAGGGCATTGGGGCCGGAGCGGAATCCGCCGAAGATGCAACTGACGAGCGAATTGGCGCCGAGGCGATTTGCGCCGTGGTACTGGTATTCGCACTCGCCGGCGGCGAAGATGCCGGGAATGTTGGTCATCTGATTGAAATCGACCCAGAGGCCGCCCATGGTGTAGTGCACGCCGGGGAAGATCTTCATGGGCACATCGCGCGGGTCGTCGCCGACGAACTTCTCGTAAATCTCCAGAATGCCTTCGAGCTTGCGGTTCAGGGTGGCGCGATCGATGTGGGTGAGGTCGAGGTAGACCATGGGCTGTCCGTCGATGCCCAGGCCGAACTCGTAGACCACCCTATGGATGGCGCGGGTGGCCACGTCGCGGGGGACCAGGTTACCGTACTTGGGATACCACTCTTCAAGGAAGTACCAGCGGTCGGCGTCGGGAATCTGCTTGATGGGGCGCTTTTCGCCTGCGTTGCGGGGGACCCAGACGCGGCCGCCTTCACCGCGGGCCGACTCGGACATGAGGCGCAGCTTGTCTTCGCCGGGAATGCAGGTGGGGTGGACCTGGATGAACTCGCCATTGGCGTAGTAGACGCCCTGCTGGAAGACCGCCGACTGGGCTGAGCCGGTGCAGACGACGGAGTTGGTGGACTTGCCAAAAATTGCGCCGTTGCCGCCGGTAGCGAGGATGATGGCGTCGGCGGGGAAGGCTTTCAGCTCCATGGTGCGGAGGTCGAGGGCGGTGATGCCGCGGGCCTGGCCTTTGGAGTCGATGATGGCGGAGAGGAACTCCCAGCCCTCGTACTTCTTCACTTTGCCGTCGGCTTCGTGACGGCGGACCTGCTCGTCAAGCGCGTAAAGAAGCTGCTGGCCGGTGGTGGCGCCGGCGAATGCGGTGCGCTGATAGAGCGTGCCACCGAAACGGCGGAAGTCGAGCAGGCCCTCGGGGGTGCGATTGAAGGGCACGCCCATGCGGTCGAGGAGATCGATGATGGCGGGCGCCGCTTCGCACATGGCCTTGACGGGGGTCTGGTTGGCCAGGAAGTCGCCGCCATAGATGGTGTCGTCAAAGTGCTTGTCGGTGGTGTCGCCTTCGCCCTTGAGATCCTTGGCCGCGTTGATGCCGCCCTGGGCGCAGACGGAGTGGGAGCGCTTGACGGGGACGATGGAAAACAGATCGACAGTGCCGCCGGCTTCGGCGATTTTGATAACCGCGGCCAGGCCAGCCAGGCCTCCGCCAACCACGATGATTCTGGGTGCTGCCATGAACGAACTTCCTTTCCGAAAAGCAGCTTCTAGCCTCTAGCTTCTAGCTAAGAGCCGACGGCCTGGGTCAATTCAAATCGAAGAACCGCCGGAGCTGGGCGCCGATATCGAAAGCGAGATGGCCGGGGTGGGGTTTTCTGGGGCGTTGGGGTATTTGCCGCCGACGAAGGCCCAGATGCTGGCCAGTCCCATGACGGCGAGGCCGATGCCGAACGCGACGCAGACATAGCCGAAGCGCTTGCGGGCCTTTTCGCCGGGGGTGATGCCCCACTTGGCGGCGAAGAGCCAGATGCCGTAAGAGAAGTGCCAGCAGATGGCGATCATGGCGATGATGTAGACGGCGAGCATCCAGGGATTGGCCAACTCATGTTGAACCTTGGCGAAGGATGCGTAGGGATTCTCAGGAAGCGCAATGCCGGTGAAGCGCTGGCGGTAGACGTGTTGCGCGATGTAGGCGAAGGCGATGAGGCCGGTGTAGCGCTGGGAGATGTAGAGCCAGTTGCCAGCCCAGGGGTAGTAAACGATGTTCGACTTGCCGCGCAGCCAGATGTAGACGCCATAGATGCCGTGATAGAGGATGGGCAGAAAGATGAAGACCCATTCGAGGACGCGGACCAACGGGAGGCCATTGAGGAACTTGACCTGAGCTCCGTAGGCGATGGGGCCTTTGAGCGCCTCAAAGTTCGAGAGCAGATGCTCGAGCAGGAAGGCACCGATGGGGATGATGCCGAGGAGCGAGTGCAGCTTGCGCCAGATAAAGGAGTTCCCCTGGGCGGCCCGCAATGGCGATATGCCGCGGTGAACAGTTGGCGTGGCAGGATGTTGGGCAGTGGCCATGGAATTCGAGGCTCCTAAAGGCTGCGGGTAGAGGCTGTTCCAGATAGAGAGACAGAGAATCTTCGCTTATTTCCACTTGCATTATTGGTGTCGCACATCACACCCGTCAAGGCGCACAGGTCACCGGCTGGGGTTGCGCCGATTCCAGAGGCTCGGCCGCTCAGGTTCAATTTGCGGTGGAAGGAGTTATCCGATTATTGCGTGCCCGCGAGTTTAGAAGATTTCCTTCTTGGTTACGCCACCGCCGCACAGCTCCATGGCATGGGTCATGGCTTTGGCCACGCGGTTGGCCGTATCCTCGTCGCGGGTGGTGATGCCAGTCGTCTTGCCCGTTAGGTCTTTCTCCACCGGTGCCTGGTTGCCCTTGGTAGTGGAAGTATGAGCGGAGAAAACGGCGTTAGATGCCGACAGTTTCACAACGAACACCGTGGGTGTCAGCGCCACAGTCACATCCGGGTGGGCGGCCTCAGCAAGCGACTGATTGATTACATCCTGCTCCTTCTCGACGGTGATCTTCTCGACTTGTTTGAAGGAGGTCGTATCGGTCTCGACTGCCAGGGTGTGTAGGTCGTCGGCGGTGAGGCCGGGTTTGAGGGTCCTCCCTTTTGGCAGTTCAGTAGTTGTGTCAACGGTATAGGAGGTGTAGAGAGTGCAGGCAGCCGGGTCTGCCATCACGTCGGAGACAGTGAGAATTGCGCGTATGGTCAATCCCGGTTGATTGCTGATGGTCTCTGCCCAGCCAACCGGACCTTGTTGGCTCAACTTCTCTTGAATAAATTGCATGGTCGCTGCCAGCGTTGGGCCGCTGTCGGCAGCCTTGGTCGGAGGGGGAGTGCTTTGTTGTCCCCAGGCCGTAAGTGCAAAACCAAAAGCCAGAATGAGAGTAAGCCGAAGTCTCATCTTCATCGTTCAACCCTTTCCATTGCGCTCAGGCAAGCCAAGCGCAGATCCGACTGCACACGCTCTACTCCACATTGCTGACTTTTCCGTTGACGAAGGTTACCTTCATGTCCTTGTAGTAGAAGACAACTTTCCCTCCCAGGTTGGCGACCTTCAGCGGTTGTCCAAAACCGGCGGTCACCTGATTCATGGTCTGGCCAATGGCAATGGTTGGCGGTGGTGTATCCGCCGGGGGAGGGGGAGGAGCAATCGCCTGCATCGGCGCCGGCGCTGCTTCCGGCGCATCCCCTGACCTGGCCCATACCTGACGAGTATTTACATCCACCAGATTGGCGCCTTGAATCTTGAACTGCTGGGCAAACCCCGTGGAGGTGAAGGTAAACGTCAAGGTATCCCCGGCGACGGTATATTGGCCGTGTCCTTGCCCAGCGCCCACAAACTTGGTGAATGATCCGTCGGCAAGAAGGAGCAGATGCGATCCACCGGGGGCAAGGTATTGCCCTGCGATTGGCGGCGGCGGCCCCTCTTGCGCCGGGGCTGGCGTTGCGACTGGTGCAGCCTCCGGAGCCTGCTGGCCACCTTGGTCGTCCGGAGGCACAACGGTCAGGACATCTGCGACCGTCTGCAACGCGACATCCAGCGGCGGCACTTCTTTTTTGTTGGGAAAGGGAATTTTCAGATTCGCGTAGTAGCGGACGCCGTCGTACGGATCGCTGTAAAGATGGAGGAGGACCCCATCCTTCTGGACCTGAATCCCCGTAACCCAGCACTTCTCCTCTGGGACAAATTGACGCTGGGGATAAGTGTTTGCCGGGGTTCCACCCCCCGGAGTCAGCATTCCGATCATGAGATCCTTGCCGAACCCACCCATACCTTGCCCGATCTTCCCGTTCTTGAATGTGTTTGAAGGGGGCAGAGGAGAGGCCACGGCATACATGAGCAGCCCCGGCTTGTGAAGTTGCACCACATCGCCGGCCGTAACAATATCTGAGCGGTCGGCTGCAGTTGTGGTGAACTTTATTTGAGAGGAAAGCTTTGTCTGGATGGCGGCTGCCGCGTCACTCGTCTGCGCTGCTGAGCAGACGCTAAGAGCCAATGCGATGGTTGCCACCCCGAATACTCGAAACAGTCGTGCAGGAGCCATGGGTCTCTCCGTTTCGGATGTTATGGGGGAAGGTTTCAGGAATCGTACGGAATATAGATCATTCTCGATGCACAGTCAAACTGCTCAGCGCGTCATTGATTTCCAGGAGAAACCATATGGGAGGCTTCAGGCGACCAGCATGGGGAGGAGCGCGGCGAAGGCGCGGCCGCGATGGCTGAGGGAGAGCTTGGTTTCGAGATCGATTTCGGCCATGGTGCGGTCGAGCTCCGGAAGATAAAACAGCGGGTCGTAGCCAAAGCCGCCGGTGCCGCGCGGGGCGTCGAGGATGAGGCCTTCGACGGCGCCCTGGGCGGTGTGAAAGGGCAGGCCGTCGCGCGCAGCCACGAGAACGCATCGGTAGCGGGCGGTGCGGGCCGCCGCGGGGACGCCGGCCAGGCGCTGCAGGAGGATCATGTTGTTCCATACATCGGTGTTGTCGTTGGCGTCGGGCGAGTCGACCAGGCCAGAGTCGGCTGCGAAGCGGGCGGAGCGGACGCCGGGCGCGCCGTTGAGTGCGTCGACTTCAAGGCCGGAGTCGTCGGCCAGGACGAGCTGGCCGGGTGCGAAGCGGGAGTAGTAGACGGCCTTGAGCGTGGCGTTGGCGGTGAAGGTGACTCCGTTCTCCTCCGGAGCGGGGATGGTGGCCAGGGCAGGCAGCGGATCGATGTGCAGAGAGTAAGCCTGGGCGGCGGTGCGGAAGTCGCGGAGTTTGCCCTGGCTGGTGGTGGCGGCGTAGAGGCGGAGAGCCATGCTTCGAGTGTAACCACCTGCGGTGGGGCAGGCACTTGCAGTGCGGCAGACGCTCGCGTGAGGCTCGCACCACTGCGTGGGGCTGACGCTCGCGGGAGGCTCGCACGGGCTTACTGCTTCCCACCCATTCCGCGGAAAGGAGCGGAATGGATGGGGCACCCGGCCACCTGCGGTGGGGCAGACGCTCGCTACCCGCTCGCACTGGCATTATTGAGTGCCGCCCTTGAGCCGTCCGCGGCGGGTCATCTGCGGGAGAATGTCTTTGACAAGCAACCGTCCTGCGACTTACCGTTCTCCAGTTGAGAAAATATTTCATTTGGGGATTATGTGTTCCGTTTATCCCCGGAAGGACCCCTGTGATGCGCAAGAGCCAGGCCTTGCAAAAGGCCTCAGTGATCGCAGCGTTTGCCATTTTTTCTTTGCCGATGCATTCGCAGCAGGCCGGGCCGCCTCCGCCCGCCGCGGCTTCCCCGCAGGTGGGGCTGGAGCAGGGATTCATTGCGCCGCCGGCGAGCGCACGGCCGCGGGTCTGGTGGCACTGGATGAACGGCAACATCAGCCAGGAGGGGATCAAGCTGGACCTGGAATGGATGCATCGCGTAGGGATTGCGGGATTCCAGAATTTCGATGCTGCGCTGGACACTCCGCAGGTGGTCGACCACCGGCTCGCGTACATGACGCCGGAGTGGAAAGAGGCTTTCAAGTACGCAACCACCCTCGCCGATCAGTTGGGAATGGAAGAGGCGATCGCCGGTTCGCCGGGGTGGAGCGAATCGGGAGGTCCGTGGGTACCGCCCGCGGAGGGAATGAAGAAATATGTGTGGAGCGAGACAGAGGTGGAGGGTGGAAAGCCGTTTACGGGCAAGCTGGCGCATCCTCCGACTGTGACCGGTCCATTTCAAGGCGTGCGTGGCGGGGACGATCCGTCGAAGGAGTTTTACGCGGACACCGTTGTGATCGCCTATCGCCGCCCGGCGGGCGACGTTGACTTGAGCACGCTGCATGCGAAGATGACGGCGAGCGCAGGAGCGCCCGATTTTGCGCTGCTCTCCGATGGAGATCTGAAAAATACCGCAAAGCTGCCGGTTCCAGCGGTGGGCGAATCGGCGTGGATTCAGTGGGAGTTCAATACACCGCAGACGATCCGGGCCATCACCTATGTGACCAGGGATCCGGACTGGACGGCGGCGTTTACGGGCGTGGGCACTCCGGAGCGGACTCTTGAGGCCAGCGACGACGGGGTGAGTTTCCACGAGGTGGCAAAGCTCACGAGCGGGAACGCGGCTGAGCATACGATTGCTTTTCCGGCTGCGACGGCGCGGTTTTTCAGGGTGAAGTTCAAACGCCTGCCTCCTCCCGAAGTGCCGGGATGGGCGAGGGGGATGGACGCCGCATCGATGGGGCTCGACAAACGCCCGCCGGTCACCGACTACGAAATCGCCGAGCTGGCCCTGTTTCCCGGCGCGCGGGTAAGGATCTTTGAGGACAAAGCGGCCTTTGTGCCCGATCCAGACCTCTACGCCTTCGCGACGCCCGCGGTGGACCAGGGAGCTGCGATCTCGAAGTCGAACGTGGTGGATTTGACGGCAAAAATGCAACCGGACGGCTCGCTGGACTGGACTCCACCGCCTGGGAATTGGATGGTGCTGCGTTTCGGGTACTCGCTACTGGGGATCACCAACCATCCGGCAACCAAGGAAGCAACCGGACTCGAGGTGGACAAGCTGGACGGCAAGGCCGTGGCGAAGTACATGAACACCTACCTGGACAGTTATAAGGAAACGGTGGGCGCCGGGATGATGGGCAAGCGCGGCATCCGGTACATCATCAACGACAGCTGGGAGGCGGGATCGCAGAATTGGACACCGGACATGGTTGCGCAGTTCCGCAGATTGCGGGGCTACGATCCGCTGCCGTGGATGCCGGTTCTGACGGGCCGTGTGGTGGAGAGCGCCGCAGCCAGCGACGGCTTCCTGTGGGATTTTCGGAAGACCATCGCGGACCTGATTGCGACGGAGCACTATGGCGTGCTGGAGACCGTGATTCGGCAGCACAACATGGGGCACTATGGCGAGTCGCACGAAAGCGGAAGAGCTTATGTGGCGGACGGCATGGAGGTGAAGAAATACAACGAAGTGCCGATGAGCGCGCTGTGGACGCAACGGCCCGGAGTGAACAAGGAGCAGTTTGGCGGCAACGCGGACGACCGTGAGTCGGCTTCGGTGGCGCATATTTATGGGCAGAATCTGGCGGCGGCTGAATCGATGACCGCGGCGGAAGCGCCGTGGGGCTGGTCACCGGCTACGCTGAAGCCGACGGCGGACCAGGAGTTCCTGAATGGGATCAACCGGTTTGTGATTCACGAGTCGGCGCACCAGCCGCTGGTGGGCAAAGCGCCAGGGCTGACGCTGGGACCGTTCGGGCAATGGTTCAACAGGAACGAAACGTGGGCCGAGCAGGCGGGGCCGTGGATCGACTACATTGCCCGGACCAGCTTCATGCTGCAGCAGGGGCACTTTGCCGCGGATCTTGTCTACTACTACGGCGAAGACTCCAACCTGACGGCAATTTTCGACCAGAAATCTCCGGATATTCCGCAGGGATATGGCTTCGACTACATCAATGCGGACGCGCTGATTCACGAATTGCGCGTGGAAGACGGGCGGATTCACACGCCGGGTGGAATGAGCTACCGGGTGCTGGGACTTGATGCTTACAGCAGACATATGTCGTTGCCTGTGCTGCGCGCGATTTACAAGCTGGTGAATGAGGGCGCAACCGTCGCCGGTCCCAAGCCTGTGGACGATCCCAGCCTGGCAGACGACCAGGCCGAGTTCCGCAAACTGAATGAGGAACTTTTTGGCGACGGCACCGGAGTGCGCCGGGTAGGGAAGGGAACGGTGTATGCGGGACAGCCGCTCAAGGATGTGTTTGAGGCAATCAAGCTGGCGCCGGATTTCGAAGCCACCCAGCCGGAACCGGGAACCCGGCTGGAGTTTGTGCACCGCAAGCTGGCGGATGGGGACCTCTACTTTGTGGATAACCGAACAGACCATGCGGTGCAGGTGGACGCGGCTTTTCGCGTGAGCGGAAGGAAACCGGAACTTTGGCGCGCGGAGACGGCGGGTATGCGGCCGGCAACCTACCGTAGCCAAGACGGCCGAACCACGGTGCCTTTGAAGCTTGAACCATGGGGCACGGTCTTTGTGGTATTCCGCAAACCGGCGGAAGCAACGGCCTTTACTGCGCCGGCATCCTCTGAAACACAGCTGGCTGCGGTCTCAGGGCCGTGGGCGGTGAAGTTTCAGCCGGGTCGCGGGGCGCCGGAGTCAATCACGCTGGGGGATCTCGCTTCATGGACCACAAATGCCGATCCCGGCGTGAAGTACTTCAGCGGCACCGGAACTTATACCCGGAACCTCGATGCGCCTGCAGCCTGGTTTACGCACGGCGCGGAACTGTGGATCGATCTGGGCAATGTGAAGGAACTCGCCCAGGTGGAAGTGAACGGCAAGCCGCTGGGAACGGTGTGGCATTCGCCGTTCCGCGTGGACTTGACCGCCGCGCTGCATCCCGGCGCAAACCAGCTCACGGTGAAGGTGACCAACCTGTGGCCGAACAGGATGATCGGGGACCAGCAGCCGGGTGTGACCAACCCCATCACGTTTGCCGATGTGAAACCTTACAAGGCAAACTCCCCGCTGATCGATTCCGGGCTTCTGGGTCCGGTTAGGATTTTGCGGATTACAACCGAGGCGGGGACTGGGAAATAGGCCTCGACACTTTATTTTGAAGCGCTCGGTTCGAAGTTCCAGCGTCCTGATTCTGAAGCTCTCTGTAGAAAGCTGCCGAAAGGACAAAAGCAGATCCTTCGACTCACCACCCCCGGGCTCCGCCCCAAAGAGCAAAGACCGCTCTTTGGGGACCCCGGGGAACTGCAGAGCGTTCGGGGCCCCTTTCGCTCAGGATGACAGGCGTTGCTTTGCTGCGAACTTTTGGAGTAGCAGGGCACACTTTTTTCGCATTACAGGAGCAGCATGTCAATCATCGCTGGAATCGGATGGCACGTGGTGGGCGCGGCATCGGCCGCGACCTTCTATGCGCCCATTGAAAAGGTCAGGAAATGGTCGTGGGAGACCACATGGGCCGTGGCAGGGCTCTTCTCCTGGATCCTGTTGCCGATTTCGGTGAGCTTGTTGCTGCTGCCGGATTTTGCGGGCTTCTACGCATCGATTGGCCCACACGTGCTGTGGCCAGTGGCCCTCTTCGGGGCCATGTGGGGGGTGGGCAACGTGAGCTATGGGCTTACGATGCGGCACCTGGGCATGTCGCTGGGGATCGGCATTGCGATCGGCGTGACGCTGGTGGTGGGCACGCTGATTCCGCCGCTGCGCCACGGGCAGGCTGCGCTGCTGTTTGAGACCAAGGGCGGCCTGCTGACCATGGCTGGGGTGCTGGTGGCGCTGGTGGGTGTTGCGGTGGTGTCGTACGCAGGGCATCAGAAAGAGGTGCAACTGCGCGGTGAGCCCAGGGAGTTCAACCTGAAGTTTGGGATTCTGCTGGCTATCCTGTGCGGCATATTTTCATCGGGCATGTCGTTTGCCATTGATGCCGCCAAGCCGATGGAGGCCGCGGCGCTTCACCTTGGCGTGAACCCGCTGTACGCGGCGTTGCCGAGTTACGTGGTGATCATGGGCGGGGGAGCGGTAGTCAACCTCTGCTACTGTTTCATTCGCCTGGCGGCACTGAAGAGGATCTCGATCAAAGACGATCTGGCACAGCCGCGCGGAACGCTGGTGCGCAACGGGGCGCTGGCGGCAACCGGCGGCATCATGTGGTACCTGCAGTTTTTCTTTTACGCATGGGGCGCGGCGAACATTCCGCAGCACCTGTCCTACGTGAACTGGATGCTGCACATGAGCATTTACGTGCTGTGCGGCGGTATTGCGGGGCTGGCGCTGGGCGAGTGGGCGGGCGTGGGATCGAGGCCGGTGCGTATTCTGTGGGTGGGGATGGTCATCATCATTCTGGCGGCGAACCTGGTGGGATTGGGCGTGGCTTCGTAAGGTGTCCGCTTCCGGCGCCAGGCGAGTGGGCGGGCGGATGCAGGGGCCTCGAAACGTTCATATGAGGGGTGTTCCCGCCCGATGCGCGTGCTATATTGACAGCGTTGGCCGTGCTTTCCAGCAACTCATTTCGAGCCTTGTGTTTGACCCGTACCGGAGGCCCATTGCATCTTCGCAGGATCGATCATTCCCATTTCACGACACAGCGGGCCTACACTTTCTTCGTCCGCCAGGTTCGACCGGTATGTTTCTCCGTACTGGCCGGGCTCTGCCTGGTTGCAGCGCAATACGCCCACTCGCAGGAGGCGCAGGCGCTGCCCGCAGCGAATGCCGCGGCGCCTGCAAATACGCAGCCAGAGGAGAAGGTTGCAGTTGATTTTGCGAGCACGCCGGTGAGTGCGGTTGCGGCGGAGGCAATAGCGGCGCCGCCGCTGGAATCGATGAGTGCCGGTGAAACCGTAAAGCCGGCCAAGCAGCCCGTTGAGAGTGAAATCCTCTTCGAGGGTCTGGCTTCCTACGGCAACTATAAGATATTTGCTTCCAGCTACGATATGAAGCTCTTCACGGCTGGAGTTGAATACGACCGCCATTCGTTTGGTCATTTTCTTGGTGCACAGATGGATTATGTGGCGGAGTTTCTGCCCTTCGTCCTGCTGGACAAGCCGCTCTCGACGTCGATCTTCGGTACTCCAGATCCAAGTCGTGCCAAGAACATCCGGCAGTACGTGCCGGGTGTAGGGTTTTCGCCAATCGGATTCCGCTGGCAGTGGCGGAGCAAGAAGACCATCAAGCCCTACCTTGAGGCCAAGGGCGGAATTATTGCCTTTGCGCAGAAAGTGCCGTCGCCCGAAGCGAGCTATGAGAATTTCAGCTTGCAGTCCGGCACTGGAATCCAGGTGAGGATGAGCGAACGGTGGGGCCTGCGCCTGGGGCTGTTCAGCGACTTCCACTTCTCGAATGCATTTGTTGTTCCCGTGAACCCGGGCCTCGACGTGATGAATGCAAATCTCGCAATCAGCTACCACCTGGGGCGCCAGGCTCAGTAGAGGCCGTGGGCCTTGATCACGGCAGCGGGAGTTCCGCATCGAGCCCCGCGGCTACCAAGTCGGACCGAAGCTTTTCAACGGTCGAAAACTGGATGGATTTCATTCCCAGCGCCTGCGCGGCCTCTACGTTCACAAGCTTGTCGTCGAGAAACAGGGTCTCTTCGGGCATCGCGCCCAGTTCCTTCAGTACATGGCGATAGATGGCCGGTTCGGGCTTGGCCATGTGCAACTGGAAGCTCCAGACCAGCACGTTGAAGCGGGGGAGCCAGTCGAATGTGCGCTCAATGCCGGCGAGCACGTTGTCGCCCATGTTGGAGAGAATTGCGGTCAGGAATCCGCGCTCTTTCAGCTTGAGTTGCCACGCAAGCATGGCTGGATTTTCAGTTGTCCACAGGCGAGCATCCCACTGATTCAGCTCTTCGTCGGCGCCGGGAGGGAGATTCAAGCCGCCGTCGCCGATGAGCTTCTGCCAGAAGTCGAGTCCGGTGAGCTTGCCTTCGTCATAGGCATGGCGATCGGTCCAGTAGAGGCTTTCAAAGCGCGCAGCGGGCAGCCCGGTGATGCGCAGCAGCTCGGCGTGAGCAGCAGGGTCCGGCAGGCCGGTGAGTACCATCCCATAGTCGAAGACAACTGCACGCAGAGCCAAAGTCCCTCCTGGATTGCATCTTCCACGTAAAGGAAAGACGCCTCTGTTCATTGTGCATGAACGCCCTATTGATCAAGAGGTAAATATTCCGCGTTGCAATGTAGACCACAATCGAGGACAATTGCATCGATGGATCTTCTGCAGCAGGCGGCGTTTTCGCAGCGACTCCTTATTTTCGGGATGATGTCGCTGATTCCCGTCATCATGGTTCTTCACCTGCTTGACTCTGTCAAACGCAGGCGAAACGCACGTGACCGCGAGGATAGGGCTGAACGTCTGCCTCGGAAGACGTTTCATTTATTCCTGGGAATCACCGTACTGGCCTTTCTCAGCCTTGCAATCGGGTGCCTGGTGTACTTCGCAGTCTAAATTCTCCACTTGATAGAAGCCAGTTGGTTCGTTGACAGGCAGAATGAAGTTATGCGCTTTTCAATGCGGACCGGCTGGAATACTGAGGAGAGCGAACTGTCGCGGGCGCATCGGCTTCGGACAGAGGCTGGTCTTCCAGTCGCCGACCTGACGGCCTCCAATCCAACTCGCTGCGGATTTGACTACGACCACGAGTTGCCCGGCGCCCTGGCCGATCCCCAGGCTCTTGATTACGACCCCCAACCGAGAGGCAGTCTGCGCGCGCGCCAGGCGATTTGCAGTTACTATGCAGACCACCGCGTTCAGGTCGATCCCGACCAAGTGGTACTGACCACCAGCACCAGCGAGGCCTACAGCTACCTCTTCCGGCTGCTTTGCGACCCAGGGGCCGAGATTGTTGTTCCTCAGCCTGGATATCCGCTCTTCGACTTCCTTGCCGGGCTGGACGATGTGCGACTGAAAGCGGCGCCGCTGGTCTACGACCATGGCTGGCAGATCGACCCGGAGGGATTTCGCCTGGCCATTACGCCGGAGACGCGGGCGATTGTGCTGGTGCATCCAAACAACCCGACCGGACACTTCACCAAGGCGTGGGAGGCTGCGGAACTGGCCCGGATCTGCCGGGAGCACGATCTTGCGCTGATTGTGGATGAGGTTTTTCTGGATTACGGACTGGATGACCAGGGCCGGAGCTTTGCGTCAGGGTTGGATGGAACGCTGGCCGGGGTTCCGGTTTTTGTGGTGAGCGGGCTGAGCAAGATTGCCGGTCTGCCGCAGATGAAGGTGGCGTGGATTGTGGCTTCGGGGCCGGCGCAGGAGGCGATGGGCCGGCTGGAGGTGATCGCCGACACTTTCCTTTCCATGAATGCTCCGGTGCAATGCGCGCTGCCTCAATGGCTCGGCGGGCGTGCCGGCATTCAGAACCAGATAAGCAGGCGCGTGGCAGCGAATCTGGCCGAGCTTGACCGCCAGCTTGGACCGCTCTGCTCAGTGAACAGGCTTGAGGTGGAAGGCGGATGGTATGCGATGCTGCGGATTCCGGCGATTGAGCGCGACGAGCAGACCGTGCTGGCGCTGTTGGAGCGCGGGGTCTGGGTCCATCCTGGCTACTTCTTCGGAATGGCGGAGTCGGGCTGGCTGGTGATGAGCCTGCTTACTCCGGTGGAGGAATTCAGCGCCGGGGTCACTATTCTTATTGACTATCTTGCTACGACTCAGGAGAGTCATATTTCCGCTCCTTGAGCGCAGGGTTTGCATGAGGTTCACTGTATTCATTATTGAAAATAAACAAGATCAACTGAATGTCTATTCAGCGCGTAGCGCGCAGGAAGGGGTTGCGCCTGCGCTCGACGCCGATGGTGGTTAAAGGACCATGGCCGGGGAGGACCTTGGTCTCGTCGGGCAGGGCCAGCAGGCGGGTGTGGATTGAATCGAGAATCTGGTTGGAGTCGCCGCCAGGAAGATCGGTACGGCCGATGCTGCCTGCGAAGAGCGTGTCGCCGGCAAAGACCATGTTGAGTGGAACAAAGTGCAGGCAGACGGAGCCCTGGGTGTGGCCGGGGGTGTGTAGTACCTGGGCGGGATAGTGCTCGAGGCCGACAATGAGGCCGTCGGCGAGGCTCTCATCGGGCGGGGCGACTTCAGGTGTATCGACGCCGAGCCAGGCAGCCTGCTCGTCCATCATGGCGAGGAGGGGCAGGTCGTTTTCGTTCAGCAGGATGGGAGCGCCGGTGAGGCGCTTGAGCTTGAGCGCGCCGCCAACGTGGTCAATGTGGGCGTGGGTGATGAGGATCTGCTTGAGCTTGAGGCCGAGGGCGTTGAGACGGCGGGCGATGCGGTCGATCTCGTCGCCGGGGTCGATGACGATGGCCTCGCGGGTTTCCTCATCGCCCAGGATGGTGCAGTTGCATTCCAGCGGGCCGACGGGGAAGGTCTCGATGATCATGAAGCTATTGTAGTTCTCTTGCGAAACGCAAAAGGGCAGACCCGACGGGCCTGCCTTTGAAATCGCTGACAAAGGCCTGGATTTGATCGAGCTCAAGGGACGCTGCATGGGGCTAAAGCCCCATCTCTCTCTTTTCAGGCGGTTTGCGGCGCAACTCAAATCGTGCGCTTTCACACATCTACATCAGAAGTGGAGTTTTTCGCCATTCTGGCGGCGGATCCCGGAATTCGCGAATATTCTGGCGGAAATTTACTTACCGGGCTTGGCTGGCGCGGAGGCCGGTGCGGGCTTTACGCCCTCGAGCACCGAGTGGCCACCGATGGAGCGCTGGTAAAGGACGGTGAGGGATATACAAGTGAGCATGAAGATGACCGCCGACCAGGTGGTGAGCCGGGTGAGCACGTTGGCCGCTGCGCGGGGACCGAAGGCTGTCTGCGAGCCCTGGCCGCCGAAGGCGCCTGCCAGGTCGGCTGAGCGGCCCTGCTGCAGAAGCACAACGCCGATGAGGAAGACGCAAACCAGAATGTGCAGGGCGACGACGAAATAGAGGAGAATATGCATTGGTTCAACTGCTTTCCATGTCTGCCCGGATGGTCAGGACAGAAGAATCTTTGGTGCGGAGGAGGGGACTTGAACCCCTATGCCTCGCGGCGTCAGCACCTCAAGCTGGTGTGTCTGCCAATTTCACCACCTCCGCACAGAGGTGAACTCTACGAGTATAGCAAAGGCGGAGGGGCTTGAGAACCATGCTCCGGACCGGAATGGACGCCGCGGGCGGTCTTAATGAGCCGGCTGCGCCGATTGGGCCATCTTGTCGCGGAGGCGCTTCTCCGCATCGGCGCTCCAGTACTTGCAGTCGAGGCGGATGAAGACCGAGGTGTAGGGGACGGTCATGGTGGTTTTGAGCACGAGGATGTTGAAGTGTTGCGCAGCTTCTTCGACATTGGCGATGATCTTGTCGTGGGGCAGGGACTGGACTGGAAAGGGACGGAGGAGATCGTTGGTTTCGGCGCGATAGGCTGAGACGCCCGGCGCGTCCTGCTCGGGGACGAAGGGCAACTCCGCATCGAGCCAGACGAGGGGCCGGACGTGGACCGATCTATCGATGGCGCCGAGGACCTGGCGAATGACTTCGAGTTGGGTCGAGTCCGTTTCGATGGTCTCGATGCCGGGGCCGGACTGGAGCGGGTAGGCGGAGTCGACGATCAGAATCCAGTTGCGATGTCCGAGCAGCGGCATGGCATCGGCGACTTTGGTCCTCCATGAGGCTGGTTCAGGATTTTGGGCGGTAATGGGAAGGAAGGCTGTCGACATTAGGCTGAGAGCAAGAAGGAGATTGCGCATTGGAAGATTGACCTTTCTGGAGAAGAGCTTTGGTGTAGCAAGAAACAGGATGGAAGGGGTAAAGGCCCGATGGCCGATGGTTGGCCTTTGTGGTTTCCCACGCATCGGACAAAAACAACGACGTCCGATGGATGGGGCACCCATTTTTTTCCTTGGGTCGGAAACGCCCGCAGGGGATTGATGCAATGAAGACTTGAGCGATGGTCATGCCTCGACGTGCAGTGCGTTCTCGGGGTTGGGTTCAACCGGCGAGGCAAACTGGAGCACGATTCCGTCGGGACCTGAAGAGGCTGTGTGTGCGACTGCTTTTCCGTTGCTGGTGACTTTGAGGTTGTGCAGAACGCTTGCGAAAGAGGACGGGATGGTCAATTGCCGAATGGACACTGAGCCAACGGCAGGAGTGAGGGTGACGGCATGGCCGGTGACCTGAAAGCTGCCCCAGGCGCCAGGCGTGGACCAGAACGACTGGAAGCTGGACAGATGGATGCGGGGCAGGAGAGCCAGGCTGCGCGTGCGGGCATCGTAGCCGAACCCAGAGAGCATGGGAACGGCGGCCCAGCTTGCCATGGGACGGGTGTAGTGGCGGCCATATTCCGATTCGTCGTACGGGTTGCGGGCTTCGCCATCGTAACGGCCGCGGGCGTTGCGAAAGAGCTCAACTCCCTCATCGATCATGCCGTGGGTCATCATGAGCACCGCGACGGAGTATTCCAACCCGGTCCAGACCTCGGAGCAATAGAAGAACGGAACGGCGGGCCGACCGCCTTTGGAGTAGTCGCAGATGATCAAGCCGGGCTCGTTATTGAGGGCGTAGACGCGCTGCACCATGGCCAGGCGGGCCAGACTGGGCCTGGAGTTGTAACGATGGATGGAAGCAAGAGTCTTGCGAATGTGTTCGGGGTCAAGCAGGTTGCCGAGGCCTGAGACAGTGGCCGCATGCTGGCCGATCAGTTGATCGACAAAGCAGCCGCCGCCGATCTGGAATTGGGGATTGACGGTGTCCTTGCTGCCGTAGCCCTCCAGAAGGTCGCTGGCGATCTTGTCTTTGGGGACGCCGCGGATTTGCTGGACGTAGTATTCGCCGTTAAACAGATTGGCATCGATCCATGCGCTGCCTTGCTGGAACATGCGGTTGCAGTCGCTGGCGAGCTCCGAATCGCCCATGAACTCGGCCATCCGGGCCATGGAGCGCAAAGCGGCAAGGTACCAGGTGCCGCACATGGAATTTGGACCGTAGAACTCAACGTCGTATGTATTGTGCTGGACGCCGTCCATGACGCCAGACTTGTGTTCGTCCCAGCCGCCGGGCCGCCATGCGTAGGCGAGAGCGCGTTTGGCCGCGGGCCATTGGCGCCGCAGCGGGCCGTCGTCGCCGGTGAGCGTCCAATCGAAGTAGAGTTTGACGATTTGCCCCATCTGGCCGTCGGCGGCCGCAGCACCCCAGTGCTCGAAGCCGAGGGGAAGCTTGTGGCGGAAATCCATGTGCCCTTCGGCATTGGTGGCGTAGCCAAAGTTGGTCTCGCGCATGGAGCGGGCCAGGGTGGGAAAGAGGAACTGGGTGACCATCTCGTAATTCCAGACATGCGTACAAGTGCCGAAACCGAGGCCGGTTTTGTCGCCGCAGCCTTCAAAGGCGTGAAAGCTGCCGTCGGCGATGCGAAAACAGGTATTGGAGACAAGGGTGGAGAGGTTGGCGGCGGCTGCGTCCTTGACGGAGGCGGGAAGCGTGGATTGCTCGAAGGCGGAGACGAAGTCGCGCGTTCGTTTTTCCAACTCGGGGAGGTTGGCGGCAACGTGCTGGGCGACGGCCCATGCGTCGCTAAAGCGAGTGCAATAGTGGTTGCCGATGAGGGTTTTCTCTTTGCCTGCGGGCGCATCCCACCCGCAGCGCTCGGGAGTGCGGTTGGGAAAGTGCCACGCAAACAGAAAACGGAAGGAACGCGTGGCGCCGGCGGGGATTGGCTGGCGAATGGAGACGGAACCAACGGACAACTTGGATTCGGCGGGTGCACCGAGGGCGCCGCTCTTGGCAAACTCGTCAAACCAGAAGTGGTTTATCCCTGCATTGAGATCGTCGCCGGTCCATTGAGACAGGAGCTGTGCGGAGGTGCTTACGGGAGGCAGCGCGGCGAGAACGAAGGAGCCCTGGAGGGGATCGTCGGCAGGGAGTTCGGAATTGGACATGAAGACGCCGGAGATGCCGGTGGCCGTGCGCGCATCGTTTTGGGGTTTGGTGGCCTTGCCTACCGGGTTGGACAGCGACCAGGCCACCACGACGTCGGCGGCTGGGCCGGGATTGTGGACCTGGTAGGTGAGCACGGCGCAGGGGAGTCCGGATGCGTCGGCATCGAGCGGCTGAAAGGGAGAGAATGCTTCGAGCGCGACGCGGACAGGGCAATCCGGATCTTCGAATTCGATGCGCGGGAGAGGGAAGGACGAGAAGAACTTCGCTTCAGCCAGACGCGGCAGGCCGGGGACTGCGGAAGGCCAAAAACCGTTTTCGCCGGTGTCGTACGGGGGAAGGTAACCGCGCTCGAGGACGACGCTGTAGGGGTGGCCGCCGGAGGTCTGAACCCAAAGGCTGGGCAGCGTGAGCTCTTGATTGTTGCCAGTGTCCGGGCGATTGAAGATCTGCCAGTCCTGAAGATTGCCGCGTCCCCCGAGGCCGATGCCGCCAGTGCCAATACCGCCCAGAGGACAGGAGATGCGGTTGAGATGGCGTCCGGTAAAGACACGGGGATAGGCGGGCTCTTGCTGGGCGGCGGATTCTTTTCGCGCGGCGGATTGGCGCCGGGATGCTTGGGGTGCGGGGCCAGGAGCTTTTGCGGTTTCCTCGGCGGAGGATACGACGCCGGTGAGCGAGGCCGCGACTGCAGCCTTGAAGAAATCGCGCCTGGATGTGCCGTTGTTCAAGTTGCCCCCTCGTAGATGCACATGGTGGTTAAGCCCACCAGTAGACGATAGTGGCAGCCTCCTGTCAAGGATTGCCGGGGGCGTGCATTGCGGCGGGCCGCGGAAGGGCGGCTTGTGCTTCGAGGCGGGGTCCGCTCTTCGATCAGGCGGGCCATCATTTGATCAGGCGGGCCATCCAGGCGGCGAGGGCTTGCTGGTCTGCATCGCCGGCGGCGTGGGTGGCCTGGACGTTGCGGCGCTCTTCGGGGTCGCGGTTCTGGCTGATTTTGAACTTGCCTTCGATCTTTGAAATCGGAATGCGGAAGCCGACGATGCCGGCCAGCATGGAGCGGCGAAAGTTGTCGGGCATCGCCCGCCATTTTTCGGCGAAAGCCGGTTCGTTGGCTTCGATAAGGCCGGCGAGAAGGACGTCTTTGCCGGGATCGTCTTCAACCAGTTCGAGGGTTCCGTAGGCGTGGACGGCGATGTAGTTCCATGTGGGCACGGAGAGCGGGTCGGTGTAGTTGGTGGGCGAGACGTAGCTGTGCGGGCCGGGGAAGACGACCAGGGTTTCGCGGCCGGCGAGGGATTGCCAATGGCGATTGGCGATGGCGAAGTGGCCTTCGATGAGGCCGTGTTCTCCGTGGTCTTTGACGACTAGGGGAAGATGCGTAGCTGCGAGTGGCGCTGGTTTCTCTGGGCCGGATTGCGGGCCGAAGAGGATGGCGAAAGAATAGGCCTGCATGGCCTCGATGAGGATGGAGCGGTCGGTGACTTGATTGAATTTGGGGCTGTACACGGGACTCCAATTGGACGAAGACTCATTGTGAGTTGTGGTCTCCCACTCATCTCGATAAGGCCGCGATGAATGGGGCACGGAGCACTTGTTGGACGGTCTAGAGTGGTCCTTTATTGAATGCGCTCGAAGCGGAAGCCGCCTTCGCGGAGGGCGTGGCTGATGGCGGTGATGTGGGTTGCGCCGCGGGTCTCGAGGGTTACGTCGATGACGGTTTCGCCGAGGCTGACACCATAATAGGCGCGATTGTGGATGGTTTCGACAATGTTGGCGCGCTCGCGGGCGAGAATTTCCGTCAGGTGCAGCAGTGCGCCGGGGCGGTCTTGCAGGTAGACGCGGACGCGGAGCAGGCGGCCATCTTTCACGAGACCGCGTTCGATGATCTTGGCGAGCAGCGAGACATCGATGTTGCCTCCGCAGACGAGGACGACTGTGCGGCGATGACGGAGATTGGTCTTCGACTGAACGACTGCGGCCAGTGCGGCTGCGCCGGCGCCCTCGGCGAGGGTCTTCTCCTGTTCGAGGAGCATCAAGATGGCGCTGGCGATCTCTTCGTCGTCAACAGTCACGATCTCGTCGACATAGCGATTGACGAGCGGCAGCGTGAGATCGCCGGCGCGCCGCACGGCGATGCCGTCGGCGATGGTGGCTTCGGCGGCGATGGTGATGGGGTGGCCGGCCTCGCGCGCGCGCAGCATGGAGGGAAGCTTTTCAGGCTCGACGCCGATGACGCGGATTTTGGGATTGGTCTCCTTGAGCGCGCAGGCGATGCCGCCGATGAGGCCGCCGCCGCCGATGGGAACCACGACCGCTTCAATGTCGGGAACCTGCTCGAGGAGTTCAAGGCCGATGGTGCCCTGGCCGGAGATGACCTCCACATCGTCAAAGGGATGGATGAAGGTGCGGCCTTCTTCGAGACGGCGGCGCAGGGCTTCTTCGCAGGCTTCGTCGTAGCTCGCGCCGAAGAGGATGACCTCAGCGCCATAGCCGCGGGTGGCGGCAACTTTGATTTGCGGCGTGGCGAGGGGCATGACGATCTGCGCGCGAATGCCGCGGGCCGATGCGTGGAAGGCTACGCCCTGCGCGTGGTTGCCGGCGCTGGCGGCGATGACTCCCTTGTCGCGCTCGGTCTTGCTCAACGTGAGCAGCTTGTTGAGCGCGCCGCGCTCTTTGAAGGAGCCGGTGCGCTGCAGGTTTTCAAGCTTGAGGTGAAGCGGCAGGCCGGTCAACTCGGAGAGATGGTGAGACAAGTGGCAGGGCGAGACATGAATGGCGTCGGCAATGCGGGCACGCGCTGTTTGAATACTGGCGAGGGTTACGGAATCCAAGAGACGTTCTCCTTGATTTGTTTCAAGAGCGAGAATGCAAAAAACGGTGAAGCGAATGCGAGTTGCGTTGGGTGCAAAATCAAAAAACCACCAGCCGCGTTCGCGGGTGGTGGCCTGTGTGTTGCTCAGTCCAAAAAAACTGGTTGGTCAGGCTCTGTTTCCCGCGCGTGAGTTGGAGTTGGTAATTCGAATGGCGGGAATCGACGGAGGAATGCACGCCGCTTGAAAGAAGTGCGAGATGGGGCGGGAAGTGTGCATTGCTGTTGATGGAAGTAGACCAGAGCGGCGCCGGGCGCGTCAAGGCACCTGCGGTGCGGCAGACGCTCGCGGGAGGCTCGCACTAGCTTTGTTGCTTTCCCACACGTTCCGCCGACCACCCCACGGAACACGCAGAGGGTGCCTGCCTGTCGGCGGGGGCACCCGTAAGGCGAATGGATTGGGCACGGGGCGACTCATGTCAGCGGCGCTGGGCGCGTCAAGGTTGCATGGGGTGACGCGTATGTTTGCGCTGGGTTGAATCGCTGTCGAGATCGAAGGCGGCGTTGACCATGGCGATGTGCGAGAAGGCCTGGGGAAAGTTGCCGACCATGCGTTTATGACTGGTGTCGTACTCTTCAGAGAGCAGGCCGAGGTTGTTGCGTAATTTGAGCAGGCGCGCGAAGAGCGCTCTTGCATCCCTGACGCGCCCGATGGCTTTCAGGCTGCTCACCATCCAGAAGCTGCAGGCCAGGAAGACCCCTTCGCCGGGCGGCAAGCCGTCGTCCACGCGGGCTGTGTCATAGCGCAACACGAGGCCGGCGGGCATGAGTTCGCGTTCGATGGCTTCCACTGTTCCTTTGATGCGGGGATCGCTGCCGGGTAGAAAGCCGACTACCGGCATCAGCAGCAGCGAGGCGTCAAGCTGGCTGGAGCCATAGGCCTGCATGAAGCTGTTTTTCTTTACGTTGAACGCGTTTGCGCAGATTTCGCGATGAATGGTTTCGCGAATTGCCTTCCATTTTTCGACCGGCGCCTGGTAGTGGAGCTGATCGGCCAGTCGCACGGCGCGATCGAAGGCGACCCACGCCATCATCTTCGAATAGGTGAATTGCTGGGGCTCTCCGCGCACCTCCCAGATGCCCGCATCGGGTTGCCGCCAGATGGTCTCCAACTGCGCCAGCAACTGCAGCAGCACGCGGAAGTCATCTTCTGTGTGACGGCCAATGGTTCGATGCGCGTGGTAGAAGCAGTTCATGACCTCGCCAAAAATATCGAGCTGCACTTGCGTGGACGCCGCGTTGCCGATGCGCACCGGTTGCGAGTTCTCATAGCCGGAAAGCCAGGCCGCGTCCCACTCAACAAGCTGACGCTCGCCCTTGAGGCCGTACATGATTTGCACTTGCTCCGGGCTGCCGGCGAGTGCGCGCAGCAGCCAGTCCTGCCAGGCGATGGCTTCGTGGAAGTAGCCGCCGTTGGCCAGGGCGAGCAGGGTGAGTGTTGCGTCGCGCAGCCAGCAATAGCGGTAATCCCAGTTGCGCACGCCGCCGATCGACTCCGGCAGAGAGGTTGTGACAGCGGCGACAATGCCGCCGGTGGGCCTGTAGATCAAGGCGCGCAACGTGATCAGGGACCGCTCAACGACCTCGCGATATTTGCCTTTGTAGGTGAGGTGCGAGGACCACTGGCGCCATCGCTTTTCAGATTGATCGAGAGTCTGGGCTGTGTCGATCTTGCGGGGGTTGGGCTTGAACGATCGCGCGTAGGTGAGAGAAAAGCTTACGCGATCGCCTCTGCCCACTGCGAAGTCGGCGACCGTCTTCAGGTTTTCTCCATGCATGGGAACGGAGGCGCGCAGGATGGCAAGGTTGGGGCCGGCGATGGCGCGGACGCCGCCCTGGATGTGGGTGACCCACGGGACGGTGCGGCCGTAATCGAAGCGCAGCGCCATCTCCATGCGCACGGGGACCTTGCCGCGAATGCCTTCGACGATGCGAACGATGTGCGAGTTGCGCTGGCGGACCGGCATGAAGTCGATCAGGCGAAACGATCCGGTCTTGTGTTCAAAGGTGGTTTCGAGGATCAGCGTGTGCGGGCGATAGCGGCGCGTGGTCTTCCACTTGCCTTCGGCGGGAGCGATCTTGAAGTAGCCGTTTTCCTCGCTGCCGAGCAGGGAAGCGAAGCAGGCGTCGGAGGAGAAATCAGGCCAGCAAAGCCAGTCGATGGAGCCGTTGCTGTCGACAAGGGCGGCAGTCTCGCAGTCGCCGATGAGGGCGTAGTCTTCAATTCTTGCGGCCATAAGCTGTGGTCGGTTGCGGCTATCCTCTCGTTCGGGTCGGGTTTGGTGACGCTTGCCCCATTTTCTTGGATGCGAGAAATCGCAAGACAGGCCGGTTCAAGAAAAATGGGCGGTCGATGCAATCGGAGATTTGACGCAGTTCCGGTGGAAGCGATTCAAGGCAATAGGGTACGGCCGACAGCGGTCGCGTGGCCTTCGGCCTGGCGTTTTTTGAATTGAGCGATTGGATAAAGCTGCGACTGGAGGTAGAAGAAGGAGAAGAAAAATGTCAATCCGGGGCTGAGATTGATACCGATCGGTTCGCGTTCGTTATAGTGCCTCAAAAGATCTGCGCGGATCATGAAAGCTATAGCAATTCCGAGAATCGAGGACACAAGTGCAAGCAAATCTCCTAACAAATGAACGGTATCTGAAGAATCCTGAATTGCCAACCAAGCCCGTCCGAGTTCGAGAAGAATATATAAATTGCACCAAAAGATACACTTCGATTTTGCGTCCAGCTTCAGAAGCCAGATGCATAGATACATGATCCACGGGGCGAAGGCCAATGCTGCCACCGGCTGCCATAGGTTTATCGGCACAAAGAGCACGGTCGTCGCGACGATGGCGATCCAAAGGAGGAACAGGAATAGCCAATGCACGCGCGGCGGAGGCGGGTAGTCGATCCCAAGCGTGGTTCCAGATTGATTTTGGGACAGGTTCATTTGGATTCGCCGTGTGCTCAAAAGATAGCACGGAGTTTGGCGAAGGAATCGAGTTCGAGTAAATGCTGGCCCTCGGGCGCTGCGTCAAGTGCGGCGTGTTCCAGCACCCAGGTGTCCTTGTGGAACAGGAAGACGGCGTGCAGGCCGGCGGCGAGCGCGGGGTTGATGTCGCTCTTGATGCTGTTGCCGATCATCCAACTGGTGTGCGGGGCGAGCTCATGACGGGCGATGACGGCGCGATAGGTCGCGGGATCTTTTTCAGCGACGATTTCAACGGCGGAGAAATGCGGCGCGAGGCCGGAACGGGCGAGCTTGTCGGCCTGTTCGGCGTGGTCTCCTTTGGTCATGAGGATCAGGCTGTGGCGCGTGGATAGCTCGGCGAGTGTTTCGGTCACGCCGGGGAGCAGCTCAATCTCCTGCTCGGCGATGGAGCGGGCAAAGCTGCGCACGCGCTTGATGTTGTGCTCAGTGACCGGGCCCTGGCTGAGGCGCTCATACGTGGCGACCAGCGAACGCGCGAAGCTGGTGAGTCCGTAGCCGTGCGCGAGGATGGTTTCGCGCTCCTGTGTGTTGAGGGCGTTGCGCACCTCGGCGGGTGAGTATTCGTGGTGGTTGAGATAGCCGATGAAGGCGGCGATGGCGCGCTCAAAGTAGATGTTGTTTTCCCAGAGGGTGTCGTCCGCGTCGATGAGCAGGGTCTGGCCGGGTGGAAAGGGAGGCATGGGTTTATGGTATCGCCATTGCATGGAGCAGACCACTGCGTGGGGCAGACGCTCGCGGGAGGCTCGCACCACTGCGTGGGGCAGACGCTCGCGGGAGGCTCGCACCACTGCGTGGGGCAGACGCTCGCGGGAGGCTCGCACTGGCCTTGAGCAGACCCACCCTAACCACAAAAACAAAAGCGCGGTGAGGGTGGGGCACCCAACTTACTGCGCGGGTTCGGGGAGCGTGTAGTCGAAGGTCCAGGAGTGCTTGCCGGCGGTGTTGGCGATGGTCATGGTGCCGCTGATGCCGGCGAGTTCGCCGGTGCCGGAGCCGGGGACTGCGGTGACCGAGAGCAGAAACTTTCCCTGATCCATGGTGCCGATGTGCTGCACGGCGAACGAGCCGGAGTGGCCGTGCAGCGTTCCCGTGAAGTGCTCAATTGCCACATAGCCGGCAGTGCCTTTGGAGGGATTCCCTGCGCCGAGCATTTCGCCCTTGCTGGCGCCCTCAAGGTCGCCGTGGAATTGCTTGTCGAGCGCGAATCTTCCGATGGGCGTGCCGGTGGTTGCGTCGTCGGAGGGGAGCGGCGTGGTCTTTACGTCGAAGGTTCCTTCTGCGTGCCGGGTCATGACGGGATCCTTTCTGAGCAGCCTGGAGGGCGGCGCCTGTGCCTGCGCATGAGTGGCCAATCCAACGCAAACAACGAGACCGAGGCCCAAGAAAAAACACGGCGAAACGTGTGCGCGGTTGTTGCGATGGATCTGCGATCGAGAGTTCATCATTTTCCTTTGTACAGGATTGGAATGAAGGAGTCACGCGGATTTAGGACGAGGGATTTGAGCCCCCCCACCCTAACCACAAAGACACCGCCTGCGGTGGGGCGGACGCTCGCGGGAGCCTCGCACCGACATTTTCGGCCGCCCACTCATTCCGCGTAAAGATGCGGAATGAATGGGGCACAGAGAATCCACCAATGCGATCAGGCTACTGCTTCGGTTGCGCGGCGAGCCACTGGTCGAGGTTAGCCTGTTGCAGCGAGCGCAATTCGATGCAGCCGTTGATGTGTTCGACGGCGTGCTGCAGGGCTTGTTCCGCGGCGGGCACTTTGTGGGTGGCGAAAAAGGCCATCACGTCGTCGCGGTCCTCGACCGCACAGAAGGAGCCGGTGGAACCGACCAGGCTACTGCCGAGTTCAGGAGTCACTAGAGTCTTCAAAGTGTCCCAGTGGATCTTGATGTACTTCCACGCCTGGTCCCGGTTTGCATCGGAATCGAGCGCGAGCGCGAAGAGGAAGAGCGCGTCCTGGTTGCGCACCTTGCCGGACGCTGCGTATTCGAGCGAGCGCTGGACGAGGGCGGGATCTTCAAACTGCGGAATGAGACGCAGCGCGCCCTCCTGCATCTCAGGATTGGTGGAGTTCTCGGCGATATTCTGCAACTGCTCAAAGAGCGCGGCGTCGCCGTTGCGTGCGGCGACGGCAACTGCGGTCTGGCCCAGCGTGGGATCGACCGAAGACGGGTCTGCGAGATACTTATCCGTGATCTCGTGGGCCTGCGCGAGCACTGCAGGGTCTTTGCCGTTGCCGCCGAGGAACTCAAACAGATGCGCGCGCAATTCGACTTTGTTGGGTGAATCGCTTGCCGAAGTTGGCCCGAGCTTTGCGTATTCAGGCACAAAGGTTTTGCGGATCCACGCGGCAAGTGCGGCCTTTTCTTCCGGGGTTCCGGCCACTTTCTCGTAGATGGAGTTGACGCCGCCGATGGCGTTGTCAATTACTTCAGCGTCCTGGTCGGCTTTGAGAGCAGTGACCAGGTCGAGATAACTGCCGACCTTGGATTTGTTGGAGCGAATCTGCGCCCACTCGTCGCCGATGAGGCTGATGCGCTCCGCAGGTGCGAGATCGGTTTCGACGTTATCGACGAGAGCCTGGTAAACGCTGGGCGGATAGGCGGTGCGGTAGTAGCCCTTGCCTCCGGCGTTGGCAAAGAAGAGGCTGGCGGCTGGGATCTTCAGCGAGTTGTCGCCTGGCGCAAGAACCTCACACTTCTGGGTATCCGCACCGGTCTTCCACCCCGTCGACGAAGACCTGTCGCCGGGGACCCCGGTTTTAAAGCAGACCGGAATGGTCCATTTCCGCGCAGGGTCGGGGGTGAAGCTGGGGCTGAGGAAGAAGCGCTTCTGGCTTACAGCAACTTTGCCGCTGGCCGGTTTGTCGAAAATGAGAATCGGTTCGCCGGGCTGCGCGACAAATGACTCCATGATCTTGTCTACGGGCTTGTGGCTGGTCGCCGTCTGCGCGTTCCAGAAATCTTCGGCGGTGGCATTGGAATACTCATGCGCGGAGAGGTATGCGTGCACACCCTGGCGGAAGGTCTCGGGGCCGAGGTAGTTTTCAACCGCAAGCAGCACCGCGCCGGCCTTGCCATAGGAGATGCCGTCAAACATCTCTTCAATCTCGTCGCGGGTCTCGGCCTTGGCGCGAATGGCGCGCGTGGTCGGGGCGGCGTCGAGGCCGAGCGTTTGATCTTCGCCGCTTGCCACCATCTGATCGATGTTCCATTCGGGATGCATGGCGGCCACGGGCATGTTTTCCATCCAGGTTGCGAAGCCTTCGTTGAGCCAGATGTTGTCCCACCACTTCATGGTCACCAGGTCGCCGAACCACTGGTGCGCCATCTCATGCGCAATGACGAGGGCCACTTCGCGCTTTGCATCGACGGAGGAATTCTTCGGGTCGACGAGCATTGCGGTTTCGCGATAGGTGATGGCGCCGAAGTTTTCCATGGCGCCGGCTTCGAAGTCGGGCAGCGCGATCAGGTCAAGCTTCTTGAGCGGGTAGGGAATGCCGAAGTAGTTGTTGTAGTAGTGGAGCACGTACTTGGCAACGTCTACCGAGTAGGGCGTGAGCGCGACTTTATCGGGCGTTGCGCAGCCGCGAATCTTGACGCCGTCCGATTCACCGGAAGTGCATTGGAAGTCGCCGACCAGGAAGGCGACGAGGTAGGTGGACATCTTCGGCGTGGCGAAGAACTTGAGTGTGTGCTTGCCGGCTGCGGGGCCTGCAGTGTCGGATTCAATGGCGCTGTTGGAGATTGCGGTGTCGCCCTTGTCGACAATCAATGTCACGTCATAGGTCGCTTTGAAGGCGGGCTCGTCAAACGACGGAAAGGCACGGCGCGCGTCGGTGGATTCGAATTGCGTGACGGCGTAGTTGCGGCGCGCGGTTTTCGATAGATAGAAGCCGCGCAGTTCGTTGTTGAGAATGCCGGTGTAGGCGATGGAGAGCGTGGCGTTGCCCGCGGCAAGCTTCTCAGGGAAGGTGAAGGTGGCCTGCTCCCTGGCCTTGTCTTCGCTGATCGTCGCTGTCTGCTGCTTGCCATCGGCGTTGACGATTGCGGATTGGAAAGCGATCTCGACGGCGTTGAGCGTGATGTGGTCAGAGGGCTCGGCGAGTGTGAGGTCGATGGATTCAACGCCGGAGAAGGTCGCGGCGGTGAGGTCGGGGGTCAGCGTGAGCGTGTAGTGGCTGGGAACGGCGGTTTGGGAAAGACGCTGCGCAACGGCGGCGGCTGGAGTTATGGAGAAAACTGCGACGCACAGAACGGCACCAAACAGGGGGGAGAGACAGCGAGACTTCATGAAATCCTCTGGGGGGAGCGGTCAGGGTGTTGAACGCTTCTTTGGGAGCAGTGAATCGAGCAGAAGCAGGCAGGCGCCGGTGACGACCGCAGAATCGGCAACGTTGAAATCGGGCCAATGGTAGCTGAAGATGTGGACTTCAATGAAGTCGACGACTGAGCCGTAAAGAATACGGTCATGCAGGTTGCCGAGGGCACCGCCAAGAATGAGCGCGAGCGCCACGGTGACCAGCGTGAAGCGATCCCCCATGCGCACCAGAACAATCAGAACGACAATTGCGGCAAGGGATGCGAAGCCGACCAGGGCCCAGCGGACCAGGTGCGGGGAGGCGGTTTCCGCGAAAAGAGAAAAGGCCGCGCCTTCGTTGGTCCAATGGGTGATGCGCAGAACGCGGGGGATGAGGGGGATTGCGCCGCCCATGCGGACGTGCGCTTCGATCCAGACTTTCGTCAGGCGGTCGGCAAGGACGACGAGCGCGGAGATGAGCAGGAGCCAGGGTAGACGGCGAGGGATGGAGAGGGTCATGCGTCGACGGCCTTTTGAATCGTTTTCGGGTTGAGATTCCCGCGATCCCACTCATCGCGATAAAGCCGCGATGAATGGGGCACAGTACGATCTTGCTTCAACTCGCGTTTGCGCATGGGCTAATCCTGTGATTGCGGCGGGGCAATGTTCATTTCGCGGAGCGCGGATTGGCAGCGGGTACAGACGTTCTGCCAGATGCCGTAGCTGGAAACTTCAGGCATGAAATTCCAGCAGCGGGCGCATTTGTGGCCGGTTGCGGGTTGGACGATGACTGAATTCGAGAGGTCTTCGACCACGGTCACTTTGGACACATTCAGAATCTCTTTCAGAGCAGGGGCGTAGCTGGACAGAAGTTTGTGCAAATTGCCTGTGACTAGCACCTCCAGTTCCGCCTCCAATCCTTTGCCGATGCGCTTTTCCTGGCGCGCCTCTTCGAGCTTCACCATGGCCGTATCGCGAAGACCAAAGATCTGCTTCCACTCTTCGAGCAGCGGCGCAGGGTCTTCAGAGAAGACTTCTTCCGGCTTGGGGAATTGCGCGAGGTGCACGCTGACTTCGCGGCCTTCGACCTTGGGCAGATACTCCCACACCTCATCGGCGGTGAAGCTGAGGATGGGCGCGACCAAGCGGACCAGCGTTTCAGTGATCTGCCAGAGCGCTGTTTGCGCGGAACGGCGCGCGTGGCTGGTGGGCGCGAAGGTGTACATGCGGTCCTTGAGCACGTCGAGATAGAAGCTGCTCAGGTCAATGACCGCGAAGTCGTTGACCGCGTGGTAGACGCGATGGAACTCGAAGGCCTCGTACCAGTCACGAACTTTTTCAGTGAGTTCGCGGGTGCGGGCCAGCATGTAGCGATCGAGCGGCAAGAGCTCACGCTCTTCTACCTTATCGGTTTCGGGGTTAAATCCATTCAAGTTGCCGAGCAGGAAGCGGAAGGTGTTGCGCAGCTTGCGATAGATGTCGGCGCAGCGCTGCATCAAGTTTTCGCTGGCCGCCATGTCCTCTCTGAAATCAATGGAAGCGACCCAGAGGCGCACGATCTCGCCGCCCAGGCGGTTGGCGATATCGACCGGATCGACGCCGTTGCCGAGCGACTTCGACATGGCCCGGCCCTGCTCATCCAGCGTCCATCCGGCCGTGGAGACGTTGGAATAGGGCGCCTTGCCGCGCAGAGCCACTGAGGTGAGCAGGGATGAGTGGAACCAGCCGCGGTGCTGATCGCCGCCTTCGAGATACAAACACTTCGTGTTGCCGCCATTTTGAAAATCGGTATACGCAGTGTTGAGATCGGGATCGCTCTCGGCGACGGCGAACCAACTGACGCCGGAGTCGAACCACACGTCGAGGATGTCGAATTCCTTGCGAAATTCGCTTTGGCCGCAGTGCGCGCATTTCGTCCCCTCGGGCAGCAGCGCGGCAATCTCCGTGGTGTGCCAGGCCTCTGCGCCCTCGCGATCAAATAGATCAACGATCCTGCGATTGAGCGCCGCGTCGAGGATCGGCTGTTTGCATTCCTCGCAGAGAAACACGGCGATGGGCACGCCCCAGATGCGCTGGCGGCTGATGCACCAGTCGGGGCGGGTGGCGATCATGTTGGTGATGCGCTCCTTGCCCCAGGCGGGGTCCCAGACCACCCTGTCGATCTCTTCGATGGCCAGTTGGCGATAGGTGGTCTTGGAGCCGTCGGCGCGCTCGACCGGGGTCTCCAGGCCGATGAACCACTGTTCGGTGGCGCGGAAGATGACCGGATGGTGGCAGCGCCAGCAATGGGGATAGGAGTGATTGAGGTCGCTGGTGGCGAGCAGTGCGCCGGACTCCTCCAGCATGGCGATGATGATGGGGTTGGCTGCCCAGACCTTTTTGCCGTCGAAGGCGGGCGGCGCGTCCTGATGCCACGCGTCCGGGTCAACGTGAATGCGGCCCGATGCATCGACACGACAGGTGGGATCGAGTCCGTAACGCTGGCCGGTGTAGAAGTCGTCCGCGCCGTGGGAGGGCGCGGTGTGGACGGCGCCGGTGCCCTGGTCGGCAGTGACGTAGGTGGCCAGCACGCCGAGGATGCTGCGATCGAGGAAGGGGTGCTGGAAGGTGGTGCGCTCCAGGAGGCTGCCCTTGAAGCGGGCCAGTTCGGTGGTTGAGCCAAGATTGCAGGCGGCGATTACTTGCTGCGCAAGTTCGGCGGCGACGATGTAGACGGGGGGTGTCGACTTCAAATCTCCGGTCCCCAAAGGCGAGGGATCGGGGGCACCCGCATCGGGATAATCGCCCGCCTCCAGGGCTACATATTCAAAATCGGGGTGGAAGGCGACTGCCAGCGACGCGGGCAGCGTCCAGGGGGTGGTGGTCCAGATGATGGTGTAGACATCGCGGCCGGCTAGGGCTGGGTGAATCGATTCGGGGTCTGAGGTGAGCTTATAGCGCACGTAGACTGAGGGGCTGGTGTGCATCTCGTACTCCACCTCGGCCTCGGCCAGGGCGGTGCGGTCGTGGATGCACCAGTAAACAGGCTTGAGGCCGCGATAGACGAAGCCTTTCTCTAGAAATCCGTAAAAGGCCTCCAGAGTACGGGCTTCATAATCGCGAGCCATGGTCTTGTAGGGTTTGTCCCAACGGCCAAAGCAGCCAAGACGCTCAAACTGGGAGGTTTGCAGGTCAACGTACTTCTGCGCGTAGGCGCGGCAGGCGTCCAGCACCGCCGGCGCGGGCATCTCAAGCTTCTTGCGGCCCAGTTGCTCGTCTACTTTGATCTCGATGGGCAGGCCGTGGCAGTCGAAGCCGGGAACATAGGGCGAATCAAAGCCGGCCATGGTCTTGGACTTGACCACAAAATCTTTGAGCCCCTTGTTGAGCGCGTGGCCCAGATGCAGCGGGCCATTGGCGTACGGAGGGCCATCGTGGAGCAGGTAGGCGGGACGGCCCTGGCCGGCTTTCCGCAACGCGGCATAAAGGTCGAGGCTGGCCCAGCGAGCCAGCCGAAGCGGCTCATTCTGGGGCAGATTGGCCTTCATTGGAAAGGCGGTCTGAGGTAGGGTCAGGGTACTTTTCAACTCCGGCGCTGCGGACATCTTCACTTCCTCTGCCTGGACGAACTTATTCATCTCTTAGTGTAAATGGGCAGTGTAAACGGCGCGCCGCAAGATTTCTGGTAACAACTGCCGGGTTCCGTCGTCTATTGTTTATGGGAACTCGATCCACGGCAGAATATGAAAGCCGGGAGCATTTGGAGTGTTTTTGCGCAAGACCGAGTCCCTGGCCGGCAAGACGACATCAGGCGAGACAGGGATGGGCGCATTCGAGCATAATGGACTGATGGGCCGGAACGGCGGGAGTTTTACGTCTGGGCGGTCCTGGGCAAACAACGCACCAGCAACCATGGAAAACGATCCATCTATGTCCAACACGGAATCCCAAGGCGCAGCAGCCCTCACGGGCGGCCATGAGTTCGATGGTTTCCTCGGCAAGTCCTTTGAGGAAAAGCCCATCTGGACGGGGCTCTACGAGAGCATCCGCGACGTGCTATTCCCCGTCAAGCTGCCACCGCTGGAACTGACTTCGAAGCCGATTCCAGTTCCCGACCGGATGGCGGTGAAGGCAAATCCGTGGGCTATCGGCCTATCGACCGGCCTGAACGGGGCAGTTCTTCTGGTGGTTCTGTTTTTTGTGGGCAGGTCGATCGTGAAGGCGGTCACCAAGCCGAGTGAGATTTCAACGCCCATCGATGTGGGCACCTTTCAGCCGGCGCCCAAGGCCAAAATTTCCATGGGCGGCGGCGGTGGCGGGGGTGACCACAGCCTGGTGGACGCGAGCAAGGGACACCTGCCCAAGATCGAGAAAAATCCAGTCACTCCGCCGATGATTCCGCTGGTGGACAAGCCGAAGCTGGCCTTTGACTCGGCGATCAACGTGCAGCAGGACATCAAGCTGCCGGATAATCCCAACCTACCGACGGTGGGCATGAAGAACTCCACGAACGTCACGCTTGCTTCGAACGGACAAGGTTCCGGGGGCGGCATGGGAACGGGCAGCCACGGCGGCCTGGGTTCCGGAGATGGAAACGGGTACGGTCCGGGCAGCGGCGGCAATACCGGCGGGGGCATCTACAACGTGGGCGGCGGAGTTTCAGCGCCGGTTCCCGTGTTCACTCCCGAGGCCGAGTTCTCTGACGAAGCACGCCGGGCTAAATACCAGGGCGTGGTGGTGGTGGCCATTATTGTGGACGCGCAAGGGAATCCGCTGAACCCGCACGTGGTGCGCGCCTTGGGGATGGGCCTGGACGAGAAGGCCATTGAGGCGGTTCGCAAGTACAAATTCAAGCCAGCCAAGAAGGACGGCAAGGCGGTGGCCTGCTACGCCAATGTCGAGGTTGACTTCCGCCTCTACTAAAGCTCGATTCAGATACAAACAAGAGCGGAGAGCCCGCGGGCTCTGCGCTCTTTCCGTTTGCGCGGATCGAGAACTTATCCGCAAATAGGTAGCGGCGGTCTCCAGACCGGCTGTTGTGCGGGTCTCCTGACCCCCACATCGCTGCTGGCGGCGTGGGCGCCGCCAGTACAGCCGGCCTGGAGGCCAGCGCTACTCCAAGAGCTAATTTGCAGATAAGTTGTAAGACACATCAAACGATTTAGTTGAAGGCGAATCCAGCATTGTTATGGTAATCTTCCCTGTTCGTATAGGTGGAGGTTCAACAATGCGGATACGGCAAGGTGTGAGTTTGCTGGCAGGGTTGGTATTTGCAGCGGTTCTGGCGCGGGCGGCCTCGGCGCAGGCGGATTATCCGTTCCGGGACCCTCAACTGGGCGACGACGCACGCATTGCCGACCTGCTGGGCAGGCTGACTCTGGAAGAAAAGGTCAACCTGATGTCCGATCACCCGAAGATCCCACGGCTGGGCGTGGCCTTTTCCGGCCAGGTGGAGGGGTTGCACGGCCTGGCGCTGGGCGGCCCCGGCGGCTGGGGTGGCCGGGGCAGAACACCGCTTCCGACCACGACGTTTCCGCAGGAAAAGGGCCTGGGCGCAACCTGGGATCCGGAATTGCTCAAGAAGCTTGCTGGAGTCGAGGGCTACGAAGCGCGCTACGACTATCAGAATCCTGTGTATGAGCGCGGCGGGCTGGTCATTCGCGCGCCCAACGCCGACCTGAGCCGCGATCCGCGCTGGGGCCGCACCGAAGAGTCGTACGGCGAAGACCCGTACCTGGTGGGAACGCTGACGGCGGCGTTTGCGCAGGGCTTGCAGGGCCCCGACAAAAAGCACTGGCTGAGCGCTTCTCTGATGAAGCATTTCCTGGCCAATGAGAATGAAGACACCCGTTCGTCCTCGTCGTCGGACTTCGATGAGCGATTGTTCCGCGAGTACTACTCCGTGCCGTTTCGCATGGGGTTTGAGCAGGGCGGCTCGCGCGCGGTGATGGCCTCCTACAACGCGTGGAACGGCACCACGATGATGGTCAACCCCGTGCTCAGGGACGTGATGATCAAGGAGTGGGGCAACGACGGAATCATCTGCACCGACGGCGGCGCGCTGGGCCTGCTGATCACCGCGCAACATGCCTACGCCGACAAGGAACACGGCTCCGCCGCGGCAATCAAGGCCGGGATCAACCACTTTCTGGATACCTACAAGGACGACCTGACCAAGGCGCTCAAAGACGGCCTGGTCACCGAGGCGGACATCGACGCAGTCGAAAAGAATCTGCTGCGCGTCTATCTGCGCCTGGGCGAGATGGACCCTCCGGGAGTGGACCCCTACGGGGAGATTGGGAAGATGCCGGTTGGAGAGAATATTCACCCAGGGGACGCTGCGGCTCCGCCGTGGGATCAGGAATCGAGCAAGGCATTGGCGCGCCTCGCGACGGACGAGTCAATTGTGCTTTTGAAGAACCAAGGCAACGCTTTGCCGCTTGATCGGACGAAGCTCAAGTCCATTGCCGTGATTGGCCCCTGGGCGGACCAGGTGCTGCTGGATTGGTACAGCGGCACGCCGCCGTACTTTGTCAGCACGCTCGAAGGGATTCGCGAAGGGGCAGGGCCGGGAGTGAAGGTGCTGTTCGACGATGGCTCCGACCCGGCGCAGGCCGCGGCCGTGGCCCACAGCGCCGACGTGGCGATTGTGGTGGTGGGCAATCATCCGGAATGCAATGCCGGCTGGAATGAGTGTCCGACGCCCTCGAATGGCAAGGAGTCGGTGGACCGGAAAACGATTGTGCTGGAGCAGGAGAGCCTGGTGAAGCAGATCTTCGCGGCCAATCCGAGGACGATTGAGGTTCTGCGCGCGAGCTTTCCGTATGCGATTGTCTGGAGCCAGCAAAATCTGCCGGCGATTGTGCACATCACGCACAACAGCCAGGAAGAAGGCCACGGGCTGGCCGATGTGCTGTTTGGCGACTACTCGCCTGCCGGCCGAGTGACGCAGACCTGGCCCACGGGAGATGCGCAGTTGCTGCCTCTGATGGACTACAACCTGCTGCACGGGCGGACGTACATGTACAGCAAGGACAAGCCGCTTTACGCCTTTGGATACGGGCTCAGCTATACCAGCTTCGAGTACCGGAGCTTGCAACTGAATGAGCATAAGGTCAAGGCGGATGGCTCGGTGGAAGTGACCGTGAAAGTGAAGAACACCGGCACGCGGGCAGGCGATGAGGTGGTGCAGTTATACGTGCGGCACCTTGGTCTGGAGGGTAGGGGTTCCAAAGTCGAGCGGCCGCAACTGGAACTGGAGGGCTTCAAGCGTGTACGGATTGAGCCGGGCGCCGAGCGCGAAGTGACGCTCACACTGAAACCGCGCGACCTGGCCTACTGGGATGCGGCTGTCCACGAGTGGCGCGTGGAACAGGAACAGGTGCGCGTGCTGGCGGGCGGTTCGAGCGACAATCTGCCCGTTCAGGCGGATTTTGCGGTGGATTCTAGCGCGGAGTTGAAACCGTAGGGAAAGCGGAAGTGGCTCTAGAACTTCCAGACCAGTCCGCTGGAGATGCGGCCGAAGTTGGTGGGCAGGCCGGGGATCCTGTAGGGGGTTTCGCCTTTTCCGTTCAGAGCGAAATACGAGTACTGAAAGCCCCCTCCCACGCGGAATGCGATGCGCCGCGTGATGGGAGTGTCCAAGCCACCCCCCATGTAGCCGACAAACGAGGCGGTCTCACCCACAGCCTTGTTGGCAGCCCAGGTCTTGTTCGCTCCGCCGTCTCCGGCTAGTCCTTCTACAAAAACGGTTTCTCTTCCCAATCGCCGGTTGTATTGGCCGCCGCCCATGATGAAGTAGGGCTTCTGCGGCGCTCCGAGGTTGGTTCCCGAATACCCGGTGGCGTCCACTTTGAAGCGCAGGCCATGCCAGGAAGGGAAGGCCATTGCGCCTTCCCACCCGTTCAGTGCCTGGCGGTAGCCGGGTACGCCATTCAAGGAGTTGGAGAGGAAGCTGTAGCCGCCGTAGATCTGGAAGTGCGAAGGCGCCTCGGTCTGGGCGTGGAGGGCTGACGTCAGGCACAACAGCGCGATGAGGGAGAAAAAGCGAGATGACATCTGAAGCCTCCGGGCATCTGGTCATTCCATCCTATCGCGCCGGTTTTGGTTTTGGGAATCAGCAGCTTGGAGAAGTGCGTTGGCCGGGTTGGCCGCATGAGGGAAAAGAACTCCCGGCTCGCGCTTCGTTTCGATCGCCGGCAAAATGCGCGCACGCGTGGCGCACTCGCATGAGTCAGGGAATCATCTCTTACTGGGAAGAGGGGATGCTGTGGGAAGGGGAGAATGGTGCGCCCGGAGAGATTCGAACTCCCGACCCTTTGGTTCGTAGCCAAATACTCTATCCAGCTGAGCTACGGGCGCACACGTGAGGTTTCAAGCGAAACCTTACATAGATTATCAGGGTTCCAGAACTGGCGCAATCATCGCTCTCCAGCCTGGGTGCAATCGGTTCCGGCTCTGGGGCAATCGGGCAAATCAGGCTGCGGCTACCGGTTCGGCTGCGGGCGGCGGCGCAATCAGGGGCAACTCCTCGTCCAGGTCGAGGCCGGCCTTGCGAACCAGCTGGGTTACCGTGGCGGCGTTCAGGCGAGTGGCGTCGAACTCAACGCGCAGCGTGCGGGCCGCGCGATCAAAGC
>Ga0302198_10000375_pt1 | contig 50228 bp, 49 predicted proteins | sample II_Bog_N2_2_FD_193521 | JGI IMG/M metagenome (GOLD analysis project Ga0302198, IMG submission 193521) | Peat permafrost microbial communities from Stordalen Mire near Abisko, Sweden - II_Bog_N2_2 | ecosystem: Environmental > Terrestrial > Soil > Wetlands > Peat | place: Sweden: Abisko...
GCGTCGTCACGTGACACCACCTTCTCCGATGACTGCGGGGCGGGCCGCGGCTTCCTACTCAACATGTTCTTCACCGACGGCGAGGAGATCTACCGCACCTACGCCGCCAATGCCCGGGGGGTCGACCGGTTGCTGTTCGTCAACAACATCCTCGACCTCGCTCCCTACGGCCGCCAGGAGGAGTGGGAGGACTCGCCCCCCGGCTGGCCGCAGCACCCCACCTACGGCTGAAGCGCCCGGGGCGCAGTCCCGTGTGGGCGAGCTCGATCCGGCGCGCCGGCGGCCGGCGTGCGGCACGGTCTTGACGGACTCGAGCTCCGCCTCGAGGTCAGCAATGGTCCTGTGCGCCTGGGCGAGTTCGTCGACCTCGAAGCTCTTCACACCCTCGGCCCGGCCGGCGTCGATCAGGGCCTGGCGCTTCCAGAGGAAGAGCGTCGCTTCGGACACTCCGAGCTCCTCGGACAGCAAGCGCACCTGCTCGCCGACGACCAACCGCGCACAGATGGAGCGACGGAACTCTTTCGCATAGCGCCTGGGCATGGACTACCTCCTGGTAGCTCACGACCAAACTCTCATAACCCTGGACCGGCCTAAGGGGTCCAGGCCAAATGGCAGCCCCAACGGGATTCGAACCCGTGTCTCCACCTTGAGAGGGTGATGTCCTTGGCCACTAGACGATGGGGCCTTGCAAGAAGCTTTCCCTTTATGAGGGTCCGCCTCCTGAGCTCGGGGGGAAGGACTCGAACCCTCAATAACTGGACCAGAACCAGTCGTGTTGCCGATTACACCACCCCCGAACGGGCGAACTGAGAGATTACCCGACGCCAGCGGGCCCCCGCACCCGCCGTCAGCCGAACGAGTGCAGGCGGTTCAAGTTGGCATAGCCCACGATGCGACCGAGCCCGACGGCGACGGTCTCCTTGGCGAAGTAGGGGATGGACGCAAATGCCCCGATCGGCGAGCTCCTGGTCGGCGTCGGATAGGGCACGAACCCGAGCGAGCTCGCAATCGCCATGGAGCGGTCCTCATGGAACGGGTCCGTGGATATCAGGATCGTGTGCACGCCGCGCCCCTGAAGTGCCGCGGCGGCGTCGGTGAGGTTCTGGTAGCTGTCACTGCCTGAGGCCTCCACGATGGCCGAGGCCGGGATCCCGTGCTGTTGGAGGTAGGCGGAGCCCGCCTGGGCCTCGGTGTAGAGGTCGCCTTTCTCCTTGTAACCGGTCACCACGATGAGCGGCGCCCATCCCTCGTGGTAGAGGGTGATGGCCTCGTCGAGGCGCGCGGCGAGATCCGGCGAGGGGGTCCCGTCATATTGGGCGGCCCCCATGACCACGATGGTGTCAGCCTTGTGCGGCTCGTACTTGCGCGACGTGAGCCAGACCTGCACGGCGGTCACCGCGAAGTACAGCACCACGATCGCCAGGAGACCGACGAGGATCCGAAGCACCCACCGCAACAGCCAGAACATCAGCCAGGTGGCCCGGTGCCGAGGCGCGCGGCGCGCAGGGCGAGGGCGGCCTGCAGGCGGCGGAGCACCTCGTCGCGGCCGAGCACCTCGAGCGCCTCGAAGAGGGGTGGGCCGACCTTGCGGCCGGTGACCGCCACCCGGATCGGCGCCTGGGCCTTGCCGAGCTTCTTGCCCAGCCGCTCCGCCACCTCCAAGGTGAGGTCGTGGAGGTCGGCGGCCCGCCACTCGCAATGCGAGTAGACCGCCACCGCGCCCTCCAAGATGTCGACCGCACCCTCGTCGCGCACGATGACGCTGTCGAACTGGGCCTCGTCGTAGGGGGGGTCGGCCAGGAAGATGAAGTCGACCATCCTGGGCACTTCGCCGAGCATGGCCACGCGCTCCTGGACCAGGGGGGCGAGCCGGGCGAAGGTGTCAGCGTCAAAGCGCTCGGCCGGCCACGGCGGGCCACCGGTCGACGGTGCCCACTCCCCCGGCTCGGGTGCGACCCAGGGCTTGGAGCGCTCGATGAAGTCCTCGACCGGTAGCTCCCGGATGTAGACGCCGTTCATGTGGGTGAACTTCTTCACGTCGAAGAAGGCCGGCGCGTGGTGGACGTCCTCTAAGCGGAACTGCTCGATGAGGGTCTCGACCGGGACGATCTCGGCGTCGCCCTTCGGGCTCCAGCCGAGCAGGGCCAGGTAGTTGCGGAAGGCTTCGGGGAGGTAGCCCTTGTCGCGGTAGTCCTCGACGGCGACGGGGTCCTTGCGCTTGGAGAGCTTCTTCCCCCGCTCGTCGACCAGCATCGGCAGGTGGGCGAAGACCGGGAGCTGCGTGCGCTCGCCCCAGCCGGCCTCCCCCTCGCCGGCCTCGTCGAGAGCAGCCCACAGCAGCAGCTGGCGGGGGGTGGTGGGGAGCAGGTCCTCGCCCCGGATGACGTGGGTGATGCCCATGTCACGGTCGTCGATGACGTTGGCGAGGGCGAAGAGGGGCTGGCCGGTGGACTTCACGGCCACGAAGTCGTCCATGGCCGAGTGTGGGAAGACGATCTCGCCCCTGATCAAGTCGACGACGGTGGTCGAGCCCTCGTGGGGGGTCTTGAAGCGCAGGGCGGTGGTCGGACCGCGATCGAGGTGGCGCTCCCGGCAGTAGCCGTCGTAGCCAGGGGTCGGGTTGTCCTTCGTGCGTTCGGCGATCTCCTCCCGGGTGCAGTCGCAGGCGTAGAGGAAGCCGGCCTCGAAGAGGGCGTCGATGGCCACCCGGTGACGCTCGTCCTGGGCGGACTGGCGGAAGGGTCCCTCGTCAGGCGCCATCTGGAGCCACTCGAGGGCGGATTCGATGCCGCCAACCCACTCCTCGCGGTTGCGCTCCACGTCGGTGTCCTCGATGCGCAGCACGAAGACACCACGGTTCCCACGGGCGAAGAGCCAGTTGAACAGCGCGGTGCGCGCACTCCCGACGTGGAAGAACCCGGTGGGAGAGGGGGCGAAGCGGACGCGGGGTGCGGTCAAGCCGCTCGACGCCTGATTACTCGTCGACGATCGAGATGGCGCCCGTGGGGCAGCTGTTCACCGCTTCACGCAGACGCTCGCGGAGCTCCTCGGGGGGGTTCTCGTTCAGGATGTAGAGGTAGCCGTCGTCGCGAACCTCGAACACCTCGGGGACGATGCCCATGCAGACCGCGTTGCTGGCGCACTCGTCGAAGTCCACGACGACCTTCACGGACGACCTCCTCGATCAACGGCCCCGGCCGGGGCCTGGGTCAGCATACCGGGCCTCCCCCACCCCCTCCGGGCACACGAAGCCACGAACGCCGCCCCGCTCACGTCTGCTCGAGCGAGGCCTGGATGCGGCGCTCCAAGAACTTGTGCACCGCCACCTGGGCCTCCTCCTTCGGGCGCACGGCCACGATGGAGCGGCCCTCCTGGTGGACCTTGATGGTGAGCTGCTCGGCCCGGTCGACGGTGTGGCCAAGGATCTCGACCATGGCCCGGATGACGTGCTCGAAGGTGTTGACGTCGTCGTTCCAGACAATCACCGCCCACAGCGGCTCGTCGAAGGACAGCGACTCGGGGTTGAGCGTCGGCTGGGCCGGTGCCTCGACGGTCTGGCTCACCCCACCATCATGTCCGAGGAACGGCACGGCTCAGGGTTTTTCTGTGCCGAGCACCCACATGGCAAAGAACTGCGACCCGCCGCCGTAGGCCTGGCCCAGGGCCCGGCGCACGCCGTCGACCTGGTGCTCGCCGGCCTCACCGCGCACCTGGAGGGCGACCTCCAAGAAGCGGAGCATGCCCGAGGCCCCGATCGGGTTGGAGCTGAGCACCCCACCCGAGCAGTTCCACGGGATGTCACCGCCGTCGAGGGCGGTCGCCCCCTCCTGGGTGAGCTTCCAGCCGTCGCCCTCGGCGCAGAACCCGAGGTTCTCGAGCCACATCGGCTCGTACCAGCTGAAGGGCACGTAGACCTCGGCGCAGTCGAGGTCCTCTCTCGGGTTCTCGATGCCGGCCTGGGCGTAGACGTCTTTCGCGCAGTCCCGTCCGGCCTGGGGGTTCACCTGGTCCCGGCCGGCGAACATGGTGGGCTCCGAGCGCATGGCCATACCCTGCACCCACGCCGGGCGCTTACCGGTCGCCGCCTGCGCCTCGGCGGCGGCCGCCTCGGTGCCGAGCACCATGGCGGCCGCCCCGTCGGACGACGGGCAGGCCTCCAGATAATGCAGCGGGTCCCAGAGCATCACCGACTCCTCGACCATCTGGAGACTGATGTCGGGGATGTGCAGGTGGGCGTAGGGGTTCTTGAGCGCCTGGAGGCGGTCCTTGACCGCCACCAGCATCCCCGTGTCGCGGGGTGCACCCGAGCGGCGCATGTAGGCGCGGATGTGCGGGGCGAAGTAGCCGCCCGCACCCGCCAAGAGGGGTGCCGAGAACGGCTGGGGCACCGACAGCGCCCACATGGCGTCCGAGTCGCTCTGCTTCTCGAAGGCCACGGTGAGCACCCGACGGTGGATGCCGGCGGTGATCAGATGGGCCGCCACCAGCGCGGTCGAGCCACCGACCGAGCCGGCGGTGTGCACGCGGAAGATGGGCTTGCCGACGGCGCCGAGGGCGGGGGCCAGGTAGAGCTCGGGCATCATCACACCCTCGAACATGTCGGGGGCCTTGCCGAGCACCACCGCGTCGATGTCCGACCAGGTGACGCCGGCGTCGGCGAGCGCCCGCTGGGCGGCCTCGCGCACCAGCCCGGCGATCGAGACGTCGTCACGGCGGGACTTGTGATGCGTCTGGCCCACGCCGATGACCGCGCAGCGCTCGGCCATCACCCACGCTCCAGGACGGCGACGAGGTTCTGTTGCAGGAGGGGCCCCGAAGTGGCGTGCGCCAGGGCCCGGCCGGCGGTCCCGTCCAGGATCCGGCTGGCCGCCTCGCCGATCCGGGCCAGCCCGGCCGACATGATCGGGTTGGCCGCCAGCACGCCGCCCGAGGGGTTGACGTCGACGTTGTCACCGAGCGAGAGGGCGTCGCGCACCACCACCTCCTGGGAGGCGAAGGGCGCGTGCAGCTCAGCGATGTCGATGCCGCCGTCGAGGGCGCCGGCGATCTCGCCGGCCTTCCTCGTCGAGGGCGAGTGGGTGAGGTCCCGGGCACCGATGGCGTGGGTCTCCACCCGGTGGTCGATGCCGGTGATCCAGGCCGGGCGCTCGGCCAGCTCGTAGGCACGGCCCCCCACCGCCAGCACGATGGCACACGCCCCGTCGGTGATGGGCGGCAGCGTGTGGCGGCGCAGGGGTGAGACCACATAGTCCTCGGCAAGCAGCTCGGCCACGTCGAACTCCCCCGCCACCTGCGCATTGGGGTTGGTGAGTGCACGGCGACGGTTGCGTGCCGCGATCTCGGCCAGCTCTTGCTCGGTGGTGCGCCCCGAGTCCAGCAGTGCCCGAGCCTGGAGCGCGGCAAGCGAGACCGGGTCGGGCCAGAGCGGGGCCATCACGTAGGGGTCGAGCTGGAGAGCGAAGATCTCGCCGAGGTTGCCGAGCGAGGACTTGCCGAAGCCGTAGACGAGGGCGGCGTCGATGTCGTCCTCCTGCAGCCGCACCCAGGCCTCGTAGAGGGCCCAGGCGGCGTCCATCTCGACGTGGCTCTCCGACCGGGGTGGCCAGACGCCCACCGCGTCGAGGGCGGTCACGAAGCTGAACGGGCCGCCGACGAGGTAGTCGGTCGAGCCCGAGCAAATGAAGCCGACGTCGTCCTTCGTGATGCCGACGTTGGCGAAGACCTCGCCGATCACCGGCAGGAGCATCTCGACCTCGTTGCGCGCACCCTCGCGGCGGAGGTTGTCAGCCTGGGCGAAGGAGACGACCGCCACCGGCCGGTGCCCCTGGCGGGGGGTTGGGGGGCTCACAGGTATTCCTTGTAGGTCTCGTAGTCGGCGTCGGGCTCGCCGTTGGGTCGGAAGTACTTGACCGAGGCGAGGGTCGGGCCGAGCTCGTCGTCGGGCACCCAAACGGCTTCGACCCGCATGCCCATGCGCACCTCGTCGGTCGGGATCTCCTGGATGAGGCCCATGAACGAGAGGTTGGCGCCGTCCAGGAGCACTTGGGCGCAGATGTAGGGGATCTCGATGGTCTGGCCGGCGAAGGGCACGTTCACGATGCAGTAGGTGGTGACCGTCCCCGAGTTCGACAGCACCACCTCATCGGTGGTGGCCACCCCGTCGGTCGGGCACGACCCCCGGGCGGGGACGTAGACCTTGTGGCAGACCGGGCAACGCTGGCCGATGAACTTCCCCTCGGCGAGGCCGCGCAGGTAGCGCGACTGGGCGATGCCGGCAGTGAAGTTGTACTCGAGCCGGATGGGCGTGGCGAGGTGGGTGACCGGGCCGCGCTCACCGCCTTCGGTCTCGGTGGCGGTGTCGCTCACTGCGCCGCGCCCGGATCAGGATCCTCGGGCACGAAGCACCGGATGTCCTGGATGCGCCCGATCCGCTCGTCCTCGGGCACGAACTCGGCCACCACCCGCATGCCGGTCGAGAGACCCTCGGGACCCAGAGCGTCGATCACGTGCAGGAGGGCGGTGTCCGCGCCGTCGAGGGTGATCAGAGCCCAGGCGAACGGGGTGGTGAGCGGGTGCTTGGGCGCGGGCACCGACACCCACGCCCACGTGTCGACGGTGCCGCCGGGACCGACCTCGACCATCGACCCGGTCTCCTCAGCCGTGGTCGGGTCGTACTCGGTCGGTGGCACGATGACTGCACCCCCGGAGCCCTCAACACCCAGGATCCTCCCGTCACGCAGCCCGGTGAGGAACGCTCCGATGACCGGTCCCACCGAGCGCGAGTACGGGTACTCGAGCACGTGGACGTCGGTCAGCACACTGGCGTCGGCACTCTCCACGGCTCCCCCTTCCCGCTCCGTGCCGGCCGCCTCGTGGCGAGCCGGTCCCGGTCGGGTGAAAAGTAGAACACATTCTAGTTGCGGCAGCAATCACCGCTCAGGGCCGACCCTCTGTCCGGGTGTCCGGCTCAGGCGAAGCGCTTCTTCAGGTCCTCGAGCGCCGAGGTGTAGGTGCTGGCGAAGACTGGGAGCATCTCGGCCGGCTCGCACTCGATCTTCCATGTGACCGTCGAGTGCTCCCCACGGGGCACGACGGTGATGGTGGCTTTGTGGAACTCGACGGGCACGCCGTCGACGATGGAGTAGACGAGGGTCGAGCTCTCGTCGTCACGGGAGATCAGGCGCTCACGGATCTCCATGCCCGCCAGGTTGAGGACACGGTCGTCCTCTTCGATCACAACGGACTCGATGCCGGGGAAGAAGCCCCCGATGCCCTCGAAGTCGCCGAGCATGCCCCAGAGCACGTCGGGAGTGGCGTTGATGTCGACGGCAACGGTCTCTTCTGCCATGGTTCCTCCTCTGTCGCCCGTGCGGGCCACGGGTCAGGCCAGCCCCAAAGTGGTTCGGCGCGCCGCCGGTACACTACGCGCACCGCGGCTGGCGCGAAGGCCCGCCCGGCTTCTCTCGGGGATAGGAGACGATCATGCAGACGCGTTCCATCGGCCCACTCGACGTCTCGGTCGTCGGCCTCGGGTGCAACAACTTCGGCGGTCGGCTCGACGAGGCCGGGACCCACGCGGTGATCGGCGCTGCCATCGACGCAGGGGTCACCCTCTTCGACACCGCCGACATCTACGGCGGCGCCCGCAGCGAGGAGCTCGTGGGCAAGGCACTCGGCACCAAGCGCGACCAGGTCGTCCTCGCCACCAAGTTCGGCATCCCCTACGAGGGACACGAGGGCGGGGCTGCGGCCGGCTACGTCGCCCGGGCCGTCGAGGACAGCCTCCGGCGCCTCGGGACCGACCGCATCGACCTCTACCAGCTCCACGCCCCCGACTCCGCTGTCCCCATCACCGAGACGCTCGGAGCGCTGAACGACCTGGTGGTGGCCGGCAAGGTGCGGGTGATCGGGTGCTCCAACTTCACCGCCGCCCAGCTGCGCGAGGCCGAGTGGGCGGCCGGCAAGGGTGCCCGCTTCGAGAGCGTCCAGAACCAGATGAGCGTGCTCAGCCGGGAGGCCGAGGACGACGTCCTCGCCGTCTGCGACGAGCTCTCGATCGCCTTTTTGCCCTTCTACCCGCTCGCTAACGGGCTGCTCACCGGCAAGTACAAGAAGGGCGAGCCCATCCCCGAGGGCACACGGTTGGCCGCCTTCCCGGCGGACCGGGCGGCACACGTGCTCTCAGATGAGAACTTCGAAAAGCTCGAGGCCCTCCGCACACTGGCCGAGTCGCACGGCCACAGCCTCCTGGAGCTCTCCGTCGCCTGGCTGCTCTCGCACCGCCAGGTCGCCTCGGTGATCGCCGGGGCGACGAAGCCCGAGCAGGTGCAAGCCAACGTGGCGGCCGCCGGATGGCAGCTCGACGCCGAGGTGCTCACCGCCATCGACGAGCTCGCCCCGCGCTGAGCGGCCTGTGCCGGCCGGTGTACGCCGTCATTCACCTGCCGGTCTAGCCGGACCTGGGCGCCTCGATGACGAGAGTGAGGTCCTTGCACTGGCCCTCGGACTGCGCCGCCTCGGCGTAGAGCGTGCCCACCCTGTCCGAGTAGCTGTAGGCGGGGATTGAGGTGCCGTCGAGGCACGAGTACTGGGGGTTCGTGGTCGTGACGTCGGTGACCTGGGCCGCCGGGGTGCCCGGCCCCTCGCCGGCGAGCGCACCGCTTTGGACGGGGACGAGCACCACGCTCTGGCCGCCGAAGGTGCCGGAGAACTCAGGCGGGGCGGTGGTGGTGGTCGTGGTGGTCGGCGGGACGGTGCTCGTGGTGGTCGTCGGTGGTGCAGTGGTCGTGGCCGCCGGTGGTGCCGCGGTCGTGGTCGGCGCCGGGGGTGCGGCCGTGGTCGTCGGGGCGGCGGTGGTGGGCGCCGTCGAGTTGCTGGGCGGGGTCGAGGTCGGCCCGGCGAGCGTGTCCTTCTGGGCTGGGGCGAAGCCGTCGAGGGCGGCCACCATCGAGGGGTCGTTGCCGTCCATGCCGAGCGCCCAGATGCCGAGGCCACCGAGATGGAAGCTGTCGGCCAGCTGGGCCTCCATGTAGAGCGAGGTCGGGTCCTCGAAGAACGACTCGTGCCACTGGCCGGCCTCCTGGTAGGAGGTCCACGCCGTGTCGGTGATGGGGTCCCAGTACATGGGGTGCCCGCTGGCGACCACCTGGCCGTAGGTGAGCACGCTGGCGCCGCTGGTCGCCTGGGCGCCCAGCGTCCCGTCGGTCGTCGCCCAGTCGTAGCCGTAGAAGGGGACGCCCAAGATCACCTTGGAGGGCGACGTGGCCGAGCTGTACTGCTCGGCGGTGGTGAGGTCGCTGAACATGGTCGAGGTGAGCGGCGAGTTGGGCTCGGGTGCCGAGGCGTAGTTGAGCGAGTATTCCATGACGAAGAAGGCGTCGACGGCGGGCGAGAGGGCGGGGATGTTGTAGAAGCCGCCGGGGTCCGCAGCCGAGCTGGCGTAGGTGTCCATGGTCACCTGGTAGTGCGGGTTGGCCCCGTGGACGGCGGCGGAGACCGCGGTCACCAGCCGGGTCAGGCCGACCTGGTCGGCCGAGCCGTCGCCCTCGAAGTCGAGGTTCACCCCGTCCATGTTCTTGGCCTCGATGGCCGAGAGCAGGGCGGCCGAGAGAGTGGCGGGCGCCGTCGGGCTCGACGTCAGTGCGTCGAGCGAGCCCTGGTCGAAATCGTTCACGGTGAGCACCACCCGGTCACCGGCGGCGTGCGCCCGGGTGATCAGGGCGGCGAGATCGGCGGACTGGTAGCCGTCCCAGCCCGACCCCGACTCGTCGAGCGTGCCGTTGGCGTTCACCCCGATCGAGAAGTAGGCGAGGGTGGTGAGGCCGGCCAGGTCATAGCCCGAGGACTGGCCGAGGGTCCAGTAGGGGGCGAACCCAAAGACCTCGTGGCTGCGCAGCGGGGCGGCGCCCGCCAGCGAGGGTGGTGCGGGGGCGGGCGGCGAGGTGGCGGCCGGCAGGTTGACGGTCGGGGGCGTGACAGACTTCACGCCGCCACCCACAGAGTCCATCTCGGGCGTGATGACCCCCACGCCCGGCGGTGCGGCCACCGCCTTGGCTGCAGCCCCTGAGCTCGGGTCGTGCTGGATGGCGACGAGCCCAACGATCATGAGCAGCAGGCACCCGGCGCCGGCGAAGACCGGGATGAGGCGACGGGCCGGCCCCTCCTCGGGGCCGTTCCACGACCCGCCCGCTCCCTCGGTGTGCCCGGAGCCGTTGCGCCGGAGCACGAGGCGGGCCCGGTGCGAGATGCGCCGGGCGGCCAGGGCCACGGCGACGGTGGCGATGGTCGACGAGCGCAGGAGGGAGGCCACCGGCGTCGTCCGTGACCAGCGCCAGCGAGCTGCGTGGCGCTCGACGGCGGCGAAGACGACAGAGACCGCCACCGCCCGGGTCACGATCGAGAGGGTCCCCGCGTCGGTCACGAGCTCGAGTACCTGCTGCTCGGTGCCGTCAGGGGTCCTGCACGTGTCGTCGGCCGAGAAGCCAATCACCGACCACCACGGCACTTGCGCCCAGCCACGGGCGCGCGTGGGCACGGACGCGTCGGGGTGGCCGATCCGGCGCAGGTAGATGCCACCGCGGGTGATGCGCAGCCGGGCGGGGGCGAGCACGTGGGAATCGGGGTGGCGCAGGTAGGCGCTCACCTCGGCTTTGGAATTCGCGTTGTGCTGCAATTTCAAGATCGGACGCTCCCAGGTGCGTACCGCCGCGCACTCCACGAGGAGCGCCGTCGCATCCCCGTCGGCGCGCAATTTAACCCAAATGGAGGCGGTCGCCAGGGCACCCGTTCGAATCAAATGGCCCGACGGCGCCGCTGTGGGTGTCGCCGCAGGTCAGCGCGCCGAGAAGACCAGCTCAGGCGGCGTTGACGGCGGCGACCAGCTTGGTCAGGGTGTCCTTGGCGTCGCCGAAAAGCAGCGTCGTTTTCGGGTCGTACAGCAGCTCATTGTCGATCCCGGCGAAGCCCGGGCGCATCGAGCGCTTCAAGAACACGACGTTGGTCGCCTGGTCGGCATTGATGATCGGCATGCCGTAGATGGGGCTCCCGGGCGAGTTGCGCGCCGCGGGGTTGACCGTGTCGTTGGCCCCGACCACGAGGGCGACGTCGGCGGTGGCGAGCTCGGGGTTGGCCTCGTCCATCTCTTTCAGCTGCTCGTAGGGGACGTTGGCCTCGGCGAGCAGGACGTTCATGTGCCCGGGCATGCGCCCCGCCACGGGGTGGATGGCGTAGAAGACCTCGACCCCTTTGGCGGTGAGCGTGTCGGCCAGCTCCTTCGCCACGTGCTGGGCCTGGGCGACCGCCAGGCCGTAGCCGGGGATGATGACGACTTTCCTCGAATAGGCGAGCAGGACGCCGATGTCGTCGGCGGTGCCCGAGCGCACCGAGCGCCCGGTGGCGTCTTCGGTCGCCCCCGAGGCGGTCACCACCGAGCCGAAGGCGCTGAAGAGGATGTTCGGGAGCGAGCGGCCCATCGCCGAGCTCATCATGCGCGTGAGGAGCATGCCTGAGGCGCCCACCAGGGTGCCGGCCACGATGAGGAGGTTGTTGTTGAGGGTGAAGCCCGAGGCGGCGACCGCCACGCCGGTGAACGAGTTCAGCAGCGAGATGAGCACGGGCACGTCCGCCCCGCCGATGGGGAGCACGAAGATGACCCCGAGCACCAGGGAGAAACCGAGCAGGACCCAGAGCAGCGCCGTCGAGGACGTCACCAGGATGGCGAAGACCAGGGCCACGATGATGACGCCGACGATGCCGTTGATGACCTGCTGACCCGGGTAGGTGATCGGCCGGCCGGTGATGAGTTCTTGGAGCTTGATGAACGCGATGGCCGAGCCGGCGAAGGACACCGAACCGATGAGCACGCCGAGCAGGACTTCTAAGACCTTGTAGGTGGCGACCTGCTTGGTGTCGGTGCCGATGAACTCGGTGATCGAGACGAGGGCTGCCGCCCCGCCGCCCACGCCGTTGAAGATGGCGACGAGCTGGGGCATGGCGGTCATCTTCACGAGCCGCGCCACCGGCACGGCGATGACCACGCCGATGACCATCGCGATGACGATCAGCCAGATGTGCGAGAGCCCGGGCCGGAAGAAGGTGGCCCCGATGGCGAGCGCCATGCCCGCCGCGCCGACGAGGGTGCCCCGCCGGGCGTGCTTGGGGCTCGAGAGACCCTTGAGAGCCAGGATGAAGGTGATTGCCGCAATCAGGTAGCAGAGGTCGATGACCGTCCCGCGGCTCACGAGCCCGCCCCGCCCGAGCTGCCCGGTCCGCCCGGGCTACCAGGCCCCTTCGGGCGATCGCCCGGTTTGCTCTTGAACATCTCGAGCATGCGGTCGGTGACCACGAAACCGCCCACCACGTTCAAGGTGGCGAGGATGACCGCCAGGAAGCCGAGCACCTCCTCGGCACCGGTGTGCGCCCCGCCGAGGACGATCATGGCCCCGACGATGATCACACCGTGGATGGCGTTGGACCCCGACATGAGCGGGGTGTGGAGCAGGCTCGGGACCTGCGAGATGACCTCGACGCCGACGAAGCCGGCCAGCACGAAGACGGTGACGTACTCGAGGATGCCGCCGGTCATGCGCCGGCCTCCGGTTCGGGTGTGGCGGGGACGTCCAGTTCGGCGAGCGGGACGCCGAGCGCCTCGGCGGTGGCGGCCTGGACGGCGTTGCCGTGCTGGAGCACCGTGGTCCCGATCACGATCTCGTCCTTCCAATCGGGCTGCACGCGGCCTTCCTTCGTGAAGAGGGCGAGCAGGTTGATGACGTTTCTGGAGTAGAGGAAGCTGGCGTGAGTCGGCATGCCCGAGGGTGGGTTGGCGAGGCCGACGACCAGGGCGCCGCCGTGGCGGATCTCCTCGCCGGCGACCGTCAGCTCGCAGTTGCCGCCCGAGTCGGCGGCCATGTCGATGATGACCGAGCCCGCCCCCATGCCGTCTACCATCTCGGCGGTCAGCAGCACCGGGGCCTTGCGGCCGGGGACCGCGGCGGTCGTGATCACCACGTCCGACGAGGCCACCTCGGCGGCGAGGGCCTCTCGCTGGCGGGCCAGCTCCTCCTCGGAGAGCTCCCGGGCGTAGCCGCCGGTCCCCTCGGCGGTGACCCCGAGGTCCACGAAGGTGGCGCCCAGGCTCTCGGCCTCCTCTTTGGCCGCCGCGCGCACGTCGTAGGCGCGCACCACCGCGCCGAGGCGACGGGCGGTGGCGATGGCCTGGAGGCCGGCGACGCCGACACCCATCACCAGCACCTTGGCCGGGGGGACGGTGCCCGCCGAGGTCATGAACATCGGGAAGAACTTGGCCAGGTGCTCGGCCGCCGCCAGCCCCGAGCGGTAGCCCGAGACCGTCGACTGCGAGGACAGCGCGTCCATGCTCTGCGCCCGGCTGATGCGCGGCAGCAGGTCGAAGCTGACGGCCGTGGCCTGGCGGCCGGCGAGCGCGCGCAGTGCCTCGACCGCGCCTGCGGGCTGAAGGAAGCTGAGGACCAGCGCCCCGTTGGCCACCTGGGCGGCCTCGGCGGCGTCGAGCGGGTTGACCCGCACCACGACGACGGCGTCGGCGAGGGTGCTCGCCGCGTCCGGGGCGATGGTGGCGCCGGCCTCTTCGAAGGCGGCATCGGTGAAGAAGGCGTGCGAACCTGCGCCCCTCTGCACGGTCACGTCCCACCCGTCGGCGACGAGGCGCTTCGCAATGTCAGGGACCAGTGCCACCCGGGTCTCACCCGGGCGCGTCTCGGCGAGGACGGCCAGTTTCACGCCGTTTGTCTAGCAGCCAGGGCGCTCCCGAGGGCAATACGGCTCTCAGCGGAGGTTCGGGAGCCATCACCGGTGGGCACGGGGCCGACCCTTGCGGCCATCACCCGCGGGCCGCCTCGAGGAAGGCGGGCTCCTCGCCGCCGCCGTGCAGGACGAGGTTCGACCCGGTGATGAAGCGGGCCTGGTCCGACGCCAGGAAGAGGCAGGCGGCAGCCACGTCGGCCGGTGTGCCCATACGCCCGAGCGGCACGGTGGCGGCCACCCGGGCCAGCCCCTCGGTGCCGCCGTAGTACTCGATGCCGGCCCCGGTATCGAGCAGCCCGGCGGAGAGGCAGTTGACCCGCACCTTGGGTGCCCACTCGATGGCCAGGGTCTCGGTGAGGTTGATCAGTCCCGCCTTGGCGGCGCCGTAGACGGCGGCGCCCGGTGAGGGGCGCATGCCCGAGACGCTCCCGATGTTGACGATGACGCCGCCGCTCTCCTGCTCCTGGAAGACGGCGTTGGCCGCCTGGGCGCCGTAGAGGGGAGCGAGCAGGTTGAGGGCCACGATCGAGGCGGCGAAGCGTGGCGAGGCGGTCGCCGCGGGGGTCGACGGCGAGCCGCCGGCGTTGTTGACGAGTATGTCGAGGCGCCCGAAGTGGGTGCAGGCCACGTCGATGACCGCCGTCACCTCGGCGGCCTCGCGCACGTCCGCTTCGACGAAGACCGCCGTTCGCTCACTGCCGTCGGGCCCGGCGATGGCGACGGGCGCCTCGGGCTCGTGGCGCCCGCAGATGACGACGGACGCGCCGGCGGCGAGCAGCGAGCGGGTGATGGCGAGCCCGACGCCCCGGGTCCCCCCGGTGACCACCGCCACACGCTCGGTGAAGTCGAACGACGCACTCTCGGACTGGGCGATCGACACCATCACGTCTCCTCGGAGCGAACCTCGCTCGGCCGAAGCGTACCGGGGCGTGCTCGCCCCGTCCTGAGGCACCGGCGCCTTGGCCAAAGCGCGCCCACGCGCCTACCGTGGCCCCTCCGGCCCAGCGCGGGCCCGGCGCCCAGGGGGGACGATGGCCATTCGAACCGAGCAGGCCGCCGAGGGCATCGCCGAGGTGGTGATGGACCACCCACCGGTCAACGCGCTCGACGTCGCCGCCTGGTTCGAGCTCGCTGACGCGCTGCTCGCCGCCGGCCGGGTCCCCACCAACCGGGTCGTGGTGCTGCGCGCCGAGGGCCGCGGCTTCTGCGCAGGGGTCGACATCAAGGAGATCCAGGCGAAGGGCGACGAGGCCCTCGTCGGGGTCAACCGCGGCTGTGCGGCTGCGTTCGCCGCGGTCTATGACTGCGAGGTCCCGGTCATCGCCGCGGTCAACGGCTTCTGCCTCGGCGGCGGCATCGGGCTCGTCGGCAACGCCGACATCATCGTGGCCGCCGACGACGCCACCTTCGGGCTCCCCGAGGTCGACCGCGGGGCGCTCGGTGCGGCCACCCACCTCGCCCGCCTGGTCCCCCAGCACGTGCTGCGCCAGCTCGTCTACACGGCACGGGCCATCCCCGCCGCCGAGCTCGCCACCTACGGCTCGCTCGCCGCCGTGGTCCCCCCCACCGAGCTGCGCGCCACCGCACTCGGCATCGCCTCGGTCATCGCCGGGAAGAGCCCGTCGATCCTGCGGCGTGCCAAGGAGTCGCTCAACGGCATCGACCCGGTCGACGTGAAGCGCTCCTACCGCTACGAGCAGGGCTTCACCTACGAGCTGCATGTCCGCGGCGTCGCCGACGAGCAGCGGGCGGCCTTCGTCGAGAAGCGCCAGGCCGACACCACCACATGACCGCAGCGCACAACCAGGGGGCCGCCGGTGGCTGACAAGCGGGTGTCGGCCGACGAGGTCGTAGGCGAGCTCCGCTCGGGCATGACCATCGGCATCGGCGGCTGGGGCTCACGCCGCAAACCCATGTCGCTCGTGCGGGCTCTCTGCCGCTCGGACCTAACCGACCTCACCCTCGTCTCCTACGGCGGCCCCGACGTCGGACTGCTCTGTGCCACCGGGAAGGTGACGCGGGTGGTGTGCGGCTTCGTGACCCTCGACTCGGTCCCCCTCGACCCGCACTGGCGCGCCGCGCGCCAAGAGGGCCGCGTCGCCCTGACCGAGTTCGACGAGGGCCTCGTCTACCTGGGCCTCCAGGCGGCGGCCTGGCGGGTGCCCTTCCTCCCCTCGCGCGCCGGGCTCGGCGCGGACCTCCTCGCCCGCAATAAGGACCTGCGCACCATCGATTCCCCGTATTCCGACGGCCCCTACGCCGACGGGGCGGACGCCGGGGCCTCCTTCGTCGCCATGCCCGCACTGCGGCTCGACGCGGCACTCGTCCACGCCAACCGGGCCGACACGGCGGGCAACGCGCAGCTGCTGTCGCCCGACCCCTTCTTCGACGAGCTGTTCCTCGGCGCCGCCGACCGCCGCTTCGTGAGCGCCGAGGAGGTCGTGGAGGCGGGCACCCTGGCCGAGCACGGCCCGATCTCCTCGGTCAGCATCCACCGCATGCTGGTCGACGGCGTGGTGGCCGCCCCCGGCGGGGCGCATTTCACCGCGTGCCTCCCCGAGTACGGGCGCGACGAGGCCTTCCAGCGGGCCTACGTGAAGAGCGCGGCCGACCCCGAGTCCTGGGCAGCCTTCCGGAATCGCTTCGTCGACGTTGACGACGACGGCTACCGCCGGGCCGTCGCCGAGACCGTCGAGGAGACCGCATGACCGAGACCGTCTCTCGTGCCACCTCCTGCACCGTCGCCTGCGCCGAGGTCTGGCGTGACGCCGGGGAGGTCATGGCGAGCCCCTTCGGCACCATCCCCGCCCTCGGCGCCCGCCTGGCCCGCGCCACCTTCTCCCCCGACCTGGTGCTCACTGACGGCGAGGCCGCCCTCATGGCCGGCACCGCACCCCTCGGTGCTGGCCCCGACGCCTACACGCTCGAGGCGACCATGACCTACCGGCGCGTCTTCGACGTGGTCTGGTCGGGCCGGCGCCACATCATGATGATGGCGAGCCAGGTCGACCGCTTCGGCAACCAGAACATCTCGGCCATCGGTCCGCCCGATCGGCCCAAGGTGCAGCTGGTGGGCTGCCGGGGAGGGCCCGGCAACTCGGTGAACCACCCCACCAGCTACTGGGTTCCCGACCACTCCCCGCGCACGTTCATTGACACCGTCGACGTCGTCTGCGGCGTCGGCTACGACCGGGCGACGGCGGCCGGTCCGGGGGCGCTCCGCTTCCACGACGTGCGCCGCGTCGTGTCGAACCTCGGTGTCTTCGACTTCGGGGGCGAGGGGCACTCGATGCGCCTCGTCTCGGTCCACCCGGGGGTCGCCCTCGCCGACGTGGTCGCCGCCACGGCCTTTCCCCTGGCGATCGACGGCGACGTTCCCGAGACCCGGCGACCAACCGACGCCGAGCTCGCCCTGCTGGACGAGCTCGATCCGAGGGGGGCACGCGAGCGCGAGGTCAAGAGTTGAGCCCTGAGCCGACCAACCCTGAGCCGACCGGCACAGGAGCGAGCGGCGGGGTGCCGATGCCCGCGCCGCATCCCGCGCTTGTCACCCCGTTCTGCGCGCTGGTCGGCGTCCGCTACCCGATCGTCCAGACCGGGATGGGCTGGGTGGCCGGTGCCAGCCTCGTCTCGGCGACTGCCGCCGCCGGGGGCCTCGGCATCCTGGCCTCGGCCACGATGACGCTCGACGAGCTCGAGCACGCACTGGCGGAGGTCCGGAGCCGGACCGATGCGCCGTTCGGGGTGAACCTGCGCACCGACGCGGCCGACGTCGACCGACGCATCGAGCTCATGATCACCGCCGGCGCCCGGGTGGCCAGCTTCGCCCAGGCACCCAACCCCGCCCTTGTGGCCCGCTGCCAGCAGGCGGGGCTCGTGGTGATGCCGACCGTCGGGGCACGCCGCCACGCCGAGAAGGTGGCCGGCTGGGGGGTGGACGCGGTCATCGCCCAGGGCGCCGAGGGTGGCGGGCACACCGGCCCGGTGCCGACGACGCTGCTCACCCCCGAGGTGGTCGACGCCGTGGGCGACAAGGTGGCCGTCCTCTCCGCCGGCGGGTACTTCAACGGCCGGGGTCTGGTGGCCGCCCTCGCCTACGGGGCGTCGGGCATCGCCATGGGCACACGCTTCCTCCTCACCACCGACTCGAAGGTCCCCGACGAGGTGAAGGCCCGCTACCTCGCCACGCCCGTCACCGGGACGGTCGTGACCACCAAGGTGGACGGGGTGCCCCAACGGGTCATCCGCACCGAGCTGGTCGACCATCTCGAACGCCAGAGCTGGCTGCGGAACCTGCCGCGCGCGCTACGCAGCGCGCACGACTTCCGCCGTGACACCGGGAGCACACTGGCCGACCTCCTGCGGGAGGGCCGGGCCATGAAGCAGGGCAACGAGCTCGACTGGACCGACGTCGTGATGGCGGCCAACGCCCCGGTCATGACCAAGGCGGGTCTGGTCGACGGGCGCACCGACGTCGGCGTGCTGCCGACCGGCCAGGTCACCGGCGTTCTCGACTCGCTGCCGAGCGCGGCCGAGGTCATTTCTTCGATCGTGACCGAGGCGAACGAGACCCTCGGTCGCCTCGGGGCCTGAGCGCGGCGCCTGGCACCCTTGCGGCGGCTCTGGGTTCGGCCGCAGGTGGGGTGGGATCAAACCTGTGCAGCGTCACCCCCGGGAGAACGTCCGATAGGTCTTTCGGCCCTGGGGGCCGACGTGCACAGCTCGTAGCCTCGGTAGTGGGGACCGGGCCCGTCGTCGCCATGTGCATGACGGTCTAGCGAGTCGCTCTGCGTCGCTCGGACCACCCACTACAGGAGGTCCGTCATGAAGGCACTCGTCTACAAGGGTCCCGGCAAGAAAGCCTGGGAAGAGGTGCCCGATCCGAAGATCGAGCAGCCGACCGACGTGCTCGTGAAAATGGTGGCCACGACCATCTGCGGCACTGACCTCCACATCCTGAAAGGCGACGTCCCCGAGGTGGACGTCGGCCGCATCCTGGGGCACGAGGGGATCGGTGTGATCACCGAGATCGGCGAGGGAGTCACCCAACTCGCCGTCGGCGACCGGGTCATCCTCGCGTGCGTCAGTTCATGTGGGAAGTGCTCGAACTGTCGCAAGGGCCTCTATAGCCACTGTCTCGACCCTGAGGGCTTGGCCGGAATCGGGTGGATCTTCGGCTACATGATCGACGGGACGCAGGCCGAATACGTTCGGGTCCCCTTCGCCGAGAACTCGGTCTACAAGGTCCCCGACGGCATGACCGATGCCGAGGGCATCCTGCTCTCGGACATCCTGCCGACCGGCTTCGAGATCGGCGTGCAGTACGGACAGGTGAGCCCCGGTGACGTCGTCGCCGTGATCGGCTCCGGTCCGGTCGGGCTCTCCGCCGTCATGACGGCCCGGCTCTACGGGCCGTCCAAGGTCATCGCCATCGATCTGGACAACGCTCGTCTCGCCCGGGCCGCCGACTTCGGTGCCACCGACACGGTCAACTCGGGTGATCCGGACTGGAAGGAGCAGGTCATCGCCCTCACCGACGGAGCGGGCGTGGACGTCGCCATCGAGGCGGTGGGGGTACCCGAGACGTTCACCATGGCGACAGTGATCGTCCGCCCGGGCGGCAATGTCGCCAACATCGGTGTGCACGGCACGTCCGTCGACCTCGCCCTCAACGAGCTGTGGATCAAGAACATCGACATCTCGATGGGCCTGGTGAACACGAACACCCTCGGGATGCTGCTGAAGCTCGTGGCCGAGCACAAGCTTCCTGCCGAGAAGTTCGTCACCCACCAGTTCTCGTTCGACCAGATGCTCGAGGCCTATGACGTCTTCGGACACGCTGCGGAACACGACGCGCTCAAGGTCCTCATCCATTAGGGGGTGGGCAGGGCAATGTCGCATCCGGTGCGGAGGCCCGCCGGACCGCCTGGTTTGCCTCCCGGAGCCGGCAATCAGGCGTGTTCGCCTCACGACGTTGCCACCCGGGGTCGGCGAGTCGCAGGCAAGGGTCAGGTGCGTGGGGCTTAGCTCTCGACGAGCACAACCAGCGTCTCTGGGCGGACCCCATCGGTCTTCATTGCGTCAGCCGCCGCGTCGGATGCCATGACCTCTCGATAGGCATCCATATCGGGGATCTCCGCAAGCAGTCCGACCCGATTCGGCGTGTCGGGGTCGACAAACGTACGGATGGTGATTCCCAACGGACCGAACACTTCCTCGCGCTTCGGTGACGTGAGCCAATGGTCCACATCATCGACCTCATGGAAAATCATCACTGTTCCCATTGGTGCCCCCCGTTCCGCCACCCCGACAAGAGCTGCGCTCAAGTAGCTGGTCACTGTCGAGGATAGGTCCCGGGCTCAGTCCCGACAACTGGTCGGCTGCACTGCACCAGCCGGCTACCGGTGCGCTCGACCTCCGTGCATTCCACGGGCCCGGCGAAGATGCGTCGCCAACAGTCTTGCTCGGCACGCTCCACGTTCTCGACATCGACATCGACATCGATGTCGAGACCGACGGGCCGCAGTTCGCCACGGTCAACGAGTACTTCACCGGACGCCATCTGACGTTCGCCCCCCTGGCCGGAATCCGTATCGGTCCAGATGAACTGCAGGTCGAGGTAACCGAGGAGGAGGTGCGGACCGCCCCGATCTGCGCAAGGTCAGTCGGGCTCTTGACGTCCCCCCGTCAGAAGTCGACGGCGTCTCGGATGAGGGGGCAGGTCATGCAGTGGCCGCCGCCACGGCCCCGGCCGAGCTCGGCACCGACGATCTCGATGACCTCGATGCCCGCACGGCGCAGTGCGGTGTTGGTGTGGATGTTGCGGTCGTAGGCGATGACCACGCCGGGTTCGAGCGCGACCAGGTTGTTCCCGCTGTCCCACTGCTGGCGCTCGGTGGCGTAGACGTCGCCGCCGGTCTCGATGACGCGCAGCTCGTCGAGGCCGAGGGAGTCGGCCACCACCTTCACGAACGGGTCGCGCTCGGCGGTCACCTCGATGCCGGCGGCGCCGCCGGGACGCAGCGTGAACGTGGCGATGCCTTCGACGATGGCCGGGAAGGCGGTCACGACGTCTCGGTCGGCGAAGGTGAAGACCGTGTCGAGGTGCATGGCGGCACGCAGCTTCGGCATGCCGGCGACGATGACCCGTTCCGCCGCGCCCGCAGCGAACAGTGAGGCGGCCACCTGGGTGATGGCCTGGCGCGAGCTGCGCTCGGACATGCCGATGAGGACGACGCCGTTGCCGACGGGCATCACGTCGCCGCCCTCCAGCGTGGCGAGGCCCCAGTCGAGCTCGGGGTCGCCCCACCAGACCGTGACGTCGGCGTCGTTGAACTGGGGATGGAAGCGGTAGACGGCCTTCATGAGCAGCGTCTCGTCGTGGCGCGCCGCCCAGAAGAGCGGGTTGAATGTCACGCCCCCGTAGATCCAACAGCTGGTGTCACGGGTGTAGAGCGTGTTCGGAAGGGGCGGCATCAGGTAGTCGTGGACGCCCTCGGACTCGCGGGCCAGCAGCAGCGAGCTCGGGCGGAACTCGTCGGGGAGGTCCGCCGTCGACAGGCCGCCGATCACGAGCTCGGCCAGGGGCCTGGCGTCGAGGCTGTCCAAGAACGCACGGGTCTCCTCCACCGCGCCGAGGCCGACCTCGTTGGCCACGACCTTGCGGTCGAGGAGCCAGGCCCTGGCCGTCGGGTCGGCGAGGAGGTCGGCGAGGAGGTCGTGGAGCTCGAGGACCTCGACGCCGCGCTCTTTCATCTTCGCCATGAAGTCGAGGTGGTCACGCTGCGCGTTCTGCACCCAGAGGACGTCGTCGAACAGGAGGCTGTCGCAGTTGCTCGGCGTGAGCCGGCGATGGGCCAGGCCCGGCGCGCAGACGAGGACCTTGCGGAGCCGGCCGACCTCGGAGTGGACGCCGTAGGCCGGTGCCCCTTCCATCGATGCTGTGCTCATGGTCCACTCCTCCTGGCAGTGGCACCGGCATCTGGCTGGCGACCAGCCGATGAGCGGGTGCCCGATGCGGTAGGGGCATCTTGCCCGCAAGTGCCAGTGCACGTCAGTTCGACGGGATCGGGCCGCGACACCCCCCGTTTAGAATGACGCCTCATGAGTGAAGTGGCAGCACCCGGTGGATCGCACCGGCACACCCCCGACTGGCTCGTCCTCGCCATCGCCTGCGTGGCGCAGTTCATGGTGGTCCTCGACGTCTCGATCGTGAACGTCGCCCTGCCCTCGATCGGCCGGGACCTCCACTACAGCGCCACGGGCCTCCAGTGGGTGGTCAACGCCTACGTGCTCACCTTCGCCGGGTTCCTGCTCCTCGGCGGCCGTGCCGCCGACCTCTACGGGCGCCGCCGCCTGTACCTGGTCGGCATCACCATCTTCACCGGGGCGAGCCTGCTCGGCGGCTTCGCCCAGAACTCGACCGAACTGACCATCGCCCGAGCCGTCCAGGGCATCGGCGGTGCGGCCCTCTCGCCCGCCACGCTCACCATCATCGTGACGACGTTCTCCGGGGTCCGCCTGGCCAAGGCGCTCGGCATGTGGAGCGCGGTCGCCGGCGCGGGCGGTGCGGTCGGCTCGATCCTCGGCGGCGTGCTGACCGCGGAGCTCTCGTGGCGCTGGGTGCTCTTCGTCAACGTGCCGATCGGCGTCGGCGCCGCCGTTGCGGCCCTCCTCTACCTCACCGAGCTGCGCCGGCCGGTGAAGCTGCGCCTCGACGTGCTCGGCGCCATCACGGTGACGGCGGGGCTCGCCACCCTCGTCTACGCCATCGTCGGCACCGACGTCCACGCGTGGACCTCGCCGCAGACCCTGTGGGCCCTCGGGGTCGCCGTGGTGCTGCTGGCGATCTTCGCCTACACCGAACTCAAGATCGCATCGACCCCGCTCGTGCCCTTCAGCCTCTTCCGCTCCCGGGCGCTCACCGGGGCGAATATCGTCATGTTCCTCGTCGGCGCCGCCTTCTTCTCCATGTGGTATTTCCTCTCGCTCTACATGCAGAACGTGCTCGGCTTCGGTGCCCTCAAGGCCGGCCTTGCCTTCGTGCCCATGGCGGTGAGCATCATCATCGGCGCCCAGATCAGCTCTCGCCTGGTCTCGAAGCTGGGTGTTCGCCCGTTGCTGCTCGTCGGCACCGCCCTCGCCGCCGGCGGCTTCGTCTGGCTCGGCCAGATCCTGTCGACCAGCTCGTACTGGGCCTCGGTCTTCGGGCCCGGCTCGCTCATCGCCCTCGCCCTCGGCTTGCTCTTCACTCCGCTGGCGTCGGCGGCCACCTCGAGCGTGGCCCAGCACGAGGCCGGGCTCGCCTCGGGGGTCCTCAACACGTCGCGCCAGGTGGGAGGGTCCATCGGGCTGGCCGTGCTCGCCACCATCGCCACCAGCCACACCAAGAGCCTCCTCGTGACCGGGGGGACGCACGAGGCACTGAGTGCGCTGACCGCCGGCTACGCACGGGCCTTCGACGTCGCCGCAATCCTGGGTGCGGTGGCCTTCGCCGCCGCCTTCATCGTGCCGTCGATCGGTCGCAAGGCCGAGGCGACCACGCAGGCCCGCCAGCCGGCGTCGGGCCTCGAGCCCGCCTGAGGGCCCCGCAACCGCCGTAGTCCCAGCTGAGCGGGCCAGGTGGCTGTTTCCCCTTGGGGTGTGCGGGTACCGCCAGAGGATGACCCCCTGCCCACGGCGCGCTGCGCTCGGTGCTGTGCCGCCGTGTCGAGCCATGAGCGGCGGTGGGCGGTGAACCCGATGGAGAGGATCGCCCGCCGGGTCGACGCGGCCCAGCAGCGCTTCGCTCCCGCGGCCCTCGTCTTCGGCGTCATGAAGAAGTTCGGCGACGACAACGCCGGGACCCTCGTCACCAACTTCGCCTACTCCGCCTTCATCGCGGTGTTCCCGCTGCTGCTCGTGCTCGTCTCGATCCTCAACCTCGTGCTTGCCCATGACCCGTCGGCGCGCACGTCGCTCCTCAACTCGGCGTTCAGTGAGTTCCCGGTGGTCGGGAGCCAGCTCAGCCACAACATCCACGGACTCCAGCGCAGCTCGGTCGTCGGCCTCGTCATCGGCATCGTGGGCCTGATCTGGGGCTCGACCGGGCTGGCCCAGGCGGGGCTCTTCTCCATGGCGCAGGTCTGGAACCTGCCGGGGCCCGAGCGCCCCAACTACGTCACCCGGCTCGGGCGCAGCCTGACCTTCCTCGTCGTGCTCGGGGTCGGCCTGGTCATCACCACCGCCCTGGCGAGCTTCGGCACGTTCGGCCGGCACAACGTGGGGCTCGGGGTCCTGGCCGAGGTCGTTGCCGCCCTCGTCAACATCGCCGTGTACTTCCTCGTCTTCCGGGTGCTCACGCCCAAGGTCGTGGAAAGCAGGGTGCTGGTGCCCGGGGCGATCCTGGGCGGGATCGGGTGGACACTCCTGCTCGCCCTCGGCGGCTACCTCGTCGGCCACGACCTGCGCAACGACAGCTCCACCTACGGCGTCTTCGGTGTTGTGCTCGGGCTCATCGCGTGGATCTATCTGGGCTCGGAGCTCACCATCTACGCCGCCGAGCTCAACACCGTGCTCCACCGGCACCTGTGGCCGCGCGGCCTGGTGCAGCCGCCGCTCACCGAGGCCGACCAGCGCTCGATGGCCCTCCAGGCCACCCAGAACCAGCGCCGCCCGGAGCAGGAGGTGGCGGTCGACTACAACGAGCCGGCCATGTCCCAGCACGAGTGGCTGGCGTCGGGCGGGGGCGAGGGAGCCGGCGATCGGGGCGATGGTGACGCGCCGGCGCCCGAGCACCCGTCGCCACCCACCCCGACGCCCAGCTCCCCGATGCCCAGTTCCCCGACGTCCAGCTCCCCGATGCCCAGCTCCCCGACGTCCAGCACCCCGACGTCCAGCACCCGGACCTGACGCCGGGCCGATTGCGCGCGCGCCGCAGCTGCAGTGGAATCGACGGCATGGACCACCAGGAGCGCTTCGAAGAGTTGGCCGACAAGTTCGCCGGGCGCCCCGGCGTCATGCCGCCAAACGACAGCGGTCCCCGGCGGTTCGGATCGTCAGCCATCAAGGTCCACGCCTCGATCTTCGCCATGCTGAGCGGGGCGGGCGGCTTCATCGTGAAACTGCCCGAGGCCAGGGTCCAGAGCCTCGTCGCCGAGGGGCAAGGCGTCCAGTGGGATGCCAACAAGGGCAAGCCGATGCGCGAGTGGATTCAGATCTCGAGCACCGACCCCGACGTCTGGCTCGGCCTCGCCGACGAGGCGTTCGCCTACGTCGGCTCCCTCAAGCGCTGAGCGCTCCCAATCTCCGGTTTCCACCGGTCGCAGATGGGTAGTTCGCAGTTGAGCAGTGCTGCATCCGCTTCCGCATCGGCGGGGAGGTTTCGTCGGTCACTCGAGTCGTGTGCAGTCGCCCGACGGGAGCCCGGTGGGAGCCGGGGGAGCGAAAGGAACAGATGAGCATGTGGTTCCACCATGGAATGCGTGGGCAGCTCTCCGAGACGACGATGGGCGTGTTGACGGCACTCGGTGAGGACCGTGACACCGTTGCCGCGTCGCTCGAGGCGATGGCCGTCCAGGGCGTGGCGAAGGACCCCGAGCACTGTGCGATCGCGTCGTACCTGTCGGCCGTCATCAGCTCGGACCCCGAGGTCAGCTCGGTCAAGGTCCCCGCCGCCGCGGTGATCGTGGTCACCCGGTCGAGGTCGTGGCGGCGCAAGATCTACCTGTCGACCCCCAACGCCGTGCAGGACTTCGTCCGCGCCTTCGACGCCGGCCGGTTCCCGAAGCTCACCTCGGCGGCACCCTGGCCGTCGATCGCCGAACCCGGGCGCGCCTCTCACTGAGCTCCGCGCCCATGGACCGAGCTGGCCTGCTCAGTTCGGCCAGCCCTCCGGGCTGAAGAGCGGCATCGCCGCGCCGGTCGGGTCGGCGAGGTCTTCCATCAACAACGCGATGCCGAGATCGCCCTTGTAAAGGGCGTTCGGGTGCGTCCAGGCGTTCCCGAGCCACTCGAGGCTGCGCTCCGCAAGTTCGTGTGCCCGCCCCAACCAACGGTCCTCGCCGGTGAGCTGGTGCGCGACGAGCATTGCGTAGCCCTGGCCGGCCGCCCCGCAGCAGAGGTTCTCGTTCAGCGTCGGCGCCGACCAGCAGTGCTCGGCCGCACCCACACAGTTGGCGACATGCTCGGGGTCGCTGGTCAGTTTGGCGGCGGCGGCCCACAGCTGGGTGTACCCCGCGCTGCCGTGGCACCACGAGCTGGCGAGCGCCGGATCGTTCGGCCCGACCCAGGACCGCCGCTCGCCCTCACATCGGACCCGCCCACTCAGCTCCCCCAGTCGTTCGAGGGCAGCGGCCGGGATCGGGGTGGTGCTCGCCTCGCACCAGCGAAAGGTGCCGAAGAGCACCCCGGCCCAACCGTGTGCCATGCCCCAGTAGCGCAGGGCCGTGCCATCCAAGGTTTCCCCTTCGAGCTCGGTCCAGAGTCCAGCGAGCTCGGCGTCCGCGAAGCGGGCCAGTCCCGGGGTCGCACGGTTCGACCGACCGAGCGCCTCGGCCAGCAGGGCCGCCCCCACCAGCGCGCTCGGCCGTCCTGACACCAGGTCGAGACGCTCAGAGCCGCGTGCCGACTCGACGAAGCGCTCGGCGGCCTCCGCTGCGCCCTCGACGTTGCCCATGGCGTTGTGCACCAGCGCGCTGACGCAGTGCACGCCGGCCGGCGAGTGGTAGAGCGACGTGGTGCCGACAGTTGCCGGGGTGATGCCGATGTCGGCGTTACCGAAGGCATCGGGCCCGCTGCGACGGCTCTGGGCGTGGTCGAGCCAGCGCATGGCGCTCAGCAGGTGGGCCGGCTCCTGGCGCAGCACGCCGAGGCGGTACCAGTAGTAGGCGATGCCGGCAGCGCCGTAGTTGACCGAGGCGTACGGCGGCGCTGCGAGGCCGAGGTCGACGAGGCCCCCGGGACGGCCGAGCCGGTCCCCCACCTCGGCGGCCAGGCGCTCGGCGGTGAGCGACGCCCGGTGCCCGACGTACTCCGCGGTGGCGGTTCGCAGGGCGCCGGCGAGATCGGCGACCGAGTCGAAGCGCTCAGCGGGGTCGGTGGCCATGGACCGTGCCAGGACGGCTTCGACCTCGGGCCAGGCGGGGACCCCGTGCAGGTCAAAGGGCCACGGGTTCTCCGTGACGATGCGGCGCAGAGTCGTGCGCCGGTCGGCCTGCGGGCCGAGGTGGGACCCCCCGGTGAGCAGGCGGTAGAGCACGGCCCCGAGTCCGTACTGGTCGCTCCGCTCGGTGGCTGCCGGGTACGCCCGTCCCGCCAGGGCGGCCGCTGCCCACTCGGGCTCGTAGAACGACAGAACCCCGCCGCGGCGCGCGGTGCCGAGCTCCTCGTCGCCCGGGACCACCGACAGCGAGAAGTCGAGGATGTGGGCACCCGACTCGCCCATCAGCAGGTTGCGTGGGTGCACGTCGGCGTGGACCACGCCCCGGCGGTGGAGCTCGGCGAAGGCGTCGCTGAGGGCGAGTACGCCTTCGACCAGCTCGTCGCCGGCGGTGGCCGACCACGGCCGGCGCACCCCGGCCGACCAGGGAAGTGCGCCCAGGCCCTCGAGCCACTCGATCGCCAGGTACGCCACCTCCTCGTCGGCACCATCGTGGACGAGGCGGGGAAACCACGGGCCGTCGAGGCGCTCGAGGATGCGGGCCTCATGGCGCATCGCTGCGCCCCCGCCGTCCGACGTCGCCCCTCCCGCCACCTTGACAGCGACCGGGCGGCCACCCGGATCGCTCGCCCGGAACACGGACACGTCGTCGAGCACCTGAACCTGGCGCTCGAGGGTGAAAGGGCCCAGCACATCACCGGGCCCGAGCGCGGACCCAGGCACGCCGGGCTCGGCGGCGGGGAGCAGGATGCCCTCGGCCACCAGTCGGGCGGCCGTGCCGAAGGCATCCTCCAAGAAGAGGTGCGGATCGAGCCCGAGCTCGCGTGCGACCGCCACGACAGCGTCGACGAGCAGCGTCGGCTCGCGCAGTCGCTCGACGAGTGCGGCGGTGGGTTCGTCGAGGAGCTTCGTGGTCCCGCGCGCGGAGGTCCGGGTGAGGGCGAACCGGTCGTCTTCGCGCACGAGGGGCCGGAGAGCGGCCGGGAGGCGGCTAACCGGGAACACGACGACGCCCGGGGCGAGCACCAGCGTGCCGGTCAGCACGGTCTCAGGACCACAGGGCCGGGAGCGGTGCCCAGGTCTCGAGGTCCACGCCCTCCTCGGCCAGACGCGCTCGTGCGAAGTCCGCGCGGCCCTCGGCATCCGCAGCGTCGGCCGCGCGGAGGTAGGCGGCGAGCTTGCGCGTCACCCACGTACGCCAGCTCTTGGCGAAGGAGCGAACCCGCGCAGGGGGGTCCGCCCCCCACGAGAGGGCGGCCGAGCCACCAAGTTCGCCGCTGAACGGGACGCCCTGGGGGCGCAGGCCAGCGAGCGGGTGGGCGAGGCCTCCGGCCAGCTCGTCGAGCTCCTCGGGCGAGGCGAGATAGATCACCATGCGGTCGGGCCGCAACAGAGCACGGGCTTGGCGCGCCACCTTGAACTGCGCGGTGCGCGTCTGTGCCATCACCTCGACCGCCGCGCTGAGCGCACCCGGGCTGTCGTCGGGCAGGACGCTGACATAGAGCTTTCGGCGCACTGCCCGCCGTCCTCGGGCTCGAGGGGTGAAGTACAGCCAGTGCCGGTCCGACCGCGAGTGCCAGTGCGCCTCGAGGGTGCCCCGAGTCGTGGCATCCCCCAGGAGGAGACCTTCAGCCGCCTGCGGGTCGGGGACCCGCCGCAGCCACTGCGGGCTGAGGGGCACCGAGTTGGCGTGGTAGAGCAGCTGCGCCAGCGCCGCGGTGTCGGTGCTCGCGCTCAGGTGCGCGGCGACAAGCAAGATCCCGTTGGAGAGCGCCGTCAGCGAGTCGGGCCCCACCGTCGGTGCGCTGCGCAGTGACGCGCCGCCGTCGCGCGGCGGCGCTGCGTTGCTCAGGCGTGCACCGTGAGTGCGGAGTCGAGCGCGTGGCGCAGCTCGACGAGCTCGGCCGGCTCGCCGTCCAGCTCGTCGAGAAGGAACGGCTCCTCACCGGGGTCGGGGTCGGTGCCACCGCAACCTGGGTCCGGACCCGGGTCAGGTCCGGGGTCGGGACCGGGGTCAGGTCCGGGGTCGGGCCGGGTATCGGTGCACACGCAGGTGTCGTCGTGACAGCCCGGTTCGTCGGTCGGCACGCACGTCCCCGGCCCGCAGGGCTCGGGGACCCCCTCCCGGTCGATGTGGGGGCAGAGCGCCGACTCGGTGCCCTTGTCAGGGTGAGCGGTCTGCTCTTCGCCCTCTTTTTCGAGGCCGACCGGCATCGCCGCGATGGGCAGATCCAACATGGAGGACATCACCGCACGTCCCTTCATTCGAGTTGCTCGACCGGGTCTTGGGCTGCAGTCGGAACGTAGCACTTCACCTCCCGCCATGCCCGGGATCGCCCGGGGCTCTGGGCGCTAGCTGAAGAAGCCGGCGATGCTGAGCCGCAGCGCACTCCCCGCTGCCGGGTCGACGCGCGCGATCAGGTGGTCGGCACACGGGGAGAGCACGACAAGCCGGTTGGGCATAGGCGCCACCCAGTGGCCGCGGCTCGCGCTCGGCGGCGGTTCGGCGGCTTCATCGAAGACCCGGCGCCGGGTCGGCTCGCCCGCATCATCGGCCACCAGCAGCCAGCCGCCCCAGTGCAGCCGCCACTCGCCGTGGAAGTAGAAGCTGTAGGAGCCTTTGTAGGCGACAGCGTCGCGGTGCAGCGACAGGGCAGAACCGGCCGGGTAGATCCACGGCGCCACGCTGACGCTGTTCGGCTCCTCGATGAGCGACGCACACTCGGTGGGGACCACTCGCCGGAGCACCTCGACGAACGGGGCCCGGGCCTTCTCGAAGTCCGACGGCTCCTTCGCCGCTTCCGCCCCATCGGACACCATGGGCAGCCACGCACCGTGCCCCCGGAAGGGGTCGCCGTCGTGGAGCCGCCAGGCCTGGTGCCACCCCTCGCGGTGCACGCTCTCGAACGGCACCCGCTCGGCCGCCCGGCGGAGGGCACTGAGATCCTGGCCGCTCAGCACGTCGTCGAAGACGGCGACCTCCGCGGTGCGCAGCACCTCGTGCATCAGCGATCGCTCGCCATCGCATAGGCGCGCCGGACCGCGCCGCGCTCGACGCCCTGACGAGGCTTCACGGTGTGGCCCGACGAGAGGTGCCATTGGGTCGCCACCTCCTCCGGGGCGAGACCCCGCAGCACCGATGCGGCCTGCACGCAGGCACCGGCTGCCACCAGCTCGGTGGCGTCGGGGACCACGGCTTCAGCATCGGCCAGGTCGGCCACGCTCTGGCCGAGCGCACTCGACCGGGCCCCACCGCCGATCACAAACGTGCGACCGTCGACCGGCACCAACTGGCCGAGCTGGTCCCGGGCGTCGAGCAGGCCGCAGACCACGCCGTCGACCGCGGCCCGGGCCACGTCGGCAGGCGTGGTCGAGCTGCGCAGCCCCGTCAGGAGTCCCGTGGCGTCGGGCCGGTTCGGCGTCCGCTCCCCGTCGAAATACGGGACGAGCACGACGCCGGCGAGGGGGTCCCCCTCCATCGCCAGGCGGTCAAGGCCCTCGAGGTCGACACCGAGCAACCGGGCCATCACGTCGAGCACGCCCGCCGCGTTGAGCGTGCAGGCAAGGGGCAAGAAACGCCCCGTGGCATCGGCGAAGCCCGCCACGGCCCCGCTGGCATCGTGGGTCGGCACCTTCGAGACGGCATACGCGGTCCCCGAGGTCCCGAACGACAGCACCGAGTCGCCGGGCCCGAGGGCGAGGGCGAGGGCGGCGGCCATGTTGTCGCCGGTCCCCGCGGCGACGACCGGTGAGCCGGCGAACACCGACGTCGCATCCCCTGCCGCCTCGCTCGGCCCGAGCACCTCGGGCAGGGCTCCCGACCAGTCGCGCTGGTTGTCGACGAGGTCGAGGACGTCGCGGCGGTAACGGCCCTCGGCCGGCGACCAGTAGCCGGTCCCCGAGGCGTCACCGCGATCGGTGACGAAGCGGCCGGTGAGGCGATAGGTGAGGTAGTCGTGCGGCAGGCAGACCCGGGCGAGCCGGGCCCAGTGCTCGGGCTCGGTGCGGTGCAGCCACGAGAGCTTGGTGATGGTGAAGGCAGCGAGCGGCACCGACCCGACCCGCTCGGCCCAGGCACGGGCACCGGTCTCGCCGCCTCCGAGTTGGTCGAGGAGCCACGTGGCGTCGTCGGCCGACTCGGTGTCGTTCCACAGCTTGGCCGGGCGCACGGGCCGGAAGGCCTCGTCGAGGGCAACCATGCCGTGCTGCTGGCCGGCGACGGCGACGGCTTTGACCGGTGGCTGGCCGCTCGCCGCCCAGGCGGCGGCGAGGGCCATCTCCCAGGCGGCGGGGTCCTGCTCGCTCCTGGGCGGGGTGGTCCGCGGGTGCGGCGCACGACCGGTCGCCACCAGCTCGCCGGTGTCGGCGTCGCGGACCTCGATCTTGGTGGCCTGGGTGGACGAGTCGATGCCGGCGACGAGCGGCACTACCGCACGCCGAGCAGCAGCTCGTCGACCAGCGCGTCGAGTCGCTCCATGCCGTAGCCCTGGGCACCGAGCGCGGCGAGGTCGTAGTCCGCGGCCCGGATGGCCCGCAGGCCGCCCTCGGGGGTGGTCGGCTCGCGCAGCCCGGCCACCTGGGCCTCTTCCATGGCGGCGGTGATGTCGGGGTCGGCATGGAAGCGCCGTGCCTTCTCGCGCAAGATCAGGTAGGTGCGCATGGAGGCGGCCGCGAACTCCCAGACGCCGTCGGCGTCCTCGGTGCGGTACGCATGGCTGTCGAAGTGGCGCATGCCGTCCCAGCCGGTGTCCTCCAAGAGCTTGACCAGGTAGAAGGCGTCGCGCACGCCCTCGGAGCCGAAGCGGTAGTCCTGGTCGAACTTGCCGGCCCGCTGGGCATTCAGATCGATATGGAAGAGCTTCCCCTGCCAGAGCGCCTGGGCCACGCCGTGGTTGAAGGCGAGGCCCGACATCGTCTCGTGGGCGAACTCGGGGTTGAGACCCACCATCTCGGGGTGCTCGAGCTCAGAAATGAAGGCGAGGGCGTGGCCGACGGTCGGCAGCAGGATGTCGCCGCGCGGCTCGTTGGGCTTGGGCTCGAGGGCGATGCGCAGGTCATAACCCTGCTCGATGGCGTAGTCGCACAGCAGGTCGACCGCCTCGGCCAGCCGGTCGAGGGCCGCGGCGATGGGCTTGGCGGCATCGACCTCGCACCCCTCCCGGCCACCCCAGAGCACGAAGACCGACGCGCCGAGCTCGACACCGAGGTCGATGGCGTCGGCGGCCTTCTTCAGCGCGAATCGGCGGATCTGCGGGTCGTTGGCGGTGAACGCCCCTTCCTTGAAGACCGGCTGCGTGAAGAGGTTCACCGTTGTCATCGGGACCTTCATGCCGGTCGCCTTCAGCGCCCCCTCGAAGCGAGCCACGATGCGGTCGCGCTCGGCGGCAACGGAACCGAAGGGGACGAGGTCGTCGTCGTGGAGCGAGACGCCGTAGGCGCCGAGGTCTGCGAGGCGGTGCACGGTGTCAACCGGGTCGAGGGGTGCCCTCGTTTCGACACCGAACGGGTCGCGCCCGGGGTTGCCGACGGTCCAGAGTCCGAAAGTGAAGTGGTCGTCGGGCGACGGTGCAGACGTAGCACTGCTCATGGCGCACCTCCCGGGTCTCGGGTGCCCATCCTACCGAGGCGGCCGTGGGGTGCCCCGGGGGACGCGGCGTTGCTCAGGCCTCGGCGGGGGCGGGCACGACGCCGCCGCCGCGCTCGACACGTGCAGCGGCCGCGGCGCGCTGGTGGGCGAAGCTCGGCATCACCGCGGCGGCAGCGAGGCCGAGCACGGTGAGGGCCATCACCACCCAGAAGGACTGCCCGAAGGCGTGGGCCCCGGCGGAGAGCGCCTCGGCCGGCGTCTTGGAGCTGGCCAGGTTATCCGCCGCCCGGGTGGCGAGCACCACGGTGCACAGCGCGGTCCCGATGGAACCGCCCACCCGCTGGAAGATCGACAGCGCGGTGGTGGCCCGGCCGATCTCCGCCTGGGCGAGGTTCTGGTAGCCCCCGGCCATGGCCGGCATCATCGACGCCCCGAGCCCGATGCCGCGTACGAACATCGAGACGCTGAGGACCCAGTAGGCGGTGAAGGGACCGAGCTGGGTGAAGTAGACGGTCCCGCCCAGCATGATGAGGAGCCCCGTGACCACCACCTTGCGGTAGCCAATGCGGTCCGCGATGGACCCCGAGATGCTCATGGAGATCGCCGCCCCGATCCCCTGGGGGGCGAGCAGGAGCCCGGCGGTCAGTGCACTCTCGCCGCGGATCTGCTGGTAGTAGAGCGGCAGGAGGATCATCGCCCCGTAGAGGGCGCCGCCGACCACGGCGGTCACGATGCTCGCCGCGGTGAACGAGCGGTCGCGGAAGTAACGCACCGGGATCAGCGCCATGTCCTTCCGGGCGAGCGAGTTGGCCACGAACAGCCCGATCAGCACGAGGCCGGCTCCGCACCAGGCGAGCACCGTCGTCGAGGTGAACGAGTGGGTCGTGGCCGCCTCGGAGAGGCCGTAGACGAAGGCGGCGAGGCCGGGGCCGAGCAGGAGGAAGCCCCGCAGGTCGAGCTGCTGGGAGGGCTCCGGCCGGTCGGCGGGCAGCACCCGAGTGCATGCGATGAGCGCCGCGATGCCGATGGGCAGGTTGACGAAGAAGATCCAGCGCCACGAGAGGTCGTCGACGAGCAGGCCCCCGAGGACGGGGCCGAACACCGGGGCCAGCATGGCGGGGATGCCGATAAGGGCCATCATGCGGCCCATGCGGTGCGGGCCGGCCGCCCTCGCCATCACCGTCTGGGCCACCGGAAGGATGAAGGCGCCGCCGAGGCCCTGGAGCACGCGGAAGAAGATGAGGCTGTCGATGTTCCAGGCCAGCCCGCAGGCCATCGAGCACAGGGTGAAGACGACGATGGAGGCAAGAAACAGACGTTTGGGCCCGAAGCGGTCCGTGGCCCAGCCGGTGAGCGGTATGGCGACGGCCAGGGCGAGCAGGTAGCCCGTCGTCACCCATTGCACGGTCGAGATCGGCGCGTGGAGGTCCTTGTGGAGCGTGTCGATAGCGACGTTGACGATCGTCGTGTCGAGCAGGCTCATGATCACGCCGAGCACGACGGCGAGGCCGAGCTTGATCAGAGCGGGATCGAGGCGGTCGGGATCCTCGGCACGGGGAGTGCGTGCGAACGCCATGCGCCGAGGTTACCGGCGAGAGCGCCGGATCGAGCCTGGATCTGAGCCGTTGGACTCTGGCCGTAGGGAGAAAGTAGGAGGGATCGGGCCCGGTCGTGAGCAAGAACTTGTTCAGCGCTCGACCTGTCGCACTGCTTGCTCGGCGATTCGCACCATGCGTACCGCCGCCGTGACCGCCGCCTTCGCCTCGGGTGCAGCGATCGGATCGGGGTCGTACTTCGCTCGGTTCTTCAATGGGAGGAGCCGGCGGAGATGTGGTGCCACCTTCCGCCCCTCCTCGCCACCGACCTTCTCCAGATGAGCCGGGGACTGTGAGTGTTCTCCCTTCCACACAACCGCTGCTCTCGCTGCCGTGATGGCATCTGCCGCATCGATGCCGGCGTGGACTGCGTTTCCCGCGGCCGCCACACGATTGCCGAGCCCGAGTGAGTCCTCGGCGCCCCGCAGGAACTCCCGCGCCTTGTCCACGTATGCACCGGCATCAGCAGTGGAAGCAGGCCGCGTCTGCATCGGACGGCGTGCAGCCATCATGACGCAGCCCTGATTTCCGCGGGAAAGTCGCCGATCAGCACGACTCCCTCCTCGACGATCGTTCGCCACGGCTCCCTCTCGCGACGGATCAGCCCCGGCAATTCGTTCCTAGTGATTTCGAGCAGGCTCACCCGGTTTCCTGCGATACGGGCCGCCTGGTCGGTCCACCTGCCGAGCGCCGCCGTCCAAGGGGAGTCGTCAGCTTCTGCTTCGGATGGCGGTACAGCGAGCACGTCGATGTCGCTGTTCTCGTGTGCATCAGCACGAGCAAACGAACCGAATACCACGAGACACGCCGGGGCTGGCCGGATCTTCCTCGCCTCCCCTGCCAGCCGAGCCAACACCCGGTGTTGGAGGTCCACCAGGGCGAGCACCGCGCGGGCTGCCTCGTTGTCCCGGACCAGCCGGACCAGACCGGCAGACCCCACATCCCGGCGCTCCACGAGGCCCAAATGAACGAGGCGGTTCATCACCACAGTGGCCTGATTGGCGCTCACACCCGCCAGCTCGGCGACAGTCCGCATGGTCAGCTCCGTTTCGGTCCGAGCCAAGGCGGTCAGCACGCGTCCCTGCACGCCCGGAATCACCGCCGCAATGGGATCTCTAAAGTCCACGTATCGAGTGTCGCATTTTTTCGCACACGTGTGCGTTTTATTGTGGGTAGCTCCTAAAGAACGTGAGCTCGCCGCGGTCGGTCGTGTCGAGGACTTCGTCGCCTCGACCACTTCGTCGATGAGGGACCCCCTCCGCAAGGTCCATGGACAGGGCACCTAACGCGTGACGAGCACCGACGAGCCGTGGCCGAAGAGGCCCTGGTTGGCGGTGACCGCCACCCGGGCGCCCTCGACCTGGCGGCCGGCGGCCTGGCCGCGCAGCTGCCACACCGCCTCGCACACCTGTGCGATCGCCTGGGCCGGGATGGCCTCGCCGAACGAGGAGAGCCCGCCGCTCGGATTGACCGGCACGCGGCCGCCGAGCGAGGTGACGCCGTCGGCAAGCAGCTTCTCCGCCTCCCCCTCGCCGCATAGCCCGATGTCCTCGTACCAGTCGAGCTCGAGCGCAGCGGAGAGGTCGTAGACCTCGGCCAGGTCGACATCATCGGGTCCGATGCCAGCCTCCTCGTAGACGGCGCGCACGATCGAGGGCCTGAAGCCCTCGATGTCGCCGGTGACCGCGGCGGCCGAGTCCGTCGAGAAGTTCGGCATCTCGATCACCCGGTTGGGAAAGCGCGGGGTGACCGTCGAGACCGCGGCGATGGTCACGGCAGGCTCGGCGCCTGCATGGCGGCGGGCGAACTCCATCGAGGACAGCACGAGGGCCGCCCCGCCGTCGGAGGTGGCGCAGATCTCGAGGAGGCGCAGCGGGTCGGCCACCATCGGCGAGGCCAGCACCTGCTCGGCGGTGACCACGTCGCGGTAGCGGGCGTTCGGGTTGGCCGCGCCGTGGCGGGAGTTCTTCACCTTCACCTGGGCGAAGTCCTCGTCGGTGGCGCCGAAGCGGTCCATGCGCCGCCGGGCGTAGAGGGCGAAGTAGGTGGGGTTGGTCGCGCCGAGCAGGTGGAAGCGCAGCCAGTCCGGGTCGTCGCGGCGCTCGCCGCCGACCGGCGCGAAGAAGCCCTTGGGCGTGGTGTCCGCCCCGACCACGAGGGCGACGTCGCACAGCCCCGCCAGGATCTGGGCCCGGGCGTTGGCGATGGCCGACGCGCCCGATGCGCACGCCGCGTACGAGCTCGCCACCTTGGCACCGGTCCAACCGAGGGCCTGGGCGAAGGTGGCACCGGCGATGAAGCCGGGGTAGCCGTTGCGGATGGTGTCGGCACCCGAGACGAACTGCACGTCGGGCCAGCTCAAGTCCGCATCGGCGAGGGCCTCGCGGGCGGCGTGGACGCCGTACTCGACGAAGCTGCGACCCCACTTGCCCCACGGGTGCATGCCCGCACCGAGGACCGCCACGCGCTTGTCGTCGCTCATCGTCGGGCCTCCGCTCCAACCGGTTGCCACTTCCACACCAGGTAGTCGTGTTCGTCATCGGCGTAGAGGGTGTCGAGCACCAGCTCGACCTCGGTGCCGACCGAGAGGTCCGCAACGGTGACCCCGGAGGCGGCCTGGCCCATCACCACCATCTTCTCGGCCTCGAGCTCCACCGCCACGATGGCGAAGGGCACGTAGGGGTCGGCTGCGACATACGGCGGCGGCGGCGTGTAGCGGGCGTCGGTGTAGGACCAGACCTTGCCCCGGCGCGAGAGCTCGACGGCCTCGAACTCGGTGCCCTGGCAGCGCGGGTTCGCACAGAAGCTCTGGGCGGCGGGGAAGGCGTACGTGCCACACGACGAGCACCGGCTGCCCAGCAGGGCGGGGCGCTCCGCATCGGTGCTGAACCACCCCTCGACGGCCGGCACGGCGGTGCGGGTGGCCGCCTCGCTGCTCGCTTCGGGAGGGTCCGCGTCGAGGTTGCTCACCGACGCATTGTTGCCCGGTATCTGACGGTGTGCCAGATTCTCGCAGTGGACCTGACCGAGACGCCCGGCGAGGCCCAATTCCGATCCGAGGCGCGGGCGTGGCTGGCGGCGCACGTCCCGCCGCGGGGCAGCCTCGCGTCGCTCGACACGGCGGCCGGCTTCGAGGCCCACCGCTCCTGGGAGCGCGAGCTCGCCGCCGACCGGTGGTCGGTGGTCTCGTGGCCCGCCGAGTACGGCGGGCGCGAGGCCAGCATTCTCGAGTGGCTCGCATTCGAGGACGAGTACTACCGGGCGGGCGCCCCCACCCGGGTGAGCCAGAACGGCATCTTCCTGCTCGCCCCCACCCTGCTCGACTTCGGCACGCCCGAGCAGCGAGCCCGCTTCCTGCCCCCGATGGCGAGTGGCGAGGAGATCTGGTGCCAAGGGTGGTCCGAGCCCGACGCCGGCAGCGACCTCGCCGGTATCCGCAGCCGCGCCCGCCGTGACGAGGCAGCGGGCGGCTGGCTGCTCAGCGGGCAGAAGACCTGGTGCTCGCGCGGCGCCTTCGCCGAGTGGTGCTTCGGGCTGTTCCGCAGCGACCCCGACGCCGAGCGCCATGCGGGCCTCACCTACTTCCTGGTCCCCCTCGACTCGCCCGGGGTCACGGTGCGGCCCATTCCCCAGCTCGACGGGGAGACCGGCTTCGCCGAGATCTTCTTCGACGAGGTCTTCGTCCCCGATACCCAGGTGTTGGGCGGCGTCGGAGAAGGATGGAAGGTTGCCATGGCGACGGCCGGCAGCGAGCGCGGCCTCAGCCTGCGCAGCCCCGCCCGCTACACCGAGGCGGCCGGCCGGCTGCTCGACCTGTTCGCCGCCACGCGCGCTGCCACCACGGGGCCGGCCGGCCCGCTGGGTCGCCTGGCCGACGAGGTGGCCAAGTCCTACATCGACGCCGAGGCCTACGCGCTGCACACGTTGTGGACTGCGTCGAAGGTCGCCGACGGCGAGCGGGTCGGCGCGGAGGCGAGCTGCAACAAGATCTTCTGGTCCGAGACCGACCTGGCGATCCACCGGACGGCCCTCGAACTGCTCGGGCCCGGCGCCGAGATGCTCGTCCCCGGCCCCGACGGCACGGCCACACCCGGTGACTGGCTCGACGGCTACCTCTTCGCCCTGGCCGGGCCCATCTACGCCGGCACCAACGAGATCCAGCGCAACGTGGTGGCCGAGCGGCTGCTCGAGCTGCCGAGGGGTTGACGTGCGCTTCGCCTTCACCGAGCAGCAGCTCGAGCTGCGAGCGGCCTTCCATGACGTGCTCGCCCGCGAGTGCACCGAGGGCGACGTGCGCGCCGTCGCCGAGCTCGGCGCCGGGGCGGGCCGGGGCGCGCCGCGCTGGCGGGCGCTGGCCGGCCTCGGCGTCCTCGGGCTGGCGGCTCCCGAGGCGTTGGGGGGCCTCGGGCTCTCGGACCTCGAACTCGTCGGGCTTTGCGAGGAGGCCGGGTGGTCCGCTCTCCCCGAGCCCTTCGCCGAGACCGCCGGGCTGGTGGTGCCCAGCCTCGCCGCCGTCGCCGACTCCCCCACGTCTGCACCCGAGGCGCGCCACCTCGCCGCCTCGTCGCTGCGCCTCATCACCGGGTCTGGTGCGGCGTCCTCGGTCGGTGGCGTGGCACCCACGCCCGACGGGTGGTCACTGACCACGACGGTGGGCACCGGCGGCGAGCACGAGACCAGCCACGTGGTTGGTGCCGGGCGCGCCGCCCTGTTCCTGCTCGCGTGCCATGGCGAAGAAGGCCCCGAGCTCCACACCGTCGGTGCCCCGGCGTCCCAGGTCGTCGCCACCCCTTCCCTCGATACCACCCGGGACCTCGGGGCGGTCATCTGGGTGCCCTCCGCGTCGACCCGTCTGGCGAGCGGCGAGGCCGCCACCGCACTTCTCGAGGGCCTCTGTGACCGGGGAGCGCTGTACACGGGGGCCGCGCTCGCCGGCGTTGCCGACCGGCTCATCACCATGACTGCTGCCTACGCCGTCAACCGGCAGCAGTTCGGCAGACCGATCGGGAGCTTCCAGGCGGTGAAGCACCAGCTCGCCGACGCCCGCACGCGCCTGGAATTCACCCGGCCCGCCCTCTACCGGGCGGCGTGGACGCTCAGCCAGGGCGCACCCGGACGCCACGACACGGCCATGGCCAAGAGCCTGGCGTCGGACGCCGCCGACCTCGCCGCCAAAGTCGCCCTCCAGGTCCACGGTGCCATCGGCTACACGTGGGAGTGCGACCTTCAACTCTGGCTGAAGCGGGCGTGGTCGCTGTCCTCGTCCTGGGGTGACGCCCCGACCCAGCGCGCCCGGGTCCTCGAGCTCGCCCTCGCCGCCCGGGACTGATCCCGGGCCTGGCGACGTTCAGTCCGCCAGAAAATCAAGCAGCAGACGGTTCACCTGCTCGGTCGCCTCGAGCTGCAGCCAGTGCCCGGCACCATCGATCCGCTCGTAGCGCCAGGGCGCCTCGACGTAGTCGCCCGAGCCCTCCATCTGCCGCTCGGTGAGGGCGGCGTCGCCGTCGCTCCACACCCCCATGGTCGGTGCGGTGACCGGCGGGAGATCGATGGGCGGATCGACCCAGGCTCGAGGCGAGAAGTTGGCCCGGTACCAGTTGAGCATCGGGGTGAGCGAGCCGTTGCGCTCGAACTCGGCGACCACCTCGTCGATATCGGGGTGGTCGCCCCATGCCCGCAGATTCGCCCAGTCGTTGACCGAGAGCCACTCCTCGGCCACGCCCTCGTGGAGGAAGAGCAGCATGTACCACGAGCGCATCATCTGCTCCATGCCCGCCGTGTAGAAGGAGGACGGGTGCCCGACCGAGAGGGCGACGAGGCGCTCCACGCGCTCGGGGGCGATGATCGCCGTCGCCCACGAGATGGCCGACCCCCAGTCGTGGCCGACGATGTGGGCCCGCTCGTGGCCGAGGGAGTCCAAGATGGCGAGCAGGTCGCCTGAGAGGTGGTGCACGGCGTAGGGCTCCGTGCCGATCGGCTGGTCCGAGGCCCCGCACCCGCGCATGTCCGGGACGATCACCGAGAAGCCGGCACCTGCGAGCACGAGCACCTGCTCGCGCCAGATCCGGCTCGAGTCGGGGAAGCCGTGGACCAGCAGGACCGGAGGTCCCGACCCCGTGACCTCGAACTCGATGCCCACCCCGCCGTTGTCGACCCGCATCGGCCACCCCCTCGAGCGGCGACGGTACCAGCACCCCGCCAGCGCCATGTCCGAATTCCGCCAGACGCCGAACCCGGGGCGTGCGACGATCATGGGGTCGAGCCGCACAGCACCACGGCGACACCAAGGAGGAACGATGCCAGTGCACCGCGCACGCCGGTTGACCGAAGCGGGAACTGCCCGTGGCACGGCGGTGAGCCCCATCGGCACGCTCATCCTCGAGGCGAGCGACGCTGGGCTGCGCCGCATCCTGCTGCCGAATGCCGCTTCCCCGAGTGGCGTGGCGCCGGTGGGCGCGGACTCGACGGAGGCGCTGCGCTCGGCGGACCGCCAGCTCGGCGAGTACTTCGCCGGTTCGAGGCGCCACTTCGACCTCGAGCTCGCACCGGTCGGCACGCCGTTTCAACGCAGCGTGTGGTTCGCTCTGGCGGACATCCCCTATGCCGGCACCATCAGCTACGCCGAGCTCGCCGCCCGGGTCGGCCGGCCCAGCGCCTTTCGTGCAGTGGGCCAGGCCAACGGGGCCAACCCGCTCCCCATCGTGCTGCCCTGTCACCGGGTGATCGCCTCAGGCGGCGGCCTCGGCGGCTACAGCGGCGGCCTGGACGTGAAGCGCCAGCTTCTCGACCTGGAGCGCTCGGTGTTCGCAGGGAGGGCGCCGGCACGATTGGCCGTCTGATCTGAGCTTTGTGGCGCCTTCACCATGCCCTCGACGAAGTCCGGCGGCGACGTGATCGACTCACCACGGTGCCGGGCGGCCGCCCCTCGTGGGGGTCGGTCAGCGACTCGACGAGGGAAGGTGACCGCACCTCTCGCCTGGACCATGAGATCGTCCAAGCGGCCACGACCTTGCCGTGCTCGCGCTTGGAAGGTTCGTAGCTCGGGGAGACACGTGCGTCGCGTCGGTTCCTGAACGACACAGTCTTCTGCCGTCGAGGTATCGAGCCAGAGGAACTCGACATGAGCCGAGTGGGTCGCCCTGCGATGTCGGCGCACCTCTGCGCTCCGCTGACGTGTCATAACGACCGGATAGAGTCGGCAGCGTGACGACTGAGCCCATTACTGAGAAGCAGCTGCGCGATGAAGTTGCTGCGGTGGTCGAGCGGTATGGCCTTACCGTGGACAGTTTCCTTGCCACTGACCTAGATGAGCTCGAAGACGACGAGCTCAGGGATCTGTGGTTGATGGTCAAAGGGGCCCTGGTACCGGCCGTCTAGAGGCATCGTCTACCGCCATGGCCGAGCTGGTGCCGGAGGCTGAGGAGTTTGCCGGGATCCTCACCCGGGTCGTGAATGGGACCGTCACCTCGAACGTATCCTTCGTAGTAACCCCACTCGCCGAGAATCCGGACTTGGCGTGGGTGTTTCCAGAAGGCTCAACCCCTGCCGCCCCCATCCTCATCCCCGTTACCTGCCCGGCGCATGACGCAGAGCCGTTGCTTTGGATCAACGCGACGTTCCAGGTCCGCCTCGATGAGAGTGAAGAACACCTTGCGGTTCAGCAATCTGTCTTCTCACTGGTGGTCGATGAGCGGACCAAGAGGCCAGTCATTCGACTTGAGTACGAGCGCGGTGCTGGCACGGAACCAGACGACGAAGTGCCTGGCGGACATCGACGCAGTGCGGCCCACGTGCAGATCCACGGTGCTTCGGAGGAGCTCGCCTACGTCCAGGGCATCAACCGCCAATCGAAATTACGAGGTTTAGAGCATTTCCACATTCCCGTCGGCGGCCGGCGGTGCCGACCATCGGTCGAAGACTTCATCGAGTTCCTTCATGCCGAGAGACTTATCCCAGCCTTGAATACCGGGTGGCGAGATGTGGTTCGAGAACATCGTGCACGATGGCTCGCCATTCAGCTCAAGGCGGCTGTACGAGATGACCCCGAGACGGCAGCGGAACAGTTGATGGCGATGGGCTACTCCACTCAACCCCCGGGGGGACAAAGCTGAATGGGCCCACATCGGTTGGGGCAGTCGGGCGACCGAAGCGACACGGGTGCACCAGTCGATGCCGGCCAACCACCACCGAAACAACGTTCGCCCGGCGCTCGTCCACCTTTTGGAAAGTGATCGCCTCAGGCGGAGGGCTCGGCGGTTACAGCCGCGACCTGGACGTCAAGCAACAGCTGCTGGACCTCGAGGCCGGCGTCGCTGCCGGGCCCTCGCTCCGACTTGCGGTCTGAGCGCTCAAGCGGCCTTGGACTTCGCGGCGTCCGCCGCCCCGAGGTCGGCGAGCACGGCGTGCGCCGCCCTCGCCCCCGAGACGAGCGCCCCCTGGATCGAGGCCGTGTCGCGGTGATCACCGCACACGTAGAGGCCGCCAATGCGCACGGGCTGGCGGATGAGGAGCGGGGCGGTCATGGCCGGGAGTGCCGCAGCGACGGCGTACGTGGCGAGGAGGTCCCAGTCCGACGTGCTGGTGGCGTAGAGCGTGGCGAGGCGGGCGCGCACGGCCCTCTCGACAGCGACGTCATGGCCGACGCCGAGCACCGAGGTGGCGATCAGCGCGCCCGCGCCTTTGCCGTAGGAGGGGGCGGCATCGGTGATGGCCACGGTGTTGCAGATGAGGCGCTCCTCGCCGTCGACCACCAGCAGCGCCCGGCCGAGTGGTGAGCGGGGGGCCACGTGGTAGTAGGTCGTCACCGGGCGCATGGTCACGGTGGGGAGCGTGGGGACGAGGCCGTGGGCCGCCGTCGGGTCGGCGGCCACGACGACTGCTCGAGCTGCGAACTTCTCCCCGTCTGCGGCCACCACCCCTCCGCCGTCCACCGTTGTCACGCGCACCCCGGTACGGACGTCGAGGCCCTGGGCGAGCTGGGCCGGAATCGCCCCCATGCCCGCCGCGGGCACCGCCGGGGTCGCCCGCACGAAGCTGCGCAGCACGAGGTGGAAGAAGCGGCTCGAGGTGGTGAGCCTGTCCTCGAGGAAGACACCGGAGAGGAAGGGGCGCAGCACCCGGTCGGTCATTTCCGGCGGAACGCCGATAGACGCCAGGAAGCCGGCCGTTGTGCGGTCGGGAGCGTCTTCGATGCGCCGGATCGGCCCGTAGGCGGCTGCGAGCGCCACCGCCGCCACCTTGGCCCGCTCGGCGATCGGACCGATGGGGGCGCGGAACAGCTCAGGCGCGTCAGCGGGGCGCCGGAACGGGTCCTCGAGGCGGTGCAACCGACCGTCGGCGAACACCCCGACCCCCCGGGCGAAGCGGTGAAGGTCGAGCGCGTCGAGGTCGAGCGAGCGCCGTGCCGCGGGATAGGAAGGATTGAGGAGCTGGAAGCCGCGGTCGAGCTGGAAGCCGTCGACGTGATCGGTCCGCACCCTGCCGCCGACGCCGTCGGAGGCCTCGAGTACGAGCACCGAGCATCCGGCCTCTGTGAGCACCCGGGCGCAGCGCAGCCCCGAAAGGCCCGCCCCCACGATCACGACGTCGGTCGATTGCACGGCACCTCACCTTACGCGGACCCATCGCCGGCCGGCTGTGGCGGGCCTGCGGTGTGGTCGGCTGTGCCAGGCTGCATCCGTTGGTCACTTCGCCCGCCCGGGCGAGGGGGGAGGAGCGAAGTGGAAGACGCGGCATCGGTGCACCGGCACCTCGACCTCGGCGGCCGAGTGGCGGTTGTGACCGGGGCCGGAAGCGGGATCGGACGGACGACCGCAGAGGTGCTCGCCGGTGCGGGGGCCACTGTGTGGTGCGTGGACATCGACGAGGGCCGCGTCGAGGAGACGGTGGCGGCCATCGGCGATGCCGGAGGGCACGCTTTGACTGCCCCCCTCGATGTGGCTGACCGCTCGGCGGTCCACGTCCTCGTCGGCGACGTGGTGGCCGCCCACGGGCGCCTCGACGTCCTCGCCAACATCGCAGGCATGGCATCGGAGGCGAAGATCCTCGACCTCGACGAGGGCGAGCTCGACCGCATCATGGCCGTGAACCTCAAAGGTGTGCTCTTCGGCTGCCAGGCGGCTGGTGCCGTCATGGTTGCCCAGGGCGGCGGCTCGATCATCAACATGGCCTCTGCCGCGGTGCTCGCCCCCTCTCCGAACGTGGGCGCCTATGCGATGACCAAGGCGGCGGTCTGGCAGCTGACCAAGACCATGGCCGTTGAGGTGGGCAAGAAGGGGGTGCGGGTGAACGCCGTCGCCCCGGGCTTCGTGCCGACCAACATGACGGCTCGCTACTACGTGCGCCCCGACGGCACCGTCGACGAGGAGATGAAGGCCATGGTGCTCGAGCCGATGGCGAAGTACGCACCGCTGCGCCGCGTGGGCGAGACCACCGACATCGCCTACTGCGTGCTCTATCTCGCCTCGGACGCGTCCTCGTTCATGACCGGCCAACTGCTGAGCCCCAACGGCGGGGTGGCCATGCACTGAGCCGCCCCGAGCGCCGGCGCCTCAGCGCGGCAGGCCGAGGAGGCGCTCACCCACGATGTTGCGCTGGATCTGCGCGGTGCCGCCGTAGATGCTGCTGGCCCGCGAGTAGAGATAGCGCTCCACCCAGGCGACGACCGCCGCGTCGTGGCTGTCGTAGGCGATGCCACCCATGCCGAGGATCTCCATGGCCACCGAGAAGATGGTCTGCTCGACCTGGCCCAAGAAGAGCTTGGTGAGGGCCGAGTCCGCCCCGATCTCCTCGCCACGTCGCAGTGTCGCCACCACGTCGGCGATGCGCAGGTCGAGCAGCTCCATGGCGATCGTCGCCTCTGCCACCCGCTGGCGGGCCAGGGGGTCGGCCGTGCCGGTCGCCAGGCGCTGCAGGCCGGTCATCGCCCCGCGCAGCACGGCCGAGCGGCGGATGGCGTAGGGACCGCGTTCGGCGGTCAGCATGACCTGGGCCACCTGCCAGCCGCCGCCGAGCTCGCCCAGCAGCGCCGTGTCGGGAAGTTCGACGTTGTCGAAGAACACCTCGGCGAACTCGGCCGAGCCGGTCATGGTGGTCAGGGGACGCACGTCGATGCCGGGGGTCGCCATGTCGATGACGAAGGCGGTGATGCCGCGGTGGCGGTCCTCAGCGGTGCCCGTACGGGCGAGCAGGAGGCCCCAGGTGGCGAACTGCGCCCAGGTGCTCCACACCTTCTGCCCGTTGATCGTCCAGCCGGCGTCGGTCTTCTCGGCCCGGGTGCGCAGGCTGGCGAGGTCCGAGCCCGCATCGGGCTCGCTGAACAGCTGGCACCAGATCTCCTCGGCGGATGCCATGAGGGGCAACCAGGTGGCCAGCTGCTCGGCGTCGGCGTAGACGAGGAGTGCGGGTGCGATGACGTCGATCCCGACGAAGTTGATGACCTCGGGCGCCTCGGCCCGGCCGAGCTCGTCGCACACGATGGCGTACTCGAGCGGGCTCATGCCCCGGCCGCCGTACTCGGTCGGCCAGGCCACCGCGGCGAGGCCCGCGTCGTGCAGGCGGTGCTCGAAGTCGACGAGGTACTTGAACTGCTCGTCGACCGAGTGGTGGAGGGGCTCGGGCTCGAGCTGGCTCGTGAACGCCCGCACCTCCTCGCGGAACTGCTGCTGGTCCTCGTTCAGGGAAAGTCGCATCGTCTCAACTCTCTGCTCGCTCGTGTCGCTGTCAGTGCCCTGGCGTCGTGGGAGGGGAGCCGAAGCGCGGTGGGCGCTTCTCGATGATCGCCCGGCGCGCCTCCTTCGAGTCGTCGGTCCCCGCCAGCTGGCCGGTGAGTCGCTGCTCGAACTCGTAACCGGGTTTGAGTTCCATGTACTCGATGGTGTTGAGGCTCTGCTTGGCCGTGCGCACCGCCACGGTGCTGTGCCGGGCGATGCGCTCGGCGAGCTCGAAGGCGGCGTCGAGGAGCTCGGTGTCCGGGACGATCCGCACCACCCCGCCGTAGCGGGCGAGCTCGGCGGCCGGGACCGGGTCGGCCGTCAGGTACATGAGCCGCACCACCTGCTGTGGAACGAGGCGCGAGAGGTGCTTCGCGCCGCCCATCACCCCGACGCCGACCTCGGGGGTGCCGAAGTGGGCGCTCTCGGCGCAGACAACGAGGTCGCAGGACCCGACGAGGGCCACGCCGGTGCCGAGCGCATGGCCGTGCACCGCCGCGATCACCGGGACCGGGCAGTCGTAGATGGCACTGAAGGCCTCGCGCACCAGCTTCATCCGCCCTGCGGAGTTCTCCGGCGTGAGCGTCAGGAACTCGTCGAGGTCGTTGCCGGCCGAGAAGTGCTTGCCCTCGCCGCGCAGGATGACCACCGCGATCCCCGGACAGAACTCGTCCATGCGGCTGAACAGCTCGCGGATCTCCGCGTACATGGCCTGGTTGACCGCGTTGACCGGAGGCCGGCGCAGGGTGACGATCGCCACCTCGTTCTTCTGCTCGACGTCAAGGAACTGGAAACCGTCATCGTCGCCGAGGCTCATTGGTGCGCTCCCCCTCATGGTTCCCGGGCACGCCGATGGCCCGCGTTCGTCGCCCCGCAGCCTAACCTATCTCTGGTAACAGTTATCAGGTAACTGTGTTGCGGCTGGGCTTCGGCAGGTGGCGGACCACCGGCGTCCGGTGGCGCTGCGGCGCCCTTAGCTCGGGCTCTTCACGATGACCTGATCACCGTTCTCGTACTGCACGAGGATGCCGGGGCCGACCTCCTGGTTGCTCGCCGTCCGCACCGTGCCCTCGACGCCGGGGAACCCGGCCTTGCCCACCTTCTCGAGCGCTGCCTGGATGGCTTGGGGCGACGTGCTGCCTGCTTCCTTCAGGCCGCGGGCGGCGAACCACATGGCGTCATAGGCCTCGGCCGACCAGTCCGTCGCCGTCTTGTGATAGGCGGCCTGGTAGGCCTTCTCGAAGGACGTGGACGCCGCGTTGGTCTCGCCGGTGTTCCAGTCGGTGGTCCAGGTGACCCCGTTGGCGGCGGCTCCCGCGGCGTCGAGACCGCCGTTGGCTGCGCCCTCCTCGGCGACCGTCGGGCCCTTGAAGCCGGCCTGGGAGAGGCCGGACACCGCCGTGGCGTTCTGCCCCAGCAGCACCAAGAGGGCGACGGCCTGTGCGTGGTCGGCTGCCAGGTTGGACACCGCACTCGAGATGTTCGACTGCGAGGTGAGCACCGCCTGCTTCCCCACGACCTTCATGCCGTACTTCGGCCCGAGGGTGGCGAGCTCCTGGGCCATCTGCGCCTGGGTCGGGAAGTCCGAGTCGTAGAGCACCGACACGGTCTTGACCCCCTTGGACTTGAGCCATTTGAGCGTGAGCGGGAACTGGGTCGTCTGGAGCGGGGTCATCCGGAAGATGTACTTGCTCACGAGCACGCCGCTGCTCCCGGCCTGGGTGAAGATGGTCGGCTGGTTGGCCCGGCCGAGGATCGGAGCGACGGCCACCGCCGTCGAGCTCGACACCGGCCCGAAGACGATCGGGTAGTGGGCGGTCGCAGCCTGGGTTGCCAGGTTCGCCGCCGTGGTCGCCGAGCCACCCGTGTCGCCGACAGAGAACGACAGCGTGGTGTTGCCCAGGAAGTGCTCCTTGTTGATCTGCGAGACGGCCAGCTCGTAGGCCTGCGTCGCGTCCACGCCGACTGCGCCGGCGGGTCCGGAGTTGTCGTCGATCGAATACAGATGGATGGTCGACGGCAGGCTTGCGCCGGCCGACGATGCGCCGCTCAAGGTGGCGGCGATGGTGAGCGGCACGGCGGCCAATACCCCCCAACGCGCAACTCTTCCCCTGCCCCGTGTTGCCTTCATGCTGCTCTCCCCCTCGGGGCCACACCGTCGCATGCTCCGCACGCCGCTCGACCCCGTCGCTTCACTGGCGGTTATCTATGCCTATTGTACGCATAGGTCACACAAATGCAACAGAGCCAGGTCAGCGGGGACGTCGCCGCCTCCGTCAGCGCAGCGAGGCGACCCATTCGGCGACCGGGAGCACCCGCGCCTGGGAGGGGAAGACGTGCTCGACGAGGAGCCGGTGCACGTCGGGGTCCCGCTCCCCGCAGGCGTCGGCGAGCACGACGAGCTCGAAGTCGCGGTCGGCCGCGTCACGCAGCGTGGAGAGCACCACTCCGCTCGTGGCGATGCCGCACAGCACGAGGGTGCGGACCCTTTGGGCGCGCAGCACCAGCTCGAGATCGGTGCCGTAGAAGGCATTCACCCTGCGCTTCACAATCAGGATCTCGCCGGCCTCGGGGGCGACTGCTGGATGAGACTCGGTGCCCGCATTGCCCTCGGAGAACGCGGGGTCCGACGCGATCGTCGAGAAAATCGGGTTGTGGTCGTCGACCTCGGGTCCGCCCTCGCGCAACGCGACATGCACGTGGACGACGGTCATGCCGGCAGCCCGGGCACCGGCGAGGGCCTTCGTCAATCGGGCCAGCAGGACGTCGTCGGGATAGCGCGCAACAACCCCTTGCTGGACGTCCATCACGAGCAGCGCAGCCTCGGGCATCGCGTCCCCCTCTCCTCGACATCGGTCATCGTTGTCGTTACTATGACTACCATTCGCATGGCTCAACCGCATGAGCTGCACGGGAGGGTTCAGGCCATGACAACCACCGACCCATCGGTCGTTCCGGTCCGACACGGGTTCTTGCACTCCGAGGACGAGGGCCTGCGCACGAAGGGCTATCCCGAGTGGGACCGCCTCCGCAACGAGACACCGGTCTTCGAGAGTGACTACGCCACGCCGGGAAGCCCCCAGCCGATCTGGTACTTCCTCGACTACGACGACGTCTACGCCATCTTGCGCGACACCGGCATGTACTCGAGTGAGGGGTTCACCCACCCTGACTACGACAGCGAGTACATGATGATCCCCTCGGAGTTCGACCCGCCGAAGCACACCAAGTACCGCACCCAGATCAACCCGTTCTTCTCGCCCACCCGCGTCGCCCAGATGGAGCCGGTCATCCGCTCAGTCTGCCGGGAGCTGCTCGAGGAGCTCGCCCCCCTCGGGCGGGCAGACGTGATCACCGACTTCGCGCTGCGGTTCCCGACGTCGGTGTTCATGGGCATGCTCGGTGTCCCCGTCGACGACCTCGACACCCTGATCTCGTGGGTGCACCAGTCCCAGCACACGAGTCACGCCGAGGACCCCGACGGCCGGATCCGTGACGGTGCCGACCGCGCCATCCACGAGTTCATGGGAGCGATCGCCGAGGACCGCAAGAAGAACCCGGGCAACGACATCGTGAGCGGCCTGCTCGAGTGCCGCGTCGACGGCCGCCCCTTCAACGACCAGGAGCTCGGCGGCATCTTGTACCTCCTCTTCCTGGCCGGGCTGGACACGGTGGCGAGCATGCTGGGCTGGACCTTCATGCACCTCGCCCAGCACACCGACGACCGCAAGCGCATCACTGCGGACCCCACCCTCAGTGCGAGCACCGTCGAGGAGCTCCTCCGGTACTACTCGATCGTGAGCATCACCCGCCACACCACCGCCGATGTCGAGATGAAGGGCTGTCCCATCAAGAAGGGGGACAGGGTGATCGTGCCCCTCGCTCCGGCCGACCGCGACCCGAAAGCGTTCCCCGATGCAATGGATTTCCAGCTCGACCGGGCCCCGAACCGCCACATCGCCTTCGGGGCCGGACCGCACCGCTGCGTGGGGTCGCACCTGGCGCGCCTCGAGCTTCGGGTGGCCCTCGAGGAGTGGCACCGCCTCATCCCCGACTACGCCATCGCCCCCGAAGCCGACTTGGGGCTTCGCGTCGGGATGTTCGTCACCTCCTTGCAGTCGGTGCCACTCGAGTGGACGCCGTCGACCGGGGGCTGAGCCATGAAGGTACGCGTCGACCAGTCGCTGTGCACCGGCCACGCCCGCTGCAACGCCATTGACCCCGACCTGTTCTTGCTCGACGACGTCGGCTACTCGAGCATCGATACGGTCGAGGTCCCCCCGGGGCTCGAGGACCACGCACGCCAGGCCGAGGCCAACTGCCCCGAGCACGCCATCTCCATCGAAGTGGACTAGTCGGCCGACGGGGTCAAACAGCCGAGCGGGCGCCCTCGATGATGCGGGCGAGTGCGCCCGGCG